>Ga0070731_10000445_pt1 | contig 56892 bp, 46 predicted proteins | sample Coa_R1_2_FD_66448 | JGI IMG/M metagenome (GOLD analysis project Ga0070731, IMG submission 66448) | Surface soil microbial communities from Centralia Pennsylvania, which are recovering from an underground coalmine fire - Coalmine... | ecosystem: Environmental > Terrestrial > Soil > Unclassified ... | reverse complement strand
GCAGTAACCGTCTTTTGCCGGCGGAGATTTTTTTAATTTCGGACGCGCCAATCCGATGCGGCACTGGCTGAGCACAGCCAATGGCACACGAACGGCGAACAAACTGCTGGCGGGGATTTTTTGATTTTTCGGAGCCGCTATTCCGAGGCGGGCCGGCTGGAAGCCGGCGCTCCGAAACGGGGTGGAAGCCGGCGCTCCGAAACGGGGTGGAAGCCGGCGCTCCGGCGGGGGTGGAGGCCCGTCCTTTCGTTTCATCCTATCTTGATTGCAATTCATCCAAACTTTCCAGCGCAAACGCCACATGCAGGGCCGTACCGGTTGGGAGCGTGTCTTCGTCCATTTTGAATTTGGGGGTGTGGAGGCCGTGGATGCTGCCGGCGGATTCGTTGCGGATGCCGAGGGCGACGAAGACGCCGGGTTTGTGCTGGAGGTAGAAAGCGAAATCTTCGCCGCCCATGACGGGGGGGACTTCGTGGACGTGATCGGCGCCGAGCAGTTCGCGGCCAATTTTCTGCGCGACATTCCAGCAGTGGGCGTCGTTGTGGGTGGGCGGGTAATCGTTGCCGGGGAATTCGACGCGGGCGGTGCAGCGGTTGGCGGCGGCGACTTGAGTGGCGATTTCGGCGGCGCGCTGCCTGAGCGCCAACATGCCGGGGAGGGTTTGCGAGCGGATGGTGCCGAGGAGGCGGACTTCCTGCGGGATGACGTTGAAGGCGGCGCCGCCGTGGATGCTGGTGAGGCTGGCGACGGCGGGTTCGAGGGGGTCGCATTCGCGGGAGACGATGGTTTGCAATTCGCAGATGACTTTCGCGGCGGTCATGACTGGATCGCAAGTGCGGTGGGGCGCGGCGGCGTGGCCGCCTTTGCCGAGGATGGTAATCGCGATTTCGCCGGCGGCGGCGAGAAACGCGCCGGGGCGAGAGCCGATTGACTGGCTGGGGATGTCGGGCCAGACGTGCAGGCCGAAGATGCGCTGGACCGACGGGTTGTCCATCGCGCCTTCTTCGCAGAGTTTGCGCCCGCCGGCGCCGCCTTCTTCGGCGGGCTGGAAGAAGAGTTTGACGGTGCCTTTCAGGCTGGATTCGCGCTGCTTCAAGAGACGCGCGGCGCCCAGCAGCATGGCGGTGTGGCAGTCGTGGCCGCAGGCGTGCATTTTGCCGTCAATCGTGCTGCTGAAGGGTTCGCCGGATTCTTCGCGGATGGGGAGGGCGTCCATGTCAGCGCGCAGGGCGATGCAGGGGCCGGGGCCACCGCTGAGGGTGGCGACGACGCCGGTTTGGGCTAATGGGGCGCGGTAGGGGATGTGGAGTTCGTCGAGGGTGCGGCGGACGAGCGCGCTGGTGCGGACTTCTTCATAGCAGGTTTCGGGATAACGATGTAGTTCGCGGCGCAGCGCGACGATCCAATCTTTGATGGCGCGGGCTTCGGTAAGGAGATTGGACATTTTCGGAAAACCCCGGGAAGAGAAATGGGACTTGAGGCAACTGAGTTCCAGATAGTCGAAAGAGGACGAAAAGTCAAAGGGCCTTCGAGGGGAGACGGCGGCGCCCGCGTGAAGTGACAAGTGTCAATGACGATTGTTTGAAGGGAAGTGTGGAAGTCCCGTCTTTGGATAACACAATTTGTCCGATAAATAAGTGGACAAAGGCGTACCGCGAGGTATGCTTGTTGTCACGCTGGAGGCCACGAATAATGAAGAAGAAGCTAATCCTTCTGGGATTGCCATTGGCAATTGTGCTCGCTGGGTGCGGGGGGTCGCAGTATTCGTACAACGAGTATAGTGAGCCGGTGTATTCGGACTCCTCCTCGCGACAGTATTACTCCAACGACTATTCGCGGCAATACGACACGTCCGCGCGCGGAAATTATCCCGTCAATGAACATGCCACTGTGAGAACGGGGTGACGGGATGGCTCGGGGTCGTGTAGCGACTCCTCCCGGTAAGAGTAAAGAAGTACGCAGTGGACAATTGAATACCGAAGCGTTAACTGGATCACGAACAAGTGGGGGGCAGAGCGTGAAAAAGTTACTTTTATGGGCGTTTCCGTGCGCGGTCTTGTTATTGACGGGCTGCAGCGGGGATGGTGGCGGCGGGGGTTACAGCTACAGCGAGCCTGTTTATACCGACCACGGCTACGCGTCTGAATCCGGCCAGAACTACAGCACGTCGACGCAGAACGGGCCTCCGAATAACAATTACCCGGTGAATTACAACGCGACGATCCGCACGACCTGCTCGGACGGCTCCTGCCAGCAGTGCCAGCAGTGTCAACAAGGCCGATAATTCTTATCTGACAAGCCAGCATGGGCGCCTGCGCGACGGGTTGAGTTGCGCGGGTTGCGTATTTAATTGATTGTAGTCCTGCTTTTAGGCGGAAGGGTGCCCGACTCGTCCTGAATCCCCCGCTCATTCTTGCCGATACCAATGTGTCGCGCTTCTGACATTCGGGGGATACCATGTCACGCCTTCTGCCATTCGTTTTCGCCGCGCTACTACTGCTGCCCGCCTGCAATCACGAATCGCGCACCGAGCCATTTCCGCCGCACGAACCCATGACGGTCGCGCCGGTGACGGTGCCCAGCGCTCCGCCATCGAATTCCAGTTCCGGAGCCGTCCCCGAAATTCGCGTGGCCTTGCTGAAAGACGCCCCGTCGCTGCGCATCGTTGCGCCGGCGGCGGGCGCGCGCATTGTTCTTAATGGGCAGCCGTGGCGCAAACTCGTCGCGGGCGCGACGGTCAACGTCACGCTTTCCGGTCCGGCGATTCTGCTCGAAGGCCAGCCGGTCAATGCGGCGAGCGTACGGTTCGAAGCGCTTTCGTCCGACGAATCGCTAAAGATAAACGACCGCGATACCGCGCCATTCGTATCGATCAGCAAGCCCGGCAATCGTCCGGGCCTGCTGGCGATTGCACAGTTGAACATGGAGGAATATCTGACGGGCGTGCTCGCCGGCGAAGTGCCGTACGAGCGCTGGCATCCCGAAGCGCTGAAAACGCAGGCCGTCGTCAGCCGCACGTTTGCGCTGTACGAATTGCGCGGCCACGCCGGCGAAGCCTACGACGTCGATAGCACCATCATGAGCCAGGTTTTTCGCCCCGGTTTCCGAAACATTCCGTCACTCAACGCCGCCGTTCAAGCCACGCGCGGACAGGTGCTCACCAGCGGCGGGCAGCTTTTTCCGGCGTACTTCCATTCCACCTGCGGCGGGCAGACCGCGCCTGCCGCGGGCGTCTTTCCCGAGTTCGGCGGCGTCAAACCGCTCTGTGGCGTGAACTGCCCCTATTGCAAGCAAAGCCCGTCGTACCGCTGGAGCGCGACGTTTTCGAAAGAACAAATCGCCGCAAAACTGCGCGCGCAATATCCGACGATGGGCAAAATCGAGAGCATCGCGTTCATGGATTCCAGAGGGCAGATTGGCGCATCGCCCGAAATGCGGCGCGTCCTGACTGTGACCATTACGCACTCCAACGGCGTCACGTCGATGCAGGGCAATGCATTCCGCCTTGCGGTCAGTCCCAAAGAACTGAAATCGCTGCTCTTCGGCCAAATCGTGGATTCCGGCGATACGCTTTCGATCAGCGGCGGTGGTTTCGGCCACGGCGTGGGCTTGTGCCAATATGGTTCGCAAGGCATGGCTCAAGCGGGGCAGCCGTACACGAGCATTCTCGGCTTCTATTTTCCCGGCGCGGCGCTGACGCGAATGTATTGAGACGTGCCAATCCCTCTCCCTACGGGAGAGGGTCGACGAGCGTACTCGCTCGCGGGGTGAGGGGAAGCGCGGATAGTTTGAGCGCCGAATTCCCCTCACCCCGCGCATGAGTACATGCGTCGGCCCTCTCCCGGCGGGAGAGGGCAACAGCAAAATCCGGCGATGCCTCCTCAGAAGTCCTCCCCGCCTTTAAGTCTTGAACCCCACTCAATCCGCGCTATCATCCCGCATTGCGCGTCATCTTTTCCGTGTTCGGTCGTTGAGTAAGCCATGAGCGAGCAGAACACGCCTACCGAGTTCAACGCGGGCGATGCGGTTGCGGGCGTGAGCGATACCCGCACTCCCGTCTCCTTCCCGCCCGGCACTGTCGCGTCATCGCCCGGCGCGGGCGGCAGCGGCACGTGCGGTTTTGCGATTCCCGCGAGCACCAGCGTTCCCTGCGAAGATTTGAGCACCGACATGCTGATTCGCGGCACTGCGCGCACGCCCTTCAAAGGAAGTGAAGCACCGGTGCTCGGCGGCGTCGCGCTGCTCGCGCGGCTCGGCCAAGGCGGGATGGGCAAAGTTTATTTCGGATTTCACCTGCGGCTGGAGCGCGAAGTCGCGGTCAAAGTGGTTTGGTCCGACATGGCCGAGCGGCATCCGGAATTGATCCCGCGCTTCAAACGCGAAGCGCGGCTGGCGTCGAAAGTGGTCTCGCCGCATCTGGTCACGGTGCTCGATGTCGATGAGAAAGACGGGCTCCATTATATGGTGATGGAGTACGTGCACGGCCTTTCAGCGGCGGGATATTTGAAACAACTGCGCGCGGCCGAACGCAAAGGACTGAGCGAAGCTGAGGCGCTGGCGACGTGCCTGGCGGCTGCGCGCGGATTGGCGGCGGCGCATCAGAAAGGCATCATTCATCGCGACGTGAAGCCGGACAACATTCTGATTCCGCGCGGCGAAACGGGCGAATTTCAATTCGAAGGATCGAAGCTCGCGGATTTGGGCATCGCGCGCCAGGAAGCGTCGCTCGATTCGCACCTGACCATGCCGCGGCAATTCATGGGCACGCCCGGTTACGCCGCGCCCGAGCAATGCGGCGGCGCGGACAAATGCGGCAAACCCGCGGACATCTTCGGCATGGGCGCGACGCTTTACGCGCTGCTAACCGGGCACGAGCCGTTTGTGCCGACCAAGCCAGGTTCGTACGAAGACGAATTGGCGGAAGTTATTTACGCGGTGAAGCATTCGCCGCACAGGCCGATCCGCTCGCTGCGTGCGGACATCACGCCCGCAACGGCGCTGATCCTCGACCGTTGTCTGGAAAAGAAACCGGAGAACCGCTACGCGGATGCGAAGGAATTGGTGCCGGCGCTGCAGCGCGCGCTCGATAAGCTGTACGGCGCACTTGGCCGCGATGCGAACGGACGGATGACGGAGCACACGCCGGCGCTGACTGAATTCGAAGCCGCGCCCAAGCCGGATGATTTCGAAGAGCGCACGCCGATTCGAGGGAGAGCCGAAAGCTCGCGAACGCAGGAGGCGGAACAGAATTCGGAAGCGTGGCGTTCCAAAACGCGGGGCGCGAAAAAATCCGGCGGGTGGATGCTGCCCGTGGCGGGCGTGTTGATGTTTGCGATGGCGGGCGTGGCGCTCGCGGCGTACGCGGGGCGCGGGTACATCGCCAGTTTGTTCGGCGAGCGCAAGGATGCAACGAGCGGGCCGAAAACGGATGCGACTCAGAATGCCGATGCAAAGAAGGTTTCGGACAAAGTTAACGAACTGCCGACGAAAGGACCCGTCGGCGCCGATAACAAGAGCGGCGATCCGCCGCAGAGAGATCTGGTCCCGCCAAAAACCGACCAGACGAATGCGCCGCTGGTGCCGGACAAGAAGCCGGACGAAGTCAAAAAGCCGGACGAAGTAAAGAAACCGGATGAAGTTAAGAAGCCCGATGAAGTGCGCGAGAAAACGCCGGACAGTGCGAAGCCGCCTGAAAACAAAGTGGACGTGCCGCCAGTCAAGCCGCTTGTGCCGGATAAGAAAGTGGACGAAGCGCCTCCGAAAACGCCGGATAAAAAAATCGACGAAGCGCCCGTGAAAAAGCCGGATGAAGCGCCTCCGAAACCACCTGAAAAAAAGCCCGACGAGACGCCAGTGAAAGCGCCGGACGTCAAAGCGGAAGTGCCAGTGAAAAACGCGCCGCTGATCTCGCTGGATTTGGGCAAGGACATGAAAATGGATTTGGTGCGCATTGCGCCGGGCAGTTTCAAAATGGGCAGCCCCGAAGGCGAAGAAGCGCGCGACGACAACGAAGTCCAGCACGACGTGACAATCACCAAGCCGTTTTACATGGGCAAATTCGCCGTTACGCAGGCGCAGTACGAAGCGGTGATGGGCGAAAATCCCAGCGAATTCAAAGGCGCGGATTTGCCCGTCGAACACGTCTCCTGGTTCGACGCGATGAATTTCTGCGCGAAGGCCAAGCAGCTTACGCAGAAAAACGTGCGCCTGCCGACTGAGGCCGAATGGGAATACGCTTGCCGCGCGGGAACGACGACCGCGTTCAACACCGGCGCGACGATCACGCCGGAGCAGGCCAATTACAACGGCGAATCCGGTTTCGCCGGCGGCGCGACGGGCGAAAACCGGCGGCGTCCGACCGCGGTGGGAAGTTTCAAGCCGAACGCTTTCGGGCTTTTCGACATGCATGGCAACGTGTGGCAGTGGTGCGCGGATTTTCACAGCGACAATTATTACCGCAATTCCGAAGCAAACGACCCGCCCGGTCCGGCCTCGGGCACCGCGCGCGTCTCGCGCGGCGGCGCGTGGGACCTTCCGCCGCGCAACGCGCGCAGCGCCAGCCGCAACAACAACAATCCGAATTTTAAATCTGGCGACCTGGGCTTTCGAATCGTGGTGAGCGAGGAATGACGTACAGCAGGAGATAGGAGTGAGGAGATAGGAGATAGGAGATAGTAGGCGGCGGCGTGCGGCCCGAAATGTCCTGCCTCATATTTCCCACCACCAACCTCCTTCAGGAGTGAGGCGATGGTTTTGCGCGGCCGGTTTGAGCACGTCATTGCATCCGCGTTTATCGTGCTTTCGTTTCTGTTTATCGCACCTCGATCCGCCGCGAAAGAGGACAAGCCGCCCGAAGTCGATGCGCCCGCCAAAGTCAAACCCGGCATGACCGCGCTGCTCAAATCCGCTGGGAAAGGCATGCGCTATTTTTTGCGCGTGCCGAAGAACTACGATCCCAAAAACGGCGCGCGGCTCATCGTTTTTCTCCACGGCTCGAACATGAACGGCCTCGCCTACCTGCGCAGCTTTGAAGCGAAAAAATGGTGCGACGACGACATCCTCTGCTGCCCCAACGGCGAGAACGGCAGCGATCCATTCGGCGCGAACAATTTCGGATTTGAAAGCGCGCCGCTGGTCGCGGACGTGACCGAGGAAGTTCAAAAAGCATTCAAGTCAACCATCACGTACGTCGGAGGCCACTCGCAGGGCGCGTTCCTGACCTACAGTGTGATTTTGAATTATCCCGACCTCTACCGCGGCGCATTTCCGATGGCCGGCGATTGCTGGATGCAGAACGAACCGAATTTGTGGGAAGACAAACCGGAAGTGATGAAGAAACAAAAGGAGATCGCCATCGCCGTGATTCACGGCAAAGCCGATCCGGCCGTGCCGTTTTCGCAGGGCGAACACGCCTACGATTGTTTCCGCGCGATGGGCTGGACGAAGCTGCGCTTCTTCGCGCCGGCGAAACTCAACCACATGTTCATGCTCGCGCCAATCGACGAAGCGATTGACTGGCTCGACACCATGAACGGCCGCAACGAATCCAAAAGCCGCACGCTCGCCGCGGCGTGGGCCAAAGACGGCGAATGGGGCTGGGTGTGGAGCGCGGGCAAAGCGATGAAGTCCGGCGCGCCGCTTCAGAAAGCCGCCGAGGACGCCGCTGCGAAAGCCGCGCCGGCGATGATCGACGGGCTGAACAAAGCCAAGCCCGCCGATTGGATTCCAAAGTGGGCCGAGTTCTGGCGCATCTACGGGGACTCCGCCGCCGCCAAGCCGCTGGTTGCCAAGTACCTCGAATTGCGCGACAAGCAGCGCCAGACTGCGATTCAGCTTTTCAACGAATCGCAGGTTTTATTCCGCTCCGACAAAAGCGCCGACGCGTACAAGGCGCTCGAGAAACTGCGCGACGAAGCGCCGTATACGTACCAGGCTTATTTTGGGTGGAAGTGGTTGACGGAGAAGAAGTGACGACTTGTACGCTACCTCACTTCAAAACTGAACAACGCCGTGGTTCCCCCCGTTGCCGCGCCGATGATGACTTCCTGGATAGAAAGCGTAGATCCCGCCGCGATCAAGTAGGCCTGGCCTGTGTTTGATCCACTCGTCGCGGAACCAGAAATAACAACGAGATTGGCTTCAGCTCCGTTCACCATAACGTAGAATTGGCGGGTTTTTCCTGTACCGGGTGCGGCATCCAACTTTACTATGAAATTTGAAATCGAGCATTGTCGCGCGGGGGAAAGGACATAGACGTTTGACTCCGTCGCATTGGCGGTGGACGTGCCGTTTGCGGCGCCGTAATCGATGCCCGACGCCGCGAGTCCATTAATGCGCCCGGAATAAATGCCACCGAGGACGCCCAAGCGGGCTTCCGGAATGGTACCGCTGGCGACGTTGGCGCCGTTGAGATTAGTAACCGCCGAACCGTCGCCCGAGAATGCGGTAGCGGAACATGTTCCGTTTATGTTTGCACCGGCTGATGAAACCGTGAGCAGCCCGGCCGACGTGATGGTGCCAGTGCCAGTGGTAGAAATATTGCCTGAAGTAGTAATCGTTCCGGTGGACGTGACGCTGCTTAAGGTTCCGGTCGATGTAATCGCGGAAAGATTGCCGGTGGTGACGACTGTTCCGCTTGCATCGGGAAGCGTGACCGTGCGCGTTGCGGTCGGATCGGTTACCGCAAGCGTCAGCCGGTTTGCGTCCACCGTCGCGCCCTCAAACACAAGTGGTGCGGCGCCGCGTAGTGTTCCAAGCATGCTGATGCCATCGCCGGCGCTGCTGCCCAGAGTGATCGTGTTGTTTGCCGCGCCTGACGCCAAGCTTACGTCTCCCGCGACGGTTAGACCGGTTAAAGTCCCAACGCTGGTCAGCGACGACGATGTCACACCGTTGGAAAGAGTCGTACCGGTGAGCGCGTTGGCGGCGAGCGCGACGCCGCTGGCGGTGCCCGCGCTTGAAATGCTCCAATTCGCTGAATTGATTGCGACCGTGTTCGCGCCGCCGCCGATCGCCACTGCGCCAGTGGTCGTGCCGGTGGCCACGTTGGTGGTGTTGGCGCCGGCACTGGAATTGATCGAAAAAGCCGTGTTGCTCAGCGCCGCCGGAAGGTCGGACGCGACAATTGCGGAGACGTCCCACGCCGCGCCGGTGCCTCGCAAATACGACCCAGAAGCGGGCGCAGTCACATTCAGGCCGGTGCCGCCATTCGCCAATCCGACGATCCCTGTCAGATTCGACGCATTGAAGCCAGTTAATCCAGCCGCGTTGCCGTTGAACGTTCCGTTAAAGGTGCCGTTGAATGCGCCGTTGGTTGTGCCCGCAAGAGTAAGATCTGAGGCGAGTGCGAGCGAGACATTGCCGCCGAGTGTTACGGAGCCTCCGCCGCTTAATCCTGTGCCGGCAGTCACAGTTAATGACGAGTTGGCAAGCTGAGCATTGGCAATCTGCCCCGCAAGATTTGCGGGGTTGAGATTCGTCAATCCGGCGCCGTCGCCGCTGAATGTACCAGTGGTTGTGCCGCCAAGCGCGAGGCCTGCTGCGAGAGACAGTGTTACATTTCCGCCGAGCGACACAGGTCCCCCGCCACTCAGTCCCGTGCCCGCAGTGACGGTCAGGGAGGAATTGACAAGCTGCGAGTTGGCTACCTGCCCCTCAACATTTGCGAGATTAATATTCGATAGCCCCGCGCCGTCGCCGCTGAATGTCCCCGTGGTAGTGCCTGCAAGCGTCAGATCGGCGCTAAGCGCCGAAGCATTAATTATTCCCCACGCCGCGCCGCCGTTGCCGTCCGCCTGCAAGACCATCCCGCTGGAACTGGGAGTGCTGTCGAGCGCTGCGCCTTTCACGTTCGCCCACACGGACTTTCCCGTGCCATCCGCAGTTAGAGCCTGGCCGGCTTTTGCCAGCACAGGCGGCTTCTTTTGGACCACACTGTTAAATTTCGCATTCGACGGCGAGGGCGTGGCAGCGCGATTCGCAGCGCTGAAATCAGTGGGCTCCTCGGCGAATAAGTTAGTGGCGGCAAAAAATAAGACGACAAGACAAAAGCTAGCGCGTCGCATGGGGAGTTCTCTCCGGGGAAGTTAATTTCTGACTCTTTACAATACTGAAACAACGTGAACAAATTGTCGCAAAAATGAGCCCGAGCGTCAACACGTTACTCCACCGAAATCACGCACGCCTCATTCGTCTTCCATTCCAACTTGAACGTCGTCCCGTCTCCCAAACTTTTCCCGCTGCGTTCGTCCTTGGCGTTCTTCACGGCCTTTGCGAATTCCAATTCGATGGGCATCGTTTCGGATTTCAAGCCAACCGAATTTCCGCCGCCGTATTCGTTGCCGGAGGTTTCGACGTTTGAAATCAGGAATAAAATCGTGCGCGGGCCTTGCATCCAATAGGTGATTTCGTAGCCGAATTCCTTTGTGCCGGCGTTTTTGATTTGCACCCAGCGGTTGATGCCGGCGGCGTGAATCGGATTCATGAAAATCGAACGTTTCGCGGCTTCCACGGAACCGGCGAGACGGTAGGCGTTGTACCATTGCGGCGAAAGGTTCAACAGCACCGCGTTCCCTTTTCCGGCTTTACGCGACGTGTTCACCGGCATCTCGCGCACGGCTTTGTTGAAACCGGAGGCGTCTTTGATGCAGGTGTTTTTATTCGTCAGAAATTGCTGAAACGTTTTGTATCCAAAATTGGTTTCCTGATCGACTTCGCACCACAACGGCCCGCCGTTGAACAAATCTTTGCTCACCATTTTTGGGTTGTGTGCGACGCCGAAAAGTTTGTCGAGCGCGCCGCCGTCCGCGCGGCCTTTGCCGTGCTGGTTCCAAAGGCCGGGCATGTAGTCGGCGATGACCGTGCCGCCGGCTTCGCAGAATTCGGTGATCTTGCGCGCTTCGACTTCGCTTAGGCATAGCGCCGCGGGCAGGATCAGCACTTTGTATTCCTTCGGCACTCCATTCTGAATCACGTCGGCATAGCTGATGAAATTGGCCTGGATGCCTTCGTCGCGCAGCATGTTCACCCACGCGCGACGCACAAGATGCGACGCGCCGAGGCGGTCGTCGCCGTTGCGGTTGACCCAGGTTTTGCCGTGCGGTTGCGCGTCGAGAATCCAGCCGAGCTGAATCGACGCGTGGCTGTAATAAATCGCTACCCCGTCGTGTTTCCATTCCGCACCGCTCATCAGCGGACCGATCTTCTGGCCGATTTCGAGATAAGTCGGCGTGCATTCCTTGATCCACGGCTTCGGCGTTTTGCCGTCGAACCAGCCCTGCACCCAGCCGATGTGCCCGCGGTTGCCTTCGGCGAGGTAATACCACGCCTGCCAGAGCGCGTCGTTCACCGAGCGATGAAAATACGAAGTGACCGCGGGAATCGCGTTGTGCGGATTGAAGCTGCGCACGATCGCCTGCGAGCCGCCGATGTTGTACGCTTCGAGGTACTGAACTTTGCGCATCTGCTTGGCGTAATCGTAGCCGCCGAATGCATTCGGCGATTGGCCGCCGACAAAACCGCAGGGGGTCGCGGGATCAACGGAATTCGCATACTCGATCAAATCGCCGAGGAAATTGTTCCAATACGAATCGTTGAAGCTCCATTGGTCCATTAATTGGCTCGCGTCGAACGAAGCGATGTCCCACGACGTGAGCTTGGGCTGAATGTCGTTGTAACTGATCCATTTATCGCGCTGCGGCGCGTTGGGTCCGTAGATTTCCTTGAGCCAATCGGCGTACGCGGCTTTGTCGTCGGTGACCTGCCACATGCACGGATGCACGAAATGGCCCCAGGAGATTTCATCGTCGAGCGCATACGCCGAGCGCATCGGCGATGATTTCACGGCTTCGATATTTTTCTTGATGATGCCTTCGAGGCGCGCGAGCATCGCGGCGTTGACGGGTTTGAGGCGCACCCCGGTGCCGTGAATCGCGTTGGCGCTTTGCTTTGGCATTTGGTCCCATTGATGCAGGTCGCCCTTTCCGGCGGTGTGGTCCATGTAAAAATGGAGATGAAATTTGTTAATCCAATCGAGGTAGCTGGTATTGCCGCGGTCGATAAAGGCGCCGTTGAAACCCGCAGCGTTGCAGAATTCGCCGGCGGCGTCATCGTGGCCGATGGTCCATTGAAAATACCACGGCATGTAAATCCAGCTTGGATAGGCTTTGAGCAGCCAGTCCTTGTCCTGCTTGACGGGCTTGAAGTCTTTTGACGTTTTGACGTAATTTTCATAGGGATCGGGCGCGTCGGCGGCGATGGTTGTAAACGAAACGAGCGCGGCGAAAAACAAAGCAAGGCGGATCATGTCGGGATTCTCCAATAGAGTCGGCGGCATAGTTCTTTAAACCGCCGCGCGCGCATTCGGCGCGGAAATCACGATTGCTTGGCGCGGCGCCACGGATACGATTGTGAGACGTTTGCGCCGCCGCGCAGCGCTTCAAAGGAGTTTCCACCGTGCGAACGCTCCCGCTTATTCTGCTGACACTGCTTGTATCGACTGCCGCTGTCATCGCTCAAGAAACCACTCCGTTGCAAAAACAACTCATCGGCCATTGGGTCGCGGACAAGGATTCGCACCTGCACACGTATTTTTCGAACAAGCGGCGCATTGTGGAAAACAGCGTCCAGGACAATGACGCTTCGCTGTCGTTGCGGGAATACGTGGTGTGGGACGAATGGCCCGAACTGCGCACCATCGTGTTGTCGATTGACGAAGGCATGCATGAGGGCAACTACGAGCCGCTGCTGCTGGTGATCACGCTCAGCGAAGACGGAAAGTCCGCGAACGTGCGCGAAAAGACCGGCGCGGCGTGGGGTAAAGTATACCGCGTGCGGCGCGAGGACGACCGGACGTACCCGCGCTCGCTGCCGGTGAAGCTCAAGATTCTGGACATGGAACACGGGTTGGGCGCGCAGCCTTGAAGAAGCGATACGGGGAAGCGGAAACTCGAGGACTCGGAGACGCGCGCGGCCATGCTGGAGATCGGAGTTTATTACAACGGACAGAAGGCGCGGGCCTCCGACTTTCAAACGGCAATTGAGTTGGCCGCGTATGAAATTGTGCTCGAAGATTGTGAGCGGATCAAAGGGCGCATGGCCTCGGTGATCGTCGGAAATATTCTGGAGTGCGTGCGCGTGGAACTGAAGCACCCGTCGATCGAGGGCTTGAGCGTGGTGCTGGAAGGGCCGAAGGAATTGGTGGAGCGGGTGATGCAGGAGTGGGAGGTGAAGTGAAGCGGGCGTTCTTATTTCAGAAGCTTTGCCCAACCAGACACGATGAACGTGCGCAACACCAAATCTTCAAGTTTTGCTTTGTCTTGAATTTTCTACAACCTTGCAATGAATCGCGGAGCAGGCTCGCCAAATCGCTGCGTGCCGATTTTCAGGAGAAGCGCGCGTGCCTCATTCGTTTCGCCGCGTTATTCACCCTTCTCCACGATCGCCTGATACGTCACCGATTCTTCCATGCTCCGCACTCCTTTCAACAAATGATCGATCTGTTGACGCTCGCTGATTAACGCCCTCTGTACATTGCGGGTGCTTCGAACAAACGCATCTGCTGATCCGAATGGCCGTTTCGTAAGGCAACGCCGTGAAGGGAGTTTTCCTCTACATCTTCGTTGCCCCATTGGTCCCAACCATTGCGCGGAAAACGGGCAAATAACTCCAAATACGGACCGGGCGAACAAGCTTCGACCAAGTCGTAAATCTCGTCTGGCTTCCTCGAATGCTCACGTTTTCGCGTGGACATTAGATTGACCTGTGTTCTTCCAGGCCTCAATGTCCTCATGCTTCCTCTAACGCCGAATAAGATCAATTCCGTAACATTTCGAAAATAAAACCCGACTCCTCTACCGTCCGGCCCTCCATCTTTCCGTACTTTGTACCAGACAAGATTCGACTTGTATGTGAACCCCCAAGCCTCCATTACCTTGAATCCATCCTGCAAAAGCGCATTCGGAACCCACAGATAAAGATGAGATTTGGCTGCGGCAAGTCTCGGAACGGGAAGTTCTAGAATTTCTTTCAATTCCATTGTTGGGTAGCGCAATAGACGCCGGTGCTCCGGTGCCATTTTACCGGTGCGATTCTGAAACTGCCAAGGCGGGTCGGCAAGAATCGTCGAGTAGGGTCCCTTGGCCTTTTCGATTAAGTCTACGGACGGATTCTGTTCGGTCAGAGCGACAATCTTGTTCATAGAATTATCCCACGACAATGTTTTTTGGAAGGCCGATCAACAACAATGGGCATGGGTTTCCGACGCCACGATGTACCCTGTCTTCCAACTTCTTCCAATGAGTCGTCGCTTCGCCGAATTTGTCGGAGACAAACGCGTGCGCCCAACCCTTTTCAAATGACCCCTTCGCTGCCGCAGCCTTTTCAATAATCTCTTTCTGTCTTGGTGTTGGGGTATAGAAACGAGCAACCTTTCCAATGCTGCCAATACCCTCTTTCACGGCAAATGCTTCGATCAAATCGCGCATATTTTCGTGCAGCGAAACTCCGCGCGTGATGATTGCGCCAATCGAGATAACGCCATCCGCGTGCAGGCGTTTGAAATTTTCGAGATCACGGTCATAAAAGGGATCTTTGTTATTCCATTCAATCTCCAATGCGAATGTTCCAGTATCGAACCTCTTTACGTGGTCGATTTCGTGAGAAATAGATTCTTTTTCCACGCCGTCGACGATCTTTTTGATCTCAAAAATGTGTTTCTTCCAACCGTGGGTAACCGATAGTGCCTTCCGGATCCGTTGCGTCAGCTCCCCTTCGCCTCCCCCGCCGTAAACGAGTTCTGACACGGGGAGCGAGACGTCAAGGAGTATTTCTTCGATCTCGGAGACCGCTTTCCCCATGTCATGCTGGAGAATCGCTTCGGCATGATGGAGCGCGAGGACTTGAAACCCCTTTTTCTTCAATTTTTCAAACATTTAACTTTGTCTATCAGTTCCCTTCCAAAAAACAAACGATGAATCTCAGTTCGCAGCCCCAAACTCCTTCTTCAATTTCTCATACTCCCCCGCCGCTTTCTCGCCCCAGCGCGTGCCTTTATAGGCGTCCGCGAAACTGCGATAGGCGCCGGCCAGTTGCAGTTTCGCGTCGCGCGCGTCTTTGGCTTTTGCGGCGGATTTTTCCATATCGGTCAAGACGCGGTATTTCACGAATGCTTCCTGCTCGCGGCGCAGCGCGGGCGCTTTGAGCATGGCTTCGAGCGCGTTCGCGACGGCGCCGCGGATCGACGCATCGGCCAGTTTCAGATTCTCGTCTTCATTCAATTCGGTCACGGCTTCAAGCTGATCGAGCTTGTCGCTGATCGCGGCGGCATCGCCGAGCCGCTGCTGGAACATCTTCGTGTACGCGGCGGCGACTTCGGGACCGTCGGGGATGCGCGAGAGGCTCACGAAATGGACTACGTAATGCAGCGGCGCATCTTTGTGGCTTTTCGTTTTCAGGCCGGTGATGTCCACGATGTAGATGGCGTCGGCTTTGAGCTGGAACGATTCGGGGCGAAAGATAATGCACGTGCCGCTGCCGTAGCCGCCTTCGTCCACGAAACTGGTATCGAGCTTGAGCGGATCGCCCGTCGCGGCGAGTTTCGCGTCGGCGAGGTGAACTTCGACTTTGACGGAGTCCTTCTCCGGCTTCGCATACTTCGACATGTTCGGCGAAACGCTCCAGCCGTAGCGCGCGCCGAACAATTCGACGGGCATGTAGCCGCGCGCGGGATAGGCGACGTAATCCCAATCGGGCACTTTTTTGTTCGAGCCGTCGAAGGCGTACATCGCGGCGAAATTGCCGCCGGCCGCAAACGCCGATTTGCCCATCGGCGGATTAATGCACCAGCGCCGATGCCCCAGCGCGCCGACCTGGCCTTTGCCGGAATCGTCCATCCAGCCGTCCACGCAGGCTTGCGGTTTGGTCACGCCTTGAAAAAGGTTGCTCTGGCCACAACCTTTTTTGCACAGCACGTATTCCTCGTCGCTCATGCCCGCGGGTTTTTCAGGGTTGTGGGTGAGCTTGCCGATCATTGCGAGAATCTTCGTGGCGTGCTGGCAGAGATCCGCTTGTGTCGCGTCCCATTGCAGATTCTCGTAGGGCACGCCGACGATGAAGCGGTATTGCTTGAGCCGCTGAATGTATTCCGTTTGCACGGTCGAACCGCCATTGCGACGGGGCGAGAGCATTTGCAGGACTGCTTTCAGTTCGCCTTGCGAGCGTGGATAGATCGAGCGATCGTCCTCGGCGCCTCGAAGGGACGAAAGCATTGAGGCGGTGAGAAGCAGACCGAGACAAAAATTAATGCGGGCATAGCGAAAGGTCACGGCTTAACTCTCCAATTTGAATGTGCAAATTAGACGCAACTGAGCCGGATTTTGCGGCAATAGGGTGCGAACGATTTAACGGTGCTTACGATTTGGTTTGCCGGGCGCCGGGCCTTCCATCGGATTCTTTCGCCGCGCGAGGGCCAGCAGCCATTTGCGGAAGCTTTCCGGCGTTGCTTCGCTCAAGCGCCGAAACGCGGCTTCGCGCAGCGACTCGATGCCCGCTTCCACTTTCGCGGGACTGTTGGGAAAGCGTGTCCACATGCGGTCGTAGATGCCGTCGAGCTCGCGTTCGAACAGCGCTTCGAACGACTTCTTGTTTCCGCGCCGCGCGAGAACCCAAAGCAGTTTTTCATCCGACGGACGCGCGGCCAGACGCGCGGCTTCTTTGGCCGCGTGCCGCGCTTTGGCTTTCGCACTGAGGTTAAGTTCGCGCCGCTTATATTCCGCTTTGATGCGCGTGATGCCCAGCATCCAATCCAAAAACTGGCTGTCGGGACGCAGGCGTTCGACATGCAGACACGAGAGATGCCCATGCGTTTGATCCGCGCAAATTTCGGCTTGCGCGGGATCCTTCAAGACTTCGAGCGCCACCGCGACGACCTTCGTGCGATGGCGAGCGAAGAGCGTATCAAACGCGTCGTCGTCGCCCTGATCAAAGAGCTTGATCAGGCACAGGTCGTCGAGCTTGGCGTACGGATTGGGCGAGTCGGTGGTCATGCGGGCAGTTTATCGCCGCCTTCCCAAATCGTCTCACCCAATCGTCGGATTTCTGTCCCTTACCGCACTCGGTATTCTCGACATTTTCAGCGAATTCATTAGAATGCGCCGCACTTCATCGGAGAACGGGGCACATGGTTCGAGTCGGGATTGGCACGGACCGCCATCGGTTGGTGGCGGGGCGCAAATTAATTGTCGGCGGCATCCACGTCGAATTTTACAAAGGCGCGCAGGGCCATTCCGACGCCGATGTGCTCGCGCACGCCGTCATCGACGCGCTGCTGGGCGCCGCAGGCATGGGCGACATCGGCTACCACTTTCCCGACAGCGATCCGAAATGGAAGGATGCGGATTCGATGCAGCTTATGGCGCAGACGGTCACGATCCTGCGGCGCATGGGGTTCGAAGCGGTCAACGTGGATGCGTCCGTGCATCTCGAAACGCCGAAACTTGGACCGCTGAAGATGCAGATGGCGCGAGCGATCGCCGACACGCTCAAAATTCCGCGCAACGCGGTGAACGTCAAGGCCAAAACCGGCGAGGGCCTCGACGCGGTCGGTCATGGCGAAGCCATCGAAGCCGTGGCGGTGGCCGCGGTGCGCTTCGATCAAGCGATTCTGGACGAGGAAAACAAGCTGCGCGGAACCAAAGTGACCTTGCCGGCGGTATGATGCAGGAGCGGCGGCACTCTTGCCGCCGTTGTTTACAGGGATGGCATTCGGCGGCAAGAGTGCCGCCGCTCCTAAACGCCGCGCTTACCCCTTTCTCTCTTTCGCCCATTCCCCTTCCCCGTTCCCCCCTCCGCTCTATTCCCGCCATTATTACGCCGCTTAGGACTTGCCAACCTTCCGCCTTTCCCGTAGTATCTCTTCCTTAAGGGCGCCATTTAGCTGCCCTTCCCGCCCGCTACACCCCTGAAGTCGAAAGCGGCGTGAAAAGAGTCGCTCCTTCATGTCACTCGAATGGGCGGGCTTTTCGGGGCGGTCTTTTGAATAGGGACAAAGATGCCCCGCCTGCGGCAGGTGGAGCTTCATACGACGTGGACTCACAAGGACAAAAAGGACACATGGAACAAGGCACGGATCTCTTAAGATTCATTGACTCAATTCATCGCGAAAAGGGCATCTCCAAGGAACTGTTGTTCGACTCCATCGAGCAGGCGTTGCTGACCGCGTCGCGCAAGCGCTTTGGCCCGCACGGCGAATTGAACGTCAAAATCAACCGCTTCACCGGCGACATCGAGGCTTACGAAGATGGCCGCCGCATGGACCCCAATTCATTCGGGCGCATCCCCGCGCAAACCGCCAAGCAGATCATGATCCAGAAGATCCGCGAAGCGGAACGCGACGTGATCTTCACCGACTACGAAGCCAAAATCGATACGCTCGTCAACGGCACAGTCCAGCGCTTCGACAAAGGCGCGATCGTCGTCAACTTGGGGCGCACCGAAGGCATCGTCCCGCGCCAGGAGCAGGTTTTCAGCGAGCAATACCGCCCCGGTGACCGCATCCGGGCGTACGTCGTGCGCGTGCAGAAAAAAGGCCAGAAGGTGCTGATCACGCTCTCGCGCACGCACCCCAATTTAGTCAAGGAACTCTTTACCGTCGAAGTGCCCGAAATCGGCGACCGCATCGTCGAAATCAAGGGCATCGTGCGCGAGCCGGGCCATCGCACCAAGATCGCGGTGTGGTCTTCGGACCTCAAAGTCGATCCCATCGGCGCGTGCGTCGGCGTACGCGGGTCGCGCATCCGCAACATCGTCGAGGAACTCAACGGCGAAAAGATCGACATCGTGCGCTGGCACGAAGCACAGGATTTGTTCATCCGCAACGCGCTCTCGCCCGCGGAGATTTCGTCCGTCGAAGTGGATCGCGAAACGCAGCGCGCTCGCGTGATCGTGCCGGAAGATCAGTTGTCGCTGGCCATCGGCAAGAAGGGCCAGAACGTGCGTCTGACCGCGAAGCTCACGCACTGGCACATCGACATCATGACCGAGGAGCAGGCGAAGAAGGTGCGCGACGCGGAACGTGCGGAAATTTACAAGATTCCGAACCTGCCGCAGGCCACCGCCGAGCGCTTCCTGCTGGCTGGCTTGAACAATTTGAAGTCGATCATCTACAAAGGCGCCGACTTCATGCACACGATGTACAGCATTGGCGAGGCCGAGTCGGTGGCGCTGATTGAGTACTGCAAGAAGCGCGAAGAAGAAATTGCGTCGGAGCGGGTCAAGGCCGAAGCCGCGGCGGCGCCTGCAGTCAGCGCCTCGCCCGATGGCGGTGTAGTGACGGCGGATGCCGCGGCAGCGCCGGATGCAAACGCGGCCCCCGCGGAAGCAGGTGCAGTCCCGGCAGAGGGAAGTGCGGCTCCGGCGGAAGCAGGTTCAGGGTCGGCTGAAGCGGCTCCTTCAGAAGTAGGAGCGGCGGCGGTCGAAAGCGAAACGAAGGGCGGCGCGCAGTGAGCCGTGCGATCCGTGAATAAGTCACAGTCATAGCCTTCCGGCTCTGTACGCCGGCGGGCTGACCGCAGCGTGCAGGGTTTATCCCTGTCTCATCGGCATGCGAAGCTTCCGGCGTCGGAAGCTTCACCGACGATTGGGTTAGGCGATATGCAATGCAGGCGTCCCGCCTGCAAGCAAACGCCTGGAAGGATTTGATGAGCAGCACCAAGAAGGCGGACACCAAGGATGCGCCGGTTCCACCGACGGACATCCGCATTCACGATCTGGCCAAGCAACTGGGCATTCCAAGCAAGGACGTGCTTGAGAAGGCGCAGGCGTTGTTTGGCAAGGAAAAAGTCAAGAGTCACGCCAGCCTGCTCAAGCCCGGCCAGGTCGATCGCCTCAAGGCGAAGCTCGGCACGCTCAAGCACGAGCATGAAGAACGCGAACGCAACACCCGCATCCTCGAAGCGCGCGAAGAAGCCGCACGCGCCGCGCGCGCGCAGGTCGCCGCCGAAACAATTGCCGAACCGCCGCCGGTTGAAGTCATCGAAGAAGTTCCCCCCGCGCCTGAGCAGGTCGAAGCGCCCGAACCGGTCGAAGAGCCGGTCGCGGAACCCGCGCCTGCCGAGCAAATGGAGGAAGCGCCCGCCGAAGTTGTCGCCGTCGCGCCCGAAGAACCCGCATCCGTGGACGGCACTGCCGCGGCAGTCCCCGCCGAGGCCGCACCCATCGAATTGCCCGCAAAATCCGAAGAGAAGAAACGCGCCGCCGCCACGGCCACCGCCACCACCGCGGAGCGCAAAGAATCCCGTTTCGGCGTCGTCGTTCCCGCGGAGCCGAAAAAAGAAACAGAAAAAGCAAAAGATACCGCGCGCCACGGCAAAGCCGCCACCAAGGCCGCTCCCGCGCAGCCCGAAAAGAAACCTGCGTCAGCTTTGCTTGCGCCGCTGCACGGCCCGCCCAAAAAAGTGCTCAGCGGCCCCGTCGTCGCGCCGCCCGTGCAGCGCGATGGCAAGCGCGACGACCGCTTCGGCGTGGTTGTCTCCGCGGCCGAAGCCGAAAAACTTCACGGCCCGACTCAGCAGCAGCAAAAGGCCGGCGGCAAGAAGGGGCCGCGCGATACCTCCGTCGATTCCAAACCCGTGGACGATTTCAAGCCTCAGGTTTCCTACCCGTCCATTCCCGAAAGTTTCACCGACGAGGAAGAACGCGGGAAAGCGGCTGGCGGCGGCGGCGGTGGGCGCCGCGGCATCGCCAAAGCCGCGCCGGGACTCAAAGGTTTCGGCAGTGGACCGCGCCGCGGCGTGGGTCTACTGCGCGGCGACGACGATCGTTACCGCGGCGCGCGCAAACAAAAGCGCGGCATGGGCCAGGCTGCTCTGCGGCCCGTCGTTACGCGCGCCGGCCCCGCGGAAGTGACCTCGCCTGTCTCCATCAAAGCGCTCTGCGAAGCGCTCGGCATCAAATCCAACACGCTGATCAAGAAATTCTTCGACCAGGGTAAGATCGTCAACATTAACACGATCCTCGCAGACAGCGATGCGGAACTCTACGCGCTCGAATTCGACCCGCTCAAATTCGGCATCAGCATCAAGAAAGCCCGCGACGTCGAAGAAGAAATGCTCAAGAAAGCCGACGTCGCCGACAAATTCGAAGACCTCAAACCGCGCGCGCCCGTCGTCACCATCATGGGCCACGTCGATCACGGCAAAACCTCGCTGCTCGATTACATTCGCCAGACTAAAGTCGCCGCGGGCGAAGCCGGCGGCATCACCCAGCACATCGGCGCCTACAAAGTCGCGCACAAGAAAGGCGAAGTCGCCTTCATCGACACGCCCGGCCACAAAGCCTTCACCGAAATGCGCGCGCGCGGCGCCAATGTCACCGACGTGGTCGTGCTCGTCGTCGCCGCCAACGACGGCGTCATGCCTCAGACCGAAGAAGCAATCAGCCACGCCAAGCAGGCCAATAAGAAAATCGTCGTCGCCTTAAATAAGATCGACATGCCCGAAGCCAATCCGGACAAAGTCAAAGGCCAGCTTGCATCGAAGGAACTTTTCGTCGAAGGTTACGGCGGCGACGTGGGCTGCGTCGAAGTCTCCGCGAAAACCGGACAGGGCGTGGACGATCTGCTCGACCGCATCCTGCTCGAAGCCGAAGTGCTCGAACTCAAAGCCAATCCCAAAAAAGCCGCCGTCGGCCACGTGGTCGAAGCGCACAAGGATCAGGGCCGCGGCATCGTCTGCACGCTGCTGGTGCAGGAAGGCACGCTGCATCAAGGCGACGTGATCATTTGCGGCCACGCCTACGGCAGCGTGCGCCAGATTCTCTCCGACAACGGCACGTCCCTCAAAGCCGCCGGCCCCGCCACACCGGTGCTGGTGACGGGCCTCAGCGACGTGCCGCTCAGCGGCGAGCGCTTCCATGTGCTCGATTCGATCAAAGCCGCCGCCGAAATCGCCGAACAGCGCGCCATGCGCATGCGCCAGGAAGGCCTGGTCAAACGCACGCACGTCACCATGGAAAATTGGAGCGACATGCTCGCCAAGGGCGCCGTCGCCTCGCTCAAGCTCGTCTTGAAAGTGGACGTGCAAGGCTCGCTGGCCCCGCTGCGCGACGAAATCAACCGGCTCTCCACCGGCGAAGCGCGCATCGACATCGTTCACGAAGGCGTCGGCGCGATCAACGAAACCGACGTGCTGCTTGCCGACGCCTCCGACGCGGTCGTGATCGGCTTCAGCGTCAACGCCGATCCGGGCGCGCGGCGCATGGCCGAAGAACGCGGCGTGGACCTGCGCAACTACACGATCATCTACGAAGTCGTCGATGAAATGCGCATGGCCCTCGAAGGCATCCTCGCGCCCATCGAAAAGGAAGTCGTGCAAGGCCACGTCGCGGTGCGCCAGACCTTCAAGATTTCGAAAGTCGGCACCATCGCCGGCTGCTTCGTCACCGACGGCCTGATCACCCGCGCCAGCAACGTGCGCCTGATCCGCGACGGCAAAACCGTCTGGACCGGCAAACTCGCCAGCCTCAAGCGCGTCAAAGACGACGCCAAGGAAGTCCGCTCCGGCTTCGAATGCGGCATCAAGTTGGAGAACTTCGACGACATCAAGCAGGGCGATTTGATGGAAGCGTTCACGACGGAGCAGGTGAAGCGGACGCTGGAGGCGAAGTAAAAGACAACTATGAAGCTGCCCAATGCCCGCCGCGCGATGGTCGAACGCGGCAAAATTGTGGATTATTTGCTGAATGAATCGCATCCGCGTAACAGAGGAAAATGTGCGTACTTTCAATCGCGCGGGTTCTCGGTAAAAAGTTGGCGTTTCATGGCCGCTGCATTCCAAGAACTGGCGCGCTCTGGAAATGTCCTTGAAAGCATGGAAACGCCTCACGGCATGAAGTATATTGTGGAAGGCGATCTCAAGTCGCCAAGCGGGAAACCGATGCTTGTTCAAAGCGTTTGGGTCGTGAATCCAAGAAGCAACGTGCCGCGTTTCATCACTGCCGTTCCACACTTGGAGCAACCATATGATTAAAGAACACGATTGTGTCGCATTACGAACACCGGTCCCGGAAGAGCGCCTTGAAGCTGGCGATGTCGGAACGGTCGTTCACATTTACAAAAAAGGCGTTGCCTACGAAGTCGAATTTCTTTCGCTGGATGGCCGGACGATGAAGGTTGTGACTTTGGAAGCCAATCAGGTCCGGCCTGTCAAGCGTCGGGAGTTCGCTCACGCCCGCGAATTGGCGGCGAGGTAGAATACGCCGTGCACGACCGCGCAATTCAAGCGGACGCTTGAAGCGAAATGAAACGGAACTCTTAAATAGGTCCACCAACTCGATGTGCTTGGGTACGCCATGCTCTTCACTCCCCCGATTCTCCGGAAATTAAAAGAACACTTTGGCTTCGATCCGGCGATGCTTCCTGTTGTTGAGCAAAACGTCGAGCTCTACGAGCGCCCGAATCTGCAATTGGCGCTGGAGGAGATTTTAGGGGCAAAAGGGAGGAAGTATTCGGTTTCTGGTGTCGTAGCCCGGCATTTCGGATTGTTTCCTTCACTTGCGCAACTTGCCCGGCCTGCATCCAGCGTACATTATGACGTGGGGCCGGTGCAGCATGTGGACGTGGATATTCCGGGCGGACTAAAATTGGCATGTGTAAAACAGGGACTGTATTTCATTCACGACGGCGGTCCCATGGCGCTGCTGATCTCGCAGATGGACATGGGTATTCAAAGGCTTACCGTCGAAGTCATGGCCAAGGATCGCGACAGTGGCGAGCGGTTGCTTCGCGAAGTAATGGTGGCAACGCGGCACGGTAAAGCTTTTCGAGGACACGTGCTTTCGATAGAAACAGATTGCATGCGCAACATCGCCATTAAGAGTCACCGCCTTCCGCACATCGACCGCAAAGATGTGATTCTGCCGGAAATACTGTTGCAGCGGATCGAGCGGCATACACTGAGCTTCAGCCGGCACTCGGACCAACTTCGGGCCGCGGGCCGTCACCTTAAGCGCGGCATCCTGCTGTATGGTCCGCCCGGAACAGGGAAAACGCTCTCGGCGATGTACCTGGTCTCTCAGATGCAGGGACGGACCGTACTGCTGTTGACCGGCCAAAGTTTGGGAAATATCGAGACCGCGTGCCGCCTCGCGCGAATTCTCTCGCCGGCAACGGTCATTCTTGAGGATGTAGACTTGATCGGCACCGAGCGCGAAGAGCAGACGGTGGGCGCCAACGCGTTGCTGTTTGAACTGCTCAATCAAATGGACGGCCTGGCGGAAGACATTGACGTGTTGTTCATCCTTACAACTAACCGGCCGGAGATTCTGGAGCCGGCGTTGGCCGCGCGGCCTGGCCGGATCGATCAGGCCATTGAGATTCCACCGCCCGACGCGGAATGCCGCCGCCGGCTGATCGAACTTTACGGGCGCGGCATGACGCTGAAACTTGAACGGCTCGATGGGCTGATCGAACGCACGGAAGGAGTCAGCGCCGCATTTATCCGAGAATTGCTGCGAAAAGCCGCCGTTTACGCGCTGGAGGACAAGCCATTGGAACCGCCAGTCATCACCGACGACCGGGTTGACGAAGCGATTTCGGAGTTGCTGCTGGCCGGCGGCGCGTTGACGCAGAGTTTATTGGGGGCAAAGTCGAGAAAGGCGGGTGGAAACTGAACATGTGGATCGCCATCCTCCGCCTAGCCCTCCTCATCCCCGGCGCGCGCTCCTTAAAGGACCGCCGCCAAGCCGTCAAAAGCCTCAAGGAGCGCATCCGCAACCGTTTTGACGCCGCGTGCAACGAAGTTGGCGATTTGGAGACATGGAACCGCGCGTATCTGGGCATCGCGCTGGTCGGCAATGAGAAGCGCACGCTGGAAGACTTGGCCGCTGAAATCTCGCGCTATGCTCAAAACGATGCACAGGTCCAGGTGACCGGCTTTGAAAAGGACTTTTTGAATTACGGCGATTCGATATAATTTTTTTTGAAAATTTTGGAACCGGTGCTCAAAAAATGAAACTCCGCATTGAACGATTGAAAGAACTGATCCGCGAAACGGCCGCCGAAGTGATCCTGCACGAACTGACCGATCCGCGCATCGGCTTCTGCACCGTCACACAGGTCCAGCTCGCCGACGATTTGTCGCATTGCACGATCCACGTCTCTGTGCTCGGCGACGACAAAGTTAAAGCATTGACGATGCATGGTTTGCAAAACGCGCGCGGCGTCATCCAAAGACGCATCGCCGGCCAGATGAAAACGCGCACAACCCCGCACGTCAAACTCGAACTCGACGAAAGCATCGAGAAGAACTTCGCGGTGATGGCCAAGATCAAACAGGCGCGCGAGTCCGATTCGGACGCCGGAAAGGGTTCCGCTGAGCCTTCAAAAAATAACAAAAATATTTCCGATAATGTCGATTTGTCTTTTGACGATGATGAATGTTGAGTTATAGTTCTTTGCGAAGGGTTGGATGGTTCATGTGAACCGCCCTTTGGAAAGCTTTGGACCAAGAAACGGAGGGGTTTTCAATGCGCAAGATTCTTTGCGTCGTCGCCGTCGTGTTGTGTATGGGTGTTCTGAGCGGTTGTTGCTGCAACAAGTGCAACACCTGCAACACTTGTAACAAGTGCAGCACTTGCGGCCAGTAAGTTTGTTAGACCCCTCGAGGGTCTGACGACCTGATTTGTAGAACCGTCGAAGTACGAACGTTCCTTCGACGGTTCTACAATCTTTTTTTAGAGCTTACCTTCCCACGCAGGCGATCCGCCTGCGCGTTTTTTTCGTAGAACGGAGCTCTGCTCCGTTCAACTGGCTGAACGACTGAACGGAGCAGAGCTCCGTTCTACTTGTCGATTTCGTCATTCACTTTACCGTTGTAAACTCCGAAAACCGCGCTATTATTCTGCCGCTTCACCACATCGAGAATCCATTTGCCCGGGGGAGTCGGTCATGTCGCGCGCCGTTCGTTTCATCGCCTTATTCTTTATCATCGGCATTTTCGTCGTTGCCGCCGGATGCAGCCGACCCGCCATGCCCTCGCTGGTCGGCACCAACATGTTCCACGACCTCAGCCAGGTCCGCAAAGGCATGTCGCCCAACGAAGTCCGCAAAGTCATGGGCAGCAACTACGAAAACAAAATGGAAGAAGGCATCCACGGCATGGACGGCGGCTATTACACGTGGGTCTATCCGGAAGGCAAAGTCTTCTTCAACTACGACGGCGTGACCGGCGTCGAAGCAAAGTAACACGGGCTTTTAGCCCGTGGTTGTTCAGCCTGTTTGTTTGGTAGCGCAGACATTCCTGCCTGCCCCTGATTGCTGACTCCTGTCTCCCAATTCCCGTCAAACTTTTTGAGCGTGCGTTTCACTCATTCCTACGTCGGTTGCATTTTGAGCGCCGGGGAATTATAAGGCTGGCGTCAATCCCATTGAATTTTCGCGCCTTGGTTTACCCGTTGGCGCGCTGATGCCGCCTGCAAAAATTGAGGGACTGCTTGTGAAAAAGTTCATCACTGTGCTTGTTGTGTGTTGCGCGGGGCCGCTTTTTGCGGCGACGATTCGCGTCAATTCCACCGCCGACAATGCGACCCCTGGCGACGGTCTGGTTACGCTGCGCGAGGCGATTCTGGCTTCCGTCAACGCAACCACCACGGACTTGGGCGATACCGGTACCGGCATTGATACAATCGTCTTCACTACACCGCCATTTGACGTGCCGCAAACCATTACGCTCGCGTCGCAATTGCCGGACATCACCAGCACGCTGACGATTCAAGGCTCGGTGGCGGGAGTGACGGTGAGCGGCGCGGGGACGTTTCAGGTCTTTCGCGTGATGCCGCCAAAACGGCAGATTCTCGCGGCGAGGGGAGGTGTCGTAACGACGACAACGATCAGCAACATGACCATTGCAAATGGGCTCGCAAAAGGAAGCGATGGCGGCGGCGGTGCTGGTTTCGCGGGTGGCGGCGGCGGCGGCGCGGGGATGGGCGGGGGGCTTGCGGTCTTCGGACAGAACGTGACACTCACCAACGTCAATTTCACGAACTGCGTTGCGCAAGGCGGCATGGGGGGCACTGGCGGTTCGGGCACAGTCGGCCAATTGGGCGGCAACGGCACGTACGGCGGCGGCGGGACGCTCAACGTCGCGGCCGCTTACAGCGGCGGCGGTGCGGGTGGCGACGGCGAAGCGGGCGGAAATGGCCGCCCGGGCGGGTTCGGCGGCGGCGGAGGCGGCGGGTACGCCGGCAACGTTGGCGCTTCCGGGGGTCGATTCGGCGGCTTGGGGGGTCAGTCGGACACTTTAAACAGTTCAGGCGGCGGCGGCGGCGCGGGGTTGGGCGGCGCGCTGTTTGTGCGCACGGGATTCGTCACCGCAACAGGCTGCACGTTTACAAGCAGTCACGCCATCGGCGGCATCGCCGGCGCCGGCAACAACGGCCTATCTCCAGCGAGCGCCGGCGATGCCGCAGGCGGGGCAATCTTCGTCGATGGCGGCGGCGTGCTATCTCTGACGAACTGCACAATCGACACCGCCGACGCCAAAGGCATCCAGAATTTCGGCGGCGGAATCGCCGCGTATGGCGCGACGACCGTGACTAATTCGATCATCAAGAATTGCAGCGTCTTCGATCCCACCAACGACATTCAAAGCAACGGCGGCGGAATCTACACCGAAGCAGCATTGACCATAACCAGTTGCACTTTCGATTCGAACCAATCCGGCTCCGACGACGGCGGCGAATTCCCATTCGGCTCGGCCATCGCACAAGCCGATAGCGGTTCGGCGTTGTCGATCAGTTTCAGCACGTTCACCAACAACACCGGCCACGGTCCCGGCGGCGGCGCGGTCTATGCCGCGGGCAGTTCCAATACGATCGACAGTTGTTATTTCAGCAACAACAAAGCGTTGGCGTCGCTGATCGATAACGGGTATGGCGGCGGGGTTGTGACCGAGAACGACACGACATTGGTCAACTGCACCTTCTTCAACAACTCCGCCACCGAAGGCAGTTCGATGAATCTGGACGGCGGCAGCGTCACGGCGATCAACTGCACGTTTTCGGAGAGCGGTTCGTCCGGCATCGCCTTCGGCACAGGCAATTTGACCATGGTCAACTGCATCATGGACGCGGCTTTCAAAAACACGAACGTTGAATCACCGCCATCGGTCGGCACGGTCAGCTATTCGCTGGTGCGCAGTTTGAGCGCCGGCGACAGAGTGCTTACGGATGGCGGAAACAATCTGATTGCCACGACCGCGCAAATGCTGCTCTCCGCGCCCGGAAATTACGGCGGAAAAGTGGAGACGATCGGCTTGCTGCCGCAGTCGCCGGCACTGGATTCGGCGACATCTGTGAACGCGCCGGCCGTGGACGCGCGTGGCGTCACGCGCCCGCAAGGCGCGGGCTTCGATATGGGCGCGTTCGAAAGCCGCGGGTTTACGCTGGCAATCGCGGGCGGGAACAATCAGAGCACCATGATCAACACGCAATTCCCCGCGCCGCTGGCCGTGACGCTCACTTCGGCCGACGGCGTGTCAACTGGCGGACTGCAAGTTGTCTTTGCGCGTCCGGATGTTGGCGCAAGCTGCACGTTTGGGACGAATCCGGCGACGTTTTCCGCCGGCGCGGCGTCAACGACGGCGAAGGCCAACGGTACCGCGGGTTCGTACAGCGTGACCGCGAGCGTGGCGGGCGTGGCGAACTCGGTGACGTTCAACCTCACCAACACCACGATTCTTCCGCCGGTAATCGTCAGCACCCTGTCGAGTCCCGACCCGGCTCACCCGGGCGACGTGGTGACGCTGACAGTCGTCGCGACCGATCCGCAAGGATTGCCGCTGACCTACACGTTCGATTACGGCGACGGCTTGTCAGGCACGAGCAACATGCATCAATACGGCGCGGTGGGTTCGTTCACGGCGACCGTGACGGTGTCGAACGGATTCCTCTCAGCGATGGCGCCGATTCCTGTGCTGGTCGTAATCAATCCGGGATCGAATTTCCGTTGGGTGCTTCATATTACGTCGCACGGGACCGACAACGTCACGATCACCGGATTCATCCACATTCCAACTGCATTTACGCTGAGCGGGAAAACATTCACGCTGAACATTGGCGGGAACATCGAGACGTTTACGCTGGACGCGAATGGAAAAGGCACGAATGCCGATGGCAAGATCTCGATGCGCGTGCTGAAGCGTGGCGGCGTCCCGGACAGCCACGATGACACCTTCACGGCGGTCTTCAAGAGCGTGAATTTCGCGAGCAAACTCAAGCAGCCGCCGCTGGATTCGTCCGGCCTTCCGCTGAACGTCATGGTCACCGTGTCGCTCGACACGATTAACTTGATCAGCACCGGCAAGGCGAATTTCCATGTGCAGAATACCGGCTTCGGCGGCACGGCAAGCTTCCCGCCGCGGCGTTGAAGTGTGAGGTTTGAGAGTGTGAGCGTAGAGAGTATGAGAGTTACTTTTACTCTCTACTCTCGTACTCTCACACTCTCGCACTCACTATTGCCCGACCGTCACTGTGCCGAACAGACCGTTGGCTTCGTGATTGGTTCCGGCGGTGAAGAACAGGGTGTTTGGATCGTCACCCGTTCCGCCGAGGCCGAAGAACAAGCCCCACAGTCCGTCGATCACCAGCGGCTGTTTCTTCGCGAGTTGCAGTTGGCCGACCGCTCGGCCTTTTGAATTGAACGCGGTGATCTTTCCGTCGCCGAAATTGCCGATCAGAATATCGCCGCCGAACGAGCCGAAACTGGAGCCGGCCATCTCGATGCCCCAGGGCGAATTCAGTTTGCCTCGCTTCGCGAAATGGCTCACCAAATTACCGGCGGTGTCGTAGATGTTGACGTAACCATTCCCCTTTCCCGCCACGTCGTCGTGCATTTCAGAATTCTGCAATGCGTAGGTGACATAGATTTTTCCGCCGATGTTGCGGATGCCGAAGGGCGCGAACCCCTTTTTGACTTTCGCGCCGCCAAAACTCCCGGCAAGCGTGGGTTTGAATTGGGCGTCGAAGACATCGACGGTGCCGGCGTGAAAATTCGTCGCGTAGATCAGATTCTGGCCGTTATTGTTGCCGATCGCAATGCCTTTGTAGACGGCGCCCGAAGCGGAATTGTCCACTGCGAGAATGGCGTGCGTGCCGTCAACGTTCGGATTCCAGCCTGAGATCGTGCCGTCTTCCGTGGTAAAGATGAAAATGCTCGCCCCTGAATTCCCGCCCGATGACACCACAAAATCCGTGGTGGAATTGAAGAGCGTGCCGGACGGCGCGGCACTGGAAGAGGTACTGCCAGGCGGGAGCGGAATGGTGACGACGCGAGTCTGCGCGCTCCCGGACGAATCGTACAGTGTCGAGACACCCGTGCCGTTGTCAGAAAGCCAAATGATCCCGTTCGCGGGATTGATCGCGATGCCCCAAGGGTTGACCAAATGCGAGTCCTGATGCGCCGCAACGCCCGATTGATCGGCGACCAGTTTGGTCTCGACGTAATTTGTGACGGCGGCGCCAGCGAACGCGAGATTTGAAACAAGCCATGCAGCCAGCGGCAAAAAACGAAAAACGCGATGAGCGAACATGTGTTTTATCCTTTCTAATGAGTGTGCCGGAAAAGGGTCATCCCGAGAGCAAGGGACTAACCGCGCATAAGCACATTTCCGACCGCGAAAGGATAATGTCACGAATCCAAGAATTTGTTTGGGTGCCGCATTTCCGTCCACCTAATCTATGATAAAAAAGCGCCAGCTCGCGCAGCGGCGTATTAGGAACACTTACTTCTTCCCCCGCCGCCTGAGCTTCTCCATCGTCCACCGCGCAAATTGTTTCGGCTCGTCCAGCCGAAGCGCCAGCGACACCGCTATGAAAGTCCCAAACGCCGCGACGCCCACCGCGCCAATCTGCGCGACGTTTCGGATTCGTCCTTCTCCGCGAATGAGCTTCGATGCGCCATACGCCAGCGCGAACGACGCAATGCCCGCAACGGCCGCGCGCGCCACAAAGCTTAGCGTCTCCGCCACTGGCAGCACCGGCAGCGTCCAGCGCAGCATCGCGATCAACAGCACCGCCTTGAGCATGCGCGACACAACCAAACTCAGCGCCACCAGCGTCAACACGCCCTGCGGCGTCGTGACCAGTTTGTATTCAATGCCTGCACAAACCACGGCCGCGGTCAGCACCGAAAAAATCACTCCCGCGATCGTCGGCGCAATCACGCGCTTGCTCGAAAAGAATGCCTGCATCACCATCATTTCAATCGCCACAAATGGCAGTTGCAGCGCGAAAAGACTGATCACCAGCGCCGGATAAATCAGTTGCGCCTGCTGCAAGTTCTTTCCGGAAAAAAAGATTTCACACAAGGGCAGCGCGCCGGTCGCGCAGGCAATCGACACCGGCACGAAGAACCAAATCAGCAGCCGGATGATGGACGTCAACAGCGCGCCAAGCCGCGCATTGTCATCGCGCGCCGAAAGGTCGCAGAAATACGGAAGCAGCGCAATGGAGAGCGTATACGGAACCAAAATCTGAATCGTTCCAGTCAAACTAGTTCCGAGATCGTAATAAGTCGGGAGATTCGGCAGCACCGTAATCTCGCGGCGAATAATCTGATCGCGCACTTGCGACACAACAATGCCGCCCAGAAGCGGCAGTGCCAGCGCGAAAAACGCGCGCACATACGGATCGCCCAGATTGAATGAGAATTGAAACATCCGCAGGCGTTTCCAACCCAGCGCAACCAGATGCGTCAGAAATTTGAGCGTGCCGCCGGCCACCGCGCCGCCCGCGATGTAGCGCCAGTCGGTCCGATCCGGAGACCAATGCGCAGCCAATCCGCCCAGCGCCGCGCCGCCAACAATCGAGAGTTTAAGCGGCACGTCGCCCAGCGCCGCGAAGAAGAATTTCTTGTATCCCGTGAGAATCACGTACGTCAAACTGGCCATCGACAAGCCGATCAGCGACGGTGCCGCATACGGCAGCATTCGCACAAACAACGCGTAGCGCGAGGCATTTTTCGGATCGGGGTCGGTCGGAGACCAGCTTGTCAGCAACCGCCCAAAAAAATCGGGATAGCAGATGAATGCGGCCACCACCGCGACCTGCATCACCAATAGAAAATTGAACAAGATCGACGCGTAGCGCCACGCGCGAACTTCGCCTTGTTCCGTTTTCGCGCGAGTGAACACCGGCAGAAAAGCCGGCGCCAGACACTGTTCGCCCAGAATAAACGGAAAATAAAGCACGCTGCCGTTCACGTGCGAAAACACGTCCGCAACAAGCGTATTCCCACCCGTGTCGTAATAATTCGGAATGATGTTCTTGCCGACCAGCCCCGCGAGACGGACGCACAGTTGCGCCGCAAGCACGACAATGCCCGCTTTTTGAATCTTCGAGCCTAGTTCTTTGTTCGTGGTATCCGGCGGAACGGTATTCGCGGGGGGAACAGCGGCACCGGGCATCTCGTCAGGCGTTTCCAGAGTCGATCTCTCCATTTTCTTTATCTGTACCGCCGGCGTTTCGCCGGCCAGTCGCGCGAAGCGCGCCGCCGCCGTTCACTCAGCATTCAGGACTCAGCACTCAGCACTTTTGTTTTTCCCAACTTTAATTCCGGATCGCTCGCGCGCAAATACAACGGCCCAACTTTGTGAATCTCCACCGCCGTCCGCAACACACCCTCGCCCGCCTGAAACCGCCGCCACCCGCACCGCGCCACCGCCAGCGCCGGAATATGCTCCAACTCCCTCAACGCCGTCCACCCATTCGCCGCAATCTCAGGCCCCAGCGTCGTTACACATTTCGCATCGCCGCACACAACCAATCCCGCACTCGCGACACGCCGCGCCGCCTCGACCAACGCCGCGTGCCTTATCACACACTCCTCTAATAAACGCTCCGGCGCGCCCCGTGTCACGCGGATTATCGCCGCAAAAAAACCTTCGCTCCGCGCATCACGGACGGTCAGGATCGGAGCGCCGGCATCCTTGCCGGCTGGAATCCTCGTCGCGCGCTCGTTCGCCTCCAACGCCAGCGCTTCAAAACTCGGCACGCACACCAGCGGAACCCCCGCCGCCCACGCCAACGCCTTCGCCGCACTGATCCCAATCCGCAGCCCCGTCCACGACCCCGGCCCCACCGACACCGCAACGCCCCCCAATTGCGCCGGCTTGACCCCGCGCGACTGCAACGCCTTCTTCATTAATGGAACCAGCGCCCGGCCATGGATCATCCCTTCGGTGACGTTCTCGTCGAACACGACCACGCCCGCATCAATCAGCGCGACGCCAAGCGAATTGCCGGAAGTTTCGAGGGCCAAGATAGTGGCATTAACATTTTGCATTTTGCATTTTTCATTTTGCATTATCACGTCGCACTCATCTTACTCGAAATCAATTTCCGAAACACCCCCTCCGCCACATCCCCCAACTTCTCCGGCGTAAAATTCCCCAGCACCCGCGCTTTCCCCTCGCATGCAAAACGCTCGCGCAGCCCCGCGTCCTTCAAACACCGCACCACCGCCGCCGCAATCCCCGCTTCGTCGCGCGGCTTCACCAGAAATCCGGTCACGTTGTCGATCACCAGATCCCCCACGCCGCCCACGTCTGTCGCGACGCACGCGCGCCCCGCAGCGTACGCCTCCAGCAGCGCAATCCCAAACGATTCGCCCGCCACCGGCGCCAGCACCGCGAGGTCCGCCTCATTGTATAGCTGCGGCACGTCGTCACGAAATCCAAGCAATTGCACATGCTCGCGCAGCGACAATTCGTCGATGATTGTTTTCAGCGGCGGCTGCTCGCCCAGTCCCGCGATGGCCAATTTCGCGCCGGGCAATTCGTCCACGACACGCCGCCACGCACGAATCAGCGTGTCGTACCCCTTCTCTGGCGCAAGCCGGCCGACGCTAATCGTCAGTGTCCCATCTGGCGCAAGGGCCAACTCGCGACGCAGCGCATCCCCGCGCGGCTGATCCGACGTGCGCAAAAACGGCTCGAGATTCGTCGTCGGCGGAAAAACTGTCACGCGCTCTTTTGCGACAAGGCCGTTCTCAATCAAAATCGGCGCAATCGCCGCCGAACTGACCACGACGTGATCGATCAGCGTGCGATAGAGCCACCGATTGAAGAAATGATTCGAGACCGCAAAACTATTGTGCCGCCAGCGCACCACTTTCGCCGCGCGAAAACCCGACCAGCGCGCCAGCCCGCACGCCCACGTGTCCTGCGACCCATTTGTCAAAATGATTTCCGGTTTGAAACTCCGCCAGAATTTTTTCAACCGGCGCTGGTCGCGTAAAAACGAAAACAATCGAAAGCCGCGCCGCAATTCCAATTCGTCGAACGTGCGCAATCCCGCTTTCGCCGCGCGCAACATCAACTCCGAATCTTTCACGCCTGCCACGACAACCTCGTGGCCGCGCTTCGCCAATTCGCTGGCCGAAAAAAGCAACGCCGTGGATTGCCCGCCCCAATGCCGGTGCATGTTCACAAAAAATAAACGCATGAAAAAACCGATTTTCAAAAGAGGGTGGAGTCGGGCTGATCCTCAAGCTTCACAGCCGGCGTTGCAATCGCCGCTCCTTGACGCACGACCGCGCTTCGAACGACATCGCATAATTTGTCCGCATACTGCGCTTCCGTAAAGCGCCGCAGAATCCGTGCGCGCGCCGATTCTCCATAAAATTTGTAGCGCGGCCACGTCAGCGCCAGTTCCGTCAGTTTCGCCGCCAGCGCCTCGACATTCCCCGGCGGCACGAGCAGCCCCGATTTGTTGTCCTTGATCAAATCCGGCAGCACGCCCACGCGCGACGCGATCAGCGGCAGCCCGCAGGCGCTGGCCTCCAGTGCCGCGCGGCTGGAACCCTCGGAGCCGAGCGACGGCAGAATGTACGCGTCGAGCGCGTGATACACCAGGCGCATGTCCTCGACATAGCCCGGCACCAGATCGATCCGCTCGCGGATCCCCAGCGATCGTGCCATGTCGCCAAGATTTTTGTATGAGCCTTTGCCGCGCCGGGATTCGTCCGCAAAAATTGCCAGCCGCATGTTCTGGTGCTGAAACGCCGCCGAATCCGCCATCGCCATCGCAAACGCCCGCACCAGAATCTCGTGCCCCTTCACCGGCGAAGGCCGCCCGGCCGTGCCCACGATCAGCGCATTCTGATTGAGTTCCCAACGCAGCCGCGCCGCGGTGCGCCGCTCCGGCGTCGTCGGCGTGAAATACTCCGCGTCGATGCCTTCCAGCAGCACACTGACATGCTCCTGTTTGAATCCGGGCATCGCGCGAAATTGCTCCGCAATCACGCTCGCCGAGCAAATCACCGCGTCCATGCGGTTGTGCAACTTGCGATTGAACAGTGACGGCTGAATCTCGAACACGACGCCGCGCATCCGAATCAGCGCGATGTGCCACGGAATCGAATAAAGCACCAGCGCCGCCAGCCATTGCTCCGGGCTTTTCTGAACGATGATCGCGTCCGTATCGTGCTCCATCACAAAGCGCCGCAGCGCAAAAAAATCTTTCATCAAACTCCACGCATGAAATCCGCGCCGCAATTCCAGCGTGTTGACCACGCTCACACCTTCCGCCGCCCCGCGCGATTTCCAATAATCCCCCGGCGCAAAAAAAGTCGGCGTCCACCCGCGCTTGCGCAAAATGAGCGCGTTGTGAAACAGCGTGGCCGCCGACCCGCCGTTGCCTTCGACGTTTGTGAGGAGCACGACATTCATGAATAAAACAGAGGCTACCGTCTGCGCCCAAAGTGGCAAGTCATTGTGGTGCAGGCTTCCAGCCTGCTCCCTATTGAATGCAGGCTGGAAGCCTGCACCACAACATGCGGAATTCCCTTTTCCTTCCCTACATTTTCGATGAAAATACCCTCGATGTTCTGCACGGATGCCGTCGCCATGCTGCGGCAGTTGCCGCTTTTTTTATCGCGCTCTTTCAGCCGCGCGCGCAGCGTCACGTTCCTGCACCACCGCGAAGCACTCGGTGACACGCTGATGCTCAGTGCCCTCGCCCGGAATCTGAAACGCGTCCGTCCTGACGTTCACATCGCCGTCGTCACGCGCCGCCCGGAACTTTTTTACCACAACCCAAACATCGACGAAAACCGCGGCTGGCACCTCTGGCGCAGCGGCTGCATTGTCGGCGCAAAATACAGCGCCAAGGACCTTGCCGGCCCGCTGCATGCCGTCGAGATTCAATGGCGCTCGCTCTGGCGGGAATTGGCGGCAGTGAAGTTTCCCGGTTTGAAGGACGGCGAGATTCCGCCATTGGACGGGATTGCGCCGGAGATGTTTTTGATGGAAGCGGAATTAAATGCCGCGCGGAAAAAACTGAGTTTAATCCGGACGAGCGGGATGCCGGTGGTTCTGATTGGAGCCGGAGGGAAGCTTAAACCGACACACAACCGCGAATGGGGCGCCGATAATTATCAGGCCATAATCGATGCGCTCAGCCCGTTTGTAACGCTAGGTCAAATCAGCGGCGAAACGAGGCTTGGTTTACGCGGTGTCCAACCACTTTGGGACCTGCGCGACATCCCCGTGCGCGAAGCCGCCGCGCTGTTCGCCGTCTGCGATGCCATGCTCGTGCAGGAAGGCGGCCTGATGCATGTCGCGCGCGCGGTGAATGCGCCCTGCATTTCGCTTTTCGGCGGCTTCGTGCTTCCGCGCCAGACTGGTTACGAGCAGCAGACGAATTTTTGGGGCACGCCTGAATGCTCGCCCTGCATCCCGCTGTTGAAAGATTGTTTTCATCTGAAGTGCATGGTCGGCATCACGCCGCGAAAAATACTGCGCGCGCTCGCCGAAAAAATCCGCGAGCGCAGCGGTACCGTTCTCCCAACGGACGCCATCGAATCCGCACCCGATGTCTGGACCCCGCCGCCATTCGTGGATCGCGCGCTGCTGGAACGGGAACTGGCGGCGCGCGGTTCGAGCACGGAATATGTGGCGATGCAGTACCACTAACGGCAGGAGACAGGAGTCCGGAGTAATGACCGCGCCGTTCAATAAATTGCTGATACTAGGCCTCGACGCTCTGCCCTGGCGCATCCTGAATCCAATCATGGACGCCGGCGCCGCGCCGCGGCTCAAAGCGCTCTGCGCGCGCGGCTGCTCCGGCGTGCTGCGCTCGACGATTCCGCATCAAACGCCCGCCGCATGGACCACCTTCATGACCGGCGTTCATCCGGGCACGCATGGCATCGTCAACTGGCAGCATTACGACGCGAAAAAAAATGCGCTCACGCTCAACAACGTCGAACGCTACGCCGGAAAAACGATCTACGAACGCTTCTCCGCCGCGGGTTTCAAAGTCGGCGTGGTCATGCAGCCGCTCACCTACCCGCCCTTCAAAGTAAACGGATTTCTGCTCACCGGTTTCGACAGCCCCGGCATCAACGAACCGTTTGCGTATCCGCGCGAATTGGAAAGGGAAATACTCGAAATCTGTCCGAACCACTGCGAAAACCTGGGCCTTGAAGAACATTGGGAAGGCGCCAGCCAGGATAGCGGCGATGCCGCCTTCGTGAAAAACATCGACTTGCTGCGCGAGCGCGTCAAGCGCGTCGCGCATCTGGCGATCGAGCTCAATCGCCGCCATCCCACCGACGTGCTTATGGTTTATTTTCAAGACCCCGATCTGCTGCTCCATCGCGCCTGGCGCTGGTGCGATCCGGCGACGTGGCACGACAATGAACTCCGCCAGCACGCCGTCCTCGAATTCTTCAAAACGCTCGACGCCGCCTGCGGAGAATTGATCGATGCGACCGCACACGATCAGCGCCTGACGTTGGTCCTCAGCGACCACGGCCAACGTCCCGACGCGCTGCGCGTGCGGCTCAACGGCGTTCTCATGGAGCTCGGTTTTCTCGTCCCCGCCACCGGCCTCGGTCTGCTCAAAGATGCTGCGCGCCGAATCACCAACAAAATGCGCGACGCCGATGAACACGGCCTCGGCATCCCCATCGACTGGTCCAAGACGAAAGCCTTCATGCCGTTCCAATCCTGCACCGGATTTGTCTACGTGAATCTCGAAGGCCGCCAGCCGCACGGCTCCGTCAAACAATCCGATTTCACGTGCGTGCGCGACGAAGTCATCGCGGCACTGCGCGCCTACCGCGATCCAAAATCGAACGCGTCCTATTTCGAAGACGTCGCCCCCATGGACGAAGCGCACGGCTGGCGCAAAGAACTCCTGCTTCCCGACATTTACGTCCAGCCGCAGCCCGGCATCGAATTCGTCCGCCGCGCGAAACGCGGGGAAATTGCCTATCCAACCAAGCGCGCCTACGCAGGCCTGCACGATCCGGATGGCCTGTATATTTTCGAGGGTCCTGGCGTGAAGCGCGGGGAATCCAACGCCCACATCGCCGATCTCGCGCCGACGCTGCTCGCCGCGCTCAATCAACCGGTGCCCTCTTATATGGAGGGCCGCGTGCTGAATGAATGCTTCGAATTGCCCTTAAGCGTTGAAACGATTCCTTTCTCGTGGGAGGCAAAGGAAGCTGGCGACGCCTATTCGGCTGAAGGCGCAGCGGCGGTCGAGAAGCGACTCGCAGATTTGGGGTATCTGGATTGATCTAGCGTCAAAATTCATCGCAGATGGGAGTGGATTGACGCGGATTATTCTAAAAATATCTGTGTCCGTCCGCGTGCATCCGCGTGCATCAGCGATGAATCTTGCCCACCGCATTCTCGACGGCTACCGCCAATTTCTCCGCTCCATGGCGAATCGGATCGCACGCCGGCAAGCCGGTTTCCATTTCAATTTCGCACACAACCTTCTCTGCGCCTGCGTCGTCCAAATCGACCGTGTTCAGCGCAATCGCCGCGACTTTCGCCGGATAAATCGGCGCAGTGAGCGCTTCACACAGCGCAATCGCCTGCGTGATCGGCGGCAGCGGAAATTGCTCGTAATGCCCGATGGTTTTGCGCGACGGCTGATGCACGAACACCATTGCATGCGGCATCGACCCGTGCAGCAGTCCTACCGTGACGCCGCTGTACGCCGGGTGGTACGCGCTGCCTTGTCCCTCGACGACGACAATCTCTTTGTTGCGCCGCTCGTAGCAAAGCTGCTCCGCCGCGCCGTTGACGTAATCGCTCAGCACGTGATCGACCGCGATTCCGTCGCCATGAATCATGATGCCCGTCTGCCCCGTCGCGATCCAATCGCTGTTCCATCCGCGTTTGCGCAGCGCATTCGAAAGCTCGACCGCCGTCAGCATTTTACCGACGCTGCAATCCGAGCCGACCAGCGCGATGCGTCGCTGTCTGAGCGCGCGCAATCTATCGTGCGCGACATCGAGATTCGCCGGCGGCACGCGCACGTCATGGATCCGCACTCTCTTCCGCTTCGCCGCCGCCGCAAATTCTTTGTCATCACCGAGTATGTGATGCAGCCCGCTGACCACATCCAGCCCCGCGCGAATCGAATCGAGCACAATCTTGCGCCACGCCGCCGGCAGTTTTCCGCCAACCGGCGCGATGCCGATGGTCAATTGCGTCGGCTTGTGCGCAAGACCCTCTTTCACGCTCGACACAATTGGAATCCCCGCGCCAACGCCGAGAAATTCCTCAAGCGGCTTGCCGCTTTTCGCCGCGCGCGAATCGAGAATGCAGGCAACTTCATCGGGACAATAGCGCACGAGGCACGTGGCCGTCTTCGACGAAAAGACGCCGAGCTGGCCTTCGGTCAGGATCATCATTCTGCGTTTTTTGTTTTGCATTTGCTGATTATTATAGAGGTGGGAGGCAGTTTTGAGAAGTACACATGCAAATCGCGCGATACCTCATTGGCGGCACACTCTGCGTCTTCGGATTATGGATTATAATTTCAAATGGATGCGTTTGCTGGGCTACTTTTATTCGCAGAGTCCGCGCAACATCATGGACTCCGTTTTTAGGAGGAACGAGCGCCTGCATCGGACTCGTTTTTGTCGGGATCGCTCAGTGGTGTTGGCTACCTTTCCTAATCGATTGGGGCTGCATTCCCGGATTCGCGTACACGCTTTGGTGGTATATTCGTAGAAGATAAATTTCATTGTTTGCCAATACCGTAATACGCAAAACCCATTTCGCGCAGGAACGCGGGCTTGTAAACGTTTCGCCCGTCGAACACCGCGTGCGCGCGCATCGACGCTTTGACGCGCGGCCAATCGGGCGTGCGGAATTCGTTCCATTCCGTGCACAGCACCAGCGCATCCGCGCCACTCACCGCATCATACGCGCTCTTTGCGAATTCAATTTTTTCGCCGAGCAGTTTATTGACGTTCCCCATCGCCTCCGGATCGAACGCGCGAATCTTCGCCTTCGCGGCGAGCAGCTTTTCGATCAGCACCAGCGCGGGCGCTTCGCGGATGTCGTCGGTGCGGGGCTTGAACGCCAAGCCCCAGATCGCAATCGTCTTCCCGTCCACCGATCCGCCGAAATGCTTGAGGATGCGCGGAATCAATATCGATTTCTGCAACTCGTTGGTTTCTTCCGCCGCGTTGACGATCGACATGCTCACGCCAAATTGCTGCCCCGAATGCACCAGCGCGCGCGTGTCCTTGGGAAAACACGAGCCGCCGTAGCCGATGCCGGGGAACAAAAACGACGCGCCAATACGCGCATCTTTGCTCATCCCGACGCGCACCAAATCCACGTCCGCACCGGTCTTTTCGCACAAACGCGCAATCTCATTCATGAACGAAATCTTCGTCGCGAGAAATCCGTTCGCCGCGTACTTCGTCAATTCCGCCGACGCCGGATCCATGCGCAAAATCGGCGCACCCGTCCGCACGAACGGCTCGTAGAGCATGCCCAGCACATTCCATCCACGGTCGTCTGTTACCCCAAGCACGACGCGGTCGGGGCGCAAAAAATCCTCGACCGCCGTCCCCTCTTTTAAAAATTCCGGATTCGACGCGACGCTGAATTCGCCGGCGAAGTGCTTTTTGATTTCCGCAACCAGCAGCGTGCTCGTCCCTATCGGCACCGTGCTTTTCGAAACGATCACCGCATATTTTTTCAAACGCTTCGCAATCTCGCGCACCGCCCCCAGCACATGCCGCGTATCCGCCGAACCATCCTCGCTCGGCGGAGTCGGCAGGCACAGAAAAATCACTTCCGCATTTGCAATGGCATCATCGTAATTCGACGTGAAATGCAAGCGCCCTTCGCGCACGCCGCGCACAAAGAGATCGTTCAGACCGGGTTCAAAGATCGGGACTTCGCCTTTGGAAAGGCGAGCGACTTTTGCCGTGTCGATGTCGAGGCCGGTGACGTCGTTGCCCGATTCAGCGAAGCAAGTGCCCGCGACGAGTCCAACGTAACCGGTTCCGACGATGGTAATGCGCATGAAATAGCTAGTCCCGTTTAACGCTGCTTTATTTCATCTTACCACAATAATCCTGCAGCGCCTTCACGCTGTACCCGCCCTTCATCGACTCGATCCCCGTCGCCGCCGCCTGCGCGCCCGCTATCGTCGTGATGCACGGAATGTTGTGCGCGACCATCGCGGTGCGGATGCGCGCTTCATCCGTGTGGTGGCCCTTGCCGGTCGGGGTATTGATCACGAGTGTGATGTCGCCGTTCTTCACAAGGTCCAACATGTTCGGGCGGCCCTCGCTGATCTTGCGCACGCGCTCCGACGGGATGCCTTGGCGCGCGAGCGTTTTGTGCGTGCCTTCGGTCGTGACCAGCGTAAATCCCAAACCGATCAATTGCCGCGCGAGCTGGACCGCGGCACGTTTGTCTGAATCGCTCACCGATATGAATATCTTCCCCTTCGCCGGCAGCGTCTGGCCCGCCGCCATCTGAGCCTTCGCGAACGCGCGCCCAAAATCAGTGTCAATCCCCATGACTTCGCCCGTCGAGCGCATCTCCGGGCCGAGAATCGTGTCGTTGCCGAGAAATTTATTAAATGGAAAAACTGATTCCTTCACGCTGATGTGTTCCGGCTGCGGCGAAAAAGATATGCCCTGCTCTTTGAGCGTTACGCCAGCCATGCACTTCGCCGCAACTTTCGCCCACGGCACGCCCGTCGCTTTGCTCACAAACGGCACCGTTCGGCTCGCGCGCGGATTGACTTCCAGAATGTAGATGGAGCTGCCTTTTACAGCGAACTGTACATTCATCAGCCCGCACACTTTCAATTCAACCGCGAGTTTTTTCGTGATCGTATTGATCTGCGCGATCTGGCTGTCCGACAAACTGTGCGGGGGCAGCGCCATCGCGGCGTCACCGGAGTGAGTACCGGCTTCTTCGATGTGTTCAAGCACGCCCGCGACAATCACTTCCTTTCCGTCGGAGACGGCGTCCACGTCCACTTCGATGGCGTCTTCGAGGAATTTGTCGATAAGCACCGGCGCTTCGCTCGCGGCTTCAAACGCCGCTTCGATGTAGCCATCAAGCTTAGACGGATCGTGGCATTTTTCCATCGCGCGCCCGCCCAGTACGTAGCTCGGCCGCACCAGCACCGGATAACCCACGCGCCCCGCCACGACGCGCGCTTCCGCCACGGTCATCGCCGTTCCGCCCGGCGGCTGCAACAGCGCGAGCCGTTCGACCAGCGCATTAAATAGCTTGCGATCCTCCGCCGCTTCGATCGATTCCACCGACGTGCCGATGATTCTCACGCCCGCGTCGTGCAAGCGCCGCGCAAGATTCAGCGGCGTCTGCCCGCCGAATTGCACGATCGTTCCGTCGGGCTTGACCAGATCGTGAATGTTCATCACGTCTTCGAACGTAAGCGGTTCGAAAAACAATATGTCCGACGTATCGTAATCGGTCGAGACGGTTTCGGGATTCGAGTTGACCATGATCGACTCAATGCCCAATTCCTTCATCGCAAACGCGGCGTGGCAGCAGCAATAATCGAATTCAATCCCCTGCCCAATTCGGTTGGGGCCACCGCCAAGAATCATGATCTTTTTCTTGTCGCTCAGCCGCGGCTTGCATTCGTCCTCGCCGTCGTACGACGAGTAATAATAAGGCGTGTAGGCTTCGAATTCCGCCGCGCACGTATCGACCAACTTGAACCCCGCGACCACACCTTTGCTCTTCCGATACTCGCGCACGCTCAGTTCGTTGCTGCTCCAAATCGTCGCCAGTTGCGAGTCGGAAAAGCCACAGCGCTTAGCTTCCCACAACAATTCTGTGCTCGCCTCTTCAAGATGCTTGATGCGCTCAAAGCGCGATTCGATTTCCACGAGGTCCTTGATGTTGCGCAGGAACCACGGGTCGATGCCCGTCAACCGATAAATCTCGCCGATGCTGAAGTTGCGCTTGAGCGCTAGCCGGATCGCAAATATCCGATGCTCATTCGGCCGCGACAACCGCTGCACAACCTGCTCCTGCGGCAACTCCAAATCCTTCAGATCGCGCGCGTCGCAGCCCATCCCCGCGCGCTTGATCTCCAAGCCGCGCAGCGCTTTTTGCAGCGACTCTTTGAACGTCCGCCCAATCGCCATCACTTCGCCGACCGATTTCATCTGCGTGCCCAGCGTCGGATCGGCCGCGGGAAATTTTTCGAACGCGAATCGCGGAATCTTCACCACGCAATAATCGATCGTCGGCTCAAAACTCGCCGGCGTGTTGCGCGTGATGTCGTTGGGGATTTCATCGAGCGTATAGCCAACCGCCAACTTCGCCGCAATCTTCGCGATCGGAAATCCCGTCGCTTTGCTCGCCAGCGCCGAACTGCGCGAAACGCGCGGATTCATCTCAATCACGATCAGCCGTCCCGTTTCGGGATTGACGCCGAACTGAATGTTGCTCCCGCCCGTTTCGACGCCGATTTCACGAATGATCGCAATCGCCGCGTCGCGCATGCGCTGATATTCCTTGTCGGTGAGCGTCTGCGCGGGGGCAACCGTAATCGAATCGCCGGTGTGCACGCCCATGGGGTCGAAATTCTCGATCGAACAGATGATCACGACGTTGTCTTTGCGGTCGCGCATCACTTCGAGCTCGAATTCTTTCCAGCCTTCGAGCGATTCTTCGACGAGCACTTCCGAATTGAGCGAATACATCAGCCCGCGCCGCACGATCTGCTCGAATTCCTCGACGTTGTACGCGATGCCGCCGCCGGTGCCGCCCATCGTAAAACCAGGCCGAATCACGCACGGCAAGCCGATCGTTTTGACAAGCGCAAGCGCTTCTTCGAGCGTGTGCGCCGTGCCGCTGTTCGGAAGATCGAGTCCGATTTTGCGGATGGCTTGTTTGAACAGTTCGCGGTCTTCGGCTTTGTGAATCGCGGTTTCATCAGCGCCGATCATCTTCACGCCATATTTTTTCAGCACGCCCATGTCCGACAGCCGAATCGCCGTATTCAATCCCGTCTGCCCGCCAAGCGTGGGAAGGATTGCATCAGGGCGTTCGATCTCGATTATTTTGGCGACAGCTTCGGCAGTCACCGGCTCAATATACGTTCGATCCGCCATCTCCGGATCGGTCATGATCGTCGCCGGATTGGAATTGACCAACACGACCTCGTAGCCCTCTTCTTTGAGCGCCTTGCAGGCCTGCGTGCCCGAGTAATCGAACTCGCAGGCCTGTCCAATAATGATCGGGCCGGAGCCGATCAGCAGAATCTTCTTGATATCGTTGCGTCTAGGCATGTTGCTCCGAACGCGCACGCCGCGTTGAACAAATTGGCCATTGGTTGTGGCACGAAATTGTGGCGTGACAACACAGGTTTCGTTGAAGAGAGTAGCTTAACCGAGACGGATTGAAATTGAAAGAAAAGCGCTGTTATTTTTTGAGAATTTCGGCGGCGGTTGACATGGCGGACATGCGCGGCTATTCTTCGATCAGGCATCCGGAGAACGTGTCATGACGTGGGCAGAAGTCATCGAGAGTCCCTATTTGAAAGATCTTCCGTTCAAAATCGAGCTTAATGAATGGGGCCAGATTGTCATGAGTCCAGCGGCGAACAATCATGGGTGTTTTCAGACAAGCATCGTTGAAATCCTGTTAAAGCAACAAACTGAAGGAAAGCCGTCGGTCGAATGCTCGGTGCAGACGCGTAAAAATGTCAAGGTGCCGGACGTGGTATGGATGAGCGACACATTCATAAGAAAGCATTCCGCTGGCCTTATATTGGATACGCCGCTCGAAAATGCGCCCGAATTGTGCGTCGAAATTGTCTCGCCATCGAACACGCGCGCGGAATTGAAAGAGAAAAGGGATTTGTATTTTGAACGCGGCGCGCGCGAAGTCTGGCAGTGTTCGGAGCAGGGCGAGATCAAATTTTATGGGCCAAAAGGCGAATTGACTCGTTCCGCGCCGTTTCCGAAATTTCCCAAACGCGTAAAGGCTATTTAGCGTTGTTACGCCGACGCCCCCGAATAGTGCCGTATCCCCACCTTCCAAAACCAGCGCGACAACACGAGCATGAACACCGCCAGCGCGATCGACCCCAGCGCCATGTTCAACGTTAAATTCCCGACCAGCGCCGACGCCGGAACCGTCACCGCGAATGCCACGGGCACCAGAAACGTCAGCAGCAGCCGCAGCCACGTTGGATAAATCGTCAACGGCCAGCGCCCAGCATCGTACATGCTTTGAAAAATGAATAGAATATTGTCCATGCGCACGAACCAGAACGTGCAGGTGGCGAGCATTAGCCAAAAACAATACACGACCGTCATCCCCGCCAAAAGCATCCCGGCGAAAAGACACAGGCGCAGCGGATGCATCAGCGCGCCAAGCTGCACCAGCGCCTGAATCAGCACGCCGAATCCCAGAATCACGTCAGTGATTTTCCATACTTCAAACTGCCGCACGCTGACCAGCGCCTGCGCGTCCTCCGGTTTGGTCAGCGCAAAATCCAACGTGCCGAGGCGCACGTCCTCCATGAGTCGCCTCATGCTCGGAGCAATCAGCATGTTGATCGCGCCGCCGACGATGAAAAAAACGCCTACCAGCGCGCGCAGTTCCGCAGGCCGCCAGCCGCCCAGCGAGTCGGTCTGCGTGAAAATCACATGCAGTTCCATCAGCGCACCGCCCAACTCCAAGATCGACGTGAAACTCTGCACAAAAAAATTCGCGCGGTATTGCAGTTCATTCTGCAAACCGAGCCGCAGGTACGCGTGGAAGAGACGAAGCAAGCGCATGATTGGTTGGAAGCCCTCACGCAGTTTCCGCGTTCGCCTTACGCGCCGGCGGCGAACACGCCCGCGCGGCAATTGTGATCCACAAAAACGACGCGCCCCAAACCACGCTGAGCGTGAGAAATAAAACCCCGTTGCGAAATTGCATGGGGGAAGTCTAACGGATGGGGCGGGGGAATTCGAATGAGGAACGAGGGCGGCTGCCACGGATTTGCGGCCGTTTGCAAAGCCGTGCTTCGCGCATCACTTTTCGTTCTGCTTCAACCACTTCTCCGCCTCGGCGCGAATCGTTTTGAAATCCGCGGTCTCCTCCGGCGTCTCCAGACATGGCGTACCGCCGCTAATGATCGGCGTCTTTGATGATGCACAGAGCACCTCTTGGATGTGGAACGTCGATCCTATCCAGCAAAGGTCACAAAGCGCACGCGCCGCACCGCGCTTCATACACACATCGTGTTGTTCGAGTATGGTCAGCAGCTTTCGAACGCATTCGATTCGTGCAGTTTGGTCGATGCTGTATGGAATTAGCATAGAGAGTCTTGATTCGAGTGTCAGACGGCGAACGTTAATGTCTGGATGGTCTAATTGCAAAAAAAACTTTCTTTTCCAGAGCGAAATGCGAGACGGACGCAACCATATAATTGTGTCGCGCTGACGAATATGGTCGCCCGAATCCAGTTCAGCGGAAATAAGCTGAATCGCTTCGTCCTCCGGGAGCCACTCTATCAGAGGCTTCAAATTTGCCGCTCGCTTCAAAGTGGCCGATCCAGCGAGTTGTTCTAAAAGAGGAATTACTGCATCGTCGCGTGGCTGCTCCGCAAGCTTTTCAAAAAAGCTGGTTTGAGCTAAAGTCAGTTCCGTCGCGCTATTCGCGAGAGCTTTCCGGAGCAGGCGGCATCGTTCGTCGCTGGATCCGCGTTTCGCGACGATTTCGGCTAACTCAAAACACACGAAGTCGAAGCCTCGGCTGTTCGGCTGAGCGGTTTCAATTGTTTCAACGGCAAACCGCGCCGCAAGTTTTGGCTCGTGTTCCACGAGCGCGCAAATTGCGACGATCCTCAATTTAACGTCGGGATCGCCGGCGCGCTCGATCAGCCGGGCGTTGCTCACGAGTTGGTTTTCCAGCAATCGCCACTCGACGTGCCCCCACGCCTCCATCCATTTCCATTCCATGCACGTTCGCGCTACGCGCTCCGCCGGATCGCGAACGAAATTCGGCGCGGCTTTCACAAGTGCGGGTGGCTCCATCTTAAAATCGCGCGCCGTCAAATACAAAAAAATCGGCACGGGCAGAAGAATCAGCGCCAGCAACGTCAAAAACGGCACGCCCAATTTCACCAGAAGCCAGCATCGTTCACGTTGCGTTAGCACTGGCTTCCCCGAACGCATGCGCCGCCGCTCAATCCAGCGCAGCGCGCACGACAGCACGACCGTGCCCGACAGGCTCGCCGCCGCACAAAACGGAATCGCAAGCGGCAATCCCGTGTCCAGATACCAGACGAATTCGCCATTAACTTCAGGAACCCGCGCCCACATCCAAACGCCAAGAGCGCCCGCAGCCAGCGCCATCAGATTTAATAAGCCCAGCGGCAACATTGCCCGCTCGCCCCGCCACAGCGCGCGAAGCGCCAGCACGACCGCCCAAACGCAGAACACGCCGCCAATCAGCGCGCCCATCCAGACGATCTGCTCTTTGTCAACTGTACCGCCGGAAATAAACGTTCCCACCGCGATGAGTCCGCCGCCGCTGAGCAGCGCCGCGCCCAGCACCAGCCACGCGCTGCGGCCAAGTCGCGATGAAGGTGAAGGTGAAGGTGGAGTCAAGGCGAGTTTACTCATAATCAGCTCCCATTCAATATCGTGGTGCGCTTCAAACCGCGCCATAAAATGCGGCGCTTGCCTAACACGCAATGACTATCTGAGCGTCGATTTTCCGTCTGGGAAAATGGCTCATTTCTCATGCTCCTTCAACCATACCGCCGCCTTCCCGCGAACATAGTGGAGCGCAGATGCTGATTGCGGACTTGTCCAAAAACTGATGCTGAGATACTCAAACGAATTATCGTTCATGATTGCCAGCAACGCTCGCGCCGCCATTCCACTCTGCGCCGAGTCCTGGTCGGACAGAAGCGGAAGAAGCTTTCGCACCACAGCTGGATTTTTGAAACGGTCAACATTGTCATCAATCTCCTGTAATGCAGTCTCGCGCAGGCCGGACTTGGAGCGATCGAGTGCCGCGAGCATGATCCGATTCAGCAGCGCGTCATCGCGATAAAATTTCGCCGTAAGAACGCTCGCCTTCAACGTCTGATCGCCGCCGTCGAGGATGGCCATCAAATAAATTTCAAGCTGCGAAGTTTCAAGCCAGGCCATGACCGGTTGAAGCGCGATAAAATTGCCATTGTCGATCTGGTTGCTTTTGATTAACGACTTTAGCTTTTCCAAAGTCTCTGCATCGGGCGGACCCTGCGCAAGGCCCTCCATAAAATTATGGTGAACGTACAGAGAGCCGTCAATCCGATCAAGGTATCGCTTGCGCTGCTCGGCGCTGCCACACTTGCCGAGCACTGCTTCGGCGCTTGGAAGCCATCCGTACAGCAATTTCCATTCTGCGATGTTCGCCGCCCACGCCGGGTCGCGCTTCGACAGGCCGATCAGTGCCGAGTCCGCGACTTCTCGATGCGCATCCAGCGTGCGCGCGGACAAACGGTCGGTGGAAACGAGCCCTTCTTTCAGCACACGATTTTGCACGGCTCGCCATTGATAGTCTTGCAATTCGCTAAGTACCGATTCGCTCGCGTCGCGAATAAAATCCGGCGCGCGGAGCAGGTAGCGATTCGACGCGGCGTCTTTCGCGCGTGCGGCGCTAGCGAGGTACAGTGGCACGGGCAGCAGGAGCGGCGCGAGCAGCGCGCAATACACCAGCGCCAGCGCGACGGCACGGCGCGCGCGTTCGCGCGGCGTCCACGGCGCGGCGCCGGAGTTGATTTTTTTGCGCTCGCTGCGGCGCAGCAGCCAGCGGATCGGCAGGGAGCCGGTGATGAACGCAATCGCGAAGAACGGGCCGAGGATGGGAAGTTGCATCTGCGCCCAATTGAATTCATCCACTTCGCCGCGCGGCACCTCGCGCCAGAGCCACGCCGTCGCGCCGCCCAACAACAATCCCACCGCATTGAGCAGCAGCAGCGGACGCGCTGATTTTTCGCCGAAATAAAGCGCGCGCAGGCCCATCACGCCAGCCCATCCGCAGAAAACAAGGCCGATCAGCAGACCCATGATCGCGATCACGTTTTCCTCGCCCGTGCGCATCGCCGAACGCAGTACGCTCGCGGCGATGTTCATCGCGACGGCCGCCGCGACGCCGACCGCCAGCACGATCCAGCCGGTGCGGCCGTGGCGCGACGAGTGAGTGGTGAGGAGCGCGGGGTCGTTCATGAGCGTTGCATACCGATGTGCGAATTCTAACGGTTGAAAGCGTTGCGCGTTTCACTTTTTCCTAACGTTGGGGCAGACATTCCTGTCTGCCAATGCAGGCAGACAAGAATGTCTGCACCACCCCATTCACTTCGGTCTGTCGCTCGGCGTTCCGGTGTTCTCCTGGCGGCCTTCGAGCAGCCGGCCAAATGTGACCGCGCCGTCGCCAAATTTTGCGCGCAATTTGTCGATAGTCTGCGCCGCGCGTTCCTTACGCTCTGACGATGGGTCCGCGAACAAGCTCGGCACTTCCGCGCTCGCAGCGGCCAGATGCGTTGCGGCGATGCCCAGCAGGCGCACGCCTTTTCCGCCGAAATCGACCCGCGTGCGCAGCATCTCGCGCGCGGCGGAATAGAGCGTCTCGCCGAGGTCCGTCGGTTCGTCGAACAGCGCGGCGCGCGAGACGCGCTTGAAATCGCCGAACTTCACTTTCAGCGTCACGCCTTTGCATTTGATGCCTGCCGCGCGGAGGCGCGCGCCGACTTCGTCGGCAAAGGCGAGCAGTTCGCGCTCCATTTCGTCGAGCGAATACACGTCGCGCGCAAACGTGTTTTCGCGCCCGATCGATTTCGCCATGCCACCGCTTTCGACGCTGCGCGCGTCAATGCCGTGCGACAACAAAAGCAGATGCCGCGCACTTTCTTCGCCGATGCGCCGCGCCAGCCAATCCGAATCGGCCGTGGCGAGGTCCGCGATTTTGAAAATGCCCAGCGCGTTGAGCCGCTCGCAGGTCTTCGGCCCGACGCCCCACAAGCGCGAAACCGCTAGCGGGAACAACACCGCCTTCGCGTTCTCCGCGCCGGGCGGAATCACGACGAACCCGTTTGGCTTTTTCAAATCGCTGGCGACTTTCGCGAGGAATTTGTTCTCTGCCACGCCAACGGACGCGACCAGCCCCGTGTCGCGCAGAATTTCGTTTTTAATACGCTGGCCAATCGTTTCCGCGCTGCCGAATAGTTGCAGCGAGCCGGCGACATCGAGAAATGCTTCGTCGAGCGAAAGCGGTTCGATCTGGTCGGTGAAGCGCTCGTACACCGCGCGCACTTCGCGCGATTTCTCCGCGTAGCGATCCATGCGCGGCGCGCGCCAGAGCGCCTGCGGGCACAATCGCGCCGCTTGCGCGCTGGGCATGGCCGAGTGCACACCGAACGCGCGCGCTTCGTAGCTGGCGGTGCTGACCACGCCGCGCGAATCCGGGCGCCCGCCGACGATCAGCGGCTTGCCGCGCAGCTCGGGAAAATCGAGTATCTCCACGGCAGCGTAGAATTGGTCGAGATCGACGTGGAGGATCGAAAGTGGTTTCACAGTTTCACGTTTCATCGTTTCAAGGTTAAAGATTGTAGCTTTGAGACTATGAAACTTAAAACCTTGAAACTTATTTTCTGCTGAGCCGGATACGAAATTTTTAATGCAGACATTTGAGCCCGCTTTGTGATAAAAAATGAATCGGGAGGTCCTGACATGGCCGCCAAATTCTCATCCGATTCGCCGTCTTTCGCGCCGCGTTTGAATCTCATCGGCGGAGAGTGGCGGAAAGCTTCGACCGGCAAAACATTCGACGATATCAATCCAGTGCGGAGCGCCGGCTTCCAGCCGGCTGGAAGCTTGGGGTTAACCGGGCCGGCTGGAAGCCAGCGCTCCATTGGGCGTTTTCCCCTTTCCACTGAAGCGGACGTGGATGCGGCGGTGCGTGCTGCGTCGGAGGCGTTTAAAACGTGGCGAAAAGTTCCGGCGCCTCAGCGCGGGGCGATTTTGCGGCGCTGCGCGGATGCGCTTGCTGCGGAAAAAGAGGAACTGGCGCGGTTGATGGCGCGCGAGATGGGGAAGACGCTGATCGAGGCGCGCGGGGATGTGCAGGAGGCGATCGATTGCGCGAATTTGTATGCGGGGTTTTCGCGCACGTTCGGCGGGCAGACGCTGCCCAGCGAATTGCCGGACAAATTCGCGATGTCGGTGCGCAAGCCGCTTGGCGTGTGCGGGCAAATCACGCCGTGGAATTTTCCAATTGCGATTCCAAGTTGGAAGGCGTTTCCGGCGCTGCTGTGCGGGAACACGGTGATCCTGAAACCGGCCGAGGACAGCCCGGCGTGCGCGTCGGCGTTTGGGCGCGTGCTGATGAGCGCGGGCGTGCCGGCGGGCGTGTTCAATGTCGTGCACGGCGAGGGCGAAGTCGCAGGCGCGGCGCTCGTCAATCATCCGGGCGTGGCGGCGATCAGTTTCACGGGTTCGTCGGAGACGGGGAAAATCATTGCCGAAAATTGCGGGCGGCAGTTGAAGCGCTGTTCGTTGGAACTTGGCGGGAAGAACGCTCAGATTGTAATGGACGACGCCGATTTGAATCTGGCGCTCGAAGGCGCGGTGTGGGGCGCGTTCGCGACGGCGGGGCAGCGCTGCACGGCGACGAGCCGCTTGATTCTGCATGAGAAAATTTACGACCGATTTTTGCGGCGATTTATTGATGCGGCGAAAGCGCTGCGGCTGGGCGATCCGCTCGATGCGAAAACGCAGATCGGGCCGCTGGTGAATGCGGCACAGCTTGAGCGCGTCGAGAATTACATTCGCATCGGTATAGAGGAGGGCGCGACGCTGCGACTCGGCGGACGGCGCGCTCGCGGGCGGGGATTGAACGCCGGTCATTTTTTTGAGCCGACGATTTTTACGGACGTGACGCCGTCCATGCGCATCGCTCGCGAGGAGATTTTCGGGCCGGTGTGCGCGGTGATGAGTTTCAAGCGGGTCGACGAAGCCGTTTCAATTCTGAATGGCACCCGCTACGGCTTGTCGAGCAGCATTTACACGCGCGACGTGAACGCGGCGTTTCGGGCGATGCGCGAGCTGGAAGCGGGGATCACCTATATTAATGGGCCGACGATTGGCGCGGAGGTGCATCTGCCGTTTGGCGGCGTGAAGGAGACAGGGAACGGGCATCGCGAGGCGGGCGCGGCGGTACTGGATTTTTATTCGGAATGGCAGAGCGTGTACGTGGATTACTCGGGGAAGTTGCAGCGGGCACAGATTGATACGTGAAAAATTCAAAATGAAAAATTCAAAATGCAAAATGAACGGCGTGGCGCGTTTTATCTGGCTTGTGGGCTTGCTTGCCGCATCGGGCTGCTGTCAACCGCAGCGACCGTATTGTGAACCATGCCGTGCGGCGATTGGCAACGCCGCGCTCGACGGTGCGAATGTGCTCGCCATCGCTCGCAAGGCCGTGGCTGAAAAGGAAGATTGGGTCGATCACGCGGAATTTCAATCGCCCACCCGACACGAAGATGGTTCGTGGAGTCTGATCGTGTGGCGGCTGCCAAAGGTGCCGGGTGGACACCGGTGGATAAAGATCGACAAAGCAGGCGAGGTAATTCAATATGAACGCGGGCTGTGAGGCTGATGCACCACTTCCCTCACCCGGCGAGCGCAAACTGAAGCGCGCGGTTTGTGCCGAAAATAAATTTTTTTGGCGCGCGGATTCGCTATACTTTTCTGCATCGAGTTCAACCACCAGCGGGCGCGGCGCCCGATTATTTTTGCGGAGAAAGTCATGTCGTCGTTTCGCACTGAAATGGATTCGTTGGGGCCGGTGAAGGTGCCGGCGGAAGCCTATTGGGGCGCGCAGTCGCAGCGCGCGATCGAGAATTTTCCGATCAGCGGGCTGCCGCTGCCGCCGCGCTTTATTCGCGCACTCGCCATCATCAAGAAAGCCTGGGCGCAGACCAATCTGGAGCAGGGGCTGCTGGCTGAAAATATTGCGAAAGCAATTATTCAAGCGGCGGACGAAATCGCTGCAGGGAAGCATAACGATCAGTTTCCGGTCGATGTGTTTCAAACCGGTTCGGCGACTTCGACGAACATGAACGCGAACGAAGTGATTTCGAATCGCGCGATTACGATTCTGGGCGGCGAGCGCGGATCGAAGAAACCGGTGCATCCCAACGATCATGTCAACAAGAGCCAGTCGTCGAACGACATCATTCCGACGGCGCTGCATGTCGCGGCGCTGGATGCGCTGGTTCACGATCTGATTCCGGCGCTGAAGCATCTGCATGAAGCATTGGCAGCGAAGGCGAAGGCGTTTGACTCCATCGTGAAAATCGGCCGCACGCATTTAATGGACGCGGTGCCGCTGCGCTTGGGGCAGGAGTTCAGCGGGTACGCGTCGCAGGTCGAACACGCGATTGGGCGCGCGGAAGGGGCGGTGAAGAATCTTTCCGAATTGGCGCTGGGCGGGACGGCCGTCGGAACGGGGATCAACGCCGATCCGAAACTGCCGCCGCTGGTGATCGCGAAAGTCGCGAAGGAAATGAATCTGCCGTTCAAGCAGGCGCCAAATTTATTCGAAGCTCTGGCCGCTCGCGACGCCGCGGTCGAGACTTCCGGTGTACTCAAAACGATTGCCTGTTCACTGACCAAGATTGCCAACGACATCCGGCTGCTTGGTTCCGGGCCGCGCTGCGGAATTGGCGAAATTATTCTGCCCGATTTGCAGCCGGGCAGCAGCATCATGCCAGGGAAGGTGAATCCGGTGATGCCGGAGATGCTGACGATGGTCGCGGCTCAGGTAATCGGGTGCGACGCGGCGATTGCGGTCGGCGGGATGCAGGGGCATTTTGAGTTGAACACGTTCAAGCCGCTGATCGCGTACAATCTGCTCTTTGCGATGCAGATTTTGGCGAACGGCTGCCGCGCGTTTGCCGATAAGTGCGTGGCGGGTTTGGAGGCGAACCGCGAACGCTGCGAGGAGTTGATCGAGAAGAGCCTGATGATGTGCACGGCGCTGGCGCCGAAAATCGGCTACGATGCGTCGGCAAAATTGGCGCAGGAAGCGTATAAAACCGGCAAGACCGTGCGACAGTTGGCGACGGAAAAGAATTTGATGCCGAAGGACGAATTGGACAAGTTGCTGGATGTGCGGGCGATGACTGAATAACGGCTAGTCGAACGTTGAAGAACGCAAGCATGCAGTGGACTTTGACTGTTTCGACTTTCGACCTTCGACTGTCGTTTTGGGAGGGCGGGGCGATGATTACACAGGAAAACGTGATGACGATGCCGGCGGCGGACAGCGGCGTGGCGAGCGCGGTGAAGCGCTTGTACAAGGCAGGCGAGTTGTCGCGGCGCACGGGCTTGACGCGGCAGGCGTTGCACCAATACGTGCTGATGGGTTTGCTAGAGCCGGAGGACGTGACCAAGGGCGGGCAGCGGCTGTTTTCCGACCGCGCCGAGGAACTGGTGAAGCTGATCCGGCGCATGTGCGACAACGGCTACACGCTTAAGGACGTGAAAGACATTTTCATCAAATCGCGCGGATAATCGACGAGTACATCTTCCCTTGCCATGCCGACCACTTACTCTTTCCGCATCCGCGATTCGCGGCAGAAAATCCCCGCGAATCGCGAAATGCGCGATGATGTTTTGTACGGCGTTGTGGTGTTTCGCGGCGCGACCGGCGCATGCTGAAACGCCAGTGAAGCCGGCCGATTTTCAACGCGTGGACCTCACCGACGACGATCTCGACGATCTGGACGCACTGTTTGCAAAACTCGGCGATGCGTTCAAGAAAGGTGACGCGAACGACGCCGCTGAATTGCTGGCGGGGAGCAGCGACAAAACGCGCATCGTCGAATCGCTCAAGCGAGAATTCGCGGAAGCGCGGTACCTCGAATTTCGTGCCGCCCGGCCGCTGCAGGAAAGCCAGCTCTCGCGCAACCGCTACAATGTGGAAGTGACGCTGCGGCTGAAATTCATATATCTCAATGATGCGCGCCCCGCCGACCTGCGCACTCCTATCGAAAATACGATCTTTCACGAATTTGTGGTGCAGCGCACGGTGAAGGGCGATTTCAAGATCGTGAATTCGCAGTTCTTCAACAACCTCGGCCGCCATGAAAGCGGGATGCATTTTTTGGCGGACATGGTGTTCATCGCGATCTGCGCGATTGTGGCGCTGGCGATTGTAGTTTGGATGGGACTGGAGGCGTGGACGCTGCGCCCGCGCAGCCGCTTGTGGCGGGGAGTAGTGATGCTGCCGCTGATAGGGGCGCTGTTCTTCTTCTTTGTGAAATACCTGCCTGGCAAATTCAGGCGTAAGACATAACGCCGCAATCCATTTCAAAATCCGCGTGATTTGCAATCTCCGCGTCCCGTGTCTCTTACTTCGCCGGCCGCTTGAATCGGTTGCCGTAAAACGCGGTGGGAATTTTGTAGAGTTCCTCGAGCGCTGGCGACGTGCGCTGCAAAAAGACCGACCCCGTTTTGCCGACGCGTGTGCGTTCTTCAGAATCGCGCAGATACGCCGCGGCCAGCCGCCCAATCCGCCCGTAAACGTCGCCGCGGTTGGAGGCGCCGTAGCTGTCGATGCAACTGGGCGCGCCGAAGCGCAGTTCGTCTTCGAGCAGCACTTTGTTGCGCGCTTCCGTGTACACGGCGCTGGTCATGTGGCGCATGGTGCCGACGAAAATCGTGCGCGGATTGCCGAGCACCGAACGCTGCATCAGAAATTTAAATTCGTCCACGTCTTCGAACTGGTTGAGATTAATCAGCGCGAGCGTAAAGCTGCTGCCGCAATGCCGGTTTTTGAATTTGTCGATTTTTTCAGCGGCGTCGAGCACCGAGCCGGCGGTGACGATGCAGGTGGTTTGCGCCTCGGCGGTTTTTTTGAATTCGCGCACTATTTCCGGGCAGACTTTGAGGTCCTCGGGCAATTCCGCCATTTCGAAGACAAACAGCGCGTCCTTGAAACTGGGCGCGGCAACTTCGACTTCGTCCTCGAAGCTCTTGCGAATTTTGCGTATGACCGTGGTGCGGCGCATTGAATACCTTCGCCGCACAATTGCGGCGCATGCAATAATTATCGGACGTGCGGAAGCACGCCGTGTTCAATGGAGGGACTAAAGTGGCGCTTGGAATCCTACAGGCGAACGCCGTGCGATTGACAGGCGCGAATCTTCATGATTTAATGCGCGCCAAACCAGCGAGGGGATATAATGATTTCGGAGATTCGCGCAAAAATTGCGTGGAATCAATTCGAGTTCTCAAAGCACGCTTTGGATCAAAGTATCATCCGCCAGATAAGCGTCGATGAAGTTCGAGAATGCATCGCGAGCGGATAAGTCATCGAGGATTACCCCAATGACAAGTACGGGCCGAGTTGCCTCATATTTGGGCGCACCAATAGTTTCCGTCCGATACATGTTCAGTGCAGCTACCCGTCCAATGCTGCTTCTTTAAGCCGTCAATTGTTGGGACTTCCATTCGTCACGCGAGGTCATTAGCACGGGGAACGTGCTCGGTCTTTGTATGATCGCGCGCGGCTGAGGCCCGCGTTCTTG
>Ga0070731_10000444_pt1 | contig 57068 bp, 49 predicted proteins | sample Coa_R1_2_FD_66448 | JGI IMG/M metagenome (GOLD analysis project Ga0070731, IMG submission 66448) | Surface soil microbial communities from Centralia Pennsylvania, which are recovering from an underground coalmine fire - Coalmine... | ecosystem: Environmental > Terrestrial > Soil > Unclassified ... | reverse complement strand
GATGCAGCGGCTGCGTCGTTTTTTTCGCAAGGTCGCGGTAGAGTTGGATCAAATGCACGGGTTTTGAAATCTTGCAGGAGATGATGATCTGGTCTTTGCGCAAGCCGCATTCAAGCGCCAATTCGGTGCTTTGCAGCGCGCTGATCACCATGCATTCGTTGATGATTTCGTCGGCGTCCTTGCCCAAATCCTTGTCGGTGTTCTCCTGCATTTTGTCCATGACCAGCTCTTGATTCAGCGAGCCGGCGTTGACGCCGATGCGGACGGGCTTGTTGTTGTCCCTGGCGATTTTGCAGATGGTCGAAAACTGAATGTCGCGAGCCTTGCCGCGGCCGACGTTGCCGGGATTGATGCGGTACTTCGCGAGTGCCACGGCGCAGTCGGGAAAATCGGTGAGCAGCTTGTGGCCGTTGTAATGAAAGTCGCCGATGATGGGCACGTCGATGCCCGCGTCGTTGACGCGCTGCTTGATTTCGGCGACTTTCTTCGCCGCTTCGGGCAAATTGACGGTGATGCGCACCAATTCCGACCCGGCGTTGGCCAGTTCGATGATCTGCTGCGCGGTGCCGGGCGCGTCGGCGGTGTCGGTGTTGGTCATGGACTGCACGACGACCGGCGCATCGCCGCCGACCTTGATGCGGCCGACGGGAACCTGGATTGTTTTATAGCGCGGAACTAAAACCATGGGGCGAATGTCCTCAATTTTCGAATTCAACGATTGAAATTATAGTCGATGGAGGGGGTGTTTGTCATTCAAAAAGGGCGCCGTTCCCGTCTCCTGGGTGCATCACCGGACTTGCGGTGACGTATTCCCTCTCCCCTTGGGGGAGGGGGCCGACGAGCGTACTCGCTCGCGGGGTGAGGGGTAAAGCGTGCGGATGGTGTTGAGTGCCGAATTCCCCTCACCCCGCGCATGAGTACATGCGTCGGCCCTCTCCCGGAGGGAGAGGGGAATGCACCACAAGTCCGATAATGCACCACAAAATAACGCGGGCCTGGCTTCCCAGCCAGACCCGCGCTTTACTGACCCCTGACCCCTGACTCCTGACCCCTATTTCTTCGCCGCCTTCCGCAACGCCTCCGCCTTGTCCGTCTTCTCCCACGTGAAGTTGGGCAGTTCGCGGCCGAAGTGGCCGTTGCGCGCCGTTTCGCGATAGATCGGGCGGCGCAGATTCAGCGATTCGATGATCGCGCGCGGGCGGAAATCGAAAAATTCGCGCACCAATCCGGCGAGCGTCTCGTCGCCGATTTTGCCCGTGCCGCGCGTTTCGACCAGCACGCTTACCGGTTGCGCCACGCCGATCGCGTACGCGACCTGCACCTGCGCTTCGGTGGCCAGTTCGGACGCGACGATGTTCTTCGCCACGTAGCGCGCGAAGTACGCCGCGCTACGGTCCACTTTCGTTGGGTCTTTGCCAGAGAATGCTCCGCCGCCGTGCGGGGCGTAGCCGCCATAGGTATCCACGATAATTTTGCGGCCGGTCAAACCGCAATCGCCGTGCGGCCCGCCGACTTCGAAGCGGCCCGTCGGATTCACGTGGTAAATGGTTTTGTTGTCGAGGAGATTGGCGGGGATGACCTTTTTGCAGATCTTTTCAATCACGTCTTTCTTCAACTGGTCCTGCTTGTCGTTCATTTCGGGCGTATGCTGCAAACTCACGACCACCGTATGCACGCGCACCGGATTTCGGCCATCGTATTCAACGGTGACCTGGCATTTGCCATCGGGGCGCAGGTAGGCCAGCTCGCCGCTGCGGCGGATGTCGAACGATTTCTCGCTGATCAAATGCGAGAGATGAATCGGCAGCGGCATCAGCGTTTTGGTGTCGCGGTTGGCGTAGCCGAACATCATGCCCTGGTCGCCGGCGCCCATCTCTTTGCCGTGCGCCGCGTCTTCATCCACACCGCGCGCGATGTCCGGGCTTTGGCGGTCCAGCGAGACCATCACCGCGCAACTGTCGGCGTCGAAGCCGCTGCGCGGATCGACATAGCCGATGTCGCGCACAACTTCGCGGACCACGTCGGGAATGTGAACATACGTTTTGGTGGTGACTTCGCCGGCGATGATCGCCACACCGGTGGTGACCATGGTTTCGCACGCCACGCGCGAAACGGGATCGTCGGCCAGCATGGCATCGAGCACGGCGTCGGAAATCTGGTCGGCGACTTTGTCGGGATGCCCCGGAAATACGGACTCGGACGTGAACAGCGTATTGGCCATTGCAAAAACTCCTATCGGACTTCTGTACGGGCGGCGCAGCGCTTGAGGCATGCATTCCGCCAAAGGAGAAAAAAGAGCGACCCGCGGGGATCTCCCCCATCCGAGCAGGCATACGTCAAAAGGATCAGTAGTATAGCTTTAATGGGCGGGGGTTCAAAGTAAAAGGCGGGTGATGAATCGAATTTGGCACACTGGGCCGATCGCCAATAGATCGTATAGGGCCTATATGACCTATAGGGCCTAATTATTCAAATTGCCCCCGGCATGCTTGTCTTTCTCCGACATCGTGTTTATCATCCACAGGTGGCTTGAGGCGAATGAATCGTGCTCCTCATCATTCTCATTTTATTCCTCATCTGTGGGCACGGCATCGTACGGTTTCTTGCAATTCTAATCCTTGCGTTCCTTTTTTTGGGTCATCGATTACCCGGAATCTACAGCGGCGGCGGACCTGGTGGCTCGCCCATCACATGGAATGAGTTCGGCAAGCTCTCGCAAAAGAAAATCCGCCGGCCCGAACCGCCGGAACATTTTCCACACGAATAAAGCGCCATGCACATCCTCGCCAGCCTCGAAATCTTCTTCGGCCCCCTCGGCCCCATCGTGATACTCGTGATCGCGCTGCTCTTCTTCGGCCATCGCATCCCGCATCTCTTCGGGCACAAAAAGGACGCACAGCAGCCTTCGCCGCCCGTTGACCCGGCGAAATTGAGCGCGCCCGACAAGCAAATCGCCAATCCGCCAGCGCCGGTGCAATCGCCACCGCAAAAAAAGTGACGATGGCGTCATTTTTTGCAGGAATTTTAGCTTCGTACACGTCACTCATCGGGAATCTGGCCGCTCCATTTTCCCTTCGCTTTCTTTTTGAATACCGCCTGTCGCGGGGTATAGTGGGGTTACATGCTGGTCTTGTGTCATTCCGTTCTTAGGGCGTGAGCGGGTCCCGCGGAGTTAGAAAAGGAGAATCGTCATGTTTATACCCGTCATGGCCAATCTATTCGAAAGCCCGTGGGGCCTGCTTATTATCCTGCTCCTCGCGTTCCTCTTCTTCGGACACAAACTCCCGCAGATCGCCCGCGGACTGGGTTCAAGCGTTTCGGAATTCAAGAAGGGTATTAAAGAAGGCGAAGACGAAGCCAAGAAAGATGGCGAAACGCCCGACAAGACCGAAGAAAAGAAAGACGTCGAAAAGAAGTAACGGCGCGCCATTGGGACTTCCGTTTTAACAAGTCGCCCCGCTTCATGCCGGAGCGATTTTTCAGGCCGGCTTTCAGTGTCCAACTTAGCCATGTTCCTCACCCTCGCCAACATTTTCAACCTACTGGATGGCACGCACTTGATTGTGCTGTGCATCTTCGGGCTGCTGCTCTTCGGTAAAGACCTCCCCATCATCGCGCGCAAAGTAGCCAAAGAATACTTCCGCTACAAGCGCATGATCAACGACGCCACTTCCGACATCCGCCGCGAAATGGATAATGCCGCTGATCAGATCGAAGAAGAGAAGCGCAAGATCATCAGCGATCTCGATAAAGAGAATGAAGCCTCCAACGGCGCGGCCAGTTCGAACGGGTCCAGCGATTACAATCCGGGCGGAAGTTCCAACGGCGAGAATTCCGAAAGCAACGGCAGCGAAAACGGCTCGCCCGATTATCCCTACGGCGACACGCCGCCCGACGCTCCGCAATCGCGCCTCGTCCAGACTCCGGCAAAACCCATCGCCGACCCGCTCGCGCTCGACGTGCCAGTCCCGTCCGCCACGACGCAACGCGCCACCGAAGCGGTTAAAACGCCAGTAGCGTCCGTCGCGCAGCTCGACACCTTCCAAAAAAGCGTGCCGCCGCCGTCCAGAATCCCGCCGCCGCTTTAAACGCTTTCGAACAACGAATGGCATGAATTGTTTATTGGGTGGCCCACCCACTGCACCCCGATTGCTATTTCTTCTTCGGTTTATTCCCGGCTTTGTAGGCGTTGATCGCTTCGCGGTAAATCGGTCCATAGAATTTATCTTTCGGCACACAGCCGCTAGGATACTGGCCGTACTCGTTTCCTTTTGCGCGCATCAGCGCGGTGCAGCTTGAGACGGCGATGCAGGCTTGCTCGTTGCGGATTTTTCCGGTGGCGGCGATGTCTTTCACGAAATCCGGATAGGCGAACGCGCCGCGGCCCACGCCCACCATCGAGATGCGGCCCTTCTTCACGTTCGCCGCGCCGCACTCCAGGAACAAATGTTGCAGCCACGAATAGCCGGTGCCGATCATCGGTAATTCCGGAAATTCGCGCTGCATTTCGCCGGCGAGTTTGAAATGGCGCGCGACGCCCAGCAGCGGATGTTCGGGCGATTCGTAACCGTCCAGCGGCGGTTTTTCGAAGGGGCGGCCGAAGTGCATGTTGTTGTACGGATTGCCCATCGAGACGTTGATCAGGCACACGCCCAACGATTTGAGCAGCGCGACCAGTTGCTTGGGCTCCGTCAAATCCGGCGTCTCCGGATGATTCGGATCGACGCCGAAGGACCACTTATAAGGGGTGGTGAACGGGCGCGGAGTGCCGCGGCCGCCGGCGCCTTTCGTGTAGGGCACAAAATCGCAGACATTAATGCGCGAGGCTATCACTATGTCCTTGCTGACTTCGTCGCGAATGCGCGTGACGATGTTGCGCACCAGCCGCGTGCGATTTTCGAACGATCCGCCGTACGGGCCGGGACGTTCGTTCGCGGCGAGCAATTCGTTGAGCAAATAGCGGTGGCATTGCTTGAGGTCGATAAAATCGAAACCGAGTTTCACGGCCAGTTTCGCGGCGGCGATGTAGGCGTCTTCGGCGCGCTTGAGTTCATCGTCGCTGAGCACTGGATAATCCGGCGGCATCGGAATTTTTCCATCGCCGCTTGGATTGGGAACAAGCGTGGCCGGATCGAGCGACGGGTCGTGCATGGCAATCAGCGGGCGTTGATGGCTGTAGCGGCCGGAGTGAGTCAACTGGCAGCCGACGAGCAGATCGCCGCACGCTCGCGCACCCCACTGGTCCCGGTGTTCGCGCTTGAGTTCGTCGAGCAGCAGCGCGAGATCGCTCAGCGAGCCTTCGTGAATCCAAAGCTGCCGCGCGTTGGCGCGGGCTTCGTCGAGAATCGCGACGGCTTCGCCCCAGATCAATTTGCAGCCGCCGTTGCCGAAGCGTTTCCAGCGGCGAAATGTCAATTCGCCGGGGCGGCCGTCGAGTTCGCCGTCGCAACCTTCCATGGGATGAATGGCGAGGCGGTTGCCCACTTTGCGCCCGCCGATTTCGATCGGCTGCAAAAGGCACGAGAGATCGGAATCGACTTCGACGACGCCGCCGACGCCCAGCGCGATTGCGGCGGCGCGGAGGTCAGCAGGTGTTTTATAATCGAACCACTTTGGCACGGAGCGCTCCTGAGCGTTGGACTTTCGAGTTTTATCATAAAGGGTCTGCGGGGGCAAAGAACCAACCCACTCCCCTCATTCGTTTCCAACGTTCCATTCTTTCCGCTGGAAAAAAAGTCGTTTTTGTCATAGATTGCCGTCGCTTTGGATTGTTCAACTAACCGGGGCGACGGAGCGGGCGGATTCCCGCGTGCGGCAGAATTGACGAGGAATAACGCAGTGGACGTTACAAAATATCTGGAGAAGGCGGCGGAAGCGACCAGCCGCCGCAATTACGATTACGCGATCGAACTGTACCTGACCGCGTGCAAAATGGATCCCAACAACGTCCAGGCGCGGCGTTCGCTCCGAGCGGTGGAGAACCGCGTGGCGCAGGAAAAGGGTTCGTCGTTTTGGAGCAAAACCAAAACGGCCAGCCTCTCCCCGCAGCTCAGCAGCCTGATGATGATGAAAAAATGGGACTCGGCGATGGAGAAGGCCGAGGACATTTTGAAGATCGATCCGGCCAATGTCAGCGCGCTGATGTCGCTGGCGAAGGCCGCGCGCATGGCAGGCTACAACGCCTGCGCGACGGCGGTTTATGAAGACATCAAAGCCGTGAAAGCCGGAGGCAACAACAAGCTGCTGGTCGAAGCCGCGCGCGAACTGGCGCATCTTTACGAACTCGACAACCGAGTGCAGGACGCGCTGGACGTGTGGGGCGACGTCAGCAAAGCGGTGCCGGGCGACCGCGAAGCGGCGGTGAAGTGGCGCGATTTGTCGGCGAAGAACGTCTCGGCGATGATCGAGAGTTCCACCAAGGACGGCAAGCGCGGCGGGATGGCCCGCCTGACGATGACCGAAGAGCAGAAGAAGGCCGCGCAGATGCTCGACCTCGAAAAAGGCGACATCAAGAGCGAATCGGACTTGGAAGCCGTGGTCAAGCTCACGCGCGACCAGATCGCGGCGTGCCAGGACGAACGGCAGCTTCCCAAGTACTATGAAAAGCTGGGCAACATGTACAAGCAGTTCGGGTATTACGACGAGTCAAAGGAAGCGTTCGAAACCGCGCGCGAAAAGGATCCCAACAACCCGATCTATAAATTCAAGCTCGACGACCTGGAAATCTGGAAAATGCAGGCGGACATCAAGGCGCTGGACACGAAGGCGAAAGCCGGCGAGGCGGGCGCGCGCGAACAGTGCGGAAAACTGATCGACGAGTGGCTCGATTTCCGGCTCAATTCGTACGTCGACCGCGAGCGGCAATACCCTACCGACAGCAAAATCCGCTACGACCTTGGCGGGGTTTATTTCAATCTGGCCGAGCGGCGCAAGGACAAGGCGCTGTACGACGAGGCGATCAAGCGCTACCAATCGACCTTCAAAGATCCGAAATTCCGCGCCGAATCCGGTTTGAAACTTGGCCTCGCGTTCAAAGCCAAGGGCCAATTCGAATTGGCGCTCAAGCGCCTGGATGAAACGCTGGCCGGCTTTCCCTCTGAAATCAAAGACGACCGCTGGAAGGAAGTGATGTACGTCAAAGCGCTCACGCTGAGCGCCATGGGCCGAAAGTTGGACGCGAAAAAAGTGCTGTACGAAATCTATGAAATCGACGTCGGCTTCAAAGACGTCGGGACTCAGCTTGAAATGCTGGAGGCGGAAGGCGTGCAGTAGCGAATTCTTCTCGCGCAAAGGCGCGAAGGCGCAAAGAAAAGAACAAAGGAACGAACAACGAATCGCACGAATCTTCGCGAATGGATAATGTAGAAAAGTGCAGTCAGCCGGTAACACGGCTGAAGAAATGACGGATAAAAAGGAATCGTTCGGTATTGCTCGGAATACTTGCGTTTGTCCACATCACGATTCGATCAAAAAATAATGCTCAGCGCCGGATCGCTGCGCGTGCTGGGCGATTTGCAGCGCCCCGACCTCGCGGCGTTCAAGCAGGCGTTCTCCGCGCTGTGCGATTCGCAGCACCAGAGCGCTTATGTGGACCTGACGCAGTGCACGTACATGAGTTCGCTGTTCATCGGCGAACTGGCGGACGCGGTGATGCGCATGAAAGCCGGCGGGAAGGACGTCCACGTCGCCGTTTCGGCCGAGATCGGAAAAACGCTGCACATGGCCCGCCTGTATCATTTGTTTGATTACGAAATCACCGCCTCTGAGATTTATGAATCCTGAATCTTCACCGCCGGCGTCCCGCCCGTCCGGAGCGCCAGCTTCCAGCCGGCCCGGCGCGCCGCAACTCTCCGTGGTCGCACCGATGTTCAACGAAGCCGAAAACCTCTCGCAGTTTTTCGAGCGCGTCGAAAAAGCGCTGTCGCCGCTGAACATGAGCTATGAAATCGTGTGCATCAACGACGGCAGCCGCGACAACACGCTCGAAAAACTGCGCGAGCAGCGAACACGCAATCCCGCGATCAAGATCGTGAATCTGTCGCGCAACTTCGGCAAAGACATCGCGCTGAGCGCCGGCATCGACCACGCGCGCGGCGATGCCGTCGTGCCGATCGATTCGGACTTGCAGGACCCGCCGGAACTGATTCCGGAATTCGTCGCCAAGTGGCGCGAAGGCTTCGACGTGGTTTACGCGACGCGCCGCTCGCGGCAGGGCGAAGGTATTTTGAAGCGCGTCTCCGCGGATTTGTTTTATCGCACGATCGCCGGCATGACGCACATCGACATTCCAAAAAACACGGGCGATTTCCGCCTGATGGACCGGCGCGTGGTCAACGCGATGGGCCGCATGCCGGAGCGCAGCCGCTTCATGAAAGGCCTGTTCGCGTGGGTCGGTTTTCGGCAGACGGCGATTCTCTACGACCGCGAGCCGCGCCACAAAGGCCGCACGAAATGGAATTACTGGCGCCTGTGGAATTTCGCGCTCGACGGCATCACGTCCTTCAGTTCGTTTCCGCTGAAAGTCTGGAGTTACATCGGCGTCACGATCGCTTTCATCTCATTCGCGTATGCCTTTCTTCGGATTGTCGGGCACTTCTTCGGCGTGTTCGAACCGATGCGCGGCTACGATTCGACGCTGGTGACGATTTTGTTCCTCGGCGGAATTCAATTGATTTCGCTGGGCGTGATCGGCGAATACATGGCGCGGATTTACATCGAGGTGAAAGGCCGACCGCTGTATTTGGTGCGGGATGTGGAGGGGTTTGAGGGTGACAAGACCGGAAATGCTAACAGTTAAACGCTGGCTCCATGTACCTCCAAATCCGCATTTTCCATATCGTGGTGTTCGATGTTTTTCAAATCATTCATCTGACGTTCAATGTGTTTGCGGACAACGTTACCCATCTTCTGAGTTGCGAACGAAACGAGGCGTTTGCGTTCTGTCGCATCCAGCGTTTCCTTGCCGGAAAGAAGAGCAGGAATTCGATTCATTAATGATGCCACGTAGGAATCAAAATTCTGGGCACCACGGATTCGCACAAATACAGGTTTTCCGGATTGAGTCATGCCGACAGATATGCCATCCTCCCGAAGAGTAAACGCAGCCTTTCCCTGCAGCGTGGGATCGTCGTACTTGACGCGTACGTCGAGGTCACTGCCGGCGACTTCCAAGTCGATTTTGAAACCCATAAATCCTCCGCACTCTATCCTAGTGCTTCTGAACGTTCACTTCAACTGTCTGAATTCGAATAGTACCGCTGTCTTCGACATACTCAATACATACGCGCCTGCCGTCGGGCAAAGTGCCATTTATTTCGCATCGTCCCCGACTCTTATTCAACGGAATGCTGATATTCGCTCGAATTTCCCCTTCCAAAAGCGAATCTACTTCGGACTGAATCAATCCGAAATCGAGACGGTCTTCGTCTGCGCTGGAATTCCAAATAAACTTCATTCCGACAAGCCCCTCCCTTGGCGGATCTGCTGAACTATGCCGCAATATCTTCCACAAAATTTACCGCTTGCCGAAGATCTCGTCCACGCTGATGCGCCAGCCCGGAACCGCCGGCTCTGCGTCCGCGATTTGACCTCGATTGAATACAATCTTTGCATGCATCGCCGATATTCGATAACAATTCACGCACGCGCCGCGCGTATCGACGTCCCAAACCACCAGCGTGCCCGCTTCAAAGTAATCAAGACGTTTGGCCGTCATCTCAAGTTCGGCTTGCGTGCCATAGTCGCACTCGCTTCGAATCTCCGCAGCAAATGTTGGCGGGCCGGAAATGAATTTCATCGGATCGCGCGGAGGCGGGCCGAGATAAAAGGATACGTCTGGTGAAAACGATTCGCGGCCTGAATAAAGCCGAGGCACGGCATAACCGACATTGCCGCCCATCGCTTCGCCTTTGCCAATCTTCGCGGCATGCTAATAGAGTGAGAACAAAAGTCCGCGTGCGAGTTTGCCTGGAAGAAATCCAGCCGCCATCATGCGCACGATCCGCCCGCCTATCAGTTCAGCCTTGCCCTCAACACGCATCAAGTCATCGAGTGTTGCAGGTTTATTTCGAGTTATCGGTTCAGCCGCAAGCCGTCGGCGATCCGGCGAGATAAAGAGCTATTTCTTCAACAACCTCCGCGCCTCTTCGCAATCCTTGTCCCCGCGCCCGCTCAGGCACACCACAATCACTTTGTCCTTGCCCATTTCTTTCGCCAGCCGAACCGTGTGCGCGATGGCGTGCGAACTTTCCAGCGCGGGGATGATTCCTTCCGTGCGCGCGAGCAATTGAAACGCGTCGAGCGCTTCGCTGTCGGTGATGCCAAAATATTCCGCGCGCCCGATGTCCTTCAGCCACGCGTGCTCCGGCCCGACGCCGGGATAATCCAGTCCCGCCGAGACCGAATGAACTTGCGCCGTCTGCCCGTCGTCGTCCTGCAAGACGTACGTTTTCATGCCGTGCAAAATGCCCGGCTTGCCCATGGCCAGCGTGGCCGCGTGCTGCTGCGTGTGAATGCCGTGCCCGGCGGCTTCGACGCCGACGAGCCGCACAGTTTTGTCCGCGATGAACGAATAGAAAATCCCCATCGCGTTGCTGCCGCCGCCGACGCACGCGACGACCGCGTCGGGCAAGCGGCCTTCGATCTTCAGCGTCTGCTCGCGCGCTTCGCGCCCAATCACCGCCTGAAAATCGCGCACCATCATCGGAAACGGATGCGGGCCCATCACCGACCCGATGATGTAATGCGTCGAACGCACCGACGCCATCCAATCGCGCATCGCTTCGTTGCAGGCATCTTTGAGTGTGCGCTGTCCGCTCTCGACGGGCACGACTTTTGTGCCGAGCAATTCCATGCGAAACACGTTCAGCGCCTGCCGCCGCACGTCTTCGGCGCCCATGTAAACCGTGCATTCCATACCGAAGAGCGCCGCAGCCGTTGCGGTCGCGACGCCGTGCTGTCCGGCTCCGGTTTCGGCGATCACGCGCCGCTTGCCCATGCGCCGCGTGAGCAGCGCCTGCCCCAACGTGTTGTTAATTTTGTGCGCGCCAGTGTGATTGAGGTCCTCGCGCTTGAGATAAATCTTCGCGCCGCCGCAGTGCGCCGTCAACCGCGCGGCGAGCGTCAGCGGATTGGGCCGCCCGACATAATCGCGCAGCAGCCCGTCAAGTTCCGCCTTGAACGCCGGATCGTTCTTCGATTCCGCATAGTGCCGCGCCAATTCCTCGCACGCCGGCATCAGCGTCTCAGGAATAAAGCGCCCGCCGTAACCGGCCTCGCCGCCAAAATACCCGCGCGCGTCCGGCTGAACCGAAACCGCCGCGTCCAATGTTGCCGTGCTCAAAACAAAAGCCTCCCAATTCGCCGCGCGAATTTTAGCGGCGCACTCTAATTAAAGAAACGAAATTTAACCTGCGGAATGAAGCGTGGAAATTGCGATGTCATGCACACCACTGTCCAAAACGGACGCGCGAAGCGCGCCGCCGCTGGCATGCGCCGCTTTTGCAGCGCGGCATCGAATTCTTCCAGCACGCGCTAATCGCCTGTCAATTTCATTCGACAGCGCAAGCCCGCTACTCCTGCGTCCTCAACACCACATTATCAATCGCACACGCACATTGGTGCGCCTGAATCGCCAGCTTCCCCTTCTGCTGCGACAGCCCCGTGCTCGCCAGCGTGCACGCCGCCACTCCATTCAACCTCAGCGTGGCGTTCTCGCCGTCGATCGCCAGATCGACGTGCATCGCGCCGTCCTTCGACGCCGGCACTTTCGCCCCCGCGCTCTTCGCGCCGGTTTTGTCCTGCAAGCTCACTTCCGTCTTCCCGTCGGCGCCCGCTTCGAACGACACGATCGCGCTTTGCTGATCGCCGCCAAATTCGCACGTCAAAAACCAGCCTTCGCCAAGCTGCGACAATTCCAGATCGAAACCCAAGCGCGCTTTGTCGAGCGGGAAAAGACCGCCGATGCTCTCCGGCTTCAAAAACGTCTCGCCGCCGTCCGCGCTCTCCAGCACGTATTTGCCGTCCTGCGTCAGCCAGCTTCCCGACACCGCTTCCCAATGCGTCTGCTGGCGCCAGTCGCTGAAATCGTAAAAGTGCAGGTTCTTCGAATCGCTCAACAACCCCGCCATCACCACCGCCGGCGGCGTCTTGCCCGGATTTTTCAGCGCCGCTTCCGACGCCGCTTTCGCCGCGTCTTTGCGTCCCAGCAACTGCCACAAGCAGCCCAGTTCCGCGTGCCGGTTGCTCAGTTCCAGCGTGTCCAGCGTCGCGATGAAATCTTTCGGCTCGATCGCTTTGAGATTCACCGACAGATCGATCACCCCGCCCTGAGTCGAACCCGCGCCCGCGCCGATTTGCACGCTCGCCATCAATCCTTTGACCCGCGCCAGCGTCCCTTCGATTTTCTTCTGCGCGAAGACGATCCGCACGTCTTCGCCCGCCGCCGCTTTTTTCGCGCGCGCCGCTTCGATCTCATCCAGCAGCCCGCCGGCCACCAGCGTTTGCAAATGCAGCGTGGACACATCCCCCGACCAGCGCGTCCCCGATAATTCGCCCAGCACGCCTTCCAACACCGTGCGCGCTTCGTCCAACTGCCCGCGCCCAATCGCGTCCAGCGCCTTGGCCTTCGCGCCCTCCGCAACCGTCGCCGTGCGCTCGTCGATCTGCTCCAGAATGTCGCGCGCCTTCGCGCCGTACGGCCCCGCCGGATCGTTTGAAATCAGGTTTGTGCAGCGCTGAAACACCGCTTGAAATCGTTTCGCCTCCAGCGCGCTGCGCGCCTGATTCAGCGCCAATTCAAACGCCGCGTTGGAAATTTTCGTCGTGTCCTCAAGCGTGCTGCGCGCGCGCTTCGCAAAATCGCTCTCCGCCTGATCGGCCGGCAGAGCAGACAGGAACGATTGCAGCGCGCTCTTCGCACCAAGCAGATTCCCGGAAGCCATCGCGCGCTCCTTCGTGGCCAGTGCTTTCTTGAATTGATCTTCGACGGATATGACCAACTTGTTCGCAGTCCCGCCTTTAGGCGGCTCAGTCGCCGAATCATTTGAAGGCGTGGTCACAAGCGAAGAGGCCGCGCGATCTGTCGTGACGCTCGTCCGCGTTTTAGCCGCCGCCGTTGCGTTCCCTGTGTTTTGCACCTGTTGTTGAGTGCGCCAATAAAAGTACCCTCCCGCGCAAACCGCCAGAAAACACAGCAACACCGCCGAGCCGTGATGATGATCCTGACGCCGCGGCCGCCGCGCGCGAGCTTTCGCGCGCACCTCCTTCAACGCCCGATCGACGATGATCGCTTCGACCTGGCTCGAAATCCCCTCCATTAATACTTGCGTCTCGTCCAGCTTCTCGCTGCTGTCGTCTTCACAATAGATCAGCGTCGTCTTGCCGATGGTGATGCGGTCGTTGTGCTTGAGCGCCTGGCGATTGACGCGCAGCCCGTTGACGAAGGTCCCGTTGGCGCTGTCGAGGTCCTCGATCACGCCCTGCCCGCGTTCCAACACGATGCGGCAGTGCTGCCGCGACGCGCGCTCCTCGCTGAGCTGGATCGCGTTGCTCTCATGCCTCCCAATCGACAGCGGGCCGTTCACTTCGTATTCCTTCACGGCCAACTTGGGACTGATCGCGATCAGGACGGGCATGGCTCCTTTCGGCCGCGGCGCGGCGCTAATGTTGCATTACTTTAATCGGTAATTCATCGCCTTCCACAGCCGACTCATCCATTCATACTGACATACTCTCACGCGTTCATTCTTCGCGCGCCAAATCTCCAATAAAATCTGCATCCAGACCCCTTCCTCGCGCGTTCCCGTTTTCGAAAAGCGCTCGCAATCGTGCAAAAATGCGGTAAGCGAGAGTCTTTGCCGGGCACACAAAAACCAAACAGAATTCAAGAAAGGGTTTTCGCCATGCGCCACAAACGCCTCGTTCGTCCGCTTGCCATGCTCTTCCTTCCCGTCCTGCTGGTGATGTTGACCGGCGCCGACCACCGCGACGCCCCCGGATTGCAATTCGATCCCGCCTCCGACATCAACGACGTGTACGCCTTCGTCAACGCCAACGACAACAACGTTGTCCTGGCCATGACCGTGAATCCGTTCACGGCGCCGGGCCTCAACCCCGTCTTCTCCTCGGACACGCTGTATCAATTCAAGATCGACCAGAACGGCGACGGTGTTGAAGACCTGGTGATTCAAATCACTTTCGACAAACCCTCCGGCAAATCCTCCAACGCGACGCAGCATTTCACCCTGGTCGGCCCTGTCAAGCCCGCCAAAACCGGCGCGATCAACACCCTTGTCAAGGCTACAACGAGCATCACCGGCCCCATCGACAACACTGTCGCCGGAAATTTCGTCACCGACAGTTCCGGCATCAAAGTCTTCGCTGGCGCGCGCGACGACCCGTTCTTCTTCGACTTCATCGCCTTCGTCAACGGCAACCAATACCGCAATCCGGGCGTCGATTTCTTCGCCGGCATGAACGTCTCCGTCATCGCCGTCGAACTGCCCGCGTCCATGCTGACCAAGGGCGGCAATTCCATCAACATCTGGGGCACCACCAGTCTGCCCAGCAGCGACAAACGCGCCATCAAAGCCGCCGCCAAAGGCGACATCCCCGTGCTTGAGGAAGGTCCTGTGAAAACCTTCGTCCAGTTCGACCGCATGGGCCGTCCCGCCATCAACACCGTGCTGATTAACCCGGAACACAAGGACGCCTTCAACGCCGCCGTTCCGTCGGAAGACAAAGCGCTCTTTCGCAACGACGTGGTGGCGCACATCTTGGCTCTCAACGGCGGCGATCAGGCGCACGCCAACACCACCGCCGACGTGCTGATGCCGGATGTGCTCACGCTCGACGTCACTAAAACCGCCGGCTTCAACGCCGCCCTCAACGGCCGCCGCCCCGAAGACGACGTGATCGACGCCGAACTCAACATCCTCACCAAAGGCGCCGTCAAAGGCGACAACGTCAACGCCAACGACGTGCCGTTTTTGACCGACTTCCCTTTCTTCGCCCCGCCGCATCAGGCGCATGAGGGTGTGCCGGCGCGGAATTGAACTCGCCTCGACTGGGTTTTGTCAGATGGGAGCCGGAGGCAAAGGAATTTTGGGTTGTTCCGTTGTCACTCGCATGCGCTCCGACTCCCGATTTCTGATCCCTGGCCCCTGACTCCTGACCTTGACGCTGCCCGTTTCTGCCCCTATAAACCCCGGGCACTTTGTGGTAAATTACCAGCCCCGTGCCGCACGGGGCTTTTCGTTTAACGCTTATTTTGGCGGCGCAGATTTTTCAGAAGGGAACCGTACACTGTGGCAGAAGAAAGCGAAGGCGGAAAGAAAGCGCCGCTGACCGTCAGCACCGTCGTCAAAGACGGCGGGCTGTGGGAGAAATCGGTCAGCGTGACCGTTGCGGCGGAGGAAGTCAACAAGGAACACAACGCCGTCGTGGGCAGTTTTTCAGGCGCGGTCAACCTGCCTGGTTTTCGCCCGGGAAAAGTGCCGCGCGATGTGATTGAGAAACGCTTCGGCGCGGACATCCGCAAGCAGCTCACCGCCAACCTCGTGGAACGTGCTTTCGCCGCGGCGCTCGAAAAGGAAAATCTGAAAGCCATTGGCGAACCCGAAGTGACGGAGGCCGAAAAACTCATTGCGACAAAGGGCCAGCCGTTCAGTTTCGAATTCAAAACCGAAGTAATGCCGCAATTCGAATTGCCGCCGTACACCGGATTGAAAGGCGAGCAGGAAGAGATCGACGTGCTGCCCGAGGAGATTGAGCACGCCATCAATGCGCTGCGTGAACGCTTCGCCGAAGAAGTGCCCGCCGAGGAAGGCCACGCGATTATCGAAAAAGACAACGCAACAGGTGTGCTGCGCGTGCTGGTCGATGGCAATGAAGTGCACAAGGAAGAGGACGCGCATCTGCTTTGCGTGCAAGGGCACGTCTTCGGCGCGTATGCGCATCTGGGTTCGAAATTTTTGCTGGGCGCGAAAGCCGGCGAAAAGCGCGCCGTGGACGAGGCGCTGGCGGGGAATTTCCCGGTCGAAGAACATCGCAACAAAAAAGCCACGATCGAATTTGAAGTGAAGTCGATCAAAACGGTGCGCCTGCCGGCCGTGGACGACGAACTCGCCAAGAATCTGGGCTTCCCGGACCTGGCGGCGCTCAACGACAAAATCCGTTCGTCGCTGTTGGAAAAAATCGGCGACACGATCAAAACGCGCGTGCGCGAAGAGATCCTCAAGCAGATCATCGAGAAGGTCAATTTCGAAATGCCTCCGAAAATGCTGGCGCGCGCGGCGTCGGAAAACATGGTTCAGAGCATTCAATACCTCGCGCAGATGGGTGTACAGCCCGGCGCCATTGGCCTGACGCCGGAGAAGATGGCGGACAATTCCCAGAGCGCGGGCGTGGCCGAACTCAAACGCTATTTCACGCTTTCCGCCATCGCCGACAAGGAAAACATCACCGCCGAAGAAGAGGAAGTGGACGAATACATCGTGGGCCTGGCACGGCGCCAGAACGTGAAGGCGCAGGATCTTTTCGACCGCCTCGCCGCGGAAGGCAAAATCCCGCAGATCGAAGCCGACATCCGCTTGAGGAAAGCCATCGATTTCGTGCTCGACGCCGCTGAAATCGCCGTTGTGCCGCGCAAGCCCTTCCCGAAGGAACACGAACACGAACACGAACACGACGAACACGCGCCGGGGCATGAGCATGGGCACGAGCATGGTCATGAACACGGCGAGCATGCCGAACAAGGCCACGAGCATGGTCATGAAACCGGCGAACATGCGGAACATGGGCATGAGCACGCCGAACACGAGCACGGTGATCATGGCCACGAACATGGTCACGAAGAACACGGGCACGAGCACGGAGCATAGAAACGTGCAGGCGAGACGCCTGCACCACGAGACACTTGCAGGCTGGAAGCCTGCACCACAATACTCAGGACTCAGGACTCAGCATTTTCAACTCAGGATTAAAATCATGGCCATCATCCCCAATGTGATCGAACGAACCGGACGCGGCGAACGAGGCTGGGACATCTACAGCCGCCTGTTGAAGGACCGCATCATTTTCCTGGGCGAAGAAATCAACGAATTCACCGCCACGACGATTGTCGCGGAGATGCTCTACTTGCAGCTTGAAAACAAGGAAGCCGACATCGAGCTGTACATCATGTCGCCCGGCGGATCGGTGACCGCGGGTTTGGCGATCTACGACACGATGCAGCACGTCACCAACGACATCGCGACGTATTGCGTGGGCCAGGCCGCGAGCATGGGCGCATTCCTGCTGGCCGCGGGCACCAAAGGCAAGCGCTTTGCGCTCCCCAACGCGCGCATCATGATTCATCAGCCGTGGGGCGGCGCACAAGGCACCGCCGCGGACATTGTGATTCAAGCGGAAGAAATCATCCGCCTCAAGCGCTCATTGAACGAACTCTACGCCAAGCACACCGGCCTGAGCGTCGAGCGCATCGCCAAAGACAGTGACCGCGATTTTTTCATGTCGCCGGATCAGGCGAAGGAGTATGGGCTGATCGACGAAGTGCTGCGATAAGGACCTTTCGCACCGCGTATAGGCCATATATGCGTTATAGGGCCTATGGGCCGGTCGAACGCAGACTTCTTGACACGCCCGGCTCAACCGGTACAATTCAGGACAAGTTTATCCGGAAATCGTGCATTGTGGACGATTCACTCTGGATGGAGGCACTGTCCTGAAATGATCTCTCAAACCACCGAATACGCCCTGCGCGCGATGGTCTTCCTTGCCGAACGCGAAGGCCACCCTCACGCCGCGCAGGAAATCGCTCAAGCCACGCACGTTCCAGCAGGCTATTTGTCAAAAGTTTTGCAGAGCCTCGTGCGCGCAAATCTGCTGATCTCGCAGCGCGGGTTGGGCGGTGGCTTTTCGCTCTCGCGGTCCAAAAGTGAAATCTCGATCTACGAAGTGGTGCAAGCCGTCGATCCCATCCGCCGCATCCGCAGTTGCCCGCTTGAATTGGTGGCGCACGGAACCAATCTGTGCCCGCTGCACCGGCGGCTGGATAATGCGCTGGCGTTGGTCGAGGACTCCTTTAAAAATAGCACGCTGGCCGAAATCCTCGATACCCCCGGCTCAAGCCGGCCACTCTGTCCCTTCCCACGCGTGGCCGCAAAGGACGAAACAGCCGATTCAGTTGGCGCAAAAAAATAAATCGCGCGAAGCGCGTCGCCTCCTAGAGCTAGAGCGCATTCAGAATTCGCGAGCACGGTACGTAATGCGCTCTGGCACCCCTTCGGGGTGCAGGGAATCATGAGAGGGACCTAACCGGGGGTATCGGCCTCGCGGCCTCAACCCCCGGCTAATATCTTTAACCCCTTCGGGGTAACAACGGCGTTTCGCTTCGCGAAACACGTCCTCACGAATTTGAAATCCGCTCTATCTCCTGACTCCTGACTCCTAACCCCTAACCCCTAACCCCTAACCCCTAACCCCTAACCCCTAACCCCTAACCCCTAACCCCTAACCCCTGACCCCTGACTCGCGCGTGCGTTTGCGCAATTCCACCCCCGCTTTGCGCATTCCGCGTGACTTTTTTTGTTTGACGCCCTATATCATCCGCGGTGTACAATTCATTGTACAAACTTGAGATTCGCACATTCACAATATCGGAGGCATCACATGAACGCGAAACAATCGAGCGCGGCTTCGCGCCGGGATTTCATTAAGGGGACGGCGGCCGTCGGCGGCGCGCTGGCGGCGGCGAGTTTCATGGGCCGGGCGTACGCGGCGGGCGGCGACACCATCCGCGTGGGCTGGATCGGCTGCGGCGGGCGCGGCACGGGCGCGGCCAGCCAGGCGCTGTTGGCCGACAAGAACATCAAGCTCGTGGCGGTCGGCGACACCTTTAAGGATCGCCTCGACGAGCACCTCGCGGCGCTTAAGGACGACATGGAAAAGAAGGCCGCGAAGGCCAAGGACTCGTTCGATCCCAAGTCCAAATTCGATTGCCCGCCCGAACGCCAGTTCGTCGGCTTCGACGCGTACAAGAAAGTCATCGACGCCGGCGTGGACGTCGTAGTGCTGACCACCCCGCCGCATTTTCGCCCGGAGCATTTGAAATACGCTGTCGCGCAGGGCAAGCATGTGTTCGCGGAAAAGCCCGTCGCGGTGGACGGCCCCGGCATCCGCTCGGTCGCCGAAACCTGCGCCGAAGCGCGCAAGAAAAAGCTCTCGATTGTCTCCGGCCTCTGCTGGCGCTACGACACCGAAGGCACCGGCGCGCTGGCCAAGCATCTGCACGACGGCGGCGTGGGCCAGATTCAGGCCGTGCATTCGTCGTACCTCACCGGCGGCTTGTGGCATTTCCCGCGCAAGGAAAGCTGGAGCGACATGGAATACCAGATGCGCAACTGGCTCTATTTCACGTGGCTCTCCGGCGATCACATCGTCGAACAAAACGTCCACAACCTCGACCGCGTCGCCTGGTACCTCGGCGAATACCCGTCCAAGTGCTACAGCCTCGGTGGACGCCAGTCGCGCACTGAACCCGAATTCGGGCACATCTTCGATCATTTCGCAACGTGTTTCGAATTCCCCAGCGGGGCGAAGTGCTTCAACTACTGCCGCCAGCAGCCCGGCTCCGACCCTCAGAACGGCGATTGGATTTACGGCACGAAAGGCACCGCGATCTGGAACTGGGGCAAAGCCGAAGTCAAAGGCGAACGCCCCGCGGCGTTCAACGGCAATTTGAACAACGCGTACCAGTACGAACACGACGTGCTGATGGCCTCGATCCGCAAAGGCGAGCCGGTGGACAACAGCGAGTACATGATCAACAGCACGATGATGGGCATCTTCGGCCGCATGGCCGCGTATAGCGGCAAAATTCTGACGTGGAAGCAGGCCATGGAATCACAGGAAGATTTGTCGCCGAAGGCCTACGACATGAGCGCGAAGCTGGACTTCCCGGCCGTAGCGAAGCCGGGTCTGACGAAGTTCAGTTAATATGTGCAGTCACTGACTCCTGACCCTTGACGAAAGCGGGCGCCCGTAAAAAGGCGCCCGCTTTTTTGCGCACGCAGGCCCTCTTGCACCCTATTCCATCAACATCCATCGTTCCAATTCGCGAGCATTTCATTGTTTCCAAACGCTATCCCGCCGATACACTCATAGCCGGCGTTGCCCCGCCTATCGGACCCGCTTTGCCTATGGCCGACGAAGAGCATTTCAAAATTATCAAACAAGGTCCCGCCGCGTGGAACGATTGGCGCCGCGCGCATCCTGAAATCAAACCGGATCTCACCGGCGCGTACCTCAGCGGGCGCGAACTGGGCAATTTGCGCATGGCCAATGTGGACATGAGCCTCTCGACGCTGAAGAAAACCAACCTGCGCGGGTCGGATTTCTGGCGCACCGATTTGAATTTGAGCGACCTGAGCGGCGCGATACTTTCGCGTTCGTTTTTTGGCCGCGCGCATTTGCATTCGGCGCGGCTGTGCAGCGCGGAACTGACTTATGTGCGCTTCATCGGTTCGGATTTGAGCGGCGCGAATCTTTCGCACGCAAAAATCGCGCACACGCACTTCAACGACACCGATCTCGCCGGCGCCGACTTCAGCCACGCTTGGATCAGCGACACTGTCTTCGCCAACGTCGATCTGCGCCGCACGCTCGGACTGGAGACCGTGAACTTCATCAGTCCGTCGAGCTTGGGCATCGACTCGATCTACCGTTCGCACGGCCAGATTCCGACCACGTTCCTGCGCGGCTGCGGCGTGCCCGAAGAATTCGTGCGCCTGATCCCGTCGCTCCAATTCGATTCGCCGCTGCAATTCACCTGCTGCCTGTGCTTCAACGCGCTGGACCGCGTCTTCTGCGAAAAGCTGCACGCGGATTTGCAGGCCAATGGCGTGCGCTGCTGGTTTCTTCCCGACCACGGCAGCGGCCTGCACGAGCAGCTCGAAGAAGCCGTCACGTTCTACGACAAAATCGTCGCAATCTGCTCGAAGAATTCGATGGCCCGGCCCGAATTCGCGCAGCATTTCGAGCGCGCGCTGGAGATTGAAAAATACGACGGCCGCACCGCGCTCTACTGTATTACGCGCGACGATTACCTCGCCAACGATTGGACGCACGCGCAGAAAGAAACCGTTCAGGGCCGCGTGGTCAGCGATTTCCGGCATTGGGAGAAGCCCGAAAGTTACGAGCGCGCGCTGGGGAAATTGCTGCGGGCGCTGGGCAGCGCGTGAGGCCGAAACTGGGCGCGTCGGTTTTTGAGAATCATAGGCATTATAGGCATTATAGGACATATAGGCCGTATAGGCCCTATTCCGATTTGCGCGACGGCAAAGCGGCTAGCCCTTCGCGGCCACGCGCAGACCACGGTGCCAGTTCAACAAATCCCGCAGCGTTTTTTCGAGCGGGATTTCCGGCAACCAGCCGGTCGCGGCTTTGATTTTGTCGATGCTGCCGCGCACGTCCATGACCTGGTTCGCGCCGCGCAAGCGCGCCGGGTCGGGGCGGATTTCCACTTTCACGCGCGCCATGTTCACCAGGATATCGAGGATTTCTTTGACCGTCACGCTGGTCCCGGTGGCCAGATTGTACGCTTCGCCTTTCGCGCCCTGCAGCGCCAACATGCGGTAGCCGCGCACGATGTCGCGCACGTCTGAAAAATCGCGGCGCGGCGACAGGTCGCCGCAATAAATGACCGGCTCGCCGCCGGTCTCGACTTTGGCCACCTGCTCGGCGAAAGTTGAACAGACAAAATCCGCGCGCTGCCGCGGGCCGGTGTGATTGAACGGCCGCGCCATCACCACATGCAGCCCGTACATTGTGATCAGCGGGTGAGCGGCCAGTTCCAGCGCCGCTTTGCCCGCGGCGAAAATATTCACCGGCGGCGCGAACGGGTAGTCCTCGCGCACCGGCAATTTCTCCTGCGCCACAGGGCCATACACTTCCGCGGAACTGACCATCACCACGCGCGTCTGGTGGCTGAGCGTGCGCACCGCTTCGAGCAGATGAATGCCGGAGAGCAGATTGGATTCGTACGTTTTTGCCGGTTCGCGTTCGGCGTCCTTCACGTAGCTGATGCCCGCCAGATGAAACAGTGCGTCGAATTTGCTCTCGCGCAATACGCCGCGCAGAAATTCCGGCTGCGTCAAATCGCCCACGCGCAGCGTGATGTGGTCGAGTTGGTGCGCAACGTTGGCCGTGCGCGCGCCGGGGCGGCAGGTGCCCCACACGTCGTCGCCCAGCGACAGGCAGTAATCGACCAAGTGCGAGCCGGCGAAGCCTTCGGCGCCGGTGATCAGGACTCTCATGGCGCGTCGGTCCCTTTCGCATCCAGCGGCGTTGCGGGCAAATCGGTGATGGCGGCAGCCGCTCTTTTGCGCCCGAATTTCGCTTTCAAAAATGTGACGATGACCGGAAGCAGCGAGACGAAAATAACCGCCATGATCGACGCATCTAGATGCTTGCCGATCTTGTCGTTGTAGCCGAGAAAATAACCGAGCATGCTCAAGCCCAAGATCCAGCCAATTCCGCCAAAGACGTTGTACGCCAAAAACCGCCGGTATGGCATCTGCGCAATCCCCGCGACCACGGGCGCAAACGTGCGGATCAGCGGCACAAATCGCGCGATGACAATTGTCTTTCCGCCGTGCCGCTCGTAAAACTCTTTCGTTTTCAACAGGTGATCTTTGCGGAAAAAGAATGTCTTTTCGCGCTCGTACATACCCTTCCCCGCGCGATAGCCGATCCAATATCCGACGGTGTCGCCCAGAATCGCCGCGGGGATGAGAAACAAATTCAACGTGAAAATGTCCAGCGGTGCGAGCTTATGCATCTCGCTCGCAGAATTACAGGCCAATCCCGCGGTGAACAGAAGCGAATCGCCCGGAAGAAAAAAGCCGACGAGCAATCCCGTTTCCATAAAAATAATCGCCGCCATCCCTGGATAGCCGACGTAGGCGATCAAATCCTTGACGTTGTATAGTTTGTTGAATGTTTTGACGATCCAGTCCATGCCGACCCCTCACCCCCGGCCCCTCTCCCCCAAGGGGAGAGGGGAGAACGGCGACGCTTCGCTTCCCGAAACGTTTTTTCATTTCTTGCGGCGCAATACTTTCCCCTTTGGCGTGGTTCTCGGCAAGTCAAAATGCAGGTTTAATTCAAGACCCTTTTCGGCGTGGATTTCGGCCAGAAAATCTTTCACGCGCGATTGCAGCAGTTCAAATTCATTCGGCAGCAGCGCGCGCGGCGAGAGCGCGGCGCAATTTTGGTAGAGCGCGTAAAAATGCACGCGCCCCAAATCGTCCGGCACGCCGCCGAATTCGGCGAGCGCCGATGCCCGCTCCTCTTCGCCGGCCAGGGACGAGACTTCCGATCCGAACAGAATCGCCACGCGGCATTCCAGCAATCCTTTCATTCCGCCGGGAAAACGCAGCGTGTCCTGCGCTTCGATGTACGTCGGCAGCGTTGCGCCCTCCGCGTAATAAATGCGCCGCGCGGCGTCCACGTTTGGAATGTCCTTGAAACGGTCTTTGCTCGGATCGACGTAGGACAGCGTCGCGGGGCATTCCGACGTGTAGCACAAATCGAAGCGTTTTCCGTAACTGTCCGCGGCCGGCTCGAAGAGCGCGCCGGCGGCGTTGCGCTTGATCTGGTATTCCGCCGGACGAATGCGCCGCTCGATGAATGCCGGCAAACCGACGGGAGAAATCTCGCGCTCGAGCGGCGCGGGACCGAAACGATCTTTGGCTTTGTCCCAGCGCAGCAGCCGTTGAGCGAACAGATTGAACATGTACTCGTCGTCGGGATCGAGCCGGCTGGAGACTTGAAACAAATCGACTTTGCGTTCGGCTTTATCGGCGTCGCGCAGCACCATTACGCGGCCGTCCTGAAAATCCACGTCGCATTCTGGCAGGATCGACTTGATGCGCTTGCCCAGCCGTTCGGCGTTATCCAGCGCGTAGGTGCCTTCGCCCAAATAAAACGAACAGGTTTCGTGCAGCGAGAGCCCGCTCACCGCGCAGAATTTGACCAGCGGCGCCAGATCGATCGGCAATTTCAGCGGCGCGCGTTCGAGAAATCCCGAACCGGCGACGGTCGGTTTGCCTGGCGATAGATTCAGTTTCGCGTCGCGCGTGCTCGCTTCCGCGACTGCGATCGAGCGCATTTCGGGAAGCGAGATTCCGACGAAGCATTCGGATTTGCCCGTCGAAAGTTTCTCGGCGAATTTGTTTGCCCAGTCCATGTACGAACTGGTGTTCTTCGTCGCCTCGTCGATTTTGAGCGGCGATTCCAGGCGCGTGAACACGCCTTTGTCGCGATCGGCTTTCAATTGCGTGTTTGCGAATTCGCGGAACGCATCGTCGTTCACGCCTTCGGGCCTGAAGATCAGCCACAATCCCGGCGAGACATTTTCGTAGAGAACTTTTTTGTCGTCCCAATGCGCCGCGAAGATTTCGTTCCACACCGCGCGAAGCGAGAAATGGCAGCCGAAGCTAGTCTTGAACGCTGTCTCGTTCTCCTCGGGCAGCGGCACTTTCGCGGCCGCGCCTTCTTTCGGCACGCGCCAGTATGTTTTTTCGATCAGCTTTTCGTCACGGACAAGATAGTCGATCTGCATGTCGTCGCCGGTTTCGTTCAGGAAATGGCAGAAGTAGGCGCGGTTGGGATGCGGATCGCGTTCCGGCTCGCCGCAATGCGGACAGGCGCGCGGGACCATTTTGCCGGCGGCCGGCGAGTACATCGTCTTCGGCACCGGCTTGCGAATCGAATCTTCAATCGAGCGGTGCACCGCGGCCAGATCGTTGAAGGGCGTGCGGCTTAAGCGCGGGTAGATTCCGAAGACGTACATCTTCTTGCATTTCGGGCAAGTGCGAATGGTGAACGCGATATCGGGAGCGAACGCGCCGTCCACTTTCAGTGCCCGCCCGCGAAACGCGCGCAGGTCGTCGGGGTATTCGAAATCTCGCGCGTGCCCGCCTTCGCCGTTGGCGGTGGGGAGATTGTTATCGAGCGCATTCGCGGTAAAAATCGTTGCGCAGAGGAGAATCGCGAAGAAATGGAAGCGGGCCGGCAGCGTCATGAATTCCTCAAATGTCTATTCCGCAATGTAGCACAAAACGAGCGTGGACGGACGCACTTTCGGAGCGGCGGCACTCTTGCCGCCGTAAGCCGTTTATCTAACGAGACGCAATTTCCGCCATAATCGCCGTACGAATTCTTAGGATTAGTCGTCTTCGTCCTGTTGCGTTACACGAGCGATCAAATTAAGATCGCGTGACGAGCGCTTCATTCAAACTCGCTGGAGGTGCCAAATGCCTCAACCCGCTATCGCCAAAGCCGCGCCCGCCAAAGCGTGGTACGACAGCACAGTTCTGTGCATGGTTCTGCTGGTCTTTCTGTGGCCGGCGGGTGTGTTCGCGCTGATCAAGAACCGGCGGCTCGGCGCGTTTTCGAAGCTCATCATCGGCGGCGGCATCTCCGTGATGCTGCTGGCCGCGCTGGGCACATCGGGCTTCGCGGGCTACTGGTATTACAAGCATCGCACTTTCGCCGATCTGCCGTTCATTGGCAAATACCTCAAGCCGACGCGCGTGGCGGAAAATTCCGTTCCGAAAAATACGGCCAAGGACATCAGCAAAGATGCGGGCAAAGAGTTGGCGAAGGATATGACCAAGCCATCCGATTTGCCTCTGCCGCCCGACAACAGGACGCCGGATAAAGTTCCCGACAACCCGCCGCCGGACACGAAGACGCCCGACAATCCTCAACCCGATTTGAAAGTGCCGGATTCAAAATCGCAGGACACAAAAACACCGGATTCAAAAGCTCCCGACACAAAGCCGCCGGAAACGAAACTTCCCGACACGAAGACGCCGGATGCAAAGGAGCCGGACTTGAAGATTCCGGATACGAAGGCGCCTGACACGAAAGTTCCCGACGCCAAGATTCCCGACACGCCCAAGCTTGACCCCGCGGAACGCGCCGCGGAAGAGAAGCGCAAGCAGGACGACGCGCTGAAAGCGAAGGAACTCGCCGACGCCAAAGCGAAACTCGACGCCGCCAACGCTGAGAGGGAAAAGGCGGAGCTTGAACGCAAGCAGAAGGAAAACGCCGATCTGGCCAACGCGGAGCAAGCAGCGCGCAAACTCGACACCATCGCCGCCGAACTGCGCGACCGCGCCGTGCTCCAAGCCAACCAGAAAGCGCAGCAGGCCACGAAATACAAGAATGCGCTTGCGGATTACAACAGTGCCATCGCACTCGAACCGCAATTGTCGAACCTGGAAGTCGCGTTCAAACTTCACGTGCAGGATGTCTACAAGACCGACCGAATCGACGAAGCCAAATTCAATGAGTTTTTTAACGACGAATACCTCCACGACTACAACACCAAGGAAAAGAAACGCCAGAGCGCGGTCGGCGGCTATGTCCGCGCGCTGCGTGAAAGCGATGCAGCCTTGAGCGCCGACGAGAAGAAACTCAAGGCGGAGATCGAGGACACCAACAAAAAGCTCGCCGCCGCCGGCCGTCCGCTGATCGAACTCCCGCCGCCCGACGAGGCGCTCGAAAAAGACCTGGCCGCAAGCCGCGCCGCAGCGGCTGCGCTGCCCGAAAAGCTGGTGACGCTTGACGATCTGCGCGAACGGCTTGGCATAAAAGCCAGCGGCAAAGCTCCGCGCCCGGCCATCGCCGACAACCGCAACTCGAAAGATCCTTTCGCGCCAAAATCCAACGACAACGGGGGCGATACCGTGCCGCTCCCGCCCGACACAAAACCGCGCCAGCCGGCCGTCGATTTCAATCCCAAAGATATTCTGCCCAAGCAGCCTGACCAGCCCTCGCAACCCAAAATACCGGACGCAATCCCCAACGAAACGCCCGGCGCGATCAGCAGCGCGGACATTCAAGGCATTTGGACGCGCAGCGACGGGCGCGTACAATGGAGTCTCGACGCCGGCGGCATCATGTTCGTGCACGGGCCGCGCCGCACGCAAGGCTCGTGGACGTTTGACGACAAAACGAATGCGCTCACCGTCAACCACGGCGGCGTGCTGATGAAATTCACGGTCTCAAAAAATCAGGATCAGCTATCGATGGTCGGCGGAGCGGGATCGAACGCGACGCTGCATTTCAATAAGGCAGGGGCAGGAGATAGGAGATAGGAGTCAGGAGTCAGGAGTCAGGGGTCAGGAGAAAGCGCAGCGCGATTTGCCGCTGTTCTCCTAGCTCCTATCTCCTTTTTTACGGAGGGGAAGCTGTGAAACACCTGCATCTGTCGATTGTGTGCGTGGCTCTATTCTGCGTCGCGGTTCGCTCGGCCGACGCTGTCGTGGCCTTCAAGACAATCACGCAAGACGCCGCTGAGGCGGCGGTCAAAGCGGCGAAGGATGAAGCGGCAAAACTCGAAAGCCCCATTTACAAACCGGCGAAGACGAAGATGCACATCCATGTGCTGGGACGCGAAGGCACACTCATGGCTGCGTCGCAGGCCAACGGCGCCTGGCCGGGCAGCGACGACATCGCCACGCGCAAGGCGCGCACGTCGCTGGCGTTTGGTTTCCCGACGCGCGCGGTGGGCGAGCTTTCGCGGCCTGACAAAGAAGCGAAGGGCCCGCTTTATGGCATCGAACTTTCCAATGGCGGCTTGATCACGTTCCCTGGCGGCGTGCCGCTGCTCGACGCGGACGGCAATCTGTGCGGGGCGATCGGCGTGAGCGGCGACAGCGTGGACATGGATGAAAAAGTTGCGCTGGCCGGCGCGGAGGCGTTCAAGGCGCTCAAGGACGCGACGGTTGCGCTGTCCGCGCTCACGCAAAGCGCGGCTGTTTCGATTGCCATCGCCGCAAAATCCAAATCCGAAACGACGGACAGCGGCATGCTCAAGGACAAGGACGGCAAATTTAAAAAGACGCGCATGTTCATCCGTGTCGTCGGCGTGGACGGTTCGGTGCTGGCCGCGTGCGGTTCGGAAGAGGCGTGGAAAGGCAGCGACGACATCGCGCAGCGCAAAGCGAAAACGGCGCTGCTTTTCAAACTGCCGACGCGCACCATCGGCGAACTCTCGCGTCCGGAATTGAAAGACAAAGGGCCGCTCTATGGCATCGAAATCTCCAACGACGCGCTGATCACTTTTCCTGGCGGCCTGCCGCTGATGGATGACAAAGGCAACTGCGTCGGTGCAATCGGCGTGAGCGGCGACACGGTGGACAAGGACGAGGAAGTGGCGAAGGCGGGCGTGGAGGTGTTTAATAAAATGATGAAGAAGTGAGGAGGGTTCAGCGTTCGTCGTTCATCGTTTATCGTTTATTACTCATCACTCTTGTCCAAAACAATTGCAAAACTCATAGGAAAATCGTGCCGACACCCGCGAGCCGTCAGTTCGCCCCTTTGGGGCTTTGGGCCGCATTACCGCAACAGACCCAGGGCTGCGCGCTGACGCGCTTGCCCTGGGCTATAAAAGTTCGCCCCTTTGGGGCTGACTGCGACGGCGCTCTTCGCTTGCCTATTTTGGACAGCAATGATTTATAATCATTCAGCATTCACCGTTCATCGTTTCTCACGCCCGCTCCTCCCATATTCGCGCGAGATGGACCAATGTCTCCGCGGCTTTGCACATGTCCTGCAAGCTCACCCATTCTTTTTCGCTGTGGACGTTGTGGAAGCCGGTGAACAGGTTCGGTGTGGGGAGGCCGCGTTCGGTGAGGCGCGAGCCGTCGGTGCCGCCGCGGATGGCTTCGGTGGTCGGCGTGAGGCCGGCGGCGCGGATGGCGTCCATGGCGTAATTGACGGGGCGCATGTCGCGTTCGAGCCAGTAGCGCATGTTGGCGTATTGGCGGTAGATTTCGAGGTTGATGCGCGCGCGCGGTTCTTTTTCGCGGAGTTTTGCGACGGTTTTTTCGACGAGCCGGTGTTTGGCGGCAAGGCCGTCGATTTCGAAATCGCGCAGCAGCATTTCGATGCGGACCTGCTCGGGCGTGCCGACGATTTCGACGGGATGGATGAAGCCTTCGCGGCCGGAGGCATTTTCGGGACCGCTTTCAGCGGGCATGGCTTGCAGAAATTCAGTCGCCAGGCGCATCGCGTTGACCATGACGCCTTTGGCCCAGCCCGGATGCGCGGCGACGCCGGTGAAGGTGAGCACCGCGCGCGCGGCGCTGAAGGATTCGAAATCGACTTCGCCGAGATTTTCGGCGTCGAGCGTGTATGCGGCGTCGGCGGCGAGTTCTTCGAGCGAAAGTTTTTCGGTGCCGCGCCCGATCTCTTCGTCGGGATTGAAACAGATGCGCACGGGGCCGTGCGGAACCTCTGGATGTTCGATCCAGTATTTCGCTGCGGCCATGACAGTGGCCACGCCGGATTTATCGTCGGCGCCGAGCAGTGTGGCACCGGAGGCGGTGACGATGTCTTCGCCGATTTTCGTTGCGAGCAGCGGGATGGAGTTCGTATCGAGAACCTGGCGCGGGTCGTCGGGCAGCACGATGGGCGAGCCATCGTAGCTGCGGTGAACGATGGGCTTGGCACGGCCGGGGCAGGCGTCGGCGGTGTCCACGTGCGCGAGAAAAGCGAGGCGCGGGGCGTTGGTTTTTTTTGACGTGCCGGGAATCGTTGCGAGGACGAAGCCGAACGGCGTGACTTTGACGTCGGCGAGGCCGAGTTCTTTGAGTTCGCCTTCGAGCTTGCGGATCAGCACCCACTGCTTTTCGGTGCTGGGCGTCGTCTCGGAATGAATCGAGCTTTGCGTGTCGATTTGGACGTAAGCGAGAAAGCGGGCCAGCAGGTCTTCGGAATCGATCATGACGAAACTCAATAACTCAATTCAAAATGAAAAATTCAAAATGCAAAATGAACCGCGTAACTAAAATGCTAATGCACGTTGTGATGAAAGCAAATTCTTTGAACTTAAAAATTTGATTCAAATCATGAACGCAAGCGCGGCCAAACCCCTCACCCCCGACCCCTCTCCCCCAAGGGGAGAGGGGAGAACGGCGGCGCTTCGCGAAGTTTTGAAACAGTTTCTAAATTATTTTTAACAAAGCACTTCCGGCGGGTTCGATGAAGCCGACTTCGACGGCTTGAGAGACGCCGCGGCGTTTGAGGTCGGCGAGCAGTGCGTCGCCTTTTTCGGGCGCGACGGCGATCAGCAATCCACCGGAGGTTTCGGCGTCGAAGATGATGCGGTGCAGCGCTTCGTCGAATGCGGCGGGCAGTTCGACGAGGCTTTGCAGCAAATCCTGATTCTGCTTGTACGCGCCGGACGACATTTTTTTAGCGGCGAATTCGCGCGCGCCCACGACCAGCGGCAGCGCGCCGGCGCGGAAGACTAGTTTGACGCCGCTGGCGGCGGCGATGTTTCGCGCGTGGCCGAGCAGGCCGAAGCCGGTGATGTCGGTGGCGGCGTGGATCGCCGTGTTGATGCCAAGCGCGCGCATCGAGTCGGCGGCGGCTTTGTTGAGCGCCGCCATCTGCTTGATGCTGACGGCCATGACTTCGCCGGAGATGGCTTTCTTGCGAAACGCCGTTGTGGTCGCACCGGTGCCGAGCGGCTTGGTGAGGAACAAACGGTCGCCGACTTTGGCGCCGGCGTTCGAGGCGACGCGGTCGGGATGAATCGTTCCGGTGACGGAGAATCCGAATTTGATTTCAGGATCGCGCACGGAGTGGCCGCCGACGATGGTGCAGCCGGCTTCGGCGCATTTGTCCGCGCCGCCGCGCAAAATGTCGCCGAGCACCGACAAATCCAATTCCGTATTCGGAAAACAAACGAGGCTCAAGGCGGTCAACGGTTCGCCGCCCATGGCGTAGACGTCGCTGAGCGAATTGGCGGCGGCAACCTGCCCGAATTGGAACGGATCGTCGATGATCGGCGGGAAGAAATCGACGGTTTGAACCAGCGCGAGGTCTTTCGAGAGGACGTAAACACCCGCGTCGTCGAAGGAGGCCGGTCCGACGGCAAGGCGGGGATCGTGGATGGGCGGCAGACTACGCAGAACCTGCGCAAGTTCCTTGGGCGGGATCTTGGCCGCTCACCCGGCGCAGGAGGCGTAGTGGGTGAGTTTTTTTTTGTCGTTGGGGAGGGGTTCTTCGGTGGGCATGGTGGATTCGACTCGCTAAGAATTAAATGCCGAATTCGGTTACGAAGCGCGCGCTAGTTTTTTCGAAATCCTTTTCTGCGTTCTCCGTCTGTTCAATTTCGCAAACCATTCATCGACCTCCTTCATGACTTGCTCATGGGGTATCGTTTCTCCGCGTGCAATCTCCGCATTAGCCTGCTCGATTTGCTCCATGACCCAAAGCTCATGGCGCAACTGTTTCCACGAAATGTTGTCGGGAAGGTTGTCGAGCAGATTGCGGACGTGTTCTTTGACGGTGGGCATGTCCGGTATTCCAAAATCGGGCAATCGGAATCCAATTTTAATTCAAATCAAAATTGATCCAACGCAATCGAATCCTCAACGCCTTCGGCAGACGGCGTGCACCATGAATAATCGCCGCGATATAAACTCTTCGTTCCAGAACCAGATACATGACTCGGCAGCTATAAACCATTACCTGACGGATGCGCTTATCCTTAATGTCACGCGGCGAGTGTCCCGCGAACGGGTGAGTCGTGATAAGGTCCAGCCTTTCAGAAAAGCGCCTTAGAAATTTTTCTGCATATGGCGGCCAGGATGTTTTGAGGCCGTCATGGATTTTTTTGAAGTCTTCAAGCGCGCCTTGGGTCCAGAGGACTTCGAAACCCATGACCTGATCTCCTTCATCGCCTCTTCGTGAGGCATGACGCGCCCGTTGGCAATATCGTCTTCAGCGCGTGCAATATGCTGCATGACATAGAGCCGGTAGATGGCGTCTTCCATGGATATCTCTGCGGGCAATTCTTCGACGCTCGCGTGCAATTTTTCTTTGAGTGTCTGCATGACTTCTCCTCTTTCGTGCTCAGTTCAATTTAACGTGCGCTCAACTGTCACGCCAGCCTCTTTACCGCCGCCACAATCTCCTCCCCCTCGCCCGCTTGCAGTGTGCGCGGGTCAAGCAGGACGCGCTCGTCTTGAATCCGCGTGAAGATCGGCGGCGTGTGCGCACGCAGGCGCGCGGCCAGCTCGTCGGCGGAGAATTTGGCGTGACGCAGAGCGATCACGCGCGTGGGGATGTTGCGCTCGGGCAAGCTTCCCGAACCCAGTCGCGAGGAATCGTCGAGGCATTCGGCGTGAAGGCCGGGCAGTGCGGCCGCGAGGCGCGCGGCGAGCGCGTGCGCTTCGGCGGCGATTTCGGCGAGCGGCTTGCGCAACATGCGCAGCGTGGGAATCTCGCTTGTGCGGCGCTGCGGGTCGAGGTATAGGCGCAGCGTTGTTTCGAGCGCGCGCAGCGTCAATTTGTCCACGCGGAAGGCGCGGTACAAGGGATGGCGGCGCATTTTTTCGATGAGTTCCTTGCGCCCCGCGGCGATGCCGCCTTGCGGGCCGCCGAGGATTTTATCGGCGGAGAAAAGCACCACGTCAGCGCCGTCGTCGAGCGATTTTTTCACGACGGGCTCTTCTTTTAATTCCGCAGCCAGATCGGGCAGCAGCGCGCCGGAACCGATGTCGTGAATCAGCGGCAGATTGCGCTTGCGCGCCAGTGCGGCAAGATCGGCGAGCGGCGGTTCTTCGGTGAAACCGATGATGCGGAAGTTGCTGGTATGGACGACAAGCAGCGCTGCGGTGTCGGGCGTGATCGCGGCGTCGTAATCGCGGACGTAGGTGCGGTTGGTGGTGCCGACTTCGATCAGCTTGCAGCCGCTTTCGCGCATCACGTCCGGCACGCGGAACGAGCCGCCGATTTCGACAAGCTGCCCGCGGCTGACGATGACTTCTTTTCCGCGCGCGATGGCGGCCAGCACCAGCATTGTGCCGGCGGCGTTGTTGTTGACGACGGTGGCGTGTTCGCAGCCCAGCAGCGTGGTGAGCAGTTCGCGCACGTTCTCGTCGCGCTGGCCGCGTTTGCCTGAATCTGTTTCGATTTCGACGGTCGAATAGCCGCTCAGTTCGCTGGCGATTTCGCGAATGGCCGCGGGCGGCAGCACCGCACGGCCGAGGCCCGTGTGCAGGATCACGCCGGTGGCGTTGATCGCGCGGCGCACGCCGCGGTTGCAAATTTGTTCGACGCGGGCTTGCGTGCGCGCGAGGGAGAGTACAAGCAAGTCGGGGACATTCCCGCTCCCTTGCGGTCGCGGCTCGCCAGTATAGGACGCGCCGTCAAGAATTTCGGCGCGCAATTCATCGAGAATTTCGCGCGAAGCGGAAAGCACCGCGTCACGCCCGTATTGCGATTCAAGCGACTTGAGCGCTGGGTCGTCGAGCAGCGTCTGCACGGCCGGCAGGCCGCGCAACAGGTCTTGCGGGGATGAGTTGGTCATGGCGGCAGATCATACGTCCGGTTTACGGGAAGGCAACAAAACGCGCGGCGGCGGCGGAGTTCTTCAATCGTCTAAGAGGGTGTTTAAAAAGTGAGCGCGGCCAATTCGCAATCAATAGGCCCTATAGGAGGCAGTCGGAGTATCCCACCTTCCGCAGGGTCTGCGGCGGGAGCAGCATTTGATCCATGTCATAATCACGGTAAGCTTTAGCAGCCATGAACTCCATCAGCGGCAATTTGATGGGATGTCAATTTTTTTTCTCCGACAGACTCCTCCAGGCCCTATTAATTGCGCATTCTTTAGGAGCGGCTTAAAATGCTTGAACCCGTCGTGATCGAAAACCCCGACGAGATGCACGCCTGGTCGCGCGGCATGTTGGCTGCGAGAAAATCGCTGGGCCTCGTCCCCACCATGGGCGCGCTGCACGCCGGCCATCGCAGCTTGATCGAACGCGCGCGCCGCGAGAACGACGCCGTCACCGTCTCGATTTACGTGAATCCAACCCAATTCGGCCCCGGCGAAGACCTCGATCGCTACCCGCGCACCTTCGACGGCGACAAGAATATCTGCGCCGACGCCGGCGTCGATTGCATCTTCGCTCCGACGACGCTTTACGCCCAAAACGCGCGCACCTTCGTCGAAGTGATCGACTTGCAGGACCAGCTTTGCGGCATCTCGCGCCCCAGCCATTTTCGCGGCGTCGCAACGGTTGTCGCGAAGCTCTTCAACATCGTCCAGCCCACGCGCGCCTATTTTGGACAAAAAGATGCGCAGCAATTGTTGATCATCGAAACGATGGTCCGCGATTTGAATTTTGCCGTGCAAATCGTCCCCTGCGAAATTGTCCGAGAACCCGACGGCCTCGCCCTCAGCAGCCGCAACCGCTACCTCTCTCCCAAGGAGCGCAAGCTCGCGCTCGCCGTGCCGCGCGCGCTGGATTGCGCGCGCGCCGCCATCAAATCCGGCGAGCGCGACGCCATGAAACTGCTCGGCAACATGGCCAACATCCTCGCCGAAAACGACGCCGTCGAAATCGACTATTGCGCGCTCGTCGATGCCCACACGCTCGAGGATTTGAAGACGCTCAAAGGCGACGTGCTCGCCGCGGTCGCCGTAAAGATCGGCAAAACGCGCCTGATCGACAACGCCCGCTTCGAGCGTTTGTAGTGCCGCCTTTAGGCGGCTAAGAGCCTATTTCAGTAGGCTTCGCAGGACGGGCTTCCCAGCCCGCCCCGCATTCGAAGCGCAATGTAGGACGGGCTAGGAAGCCCGTCCTACTGAAATACGCTCTAAAATACCCCTGCCGATAAATCCAACATTTGTAGCAAAACCCCACGCGCAAAATCCCACGTGTTGCCCATTGGCCTATACGCCCTATAGGCCTATTTGGCCTAGACTGGCGCAATAATAGATAAAAAGGTATGGTAATTGCTTTATAATCAGATAAGTTGAAGAAGCGGTTGGTGAAGGGAGGATGCCGATGAGTCCATTCGAATCCGCGGTCGTGCCAATACCCGAATGCCGCATCGACAAGCTCATCTTCGCGCGCCTCGAACGCCTCGGCCTTCAGCCCGCCAATCTCTGCTCGGATTCCTGCTTTCTGCGGCGCGCGTTTTTCGACGTCATCGGCACGCTGCCCACCGCTCAGGAGGTCAAAGCCTTTCTCGCCGATTCCAGCGCCGAAAAGCGCGCCGTGCTGATCGACCGCCTGCTGGCGCGCGATGAGTTCGCCGATTATTGGGCCATGAAGTGGAGCGACCTGCTGCGCATCAAGGCGGAATTCCCCGTCAATCTTTGGCCCAACGCCGCGCAGGCCTACCACCGCTGGATTCGCACGGCGGTCAAGGAGAACGAACCGTACGACCGTTTCGTGCGCGAATTGCTCACCGAAAGCGGCAGTAACTTCCGCGTGCCACAGGTCAATTTTTATCGCGCGATTCAAGGCCGCGAACCGGAAGCCATCGCCAAGGCCGTGGCGCTGACGTTCATGGGCACGCGCGCCGAGAATTGGCCCAAAGAACGCCTCGCCGGCATGGCCACGCTCTTCTCGCTGATCACTTACAAAGCCACCGCCGAATGGAAAGAAGAGATCGTGATCTTCGATTCGGGCAAAGTAAAAGATTTTTCGGCGCTGAAAGCCGCGCTGCCGGACGGCACGCCCGTGCGCTTGTCGCCGGATATCGATCCGCGCGAGACGTTCGCCAAGTGGCTGATCGATGCGAAGAATCCTTATTTCGCAAAGAACATCGTCAACCGAATCTGGTCGTGGCTGCTGGGCCGCGGAATCGTTCACGAACCCGACGACATCCGCGAGAATAACCCGCCGGTGAATCCGGAATTGCTCGCGTACCTCGAAAGCGAATTGGTCGATGCGAAATTCGATCTGAAGCACATCTTCAAGCTGATTTTGAATTCGCAGACGTACCAGCTCGCGCCGGCGCCAAAATCAAAAAGCCCTGAGGCCGAAGCGAATTTCGCGTACTACGCAATTCGGCGCCTCGACGCGGAAGTGCTGATCGACGCGCTCTGCCAAATCACCGGCTCGACCGAAAAATACACCAGCCCAATCCCGGAACCGTTCACCTTCATTCCCGAAAATTTGCGTTCGATCGCGCTGCCCGACGGCAGCATCACCAGTTCGTTCCTCGAAATGTTTGGCCGCCCCGCGCGCGACACTGGTTTGGAATCCGAGCGCAACAATCGCCCCACCGCCGAGCAGTGCTTGCATCTGTTGAATTCAACGCACATCCAACGCAAGCTCGAACGCAACACACAGTTTCAAGCGCTGGTGCAATCCGCCGCGCGCCCGCGCGACATTGTCGAAGGGGTATACCTGGCCATTCTCTCGCGCACGCCGACGGAAGATGAACTGAAAATTCTGGGAGCCTATTCACAGACCGGCAAAGCCAAAGGCCGCGAATTCATGCTCGATTTGTGCTGGGCGCTGATTAATGGAGCTGAATTTCAATACCGGCATTGAGCTGCAGGGGTCAGGAGGCAGGGGTCAGGGGTCAGGCGTCAGGGGTCAGGAATGGTTCACGCGGCAATCACGGATTGTTGCTGAAAGGAAGAGTGGGCGATGAAAACGTCTAACGGTTTGAAAATCTCGCGGCGCGAATTAGTCGGGAGCAGTTTGGCCGGGGCGGCCGGATTGTTGCTCGCCGACGGCTTCGCGCTTCCCGCGCTGGCCGCAGGGCAACAGACAAAAGCCAAAGCGGTGATCCAGATTTGGATGTGGGGCGGGCCGTGCCACATCGACACGTTCGACCCCAAACCCGACGCGGGCAGCGATTACACCGGCCCGCTCGACAAGCCTATCCCGACAAATGTATCCGGAATTAAAATCAACGAACTGCTGCCGCTTCTGGCCAAACAGGCGGACAAATATTCGCTGATTCGCAGCATGTCGCACGGCGTGAACGCGCACGAAACCGCCTCGTACATGGTCCAGACCGGCCACGAATCCGGCGGCGCGCAGGTCTTTCCGAGCGTCGGCGCGGTGGTTTCATTGTTCAAAGGTTACGGCGCCGGCTACAAAGGCCTGCTCCCGCCATACATGGTGCTGACCGAATTGCAGGGGCGCTTTTCCGAATGCGGATTCCTCGGTTCGCGCTGCAAACCCTTCGCCACCGGCGGGGATCCCGCGCAAAATCGCTTCGCCGTGGAAGGCGTGGTCGCCGACGGCATCACCGACGAACATCAGCGCAACCGGCGCGAATTGCTCCACAACCTCAACACGCTGGAACACACGCTCAACGGCGACCCGCGCCTGGCTGCGCTGGGGAATTGCGAAAAAGAAGCCTACGACCTGATCCTCGGCGACGCCGGCAAAGTCTTCGACCTCGCGCAGGAAAAAGAGGATCTGCGCGAACGTTATGGCAAAAGCAGCTTCGGCCAATCCTGCTTGATGGCACGGCGCCTCGTCGAGCGCGGCGTGCCCTACATCACGATCAACTACAAGGGCTGGGACACGCACAAACAACATTTCCAGACGATGCGCCGCAAATTGCCGGAGCTCGACAAAGGCCTTGCGACGCTGCTGCAGGATTTGTCCGAGCGCGGGTTGCTGAACAGCACAATGGTCTGGTGCTGCGGCGAATTTGGGCGCACGCCAAAAGTCATGTGGGAAGCGCCGTGGAACGGCGGGCGCAATCATTATGGCAAAGTGTTCTCGGCGCTCGTCGCCGGCGGCGGATTCAAAGGCGGACAGGTGGTCGGCGCCTCAGACAAACGCGGCGAAGAATTGAAGGACCGCCTCGTTCATCCCGTGGATTTGATCGGCAGCATGTACGAACTGATGGGCATCGATCCCGAGGCGAAGCTGCCGCATCCGCAGGGCTTGTCGCTGCGCTTGCTGCCGACGGCGGCGGACGGCGTGAAGGTTGGCGGGCGGTTGAAAGAGATTATGTAATCAGGGGTCAGGGGTCAGGGGTCAGGAGTCAGGGGTCAGAATTCAGAGGATTCTATGAATCCAATTCGCATTTCGTTGAACGCGCTCCTCGCGCTCGCGCTCTCTATGCTTGCCGTTCATGCGGGGCAGACTGCGCCTCGCATCGGTTATGTTTATCCGGCGGGCGGACAGCCGGGGAGTTCGTTTCAGGTTACTCTCGGCGGGCAGTTTCTCGATGGCGTCGCCAATGCTTATTTTACGGGAGGGGGGATTGAGGCTACGGTTGTCGAGCATTTCAAGCCGCTCACGGTGAAACAGGCCAACGATTTGAAAGAGAAGCTTCAGGAATTGCAGGACAAGCGCAATGGCACGGATGGAAAGAAAGTTGCTTTGACCGCGGAAGAAGAGGCGATGATTGTGGAGATCAGGAAGCAGCTCTCCACGTTTGTCGCAAAGACGCAGGTCAATCCCGCGCTGGCGGAAACGGTGACGCTGAAGGTGACGATCGCGGCGAATGCGGAGCCGGGCGAGCGCGATTTGCGGCTGCGCACGCCGCTGGGGTTGACCAATCCGCGCGTCTTTTGCGTCGGGCAGTTGCCTGAATTCACCAAGAATCCGGCGAAGGTCGTCCGGCCGGCCAAGAACGGACGCGGGGCTGAATTCCATCCAGTCGAATACGAAACGTCGATCGCGGTGCCCGCCACCATTAATGGGCAGATCATGCCGGGAGGCACGGATCGCTTCCGCTTCAACGCGCACAAGGGCCAGCGCCTGGTCTTCGCGATTAATGCGCGCCAGTTGAATCCGTATCTTCCCGACGCCGTTCCCGGCTGGTTTCAGGCGGCGCTGGCTCTTTACGACGGCAACGGCGACGAAATCTCCTACGCGGATCACTACGAATTTCATCCGGACCCCGTGATTTATTACGAGATTCCCAAGGACGGCGAATATGTCGTCGAAGTCAAAGACACGCTGTACCGCGGGCGCGAGGATTTTGTGTACCGCATCACCGTCGGCGAAATTCCGTTCGTGACCAGCGTCTTTCCGCTGGGTGGGCCGGCGGGAACGCAAACTTCTGTCGAACTGAAAGGTTGGAATCTGCCGATGTCGCGGTTGTCGCTCGACGAATCGGGCAAGACCGCGGGCATTTATCCGTTCTCCGTGATCGAAGAACAACTTCGCATCGGTGCTCGGGATTCGAAATCGGCAGCGCCGGTCGAAGCGTCGCTGGTGTCGAACCGCGTGCCTTTCGCCGTGGACACGCTGCCCGAATGCTTTGAAAAGGAGCCGAACGATTCAGCCGCCACCGCTCAGGCGCTCACGCTTCCGATCATCGTCAACGGGCGCATCGACCATCCGGGCGATTGGGACGTGTTCAGTTTTGAAGGGCGCGCCGGCACGGACTTCGTTGCCGAAGTGTACGCGCGGCGGCTGAACTCGCCGCTGGATTCCGTGCTCAGGCTCACCGATGCCGCCGGCAAGCAACTGGCGTTCAACGACGATTTCGAAGACAAAGGTTCCGGCTTGAACACGCACCACGCCGATTCGTATCTGCGCGTTTCTTTGCCGACAAACGGAACGTTTTATCTTTATTTGGGCGATGCGCAGCACAAGGGCGGCGAGGATTATGCGTACCGCCTGCGCGTGAGTGCCGTGCGGCCCGATTTCGCGTTGCGGGTTGTGCCGTCGAGCATCAGCGCGCGCGCCGGCACGATGGTTCCCGTCACTGTGTATGCGCTGCGCAAAGACGGCTTCTCCAAGGAAATTGCGCTTTCGCTGAAGGATGCGCCGAAGGGATTCAGTTTGTCGGGCGGCGTGATCCCTGCGGATCAGGACCAGGTGAAGCTCACGCTCGCCGTCCCCGGCGGCGCCGGAACCGGAGGCGACGAACCGCTGCACTTGAAATTTGAAGGCCGCGCCTTGATTCAAGGACACGACGTGGTTCATGCGGCGGTGCCGGCGGACGACATGATGCAGGCGTTCGCCTACCACCATCTGGTGACGGCGCAGTCGATGAATGTGGTGGTGATGAATCGTTTGGGCGGCGGCGGCGGCGCCGGTGCCGGCGCCCGCATCGCCTCTGGTTCTGGCTCCGGCACCGCCGGCACCGCCAAGAATTCAGCGAAGATTGTCGGGGACAGCCCCGTGCGGATTCCCGCGGGCGGAACGGCGCGCGTGCGCGTGGACACGTCCGCCAGCCCTTACGGTCCCAAAGCCGAATTCGAATTGTCCGATCCGCCGGACGGCATCACGCTGCAGAGCGCTTTGCCCACGCGCGAGGGACTCGAGCTTGTGCTGCAATGCGACGTGAGCAAGGTGAAAGCGGGATTGAAAGGCAACTTGATCGTGAGCGCGTTCTCGTCGGGCCTCGGCGCTTTTGCAAAAGACAATCCGAAAGCCGCAAAGCGCAAGATACCTTTGGGTACGCTGCCGGCGATACCGTTTGAGATTGTGGCGAGGTAGGCAGGGGTCAGGGCGCGGGGTTTTTTGAGGCGCGGCGTGGCGGTGCGGGTTATAAGGAGTGCACGAAGCGGGGACTTTTCATCATGCGCAAAGTTGCTGGGGCGCGGTGCGCCTTTGTTGTGCTGACGCTCGCGATGGTTGCGGCTGGCGGCGCGGATAAGACTGTGACGAATAAAGAGATTGGCTGCGAGTTCATAATTCCAGAGTCATGGACTGTGTTGGAGGATACCAATCACAGAGTATCGGCATATGCATCAAGACGAGTGAACGATACTGGCGAGTTTAGCGTCGAACTAACTAAGCTTTCGGGCCCGATGACAGCCAAAGAGTATGCCGCCTCCAACATCGCGGAGTATAGGACAAGACTTTTAAATTATAATGTCATAGACCAGGGCGATGAGAAAATCTGCGGGCACGACGCGTATAGGATTGTTGGCTCGTTTGATACCTTCGCGTCAGGAAGGGCAGTGAAATTCACATGGCATATTCTAATTGTTGGAACACGCGTCTATTGTATTTCGGAGATGGCGCCAAAGCAGGACTACGACCTCTACGCCAAAGACATCGACGCCATCGTCAAGTCGTTCAAGCTGATTGAGGCGAAATAGGGCGTTGGTTCCGCGACTAGCCGATTTCTGTTATGCCTTTAGCCGCGGAGCGGCGGCACAATAATAGCCGTGGTCGCAGCGCGCTTGCGCGCAAGGCCACGGTCAGGGTCGATGCGATTTCACCAGCCGCGGAGCGGCGACACGGACGGCTCTCGGCAATACGCGGTGTCGCCGCTACGCGGCTTAGCTGACGCCAACGGATCGAAACCGTGGCCTTGCGCGAGTACGCGCTACGACCACGGCTATTGGAAGCGTTTCGCCGCTAACGCGGCTGAATACAAACCGGTCACGCCATTGGACGTGGGAGCTCAACAGCACGGAGCAGCGTACTGCTCCGTGGCACCCGCCGCCCGCTGCATTTTAATGGCATTCCGCATACGAACTCATTTACAAGTTTCTTCTTGCATTGCCGGCGCCGGCTGCGGTAGCGTATTGCGCAATTTCAATCGCCCTGTCTTTTGCGGATAAATAAATCATGCTGCCGATGCTTCGCAAAACCATCGTACTCGCTTGGGCTGTGTGCGTTTTCGCTGCCGCTGGAAATCCGCTGCACGCGGGCGATGCGGGCGAGCGCGTGACTCATTACGCTTTCCTGAGCACGGGGCCTTCGGGCGGGCCGCTGGCGGCTTCGTATTGGCATGTCAATCAGCGCATGTACGAGGTGCTCAAGGAATATGGGTATCCGGACGAAGCGATTTACCGCTTCTCCGAATTCGGCGCCACGCAGGGGCCGAGCGTCATTGGCCGATCGACGCTTTCGAATTTTCGCAAAACGTTCGCGCATCTGGCGCAGATTCTCAAGCCGGATGACCACGTGCTGATCATGATCGTCGGGCACGGCTCGCCGTCCGGCAGCGATTTTGTGCATTCGCTGATCGGCGGCGGATTGACGGCGACCGAACTGAAAGAAATGGTCGATCGTCTTCCGGCGAAGGAATTGACGCTGGTGATGCACCCGTGTTTTAGCGGCGGTTTTCTTCCGAAATTGAGCGCGCCCGGCCGCGTGGTCGTGACCTCAACCAACGACAAAGAAGTGAACGCATGTCCGTGGGCCGAGGCATTCGAAGAAGCGCTCGATCTAAATAGCCGCGGCAGTGCCCCGTCGATTAAGGACGCCTACAACGCGGCGCTCGAACCCAGCCGAAAGAAATACGGCTCGGATTTAAAAGAACATCCGCTGCTCGACGACAACGGCGATGGCGTCGGTCACTATGGCGCCGAGAAAATTGTCGGCGGCGACGGCACGCTCGCCGCCGGGCGTTTTCTTGGAGATCGCGGACGCCCGCTGCATTTTTCGAGCGGCGCCATTGCGCAGCTTCGCGAATTGAACGCGCCGCTGCGCGCCGCCGCCCCCGCGAAATTTCAGCAGGCCTTTTCCGCGGAAAGTGTTTTTCTCGGCGCGTTGGGCGGATACGAACATGACGTTGGCGCCAACTCCACGCGCAGCGAACTGCACCTGGCCTATGCGCAGTCGCACCCCCCGCACGTGGTTGCGGAAAATCTGCTCACCAAATACCGCTTGCAATTCGAGCGTCAGGCGCAAAAAGGCAAAGAGGCGGCGGACAAATTTTATGCGGACGCATCATCGCGGCTTGCGGCATATGAAGTGGATTTGGGCGATCCCGGCGCTAATCGCACGGATACGGCGACACATCTGCAATGGGCGCAGCGGCAATCCGTTCAGAAACTGCGAGACGCGCTGGAGACAAAACTTCACACCGTCATGGCGGGTCTTTTGGATATTCCGAAATAGTTTATTCGCCGCCGCCCACCGTCGCCGCGGATGAACTTGAGCTTGCCGCGTCCGCGGCCACCTGCGCCGCCGCGGCCGAATAGAGCGCGGAGCTTTGTTTTTTTGTGGCCAGACAGGGGACGCCGGTGCCTTTCCCCGGCAGATCGTTGGCCCAGATTTGCGTGCCAGTGAGCGCGTCCAGACAATACGTGTAACCGCTCGAAGACACGTAGGCCCAATTGTCTTCGATCAGCACAGCGGTGAACGTCATGCCGCTCGGCGCGCGCCATTCCCAGGCGATTTCGCCCGTGTCTTTGCGCAGCGCGACGACCCAGCGGTTGAAGGCCACAAAAAGAAAATCGTCCACGGTCATGGCGAATTCTCAGTAGGACGGGCTTCCAAGCCCGTTCCGATTGCCGAAACACGTCCTGCATTCCGGACGGGCTCGGAGGCCCGTCCTACTTGGGCGCCGCGGTCAGGATTCGCCCGCAGCTTGGGCAGCAGGTGATGTCGCGGCCGAGCAGCGCCAGATTCTGAATCTGCGGCGGAAGGCGCATGAAACAGAGCGAGCAGTTGCCGTTTTTCACATACGAAATCGCCACGCCGCGCGTGCCGGCGATGCGGGTGTAAATGGTCAGTTCTTTGTCGGGAATGCCGGGAGTCAGTTTTTCGCGTTCGGCGGAGAGTTCGTTGAGGCGCGCGCCAAGTTCCTGCAATTCTTTTTCGACGCGTTCGGATTCGGTGGAGGCGGAGCTTTCGAGTTCTTGAAGTGAAGCACTATGCTTGTCGAGCTCCGCCTGTTTGTTCTCGATTTGCTCCAGCAGCGCGAGTTCCTTGCCCTCGTTCTCCTTGTTCCAGCCGCGTTGCGCATCCATCTGCCGCTTGATCGTGTCCCATTCCTTGCTGGTCTTCAAGACGTTCATTTGCATGGCGAGGCGCTTGAGCGCATCTTCGCCCGCTTTGACATCGAGTTCCGCGGAATCGGCGCTGATTTTAAGCTGGGTGACTTCGGCTTTGGTTTTTTCGATTTGGACTTTTAAGAGCCTGATCGGAGACTGCCGGTCGGCAAGCTCCTTGGGCAGCCGCTCCATGTCCTTGCGGACCATGGCGATCTTGTTGTCGATTTCGTTTAGCGTCCGTAACTGTTCAATTATTTCTTTCATGGTTCCTCGCGCCCGCACTTCGTTTTATTAACGCCTGTTTATAGCGGAATTCTCAGAGCCGTTCAATTCAAACTTTGCATCGCCGATATATTTTCAATCTTTTGCGCGGCTGAATTTAATACCCGCAATCTTGAGCCCCCGATGCGCGGCAAGGCCCTGCTCGAGATCGTCCTGGCGATTGAGGAATACAACGCGCAGTTTGAAAATGTCGTCGCGCGTCACGTCGAACGTGAATGGAACGTCGTGCTCGGCGGCTTTGTTGACTTGCGTCGCCGCGATCACCACGCCATTGAGTTCCACGCGCACAATCGGCCAAATCTCATGCATCGGCGTGCCGGCGGCGCGCAGGCTCATCTCCCAATGGCCGGCATTGAGGCAGACGATGGTGGAGACTTCGCCCAAATCTTCGATCGCGCCTTCCGCGCCGCCGGTGGTGGGCGTGGCGCCCACTATTAATGGAGCAGGCAGCCACAGCGGAACGTCCGCGACCGGCACTTTAAGCCGCTTGAGCAGATTGAATGAACTTGGTTCGCCAGGCGCGACTTTTTGGACCGCTTCCAGCAGCCTGCGCCGTTCCGCTTCAGGCGCCTGCCGATTCCACGCCAGCAGCGCCGCCAGCAAACGCGAGCGCACATCCGGCGCGCTTGCGCCCAGCCGCTCCACGCCCGGCGCCATTTCAGGATTGTCGATGGCCGGAAATCCTTCGTAAACAAGCCGGCGCCACGGCGGAAGGCTGTCGCCCATTTCGCAATACACGCGCTGAATCGGCAGGAACGTGTTGCGGTCGGCATGGCGCAGCGCCGCGACATTTTCCCAATGCGGCAGCGCCGCGCCGGGATTTTGATTCGCTTCAAAATAGTGTGCGATCGCCGATTCAGCCTCGATGCGCGGTTCCGGCGCGTGCAGCGCGGTGCTGAGTTTGACCGCGCGTTCGTACGCAACTGTACCTTCGGCAGGTTTGTTCGCGCTGAAAAATTCCGCCGTACGCGCGGCCTCCGCGCGCAATTCAAAATAAGGCACCGCCCCTTTCGCCGCCAGCCACGCCGACGCCAGCAGCGGCAGCGCGCACAGCGCACGCGCGCCCCACGGATCCGCCGCCAATTTCAACAGCGCGCCGAGCGCAACGAGCACCGCGATGACCACCGCCAGCGGGGCCAGCGCCGAACGCAGCGGCACGCCGCTGAGCAGCGCGAGCGCCGGCATACCCAGCAGCGCCACAATCGCGAGCTGAAAACGCGAACCGGGCGCGCACAGAAATTCCTCAAACGAGCTGCCCGATCGCGCGTCATTGTTTGCGCCGCGCGCATTCTCGTCCGGCCATTTTGCAAAAAACCACAACGCGACGGCGGCGGCGCACGGCAGCCACGCCGTGGCGCTCGTCAAAAGTTCGCGCACGCTTTGCCGCGAATCGAACGCGATAAATTGAAAGATTGGATTGAGCCCCGCGACCGCCGCGATGAAAAGCCCCGCGAGCACGATCCGGCCGGTCGAACCGAGCGCCATGCGCGCCGGCCCGCGAAACAAGATCGCCGCCAGCGCGACGCCGCCAAAAATCCCCGCGCAGTGCAGCGTCTCCAGCCACGTCAGCGCGCGCGACGGATCGAGCGCCGGCGCGAGCATCAGCAGCAGCGCGATGCTTCCCGCACCAACAAAAAGCGTTGAACGCGCGGCAAGCCGCGGCCGCAAGGGAGCGGGGACAGTTTGGGCCAGCATGGCGCCAAAATTTTACCGCAGCCATCGCTCTGTGTCACGTCAGTTGCCTGCATTGCTCGCAATTCAAATCCCTTTTTCACGCAAATTTTCATCGCCGTTTTTTCAGCCGCATTCTTGCTATTTCACTGACGTTGCCCAACCAATTCATGCAGATTCGTGCGATTCGTTGTTCAGTTTTTTGTTGCAGCAGCCCCTCTACTCTCCCAACTTCCGCACCGCTTCCTCCATCCGCTTGCGATGCCCCGGCTCAAGGCATTCCTCCAACAACCGCCGCGCGACCGCGCGCCGCGCGGGGCTGAGCGTGTCGAGATTGGATTGCGCCGCGTCGATCACCGCGCCCGCGCCGCTCTCCAAGCGCACCACCGCTTTGCCGTTGAGCACGTCGCCGAGAATCGTGATATGGCCTTCCTCGCGCGCGCCGGATTCGGTGAGGATCGAGTACGTCATGCCGACGCCGGCGAGCGGTTTCAGCGCGGGCGACGGAGCCAGTTGCGCCAGCGTCTCTTCCGCGCGCGGCCCGCTCCCTTGCGGTCGCGGCTCGTTTAGGCGGGGCAGCGGCGCGACAACTGTCGGTGCAACCGTGTTTTCAGCGGATGTCTTTTGAACAAGGCTCTCGTCTGCGCCGTCGATTTCCAGTGCCACATTGTTGGACTCCTCCGCGCCGGTTTGCGTGGCGTTGCTTTCCGGCGCGCACGCTGAAGCAGGATCGTCGTCCGGCAATTTTGCGCCGCGGCTTTGCGGCTTGGACATGGGTAAAGTGGTTGCAGTGTTTTGGCGATTTGCGGCCGCGTCACCAACGGAAACGGGCCGGTGGGACGCCGGCGGGACAGACGTTTCGTCCGCGCCACCCATGCTAGGCGCGTTCGCTTTCGTCGCGATCAACAAGACGCACGCGACCAACGCCGCGCACAATGCCACCTGCGGGAGAGCGCCGCGGAGTTTGCGCCAGAGCCTGTTCCACAACTCACGCACGCCGAAGAATTTTTTTTTGAGCGGCGTGCCGTTGCTCCACAGCGCTTTGAGGCTGTCGGCCAATTCATTTGAAAGCGCAGCCTGCGATTCGAGCGAGCGCCGGCAAGCCGGGCAAGTCGTCAGGTGCATGCGCAAGTCGCTGGCGTCGCCGGGGGCCAGTTCGCCGTCGATGTGGCGGGTGATCAGCAGGTGCGCGCGTTCGCAGGACGGATTGAGCGGCGTGCCAAGCCATTGAGAGGTATCTGACCGCATTTACACTACCCTGAAACGCTCGAAAACAGACTCATAAAAAGGACTTGCAGGGCCGGGGAGACCCTTCCGAATTTCGAATGCTTATGTGCAGGAGAATGGAATGCGGAATTTGGAAATGTGGAATTTGGAATAAAATACAATCGTGATTCCAGAGTTAATATTCATATTCCCATTTGCATATTCCAAGACCTACTCTTTTCCTGTCATCAGCGACATGACCGTCTTTTCCTGGCACTGCGCTTTGTCGAGGATTCCGGCGAGGCGCCGTTCGTGCATAACGGCGATGCGGTCGCACATGCCGATCACTTCCTCCATTTCGGAACTCACCATTAATATGGTGATGCCGTTGTCGGCCAATTCGGCAATCTGGCGATAGATTTCGGCTTTGGCGCCCACGTCGATGCCGCGCGTGGGTTCGTCCAGGATCAGCAGTTTTGGATTCATCGCGAGCCATTTTCCGAGGACGACTTTCTGCTGGTTGCCACCGCTGAGCGTCACGGCTTTTTGCTGAATCCCGGACGAGCGGATCGAGAGGCGATCGCTTTGGCGTTTGGCGACGACGCGTTCTTGTTCGCGCTGAAGCCAGCCGCGCGGGCGGTAATTGCCGATGTCGGGCAATGAAATATTTTCGGCGATGCTCATCGGCAGCACGAGGCCGTGCAGCTTGCGGTCTTCGGGCACGAGAAAAAGTCCGCGCGCGATGGCGTCGGCGGGCTTGCGCGGCAAGTATTCCTGGCCATTGAACCACATTGAGCCGCCAAGCGGGCGGTCCACACCGAAGATGGCGCGCATCAATTCCGTGCGGCCGGATCCGACGAGGCCGGCGAAGCCCAGGATTTCACCGCGCCGCGCTTCGAACGAAACCGTCTGCGTCGTGCCGGGCACGCGAAGTCCCGAGACTTTCAGAATCGGTTCGCCAGGCTGCTTTGAGCGCTTGGGAAAGAGCGTTCCGAATTGGCGGCCGATCATCAACGAAATGATCGAATCGTGGGTGGCTTTCTTTGTGTCGAGGTCGCCGACGTATTTTCCGTCGCGCATCACCGTCACGCGGTCGGTGATGCGCAGGATTTCTTCCATGCGGTGCGAGATGTAGACGATGGCGATGCCGTTGCGCTTGAGTTCGGCAATGATTTCGAAGAGCTTCTCCGATTCGCCGGAGGTCAGCGACGAAGTCGGCTCGTCCATGATGATGATGCGCGCGTTGCGCGAGAGCGCTTTGGCGATCTCCACCATCTGCATCTGACCGGTAGTGAGTTCGGAGACGAGCGTCGTGGGGTGAGCGCTCAAGCCCACGCGGGCGAGCAATTTTTCAGACGCGCTGTTCATCGCGGCGCGGTCCATCGTGCGCAGCGGACCCCATTTGCGCGCTTCTTCGCCGAGGAAAATATTTCCGGCAATGTCGAGATTCGGCGCGAGCAGCAATTCCTGATGAATCAAGGCGATGCCGAGCTTTTTCGAATCGGCGACGCTGGCCATGCGCACGGGTTGGCCTTCGATTTCGATCTCGCCGGCATCGGGTTCGTGGACTCCGCCGAGCACTTTCATCAGCGTGGATTTGCCCGCGCCGTTTTCGCCGGCGAGCGCGAGCACTTCGCCGCGCGCCAAGTCAAGCTGCACGCCGTCCAGCGCGAGCACGCCCGGAAAGCGCTTGGTGATGCCACGCATTTTCAACAAGTTGGGGGCGGTGGAGTCCATGGAAAACACAAATTAAGCCACAGATGAAGATAAAATGGCTCTGTTGAACCCTCTGCGACCCCTCCGGGGTCGAGGCCATTTTCGCGACCGTTACCGGGGGTATCGGGCGAGTACGCCCTCAACCCCCGGCTACCATCTTGAACCCCTTCGGGGTAAAAATTCGTGCGATTCGTTGTTTTAAACCGATTGGGCGTGAGCAATATTATTTCCGCATCTCCGCCTGCTTGTCGCGGTAGGCTTTCAGGCTCTTCGCGTCGATCACGTCCACGCCCGTGTCGATGATCGGATTTTTCGGCAGCGCGGCTTCGCCTTTGGTCGCCAAGTCGTAGAGCAGCTTCGAGGATTGGTAACCGAATTCGAACGGCTTTTGGACGACGCAGAACGCGACGTCGCCGGATTCGATGCCTTTGAGCGTGCCTTCTTCGTCGTCGAAGCCGGCGATGGTGACTTTGCCTTTGCGCGGCGAATTGCTCACGGCGGCGGCGATGGCGGGCGTGTTGTAGGACCAGAGCCCGATGCAAATGTTGACTTCGGGATGCGCTTTCAAGACGTCTTCGACGTTCGCGCGCGCTTTGGCTTTGTCGGTGTTGTCTTCTTTTTTCTCGACGATTTCGATCTTCGAACCTTTGATCGCCTCTTCGACGCCGCGCAGACGTTCGGAGGCGTTGTCGGCGGAGAAGGTGCCAACGAAGACCGCGGCTTTGCCGCCGTCGGGGAGCAGTTTTTTCAGCGCTTCGCCGAGTTCTTTTCCGGCGACGACGTTGTTGGTGCCGATGTAGGCGATGCGGTTGGATTTTGGCGCGTCGGAGTCCTGGCAGATCACGTTCATTTTTTCGGCGGCTTTGTTGAGTTCGCGGGTCATGTCCGCGGGAGCGATGGGGCTGATTGCCATGCCGCTGTAGCCCTGGTTGATCAGGTCTTCGATGATCTGTTTTTGCTCTTCAAGCTTGCCGCCGGGCGGCTGGAAGTAATCGACTTTGACGCCGGTTTCCTTTTGGAATTTCTCGAGGCCTTTGACGGCCGGCGTCCAGAATTCGCTGGCGTTGTTGATAATGAACGCGAGCTTGGGCTTGGCGCCTTCCGCGAGCTTGTGGACGGAGGGCTTGCCGCCGCCGCCGGCCGATGGTGTGCCACTTTCGCCGCATCCGCTCAAGATAAAAAGAAACAGCGCCGCACAGAGCGGCAACGCTCGCATCGTCCGAATTTTCACAATTGGCTCCTTTCAGGCATGATTGAGTGGATTAGGATAGGCATAAGGCTTTATCTGTAAAGCTTGAAAACGGGGCGCGCTATGGCCGACGATCAATCCAAGCCGAAGCCGCGCTGGCGGCGAGTGCTGCGCGGCGTGCTCAGAATTGCGGTCACGCTTTACGCCGGTTTGTTTTTGTTCGCGCTCTTTTTTTCGAACAGCGTCATTTTCGCGCCGCCGCCGAGCACATACCAAGACGCGCCGGATATTTTGAAATTGACGACGCGCGACGGAACGAAAATCAGCGCGATTTATCTGCCCAACGCCAAGGCTGAATTCACAATTCTCTACAGTCATGGCAATGCCGAAGACATTGGCGAGATGCTGCCCGAATTGCGCATCATGGGCGCGATGGGCTATTCGATTCTCGCCTACGATTATCACGGTTACGGCACCAGCGGTGGGAAAGCGTCGGAGGACGCCACGTATCAGGACATCGATGCTGGTTACAAATATCTGACCGAAACGCGTGGCATCGCGCCGGGGAAGATCATCGTGATGGGCCATTCGCTGGGCGGGGGCCCGTCGACTGATTTGGCGTCGCGCGAGCCGGTGGGCGGATTAATACTGGAAAGCACGTTCGCAACTGCCTTCCGAGTGCTCACCTATCTGCCGATTCTGCCCTTCGATAAATTCGAGAGCGTGAACAAGCTTGCGAAAGTGAAATGCCCCGTGCTGATTATTCACGGCGACCGCGACGCCACCGTTCCGCTCTATCATGCCGGGCGTTTGTTCGCGAATGCAAACGAGCCGAAACGGTTGATTGTTGTAAACGGCGCGGGTCATATGGACGTCGTTTCGAAAGCCGGCGTTGAATATGAAAAGTGGTTCCGCGAATTTGCGGCGCAGATCAAGTAATCATTTCTTGCATTCTCCGCGTCCTCCGCGCCTCTGCATTGCTAACCATCCAAATCGTTGTCGCGCACAAAGATTTGCGAGCGCAAGCGAGCGCCGCTGTCAGCGCCAACGGCGCGAACTTTTAAAGCCCAGTCAAAGCGTACTCGCGAAGCCCTGGGTATGCGGCGTGCGGAATTCCCAGAGCCCCAACGGGGCGAACTAATCGGTGGCACGCGCCCATTGAATTTAGTTCGCCCCTTTGGGGCTATGGAACGTTTCCGCTCGCGATCCCAGGCCTTCGCTTCGCTGCGGCCTGGGCTATAAAAGTTCGCCCCGTTGGGGCTAAAAGACAACTTCCCGCTAACGTTCCGGCATGCCCCATTTGATTCGCGAAGATTCGCGTGATTCGTTGTTCATTCATTTGCTTGCGGCCACTGGCCGCGCTATGGCTCTGCGTGAAAACAAATCACGGGGATCTGAGCGGTTACCTCGCGCCTACTTCGCATTCCCAACGATAAACTCCAGCACCGCATTCAAATCCTTCGGCGCGCTTGGAAAATGGCCCGCGCCGGCTTTCACCATCACCGTCATTTTCCCGCCGAGTTCCTTGTACTTTTTCTCGGCGTTGAGCGTGAATTCGTTGAAAAATGGGTCGAGGCTGCCGCAGTCGTGCAAGATTGGAACTCCGGCTTTGGCCAGCGGCGCGAAATCGAATGGATTATTTTTCAGCAGAGTGGATTTCAAGATGGGATTTTCGGCGAAGATGCAGGAGACCTTGTCCGGATTTTCGAGCGCCCAACCGTAGGCTTCGCCCGCCGCGCCGCCGGTGCCGGCCATCACCGGCTTCTTGGAGAAGCCGTGATCGGTCAGATGCTTGTAGACGGCGTTCCAATGCTCGAGCGAGAGGTTGTTTGTGTCGTACGAGACCGGACCGGTGACGATGTGGAAACCTTTTGCCAGCAGCGCGAAATCGACGACGGAATCGCGCGCGACGAAATCGGCGCGGTAGACCCACGGAACTCCCGCGGCCGCCGTTTTCGGCGCAAGGATGCGGATGGTGCCCTTCACGCCGGGCAGATCGAATTCGTAGCGTGTGTAGCAATCCACAAAAAGCGGCCCGCGGCAAATGATCCACGCGCCATCCTTTTCACGGTAGTCGCGGTAGAAACTTTCGCTGCTGTAGTACGGCGACTTGGTGAATCTGTCGCCGGTGAAATCGGGATGCGCGATGGTGTCTTTGTTGGCTGCTTCCTGAAAACTGTGCTCGATAAAATCGGCGATGGGCGTGGGGTCGCGCAGACTGTGCGGATGGTGCCCGAAGCCATCTTTGATCATCGTGGATATGCGTCCGTTGAATTGCTGGTAGATGGCTTCGATCGGCAGCGAGAACTTGCCCAAGATCGGATCGATGCTTCCGCACACATGCAGGATCGGCACGTCATTCTTCGCCAGATCGCCCAGTTTCATCATCATCTCGCGATTGCCGCCGGAATTGTCCGCGTAGATGCAGGTGACTTTGTCCGGATTTTGCGTGGCCCACGTGTACGAGAATTCGCCGCCGCGGCTCATGCCGATGAACGCGGGCTTTTTCGACAGGCCGTGCTTTTCCGTGAGGTACGCATACCACGCGTCCCAATGTTTGTCGGGACGGTTGTTGGCGTCGGCGCCGATGTAACAGATGTGAAAACCGCGGCGGAGGAGTTCGACTTCAGTCTGCGGTTCGTGATCCCAATAGCAGCCGCGCCACGACCACGGATTTCCGGGCGCGGGCGTTTTCGGAACGACGACGATGCAGCGCCGCTGGCCTTTCGCGGGCGCCTTGGACGGCGTAATTTCAAACGACGCGTCATCCATCGCGAAATCGTAACGGTCGAAGCCGTGCCACGACGTTTTTTCGCCTTCGAACGCGACGTAATTTTCAGCGGATGTGATCTTCGAACAGAATAAGACCGCCGCAAAAAGAAAGACGGCGGCGCAATGGCGCTTCGCATTCAGCACGGTAAATCTCCAGGGCTTGGAATTATTGTCGCAAATGCTTGCGCAAATGATGCACACAATCCACGATTTCGTCCAGCCCTGATAAGCCAAAGCGCTTGATCTCTGACTCCTATCTCCTATCTCCCGTCTCCATGCTTGCGTCTCCGCCCCATCTTATATAATCCCCCCACATGTCCGATCCACTTCCCTTTCCGCCGCAGCCGGACCCGCGGCTGCCCCAGCACGCTCCGGCCGCGCCGCACGCGGGCGTGGTGCTTCAACCGCAGCCCGTACGCACGATCCAGCATTCGCCCGGCTTTCGCAATCTAGTTCACGTCGGAATTTTCTTCGCGGTCGGGCTGCCGCTGATTCTGCTGGCGCGGCTGCTGTTGGCGGCGCATTGGATTTCGCGCGAAGAGACGTTCGGTTATTCGGTCGCGGCGCTGATGTTTTTCGGCACGATTATCAACGCGTTCGTTCTGCGCCGCGTGCCGCTCTTCGGGAAACTCATCGCGCGGCCCGACGAAGGCCATTACAACGGCCTGTGGACCTACCCCTGTTCGCTGGCGGTATGCTTTCTGATTTTTCCGCTGTACGCGGCCTTCGGCGCGTGGGCGGTGCTGGCCTGCGGCGATGGCGCGGCGAGTTTCGGCGGGCGGCTGGTGCCGGGGCACAAGCTCCCGTGGAACGCGCAGAAAACCTACGCGGGTCTGATCGTGTTTGTCTGCTGCGCGGTATTTGGCGCGTACATTTCACTGTACTTGATGCCGGCGATGGAACTCAAAGACGGCGCGTTCGTTCCGAACGAGATTTGGACGCCCTCCTTTATCTGGACGCTCGCCGTGCTGGCGTCGATCGCCGGCGCAATCGTCGAAAGTCTCGATTCGAAAATCGACGACAATGTTCGCGTGCCGTTCGCGTCAGCGCTGATGCTGGTCTTCACCGTCTATTTCCTGACCTACTCGACCGCCGGCCTTCCCGAAGCCACCCACGTCACTCCCGACAAACTCGTGTACGCGCTGGCCGCCAACGCGATTCTCGGCGCGCTCGTGCTGATCTTCCGCTTTGCCGATCTACCCGCCACGCTGCTGGGCGTGGGCTTCGGCATCGTGATTTATTTTTACGCGGGCTGGCAGGGCTATGTGCTCTTCGTCTTGTTCGTCGGCATCGGCAGCGAACTGAGCAAACTCGGCCTGGAGAAAAAGAAACTGCTGCACGCCGCGGAACCCAACGAAGGGCGCCGCGGGCTGAAGAACGTGTTGGCGAACCTGCTCGTGGCGGCGCTCTGCTGCGGATTTTATCCGCCGCTGCACGGCCGCCCAACGCTGCTCTTCGCCTTCGCCGGCGCCATCGCTGCCGCGATGGCCGACACGGCCAGTTCCGAAATCGGATTGCTCTCGCCCAAACAACCCTGGCTGATCACCACTTTCAAATCCGTGCCGCACGGCACCAACGGCGCGATTTCGCTGATGGGAACGCTTGCCGCAATTCTGGGCAGCGCGCTGATCGCCGTGACCGCATGGCTCACCGGCTTCATGCAAATCGCCGCGGGCGAACACGCGCTCTCGCGGCTGGCGCTCGCGGGATTAGTGACGGCGATTTTTCTTGCGGGAATGTTGGGCACCGCAATCGACAGCCTCTTGGGCGCGACGGTCGAAGGCAAAATCAAAGTCATCGGCAAAAGCGCCGTGAATTTTGTCTGCACGCTGACCGGTGCGCTGACGGCGGGCGTGGCGGCGGAGATTTGGTTGTTCTTTAACAGATAAAAAAACGCCGGGATTTCTCCCGGCGTTTCTCGCTCCGATGCCCGCACCTTGTTTCCTTCGTTTCAAGACAATTCGCAAACGTTGCGAACTTACTTCGCCACTTCGATCTTTTCCGCCTTGATTTCAGGCTTCGCCGCCACAGCCGGCACCGGCGGCGCAACCGTTTCGCCGCGGTACGCCGGAGCCAATTTCGTGATGCCCGCGCCGCGCTTTGTGGCCGTATCCGGCACACTCTCCAGCGCATATCCGCTGGTTGGAACGGCGACGTATTTGACCGTCCGAGCCTGCACTGACGGTTTTGCCCCGGTATCGACTGTGGCCGTGGCTGCTACCGTTGCACCCGGCGCAACAATTACCTGAGTAGCGCGCGAATGAACAGCCGGCTTAAGGCTTGAATCCTCGGCAGACGCCTGCACCATCACGAGGCCCAGAATCGCGAACAGAAAATGAATCTTGGTAAACATGGTTTTGCTCCTTGGTTTTGTTCCCGGAGAGCGTCAACGCTGTCACGGGATCTTGCGAACCGTTTCAATTCCGCAAATCGAAATGATTGGCGGCAAATTGGACATTATTGATGGTTGCACGAGCAGTTCGAATCGCAGAGACGCGATCGCAAGGAGCGGCGATTACAGATTGAGGCGGGATTGTTGCACGAGGATGTCAGGCGGCGGCGCTGGATCGATCGGCCGCGCGTCTACGAAGAAGATGCCCAAATCGATTGGATTGGCGTGGCTGGCCGGGACAACCACCGCGCTCATTTCAATGGGCTTGACGCGCAGCGATTCGTCCGCCATGAGATTGCGCGTCGAAGGAATCTGAACGATCAACGGTTTGCAGCATTCAGGCCGCTCGGAAAATTGAGGCGTCGAGCCGCGCGAAACAACCTGGCACGCCATGCATCCGCCGGGTTCCAAACAGCACGCGGAGAATTTGACGATGCGCTGCGGAAGCAGCGGTATCGACGCGACGGCGCACGCGGCGATGCTCAGGAAAATCAAGCGTGCGAACTTCATTGCGACAGCCTCCACACAGTTGTGCGCACGCCCCGTTCCAAATGTTCAAAAGTGTGCAACATTGCGCAAAGCCAAACACATGCGCGGCTTGCGCACCGAATTCGAATTCCGCAAATCTGAGATTTTTTTACGATTGAGAAGCGTGACCTCAGCGATGAGAAAATAAGTGCAATAAACCTGGAACCTGAAACCTGGAACGTCGAACCGCGCCGTTAATGGCTGTCGATAAAAATATGCGCGATCAGCCCAGCCACATCGAAGGCCGCGTCCAAGGCCGTGCTGGGGCGGCTGGTCATCAATGACGGTGACATCATGCCCGGCATCATTGCGCCCGGCACATTCAGCTTGCGCATGCGTTCGTTGTGCGCGGCCTCTTCCGCTTCGCGCGCGCGCGATTTTTCCAAGCCGCCGGATTCGATGAACTTCACGATCTGTCCGAGTTCCTGGTTGTCCAGCCAGACGCCGTGCGGTTTGCACGTATCGATAATCACGCCGGAGATGTTTGCGAAGTTGTGGCGGTTCATCAGGTTTTTGCAGACCGGACACGGCACGTATTTGACTTTGTCGCTCTCGGTCAATTCGAATTTGAGGCGTGCGCGATGGCTCGCCAAACCTTGCGTCGCAATCGCCTGCGCTTCGCGCTGCTTGCAGATCGCTTCGAACGCATCCACGCCCAGCCACGTCCCCGCGCAGGCGGGGCATTCGTAGAGCGTGATCGGATTGACGCTGCGGGGCGTGAGCAGACACGCGCAGCGCGGGCATTTCAAGGTTGATGGCGCGATATCAATCGGTTGCGGATTTATTTTGAGGCCGCATTCGACGCAGAAATTGGCGTCGTTGGGCAGGCGGCAATAACAGGCGGGGCACATCAGGCCCCAGCCCTTGTCGGCGGCGGAAAAGCGCGAGCCGCAAAACGCGCAAACCTCGCCGCTCGAATCGCGCGACGCCCCGCAACTCGCACAGCGGACCACGCGCGCATCCTGAACGCGCGGCTGAGCGACAAGCACCAACGCGCCGCAGCGGCAGTGAATGCTCTCGCCGGGATTCTTTCCAGTGACGTCGTACTGCGCGAGGCAATGGCTGCATTGAGCGAGGATGCGCATGGAAACTCCGGAAGGGAGGAGGGAGGGGGAAGGAGGGAGGAGATTGCGCATTCTCCTCCCTCCTCCCGCCTCCCTTCATCCGCTCACCGTTTCTTCGCGTACTTGTTCTCTACATAATCGTCCAGCAATTTGCGGAACTGCACGGCCAAATCGGCGGGCGTGCCGTGGAGCGTCGTGAAATTCTTCCCGTCGATGTACACAGGGCAATGCGGCTCTTCACCGGTGCCCGGCAGACTGATCCCGATGTTCGCCGCTTTCGATTCGCCCGGCCCGTTGACCACGCAGCCCATCACGGCCAGCGTCATCGTCTCGACGCCATCGTATTTTTTCTTCCACGACGGCATCTGGTCGCGCAGATAACCTTGAACCTGTTCGGCCAATTCCTGGAACGTGGTGCTGGTCGTGCGCCCGCAGCCGGGACACGCCGTCACCGACGGCGCGAACGAGCGCAGGCCCAGCGATTGGAGCAGTTCGCACGCGGCGTAGACTTCCTGGCGGCGGTCGCCGCCGGGCGTGGGCGTGAGCGAGACGCGGATTGTGTCGCCGATGCCTTCGGCGAGCAGAATGCCCATCGCCGCGGAGGACCAGACGTGGCCCTTCAACCCCATTCCCGCTTCGGTCAATCCGAGATGCAGCGGCTGCGTCGTTTTTTTCGCAAGGTCGCGGTAGAGTTGGATCAAATGCACGGGTTTTGAAATCTTGCAGGAGATGATGATCTGGTCTTTGCGCAAGCCGCAT
>Ga0070731_10000443_pt1 | contig 57235 bp, 68 predicted proteins | sample Coa_R1_2_FD_66448 | JGI IMG/M metagenome (GOLD analysis project Ga0070731, IMG submission 66448) | Surface soil microbial communities from Centralia Pennsylvania, which are recovering from an underground coalmine fire - Coalmine... | ecosystem: Environmental > Terrestrial > Soil > Unclassified ... | reverse complement strand
GCAGCGAGCGAGGCGAGCACCGGCGCCCCGGTCAGCCCGAGCGAGCCGCCGACCACGAGCACCGAGCCGGCGCGGTACTTGGTCGAGTCGTCCTGCTTGCGGGGAACCTCGCCGAGCACGGAGCCCGGAACGCGCGAGTGCTCGTGCTCGCCGACCGCGAGCCCGATGTCTGCCACCTCCACCTCGCCGCTTCGGAACCGGCCCGGCGCGACGACCAGCCCGAGCTTCGCTGCAGCGAACGTCACCGTCGCAGCGGCCGCCACCGCGGCACCCGGCACCTCGCCAGTCGACGCGTCGACGCCGGACGGCACGTCGATCGCGACGACCGGCACGCCGGCGCCGTTGATCCGCTCGATCATGCGCGCGACGTCCTCACGCGGCGCCTCGCGCAGGCCGATCCCGAGCAGCGCGTCGACGATCACGTCGGGCCTGCCGAGCTCGCCGAAGCGCTCCACGACGTCGACCTCGCGGCCGCGTTCCCGCAGGACGCGTGCGCAGACGCGGCCGTCGCCGCCGTTGTTGCCACTGCCGCAGACGACTGTGACGCGGCCCGGATAGCGCTTGAGCACGAATTCGGCGATGGCCGTGCCGGCGCGCTCCATCAGCTCGTCGAGCGAGCCCTCGTGGGCCTGCTCGGAGCGGCGAACCTCGTCCGCGGTCAGCAGTGGAATCACGCGTCGACCACGACCGCGACGGCAGCCGCAAGCTCCTGCGAGTGCGTCATCGAGAGCTCGATCCGGCCGGCGCCGATCCGCTCGGCGAAGCGGGCGGTGCGGCCGCTCAGGTGCACGCCGGGCTTCGGCCTGCCCTTCACCTCGATCTCCTTCCACGTGAAGTGGACGCCGGAGCCGAGCGCCTTGCCGATCGCCTCCTTGGCGGCAAACCGCCCGGCGTAGTGCTGCGCCGGGTTCGGCTTCGAGTCGCAGTAGGCCTGCTCCGCCTCGGTGAAGCAGCGCGAACGGAAGCCGTCGCCGTAACGTTCGAGCGCCCGGCGGACGCGCGCGATCTCGATCAGGTCGACGCCGACCCGCACGTCAGAGGCGACGCTTGTCGGCGCCGACATCGGGCTGAACGTGCTTCGCCCGGTCATCCGTCTGCGCCGCTGACCCGAAACGTTTTGTCTTGGAGACCCGCATCAGAGGTTCTGCTCGAGCCAGTCCGGAAGCTGCGCGATCGAGGAGACGATCCCGTCCGGCTGCACGCCCGCCTCCTCGACGGCGTCCGGCCGGAACTTGCCGGTGCGGACGAGCACGGTGCGCATCCCGTGCCGCTGCGCGCCGATCACGTCGCCCTCGAAGTCGTCGCCGACCATCCACGTCATCTCGGCGTCGGCGTCGAGCGCAGCCAGCGCCGCCTCGAAGTACTCGGGGCTCGGCTTGCCGAGCACCGTCGCCTCCGTGTCCGCTGCGTACTCGAGCCCGGCGACGAATCCGCCGGCGTCGAGCTTCGGGCCGTCTGCGGTCTGCCACCAGCGGTTCTTGTGCAGACAGAAGAGGTCGGCGCCGGCCTGTAGCTCGAGGAAGGCGCGGTTCAAATTCAGGTACGAGAAGACGCGGCCCGGCTCCTCGCCCTCGTCGCAGCCGCCGACGAGGACGGCGTCCGCGTTGATGCCGATCAGCTCGAGGCCCTCGAGGTCGTCGAGCAGGCCTGGCATCGTCAGCGCGAGCACGCGCCGGCCGCGGAGGACGCGCGCGGCGACCCGGCCGGTCGTCTGGAGCTCCTGGTCGTCGACCGCCACGCCCATCGCGCGCAGCTGGTTGCCGAGCTCGGCGCGCGACATGATCGTCGAGTTCGTCACGAAGCGGATCCGGTGGCCGGCTGCGCGCAGACGCTTGACCGCGTCGGCGGCGCCCGGGATCGGCGCGCCTGAGACGTGCAGCACGCCGTCGACGTCGAGCAGAATCGCCGCCATGGACGGCGAGTCTATTCGGTCGGAAGTCGCATTCCGGTTCTCGCGCTCGAGCGGCCCAGGCGGCCAGCACGCGCAGAAGAGCTCGACGCGCGTCGAGGCGCTGTTCGACGTCGAGGGCTCGCACGGCCTATCCGAGACGGAGCGCCGGCGCGTCCTCGAACGCCTCGGCCCAGTCGTGCGGGCGGTCGCGCAGGACGAGCGCTCGCAGCTGCGGAACCGCGAGCTCGCGACGGAACGGATCCTCGAGCAGCTGCGTGAGGCGACGAAAGTCCAGCGGAGCCGCCGCGCGACCGCGCCCACCTCGGCGTCGCGCGAGCGGCGACTCGAGGAGAAGCGGAAGCACGGCGCGACGAAGCGGCTGCGGCGCCCTCCGCCGGCCGAGTAGGAAAACGCCGAAGGCGACCCTGCTTCGAGCTGCGGCACTCGGAGGGGTCGCCTTCGGGCGGAGAAGACGGGCGCCGCGGTGGTAGGACTCCTATGCGCGGGCCGCTCTGTAGCGAGCCCCACGATGACATAAGTCAACGAGCCTGGCAACCCCCTTTCGGGGGAGCTCGCCGCTACTCGACGGTGACCGTCTTCGCCAGGTTCCGCGGTTGGTCGACGTTGTGGCCGCGGAGGCGCGCGATCCGGTAGGCGAGGAGCTGCAGCGGGAGCGTCGCGAGCGCAGCCTGCAGGAACGCAGGCGACTTCGGGACGTAGATGACGTCGTTCGCATGGTGCTGGATGTCCTCGTTGCCGTCGGTCGCGATCGCGATCACGTGCGCCCCGCGGGCACGGGACTCCTGGATGTTCGAGACCACCTTGTCGTAGACGACCTTCTGCCGGGTCGCGACGACGACGACCGGCGTGCCTTCGTCGAGGAGGGCGATCGGCCCGTGCTTCATCTCGCCGGCCGAGTACGCCTCGGTCGGAATGTACGAGATCTCCTTCAGCTTGAGCGCACCCTCGAGCGCGACCGGCAGCCCGATGTGGCGGCCGAGGAAGAGGAAGAACGGCGCCTGGTAGAAGCGCTGCGCGATCTCGTCGATCGGATGGTCGCCGTCGAGGAACTGCTCCATCTTGGCCGGCAGCCGCCACACCTCGTCGAGGATGAACTCGATCTCGTCGCGCGGCAGCGTCTCGCGTGCGCGTGCAAGCTCGAGACCGATCAGGTACATCAGCGCGAGCTGCGCCGAGAACGTCTTCGAGGCGGCGACCCCGACCTCCATCCCGCAGCGCGTGTAGAGGACGGAGTCGACCTCGCGCGTGATCTGCGAGCTGGGCATGTTCGTGATCGCGACGGTTCGTGCGCCGAGCTCGCGCGCGATCTGCAGCGCCTGGATCGTGTCGCGCGTCTCCCCGGACTGCGAGATGCCGATCACGAGCGTGTCCTCGTCGAGCACCGGGTTGCGGTAGATCCACTCGCTTGCGATGTCCGGTTCGACAGGGACCCGCGCCCACTCCTCGATCACGTAGCGGCCGACGACGCCAGCGTGATACGCGGTACCGCAGGCGACGACGACGATCCGCCGCAGCTCGCGGAGGTCCTGCTCGCTCATGCCGAGCCCGTCGCGCACGAGCCTGCCGTGGCGCACGCGCTCGCCGATCGTCTCGCGGATGGCGTCGGGCTGCTCGTAGATCTCCTTGAGCATGAACGACTCGTAGCCCCGGCGCTCGGCAACGTCGTCGTCCCAGTCGATCTCGTCGACCGCCAGCTCGACCTCGGCGCCGTCGGCCTCGACGTAGCGCACGCGATGCGGCTGCACGTCGACGATCAGCCCGTCGTGCGGATACTGCACGCGCTTCGTCTCGCGCAGGAACGCGGCGACGTTCGAGGCGATGAAGCTCTCGCCGTCGCCGAGGCCGACGACGAGCGGTGTCTGGTGGCGCACGCCGACCAGGCGCTCCGGTTCGTCGTGTTCGATGACGACGAACGTGAAGTGGCCCTTGAGCCGCTTGTACGTCGCGCCCACTGCTTCGACGAGATCGCCGCGGTAATTCTTTTCGACGAGATGCGCGACGACCTCGGCGTCCGTCTCGGAGGTGAACACGTGCCCGTCGGCCTCGAGCTCGGTCTTCAGCTCGAGGTAGTTCTCGACGATTCCGTTGAGGACGATCGCAAGCTTGCCGTCGTCGCAGCCGGTGAGCGGATGCGCGTTCTCCTCGCTAACGCCGCCGTGCGTCGCCCAGCGTGTGTGGCCGAGCCCGGTCGTCGCGTCCGAGCCGTTGTCCCCGGCGGCTCGCTTGAGGTTGTCGAGGTTGCCGACTGCCCGAACGTAGTCGAGTGCGTCCTCCTCCACGAGTGCGATGCCGGCCGAGTCGTAGCCGCGCATCTCGAGGCGCTCGAGGCCGGAGATCAGGAGGTCCTTCGCGGGCCGGTATCCGACGTATCCGATGATCCCGCACATGGCGCCTCCTCGTTCGACGTGTCCGAAAACCGGCTGCCACAAACGCGAAAGCCCGGCTTCTCGACCGCCCCGGCGTCGGGACGATCAGCCGAGCTCACGCTCCACGAGCGTCGCCAGGCTAGCACACGCGTCCGTGGCCAGCTCCTCGTCCTGGGCCTCGACCAGAATGCGGATCAGCGGCTCGGTTCCGGACGCCCGGACGAGCGCTCGGCCGTCGCCGTCGAGGTCCGCGTTCAGCTCGTCGACCGCGGTACGGATCGCCGGAGTCAGCTCCTTCGACCTGACGCGGATGTTCTCCTTCGCCTGCGGGTAACGGTCGAGCACCGCCGCCGCCTCGCGCAACGTCCGCCCGCGGAGCGCCGCGCAGAGGAGCAGCGCGGCCGCGAGCCCGTCGCCGCTGACGTGGTCGCGCAGATAGATGATGTGACCCGACTGCTCACCACCGAGCACGCCCTGCTCGCGGTCGAGCGCCTCCAGCACGTGGCGGTCGCCGACCGGCGTGGTGACGACGCGGATGCCGTGCTTTCGCATGAGCGCGTGGAAGCCGTGATTCGTCATCTCGGTGACGGCGACGAGCTCGACGCCCAGGTCGAGCGCGAGGACGGCGAGGATCTGATCGCCGTCGAGCGGCTCGCCCTCCTCGTCGACGGCGAGCATCCGGTCGCCGTCGCCGTCGAAGGCGACGCCGAGGTCGTAGCCGCCGCCGACGACGAGCTCCTCGAGCGCCATCGTGTCGGTCGCACCGCAGCCCATGTTGATGTTGGTGCCGTTCGGGTCGACGCCCATTGCTCCGACCTCGGCGCCGAGCCGCTCGAACACCCTCGGTGCGATCGCCGAATAGGCGCCGTGCCCGCAGTCGACCGCGATCCGAAGCCCCCCGAGGTCGGAGCCGAAGGTCTCGAGGATGTACGAGCTGTAGGCGGAGGCGGCGCCGTCGAGCTCGACCACCTTCCCTTCCTCCTGCGCTGCCGGAGCGTCGAGGAGCCCCTCGACGGCCTCCTCCTCGTCGTCGGTCAGCTTCGCTCCGGCGCGGAAGAACTTGACACCGTTGTACTCGGGAGGGTTGTGCGACGCGGAGATGACGACGCCGAGCTCGCGCGCCTGCAGCGCAACCGCCGGGGTCGGCAGGACGCCGCCGAGCCGCGCGCTGGCCCCGGCCGAGACGATGCCGCGGCCGACCGCCTCGCCGAGCTCGACGCCCGAAGCGCGCGTGTCGCGGCCGACGAACACGTCGCGCGCACCGCTCCAGATCGTCGCCGCGCGTGCGAGTCGCTCGGCGAGGTCGGGCGTGATCGCCTCGCCGTAGATCCCGCGGACCCCGTCCGTACCGAAATAGCGCCGCACCATCGCGCGAACGCTAGTCGCGGGGTCGGACCGCGGTCAGATCGAAGCCGAGAGCGCCGGTCTCGCCGGCCTAGCGCCGCGTCAGCAGTCGCTGTCGACGCAGTTCGGGGGCGGGCCGGCCGCCTGCGGGAAGTCGCTGGGCGTGCTCGGTGCCGCCGGCGCCGGCGTCGACACGGCCGACGGCGGCGGCGGGGCCGGGGTTGCCTTGGTCACCGTGCCGGCTGAAGTGACGACGTACCAGACGCCCTGCTGACCCTGCCCGTTCACGGACCCGGCCGACTTGTCGTAGTAGTCGCGGTACAGCGTCAGGCCGTTGTATGTGACCTGGTACGTGCCGTCTGGCCGCTTGAGCGTGCCGAGCTTCGCGGCCGAGAGCCCCGGCCCGGCGACCGGCTTCGTGCCGGCGCGGACGAGGACCGGCGGGAACAGGATCGCGCAGGGCCCGGTGCACTTCACCGTGCCCTTCTTGTCGGCCTGGTAGTGGTACAGCGTCAGTCCTTTCGCGTTGACGACGATCGTCGTCTCGAGCGCGCTGTTTGCGGCCGCCTTGACCGTCGGCACGGACGCAGACGGCGCGGCGATCGCGGCGCCGGCGAAAGTCGCAGCGAGAGCGAGAACGGCTCCGGTCCGGCGCGTGACCTTACCCCCCATGACGTCTCCTTTCCCCGCGTTCCCGAAGAAGGATACGCCCCGTAGGCCTGGTCGGTTTGCTCCGTTTAGCGCGGGGAGTACGATCGCCGCGGTGGCCTACGACGAGACCCTCGCGGCGCGACTCCGCGACCTGCTCACGGGCGAGCCAGTGACCGAGAAGAAGATGTTCGGCGGACTCGCGTTCCTCCTCGGCGGTAATTTGGCGATCGCCGCGAGCGGCGAGGGCGGCATCCTCGTCAGGGTCGACCCGGTCGAGTCTGACGAGCTCGTCGCGACGACGAAGGCGGAACCGATGGTGATGCGCGGCCGCGAGCTGGCCGGTTGGCTCCGTGTCGCGACCGAGGACGTGCGCACGAAGGCGCAGCTCGCGAAGTGGGTCGAGCGGGGGACCGGGTACGCCCGGTCGCTGCCGGCGAAGGAGGCCTAGCGCTCTTCCGGGTGCGTCGCGCGCAGGAGCGCCGTCGTCACGTCGAGGCCTCGGGCGATGAAGATCGAGAACCGTCGCCGCAGGAAGAGCTCGGCCTCACGGGCCGTGAAGTGCTCGAACCGCGCCGCACTCGTCGTCGGTACCGCCGCCGAAGGCGTAGCTTGATCCAGAGGAGCAACCGCAGTCTTCATTCAGATCAGACCTCCGCAGGGCGCCGCATCCAGCAGCGCCGATCGACCAGGGACGTCCATCGGCAACCGAGGAAGCAACCTTGAGGCGGCGCAAACTCGTTCGGGGGACTCGCGGGATCGACGGAGGTGCCGGCTCGGCCGGCGCCGCCGCTGGGGCGCGAGTCGGGCTACATGAATCGGCAGGATCACAACGAGCCGACGCGGAGCGTCGCCCGACAAGCGGTAAGCGGAGCTTTACCGCTTTGAGAACTGTGGCGCCTTGCGCGCCTTGTGCAGGCCGGCCTTCTTGCGCTCGACCTGCCGCGCGTCTCGTGTCAGGAAGCCCTGGCGCTTGAGCAGGATGCGATAGTCCGGGTTCACCTCGACGAGCGCACGCGCGATGCCGTGCCTAACGGCGCCGGCCTGGCCCGAGGGGCCGCCGCCGTGCACCCGTACGCGCAGGTCGTACTGACCTTCGAGCGCAGTCGTCTTCAGCGGCGCGAGCGCCGCCATCCGGTGCGTGAGGCGCGGGAAGTAGTCCTCGAGGGTGCGCCCGTTGATCCATGTCTTGCCGTCTCCAGGTCGCAGGATCACGCGCGCGACGGATGTCTTGCGCTTTCCGGTGCCGAGGTACTGCGCGCGTGTCGACATCAGCGCAACTCGAGCGGCTTCGGCGACTGGGATTCGTGCGGGTGCTCGGGGCCCGCGTAGATCTTCAGCTTCGTCAGCTGCTGGCGTGCGAGTCGGTTGCGAGGCAGCATCCCCTTGACTGCAATCCGCAGCACTTCGGTCGGCCGGCGTTCGAGCTGCTCGCGAAGTGCGCGCACCCGCAGGCCGCCCGGATAGCCGGAGTGGCGGTAGTAGAACTTGTCGTCGAGCTTCTTGCCGGTCACGGCGATCTTCTCGGCGTTGACGACGACGACGAAGTCCCCCGTGTCGACGTGCGGTGTGTACTGAGGCTTGCCCTTGCCGCGCAGGCGGTCGGCGATCTGGGTCGCGAGACGTCCGAGGGTCTTGCCCTCGGCGTCGACGAGGTACCAGTCGCGGGCGATCTCGCCGGGCTTGGCGTTGTAGGTCTTCATGCCGAAAAAACCGCGGACGAGCCGTCCGCCGACGGCGCATGGTAGCAAGCAAGCGCCGCGGCGAGACCCGCACGGAAGGCGGCCGCACCGCCGTGCGAGGGGTGCCGGACGTAGGCGCCGCCGAGCGAGGCGTGAGCGAGACGGCCGACCGGGACAACGGTGCGGCCGCGGGCGAGCGCGCGCGCGAAGACGACGCCGGCCTCGGCCTCGGCGCGCGTCGGCGGGCGGTTCGAGCTCTGGTCGCCCGGGTGTGTCGGCACGACGTTCCAGAGCAGGACCTGCTGCTCGAGCCCGAGCTCAGCGAGCGCCCGGTGGACGATCGTCGCGGTCGCCTCAGCCGAGCCGGCGCCGGTCAGCTGCCGCTCAGAGGTGAGCGGGATGCCGGAGACGCGCGTGCCGCGATAGCCGGGGGCCTCGGCGACGAGCAGGAACGGCGCGTCGGCCCGCTCGTCCAGGTAGCGCTCGAGCCGCGCCCGCAAGATCGGGGCCCGCTCGCCCAACCGGTAGAAGTTGTGGGTCGTGCCGATCCTTGCGGCCGCGAGCCGAGCGATGAATCCTGCCATCGAGCTCCGTACTCTGACTGACGGCGGCCAGTCGCCTGCCGAGGTCGCACGTGCGGTCGCCGGGTTCGTCGACGGGGCAGAGCGCACGCTCGACCTTGCGCAGTACGACTTCGACCTCGGCGCGGAGACGGCGCAGATCGTCGGCGACGCCCTCCGCCGCGCCGCCGCGCGCGGCGTCCGGATCCGGCTCGCGTACAACGTCGATCACGCGAATCCGGTCCCGGTGCCGCCGCCGCCGTCACCGGACGAGACGCTGATCAAGTCGCTTCCGCTCGAGGCGACCGCCGTGCCGGGCGTCCCCGACCTGATGCACCACAAGTACGTCGTCCGCGATCGCGACACCGTCTGGACGGGCTCCCTCAACTGGGCCGACGACGCGTGGTCGCGCCAGGAGAACGTCGTCGTGGTCGTGCGCTCACCCGAGCTCGCCGCCGAGTTCGAGCGCGACTTCGCGCAGCTCGTCGCGGCCGACGAGGTTGCCGGCAGCGGCGCGGTCGAGCCCGTATGGCACGGGAACGTGCGCGTCTGGTTCGCGCCGGCACACGGGGTCGATCTGTCGCATCGCATCGCGCAGGCGATCGGGCTTGCGCGACGCCGCGTCCGCGTCTGCTCGCCGGTGCTGACGACCGGGCCCGTACTCGGCGCGCTCGCGGGCACACGCACGGACCTCGCCGGCTGCCTCGACGAGACGCAGATGCACGGGGTCGTCGGGCAATGGGGCGAGAACGGCCGCTCGCGCTGGAAGCTGCCGCTGCTCGAGCGGGTCGCAGCGCGCCCGTTCAGCGGCAAGCGCTCGACGCCGTACGGCAGCGGCGTGCACGACTTCATGCACGCGAAGGTCGTCGTCGCCGACGACACCGTGTTCGTCGGCTCGTTCAACCTCTCGCGGTCCGGCGAACGCAACGCCGAGAACGTGCTCGAGATCGCGGACGCCGAGATCGCGGAGCGGCTCGCCGGATTCGTCGACGACGTGCGCGCCCGCTACTCGCCGCTGGCGCTGAGTTGAAGCGGGGCGGCTACCGGTTCGGCTACGCGAGCTCGATCACGCTGCGAATGCCGTCCTGCGCCTCGAGCAGCTCGAAGCCGCGGTTGACGTCGTCGAGCGTCAGCCGGTGCGAGAGGAGCGAATCGACGTCGATCTCGCCTGCGACCCAGCGCTCGACGAGCTGCGGAACCTGCGTCCTGCCCTTGACGCCGCCGAACGAGCTGCCGGTGACGCGCCGGCCCGTGATCAGGAACCGGGGCACGACCTCGAGTAGCTCGCCCCTGCCGGCGACGCCGCAGATCGTCGCGAGGCCCCAGGCCTCGCGCGCGGCCTCGACCGCCTGGCGCATCACGGCGACATTGCCGGTCGCCTCGAACGTGTAGTCGGCTCCGTACCCGCCGGTCTCCTCGCGGATCCAGGCGACCGGGTCGTCGCCCGGAGGGCGCGCGTCGGTCGCGCCGTGCCGCCGGGCCTGCGCGAGCCGCTCGTCGGAGTGGTCGAACGCGATGATCCGCTGGGCGCCGGCGAGACGCGCGCCGATCACGGCGCCGAGACCGACGAGGCCGCAGCCGAAGACGGCGACGGTCGCGCCGGGCTCGACCTTCGCCGTGTACAGCGCGGCACCGATGCCGGTCGAGAGGCCACACGCAAACGGCGCGCACCCCGCGAGCGGCGCGTCCGGATTCACGACGGCGAGCGCGATCTCCGGCATCACGGTGTACTCGGCGAAGGTCGACGTGCCCATGAAGTGGCGCAGCGGGACGCCGGCGCGCGACAGGCGCGTGGTGCCGTCCGGCAGGTAGCCCTCGTTCTGCCGGTCGCGGATCGCGAGGCAGCGGTTCGTCTTCGGGCTCTGGCAGTGCATGCACTCGCCGCACTCGGGCGCGAACAAGGTGATCACGTGGTCGCCCGGTCGCAGCGACGCGACGCCCTTGCCGACGCGCTCGACGACACCGGCGCCCTCGTGTCCAAGAACGCACGGCGCGTAGCCGGTCGGATCGACGCCGGAGGCGGTGTACAGGTCGGTGTGACAGACGCCGCACGCGGCGAGCCTGACGAGCGCCTCACCGGCCTTCGGCTCGGCGAGCTCGACCTCCTGCACGACGAGGGGCCGGCCGAACTCCTCGAGGACCGCGGCGCGGATCTTCACGCTGCGAAACGTAGTCAGCTGATGCTGGCTTCGGCGTCGGCCGGGAAGGTGCGCGACCAGGCGTCGACGAATGCAGCCGCATACTTCGAGCCCGGCGGAATCAGCTCCGACGCACGTCCGAACGCAGCCCGCGCTGCGGTGCGCGACCCCGCTGCGGCAAGGGCCTCCCCGAGCGCCCATTGCGCACGGCCGCGGAGCGTCGGATCCTCGTTCTCGTCGAGCAGGTCGATCGCCTCGGTCGCGTGGTCGATCGCGGCGGCCGCGTTGGCGCTGCGAGCCTCGACGAGAGCCGCCTGGATGCCGAACCACGCGCGGTCCTGCGCCGCTGTCACAGTGCCGAGGGAGGCGGCCTCGAGATGCCTCCGTGCTTCTTCGACCTCGTTCTCGTACAGCGCGAGCTCGGCGGCGAGCAGATGTGCGCGCGAGAGCGAGGCGGTGTCCTCGCTCGCTTCGAGGAGCGCGATCGCGCGATTGATGCCGAGCCGCGCCGTGCTGTGGTCACCGGCAAGCGAGGCGAGCCGCGCCTCCGACCAGTAGAGCCGCACGCGGGAGTAGGCGTCGTCGGGCTCGTTCCCCTCGCCGAGCGCCCGGGCGAGGGCGGCGCGCGCCCCGTCGACGTCGCCGAGGTCGGCGAGCGCGTAGCTCAGGTAGCTCGCGAACCGGACGAGGCCGGCCCTGTCGACGGGTCTCCTGGCAGCGACGTCGTCGAGCGCGCCGCGAAGGAGGTCGACCGCTTCGATCGCACGGCCGGCGCTCGCGAGCGAGTGGCCGAGGGTGGCGTAGACGTCCGGATGGGTATGCGGCGCGACCCACGGCTGCTCGACGGCAGGCTCGAGATGCTCGATCGCGACCGCGTGATCTCCGCGGTGAGCCGCGACCAATCCGAGTCCGACCCGGGCGCGCGTGGCGTCCCGCGGGTCACCCGCGTCGGTCGCTTCGGCGAGCACCTCGGCGAAGGCGGCCTCGGCCGCGGAGGCGTCCTGCTCGATGCGCAGCGCCAGCTCGGCCTCGCCGAGCCGGAGCTCACGCGACGCGGCGTCGGCGAGCTCGCGACCGGTCTCGAGATACTCGGCGCTGACGCCCAGGCTGCGGGCGAGCACCCGGAGCGCCTTCATCGACGGCGAACGCTGCCCCAGCTCGACGCGCGAGATGTACGCGTACGTGACGCCCGGCCCCGCCAGGGCGCGCTGCGAGAGGCCGCGCTCGAGGCGGAGCCGCCGGATGCGCTCTCCGATCGTCTCCTCGGCCATTACGTGGATCTTGGCCGTTCGGTTGACAGGAGTCAATCACCCGAAAGCCGAGGACTTGCTGTACGGGGTCGAGATCTGTCAACTTTTGTCGACGCGTCCGGCGGATTGGGACGTCAGGTCGGCGGTGCCGAAAGGAGGTGAACCTGTGCGGCTCAAGGTCCTCACGCTGCTCCTCGTCCTCGCGACGATCGCCGCGTTCCTCGCAGATACTGGCTGGGGTCCGTAGGCGGTGACCCGGGGGTCAGGCCTTGCCTGACCCCCTCTTGCTCCCGGCACTTGTCACCGTTGCGACGTGACGACTGTCGAGGTTTGCGGTGAAGCCTGCACCGATCACTCCCATTCGATCGTCGCCGGCGGCTTCGAGGTGACGTCGAGGACGACCCGGTTCACGCTGGGGATCTCGTTCACGAGGCGTGAGGCGACGACCTCGACCAGGTCGTACGGGAGCCGGGCCCAGTCGGCCGTCATCGCGTCGTCGGAGGTGACGGCGCGGATTGCGATCGGGTAGCCGTAAGTGCGCGAGTCGCCCTGCACGCCGACCGAGCGAATCGCCGGCAGCACGCAGAACGACTGCCAGAGCTCGCGGTAGAGGCCGGCGCGGCGTATCTCCTCCTGCAGGATCGCGTCGGCGTCGCGCAACGTCTCGAGCCGCTCGCCCGTCACCTCGCCGACGATCCGGATCGCGAGCCCCGGGCCGGGGAACGGCTGCCGCCACACCAGCCGCTCCGGCATGCCGAGCTCCTCGCCGACGCGGCGCACCTCGTCCTTGAAGAGCAGGCGCAGCGGCTCGACCAGCTTCAGCTTCATGTCGGCAGGCAGCCCGCCGACGTTGTGGTGGCTCTTGATCGTCTCGGCAACGCCCCCCTCGCCGCCCGACTCGATCACGTCGGAGTAGAGCGTCCCCTGCACGAGGTACTCGACCTCGCCGAGCCTTCGAGCCTGCTCCTCGAAGACGCGGATGAACTCCTCGCCGATCCGCTTCCGCTTCTCCTCCGGGTCGAGGACCCCGGCGAGCTTGGCGAGGAAGCGCTCTTGGGCGTCCACGTGTACGAGCTGCACGCCGAACCCGGAGAACGTCTCGACGACCTGCGACGCCTCGTCTTTCCGCAGCAGGCCGTGGTCGACGAACACGCAGGTGAGCTGATCGCCGACCGCCTTGTGCACGAGCAGCGCGGCGACCGCGCTGTCGACGCCGCCTGAGAGCCCGCAGAGCACGCGCCCCCGCCCGACACGCGCGCGGATTCGCTCGACCTGCTCCTCGATCAGCGCCGCGGGCGTCCACGACGGCGCCGCACCGGCGATCCCGAACAAGAAGTTCTTCAGCACCTGCTGGCCGTTCGGCGTGTGCACGACCTCGGGGTGGAACTGGATCCCGTACAGCCGCCGCCGCTCGTCCTCGAACGCTGCCACCGGCGTCGCCGCCGACGACGCGGTCACGGTCGCACCGGTGGGCGGCTCGACCACGGAGTCACGGTGGCTCATCCAGACCGTCTGCTCCTCGACGAGGTCTTTCGCCAGTTCGCCGCGGAAGCGGAGGACCGTCTTGCCGAACTCGCCGGCGCCGGTGCGGTCGACGCGGCCGCCCGGCAAGTCCTGCGCCATCAGTTGCATGCCGTAGCAGATGCCGAGCGTCGGCACGCCGAGCTCGAACAGCCTCGGGTCGACGTGCGGCGCGCCCTCCGCGTACACGGACGCGGGGCCGCCGGAGAGGATCAGCGCGACCGGTTTGCGGCGGCGGATCTCGTCGACGCTCGCGCGGTGCGAGACGAGCTCGGAGTAGACACGCGCCTCGCGCACGCGGCGCGCGATCAGCTGCGAGTACTGGCCGCCGAGGTCGACCACGAGGACCGGACGCTCGTCGGGGAGCGCGTGGAGGACCGCGACGGCTTCAGACGCGACGATAGTTCGGCGCGTCCTTCGTGATCGCGATGTCGTGCGGATGAGACTCGCGCAGGCCGGCGCCGGTGATGCGGACGAAGCGTGCTTGCTTCATCGCCTCGACCGTCGGCGCCCCGCAGTAGCCCATGGCCTGCCGGAGCCCACCCACGAGCTGGTGGAGCACGCCGGCGAGCGCGCCCTTGTACGGAACGCGACCCTCGATTCCCTCGGGCACGAGCTTCTCCACGTCCTCGACGTCCCCCTGGAAGTAGCGGTCCTTGGAGAACCCGCGCGCCTTCATCGCGCCGAGCGAACCCATGCCGCGGTACTCCTTGTAGCGCTCGCCCTGCATGAAGATGACGTCGCCCGGTGCCTCCTCCGTGCCGGCGAGGATCGAGCCGAGCATGACCGTGTCGGCGCCGGCGGCGATTGCCTTCGCGACATCGCCGGACGACGTGAGACCGCCGTCGCCGATCACCGGTACGCCGTGCGCGGACGCGATCTCGGCGACGTCGTACACGGCCGTCACCTGCGGCACGCCGACACCGGCGACGACGCGCGTCGTGCAACTCGATCCCGGTCCGATACCGACCTTGACTGCGTCGGCGCCGGAGTCAATCAGCGCCTCCGCCGCGTCGGCTGTGGCGATGTTGCCGGCGACGACCTCGAACTCGCCGGACAGCGACTTGATCCGCGCCACCATCTCCAGCACGCCGCGCGAGTGGCCGTGCGCGGTGTCGACGACGAGCACGTCGGCGCCGGCGGCGACGAGCGCCTCGGCACGCTCGAGCGCATCGGGGCCGACGCCGACCGCTGCGCCGACCCGGAGGCGGCCGGCGGCGTCCTTCGTCGCGCGCGGAAACTCGATCCGTTTCTGGATGTCCTTGACGGTGATCAGCCCCTTCAAGACGCCGTCCGCGTCGACGACCGGGAGCTTCTCGATCCGGTGCCGGTGGAGCAACCGCTCCGCCTCGGCGAGGGTCGTCCCGACCGGGGCGGTCACGAGCCCGTCGGCCGTCATCAGGGCCGACACCGGCTGGTTCACGTCCTGCTCGAAACGTAGGTCGCGGTTCGTCAGGATGCCGACGAGCCTGCCGCCGTCGCCGGTGATCGGCACGCCTGAGACGTGATAGTGCTGCATCAGCTCGAGGGCGTCGGCGACGAGCGCCGCCGGCGGCAGCGTGAGCGGCTCGACGATCATTCCCGACTCCGAGCGCTTCGCCTTGTCGACCTCGGCCACCTGCTCCTCGATCGAGAGGTTGCGGTGGACGATCCCGATCCCGCCTTCGCGGGCGAGCGCAATCGCCATGCGCGCCTCGGTGACGGTGTCCATCGCCGCGGACACAACGGGCACCTCGAGCGCGATCGTGCGTGTCAGCCGCGTCGCCGTGGAGACGTCGTTCGGGAGGACGGACGACTCGGCCGGGACGAGCAGCACGTCGTCGAACGTGAGCCCCTCCTTGCCGAACTTCTCGGACTGGGAGAGATCGGCCTCGACGCGGAATCTCTCGACGTCCATCCGCAGAAGATAGCGACCTCGGCGGGCAGCACCGGCGCGTACGCTGCAACGGTGAACACACGAAAAATCGTTCTCGCCGCGGCCGGGGTCGTCCACTCGCCGCCGCGGGCGACTACGGCGCGTCGAGGGGCCCGACGCCCGCGCTGCCAACCCGACGCGCCTGAGCGCACCCGCGTCTAGACAGCCACCGGTCGCAGCTCGGACACCTCGACGGCGCTTTGGAGCCGGCTCGCCTGCTTCGGGTCGAAGCGGCCGGCGCCGAGCTCCAGCGTCGAGGCGCTGCCGGCGGCAACCGCGGCCCGCACGCATTCCTCCGGTGGCCGTCCGGCGCTGCGCGCGGCAAGGAACGCGGCGAGCAGGACGTCCTCGGCAGCAACGGCGGAGACCGGCTCGACGCGCGGCGCCGTCCCGCGCAGACGGAGCGCCTGCCTTCCCTCCCGCAGAAGCGCGACGCAGCCGTCCTCGGTGGTCACGATCACGTTACGCGCACCGAGCTCGGCGATCCGCTCGACCCCGAGCTCGAAGTCCTCGTCGTCGTGGAACTCCTGGCCGACGAGCGCCTCCGCCTCGGCCTGGCTCGGGCAGACGAGCAGCGGCTCGGCCTCGACCGCGAGCCGCAGAGGCTCGCCCTCGCAGGCGATCACGGCCGGCACGTGGCGGCGCGCGAGCTCGTGCACGGCGTCGGCGTAGAAGCCGTCGTCGACGTCGCGCGGGAGCGAGCCGCCGAACACGACCAGCTCGGCGCCCTGCGAGAGGTAGCGCAACTTCTCCCGCAGCGTCTCGAGCTCGTCCGGCCTGACCGTTGGTCCCCACTCGTAGATCTCGGTGTACGTGCCGCCGGCGGGGTCGACGATCGCCGTCGACGTCCGCGACTCGCCTTCGATGCGCACGAAGTCGTTCAGCAGCGACTCCTCCGTCAGGCGCTCGACGATGCGCGCCCCGGTGACACCGCCGGCGAGGCCTGTGGCGACGACCGGGACGTCGAGGGTCTTTAGCGACCGCGCGATGTTGATTCCCTTGCCGCCCGCGAGGGGCAAGCCCGCGCTCGCGCGATGCCGTTGTCCGCGCTGGAAGTTGGGGACGGTGATCGTCCGGTCGATCGCCGCGTTGAGCGTGACGGTGACGATCATTTCAAGAGGCCCAGCACGTGGTGCACGGTCCGTCCTGCGTACCAGCGTATCCGGCTGGCCGTGCTCGGCCGAGGGACGCTCCGCGCCGCGACGAGCGAGCGGCTGCCGAGCAAGCGGTCGCCCGCCCAGATCTCGACGCGCCCCAGCTCCTCGCCCCGGTGCACGGGCAGCGACACGCCGGCCGGCGCAAGCACGCGCTCGGTCAGCGGCCGGCCAAGCCGAACCAGGTCGGACTGCGCGGTGCGCGCGACGAGCGGGAGGGGCGACTTGCCGTAGGGAAGCGTCACGCGCGCGTACACGCGCCCCGCTTCGATTGCGGAGACGACGCGGTACTGGTCGACGCCGTAGCGAAGCAGCCGCTCGAGATCCGCGTCGCGCTGCGAACGCGACGGGCTGCCGAGGATCGTCGCATACAGGGTCAGCCCCGGCTCGCGGAACGCCGTCACCTGACACCAGCCGGCGAGACTCGTGTGGCCGGTCTTGACGCCGATCACGCCCGGGACGACGCCGAGCAAGTCGTTCCAGGTGTGGAGCGTGCGGTCGCCGCTGATCACGTCCTGCCGCTCGCCGACCGTCAGCCGGATCACCGGGACGCGCATAGCGGCGAGCGCAAGCTTCGTCACGTCGCGCGCGCTCGAGTACTCGCCCGTCGCGTCGAGCCCGTCGGGGCGGACGAAGTGCGTGTCGCGGAGGCCGAGCGCGCGGGCTTTCGCGTTCATGAGCTTCGCGAAGGCCGGAAAGCTCGGCGCCACGGAGAGCGCGAGCGCGTCGGCGGCATCGTTCGCGGACTGGATCAGCGCCCCTTTGACGAGGTCATGCACGGTCATCTCTTCGCCCGGACGCAGGTCGATCGACTCCTGGCCGACGGTCGTGACCCGCGGGTCGACGGTGACGACGTCGCCGAGCTTTTCGTGCTGGAGCGCGACGAGCACCGTCATCAGCTTCGTGATCGACGCGATCGGGACGGGGGCGGTCGCGTCGTACTGAGCTAGGACCGCTCCGGTGGTCGGGTTCTCGACGAGCCACGCGTGGGCGTCGATTGCCGGCGGCGGCGCGGCGAGCGCGGGCGCTGCGGCGTAGCAGGCCGTAGCCAGCGCGAGCCCGAAGAGGATCCGCCTCAACGGAGGCGGATCTTCTCGCCGATGAACAGCGCGGTCGGGCGCAGCGACGGGTTGAGGGCACGGAGCCGCGCGTAGGGAACGTGCGTCTTGGCCGCGATCCCGACGAGCGTATCGCCGGGGACGACGCGGTAGAGGCGCGCCGTCGCCGGCTTGCCCGCCGTCGGCGGCCGCACGCGATGGGACCGGACGACCGGCGCTGGGGCGGGGTGGTGCCGCGTCGCGTGGACGACCACCACGGCCACGGTCACGGCGAGCAGGAACACGGCCGGCGCGAGCAGCGCCCGGTACCCGGTCACCAGCCGGAGACCGACCACAGCTCGCTCCGTAGTCGGGCCGCCTCCGCGCCGGCGGCGGACCGGTAGTCGGCCCCCGTCTCGCGGAACGCGTAGAGCACCGAGCGCGAGACGTTGACGAGCGCACTCGCCGGGCCGCTCGTGAACGCGCGCTCGAGATCGCCGAGCTTCGCCCCCTGTGCGCCGACACCCGGCAGCAAGAGCACGCTTTGCGGCATCAGCCTGCGCGCCTCGCCGACGGCGCCCGGATGCGTCGCGCCGACGACCGCCCCGACCGAGGAGAGCCCGTGCTCGCCCACGAGGTCCTCGCCCCACTCGGCGACGAGCCGCGCCACGTGCTGCCACATCTGCTGACCGTCCGAGAGCCGGACGTCCTGGACGTCGTCGCCCGCATTCGAGGTCTTGACCACACAGAAGATGCCCGTGCCCGACCGGCGCGCGGCAGCGAGGTAGGGCTCGACGGACTCGCGCCCGAGCCACACGTTGACGGTGAGCGCGTCGGCGCGTGGCTCCGGGCCTTCGATGTACGCGGCGGCGTAGGCGCGCGCGGTCGAGCCGACGTCGCCGCGCTTCCCGTCGGCGACGACCAACAGGCCGGCGCGGCGCGCGTACTGGCAGACCTCCTCGAAGGCCGCCATTCCCTCCGCGCCGTGTACCTCGAAGAACGCGAGCTGCGGCTTGACGGCGACCGCGTGCGGCGCGACCGCGTCGACGATCCCGCAGCAGAAACGGGCGAGGTCACCGCGCAGCTCGACCGGGAGCAGGTCGGGCATGGGGTCGAGGCCGACAACGAGCTGGCTGCGCTTCCGCTCGACCTCGGCGGCGAGCCGGTCGGCGAACGTGAGCGTCCCGACTGCCATACGCAGGCTCAGGATAGAGGCCGGATCGGAACGACCGAGGGCCGCGTCGCGCGGCCCTCGAGCACCCCCGGCCTGATGCCGTCCTCAGCTCTTCAGCGCCGCCTTGAGCTGGCTACCGGCGCTGAACTTCGGCACGGTCGTGGCCGCGATTTGCACCCGCTCGCCCGTGCGCGGGTTCACGCCCTGACGGGCGGCGCGCGCGGCCGCCGAGAACTTGCCGAAGCCCGTGAAGTTGATCGAGTCGCCGCTCTTCAGCGTCTCGGTGACTGACTCCATGAAGGCGTCGACGGCCTTTCCGGCGTCGCGCTCGGTGAGGTTCGCCTTCTGCGCGACCTTCTTGATGAAATCCTGCTTCGTCAAAGCCTTCCTCCTGATCGGGGATTGGCCTGGCTAGACCGTGCCGAACACCCTAACAACGGCGTCGGATATCGCTCAACCATGCGCGTTTGCGGCGTCTTTTCGGAGGTCCGAGACCCTCAGGAGTGGCTCGAGCCGGACGGCGGCTCGCGCGAGCTCGTCGGCGCCGCCTTCCTCGCGGTCGACCACGCAGACGGCGTGCGAGACCCGCAGGCCTGCCGCCCGGAGCGCCGCCACCGCCGAGAGCGCGGCGCCGCCGGAGGTGACGACATCCTCGACGAGGCAGACGAGCTCGCCGGCCTCGAACGGCCCCTCGAGCCTGTTTCTCGTGGCGTGATCCTTGGGCTCGTTGCGCACGATCACGAACGGGAGCCCAGCCGCGAGCGACGCGGCCGCGGCGAGCGGGACGGCGCCGAGCTCCGGCGCCGCCAGACGGTCGGCCTCGGGCTCGCAGGCCGCGACGGCGGCGGCGATGGCCTCGCCGAGGCGGCGCAGGAGCTCCGGCTGCGTGCCGAACCGGTACTTGTCGAGGTAGTAGGAGCTGCGGCGGCCGGAGCGGAGGACGAAGTCGCCCTCGAGCCAGGCGGCCTCGCGGATCGCCTCGGCGAGCGACGTCATCCGGCGTGCCGGATCAGCTCGCGTGCGAGCGCGAGGAGCCGCTGCGCCTCGGGTGCGCCGTCTGCGACCGAGGTCATCGAGCCGTCGTCGGCATACAGGTCGACATGCTCGCGGTGCCGGGCGGCCCGCCGCCGGTAGAGCACCGAGGCGACCAGGGAGCCGAGCGTGAGCAGGGCCCCGGTCGCGAGCCTACGCCGTGGCATCGGCCGGCCGGCGTTGCGCGCGCGGCTCGGGCTCGTCGTCGAGCGAGCGCAGGCAGTGCTTGAGGTCGTAGAAGACGAGGCCGACCGTCGGCTCGGGCCTCGTCACGGCGGCCACGACGGGCCCCCCGTCGCCCCCGCGGACGACGAACACGCTGCCCTCGAGGGTCGCCGCCTCGAGCTGCGTCAGGCCCGGCAGGCCGTGGGCCACGCGCACCGCGTCCGCCTCGGTCAGGAAGCGCTCGAGACCGGCTGCGAACCGCCGCGCGCGCCCGTCGTCGTCGAACGTCGACGAGAGCACGGCCCCGTCCTCAGCGAGGATCGCGGCCTGGACGATCTGCGACGAGATCTCGGTCAGGTCGGCCAGTGCCTGAGCCGCGTCCACGTCCCGGAGCATACTGCCGCCCATGCGGGCCGTTCTCAGCAAGTTCTTCGCCGACCGTGGCACGCACCTCGCAGCGATGATCGCCTACTTCGCGCTGCTCTCGTTCGTGCCGCTGCTCCTGCTCTCGCTCGCGCTGCTCGGGCTCGCGCACGAGGCGACCGCGAACTCATTCTTCGTGCGCGAGCTGAAGAAGGACTTCCCGAGCACGTCGCTGAACTCGATCCTGCGCGCGGTGCGTGCGATCCAGGACAACGCAACCGCGCTCGGGCTCGTCGGCGGCTTCTTCCTGCTCTGGTCGTCTCTCTCGTTCTTCTCCGTCCTCGAGAGCGCGTTCAACATCGTCTACGGACGGCCGAACCGCGGCTGGCTGCACGGAAAGGCACTCGCGTCGATGCTGATGGTCGGCTCGCTCGTCGCGCTCTTCACGTCACTCGTCGCCGGCTCGATCGGCGCAGAGATCCTCAAGCGCTACGCGGGCTTCAGCGGCAACGGCGCCTTCGCGACCATCGTCTCGATCGCCGTCTCGATCCTGGGGATCTTCGTCTTCCTCGCCTCTGCGTACTACGTGCTGACGAACGTCGACCTCCGTTTGCGCGAGGTGCTGCCCGGGGCCGTCGCCGCGGCGCTCGCGCTCGAGGCGACGTTCCAGGTCCTGCCGCTGTTCGTGAGGGTCTCCAAGCACAACCCCGTGCTCCAGACCCTCTCCGGGCCGGCCGTGCTGCTCGTGTGGCTGTACGTGATGGCGAACGTGATCGTGCTCGGCGCAGAGATCAACTTCTACGTGCGCGGGCGAACCCCGCTGCAAGCGCCTGCGCCGCACGCGCGCGGTGCGAGTGTGCACCCTTCCATTCCTCGCCGAGCTCGGCGACGGTCTGCGTGAATCCCGCGGGAACGAAGATCGGGTCGTAGCCGAAGCCTGCCTCGCCGCGGCGCCCGGGCGCGATCGTGCCCTCGAGGACGCCCTCGGCGCGTAGCTCATGGCCGTCGGGGGCGACCGCTACCAGCACCGTCACCATCCTCGCGCGGCGGTCCCGCTCGTCTCCGAGCCGCACGAGGAGCGCGTCGGCCTGGTCGCCGGCCGCCCACCGGGCGGATCGGATCCCGGGCGCGCCGTCGAGCGCAGCGGCCTCGATCCCGGAGTCCTCGCCGATCGCCCAGACGTCCGGCGCCCGCGCATGTCCGAACCGGGCCTTGATGCGCGCGTTCTCCCCGTACGTCGCGCCGGTCTCCTCGGGCCAGTCGTCGGCCTCGAGCGGCTCGAGCTCCCAGCCCGGGAGCGCCGCGCGCAGCTCTTCGAGCTTGTGCCGGTTCCGGGACGCGAGGAGCGCCTTCGGCGGAGGCGGCATCACGAGCGCTCCTGGTCGCCGACGCGGACGGACACGCGAGCGAAGCTCGCGTGTCCTGACGGCGGCGTCGCAACCGCCGCCTTCATCTGCGCCAGCGAACACCGGCGACCGAGTCGAGCTCGTCGAGCTGCGCGATCAGCTCGTCGTCGACGCCCGGCAGGTCGGCGGTGATCACGCGCCGGCCGGCGTAGTCGCGCAGCTCGAGGTGCCTGGCCTCCTTGCCGATCAGCTGCAGCACGCTGCGGCCGCTGAAGCCCTCGCGCAGCTCGACCACGAGCCGGCGGTCCTCGGGGCGAACGCGCTCGAGCGCGCGGAAGGCGACGACCCGGAGCGGCCAGAGGGCGAAGATCGTCAGCGCCGTGCCGATCACCGCCGGCCAGTAGTAGCCGGCGCCGGCCGCCATGCCGACCGCGGCGACCACCCAGAGGCTGCCGGCCGTAGTCAAGCCGCGCACCGACAGGCCCTCGCGCAGGATCGCGCCCGCGCCGAGGAAGCCGATCCCGGTCACGACCTGCGCGGCGACCCGCGTCGGGTCGACACGTGAGCCGAAGTCGCTGAAGCCGTACGCGCCGACGAGCGTGAACAGAGCCGCGCCGAGCGACACGAGCAGGTGCGTCCGCACGCCTGCCTCTCGGTCGCGGATCTCCCGCTCGACGCCGACGGCCGCACCGAGGCCTGCCGCGACCGCCAGCCGGAGCAGCACGTCTGCGCCTCCGAGCGAGCCGAGGCTACTCGCGAGGAGCATCGATCGCCTCTCGCTGGACGAGCTCGAGCTGCTCGATCCCGGTCGCGGCGAGGTCGAGCAGCTCGTCGAGCTGCTCGCGGTCGAACGGCACGCGCTCTGCGGTCGCCTGCACCTCGACGAGGCGGCCGTCGCCCGTGATGACGACGTTCACGTCGGCGTCGGCGGTCGAGTCCTCCGCGTAGTCGAGGTCGAGCAGCGATTCACCGCCGACGACGCCGACCGAGACGGCGGCGACCGACCCGGTCAGCACCTTCGAGAGGGCGAAGCGGTCGAGCGCGCGGTAGGCGGCGACATAGGCGCCGCAGATCGCAGCGCAACGGGTGCCACCGTCGGCCTGCAGGACGTCGCAGTCCAGGTAGACCGTTCGCTCGCCGAGCGCCTCGAAATCGACCACCGCGCGCAGCGCCCGGCCGATCAGGCGCTGGATCTCGACCGTCCGGCCGCCCTGCCTCCCGCGCGCCGCCTCCCGCTCCGACCGGTCGCCGGTCGAGGCCGGAAGCAGCGAGTACTCAGCCGTCATCCAGCCACGGCCGCTCTTGTAGAGCCAGCGCGGCACCCCCTCCGTGATCGACGCGGTACAGAGGACGCGGGTCTTCCCCTGCGACCAGAGCACCATCCCGTGCGGCTGTTCGAGAAAGGTCGGGTCGGCGACAACCGCGCGGAGCTGGTCGGGCCGCCTGCCGTCGGGCCGGGTCACGCCGCACGCTCGAGCTCGGCGAGCGCGACGCGCTCGACGTCGCCGAGCGGCAGCTGCAGGAACCGCTCGCCGAGCGAGCGAAACACACCCGCGTCGCCGGTCGTGAGGAAGCGGTACTCGCCCAGCCGCCCCGGCTCGTTCGCCCAGCCCTTCCGCGCCAGCGTCTCGGCGACCTCGCGTGCGGTCTCCTCGGCGGAGAAGACGAGGGTCACCTCGCGCCCGAAGACGCGCTCGAAGACCGGGCGGATCAACGGATAGTGGGTACAGCCGAGGATGACCGTGTCGCAGCCCGCGTGCTGCAGCGGAGCGACGTACTCGCGCACGGCGTCGACCGTCTGCGCGCCGGCCTCGATCAGCCGCACGAGCTCCGGGCAGGCGACCGCGGTGACGCGGACGCCCGCGTCGAGCGCGTGCACGAGCGTCTCGTAACGCCTCGCGTCGACGGTCGCCTGCGTCGCGAGCAGGCCGACGCGCCGGTTGCGCGTGGCACGCACCGCGGCGGCAGCCTCCGGAGCGATCACCCCGATGACGGGCACGGCGAGGCTCTCCTGCAGCGCGGGCAGCGCCGCAGAGGTGGCGGCGTTGCAGGCGACGACGATCAGCTTCACGCCCTGGCCTTCCAGATAGAGCGCGATCTCGTGCGCGAAGCGGCGGATCTCCGCGAGTGGACGCGGCCCGTACGGCAGCCGGGCGTGGTCGCCCAGGTAGACGAAGTCCTCGGCCGGCAGCGTCACCAGGCACTCGTGCAGGACCGTCAGGCCGCCGACGCCGGAGTCGAACACGCCGATCGGCCGCCCGTCCACATGCTGATTCTAGGATCTGAACGTGCCTGCGCCCGTCCGGATCGGGACGTGCTCGTGGGCCGACGAGGCGCTCGTCAAGCACTGGTACCCGCCCGGCCTCCCTGGTCGCGAACGGCTGTCGTACTACGCGCAGCGGTTCTCGACGGTCGAGGTCGACTCGACGTTCTACCGCATCCCCGCGCTCGACATGGTCCGCGGCTGGGCCGACCGGACGCCGCCGGGGTTCGTGATGCACGTGAAGGCGTTCGGTCTGATGACGCGCCATCCGGTGCCGCTCGAGCGCCTGCCGCCCGAGCTCCGCGACGGCATGCCGGTCGACGAGCGCGGACGTGTCGACCGGCCGCCGCGCGAGGCACGGGCACGCGTCTTTCGCGTCTTCCTCGACGCGCTCGAGCCGCTGCGCGCCGCCGCGAAGCTCGGCGGCATCCTCTTCCAGCTGCCCCCGTACGTCGTCTGGCGAGCCTCGTCCCTCGACTACCTCGACTGGGCGCACGACCAGCTCGGAGGCGACCGGATGCTGGCGGAGTTTCGGCACCGCTCGTGGTTCGAGGACGACGTCCGCACCGAGATGCTCCGCTTCCTCGAGGAGCGCGGCATCGCGTACGTCACCGTCGATGCGCCGAAGGTCGACGCGAAGAACGTGCCATCGACCGTCGTCGCGGCGACGGCGCCGCTCGCCTACGTCCGTTTCCACGGCCGCAACGCGGCGACGTGGAACCGCCGCGGCGGCGGCGCGGCCGAGCGATTCGACTACCTCTACTCACCCGACGAGCTGCGCGAATGGGTCGAGCCGGTGCGCGAGCTCAGGTCGGACTCCGAGGAGGCGTACGCGTTCTTCAACAACAACAACCAGACGAACGGCGTCGCACAGGCGCCGGCCGGCGCCGAGCTGTTGCGCCGCCTGCTCGAGGAGGAAGGCGTCCCGGTCGCGTGACCTCGGCGGGCGCTAGCGTCCGGGGATGCGCGTGCTATCCCTCGTGCACGATCCCGACGCGGGCTCCGAGCTGTTCGGCGACGTCGTGCGCGAGCACGGCCACGATCACGTCGAGTGGGAACTCCCGGTCCGCGGGCGGCCGCAGACGGACGCCGACGCCGTGATCGTGTTCGGCGGCGCTCAGAACGTGGGCGAGGAGGACAGCTACCCGTGGCTGGAGGACGAGTACGCGCTCCTACGCGGCTGGGTCGACGCCGGAACGCCGCTGCTCGGGATCTGCCTCGGCGCCCAGACCCTCGCGCACGCAGCCGGCGGACGCGTCGCGCGGACGCCCGAGCCGCAGGTCGGCCTCAAGGAGGTGACGCTGACCGGCGAAGGCGAGCGCGACCCGGTTCTCGGCGCCCTGGGGCCACGCTTCGAGGCGCTCTTCACCAACGAGTTCGCCTTCGAGGTGCCGCCCGGCGCAGCCGAGCTCGCGCGCTCGTCAGGCCGCGCCCAGGGCTTCCGGCTCGGCGAGCGCGCCTGGGGACTGCAGTTCCACCCCGAGGTGCGCCGCGACCAGGTGCTCGACTGGTGGAGTAGCCGTTCGTGGCTGCCGAAGCCGCTCGAGGCGCTGACACGCGAGCTCGACGAGAAGATGGGCGCGATCGAGCGCGACGGCCGCGCGCTCTGCGCCGCCTTCCTCGCCGCCGCCGAGGCAGGCTAAGGCAGCTCGCCGAGCACGATCGTCGCGCCGGACTCGCTCTGCGTCAGCGTGCCGGTCCAATCCGAGGCGGCCGGGAAGTAACCCTGGAAGACGCCGACGACGTCGTCCTTCGCCTTCGCGAGCACGGCGCCGAGGATCCTCGGAATCGTCAAGGCGACCTGTGCGATCGCCTCTGCCGATGCCGCGCCCGGATTGGCGACGATCTTCTTGAGCGCGGCGGCGAGGTCGTCGTCGTTCTCGACGGCGTGGGCTGCGTCCGTGAGGTGTTCGCCGAGCTCGCGCGCGCCGCCGTCCGAGTCGGCGACGTAGATCGATACGACGATTCCGCCGGTCACCTCGCGAAGCGGCGCGACCGGTGCGCCCGCGCCGAGCGTCCAGCAGAACGTCTCCCCGGGCATGAGCTCGACCGTCGCAAGCTCGGCGTCCGCGGATTTGAGCGGGAACACGAACACCGGCTGCCTGCTGAGGTCGAAGGACGTCGCGAGCCAGACGATCTGCTCACGGTGCTCGAGGAAGGGAATGTGCGAGAGCAGTCCGTCGTGCCCGCGATGGAGCGTCAGCTCCCTCAGCACGAGACCCCGCTCGCGCCTCGGCGCCGACGCGACCCGCACCGGTGGGAGCGGGCGGCCGAGACGTGAGCGCACGCCGTCCGACGATCTTGCCGCGGCCGCGGCGTACTCCTCCTCTCGCTCGCGCTCGAGCTCGTGCGGCGACACGAGGTCGCTCGGTGAGCCTGCGGTGATGAGGAACTCGCTTGCGGCGCTCGTCGCCATCGGAAACCTCCAGGGTCGTGGTCGCCGCAAGTGGTGTTCTCGTCAGAGCATCCGCCCTCGCGCGGGCCGCGTCAAGCCACCGCCACCTCCTGCGTGCAGAAGGCGCACCGTGTCGCCGCGACGGGGATCTCGCTCAGGCAGTACGGACATGGCCGCACCGTCTCGTCAACCGGCGGCTCGGTCTTGCGGCGTGCCAGCAGCGCGTTCACGGGCTTGAGGACGAGGTAGAAGACGACGGCAGCGATCGTGACGAACGCCAGCAGCGAGTTGATGAAGTCGCCGTACAGGAACTGGCTCTTGTGGATCGTGAACGAGAGCAAGCCGAAGTCCGGCTTGCCGCCGATCGCCGCGATCAGCGGCGTGATCAGGTCCTTGACGAGTGCCGTCACGACCGCCGCGAAGGCCAGGCCGATGACGATGCCGACGGCCGTGTCGACGAGGTTGCCGCGCAGCAGGAACTCTCTGAAGTCCTTCATCGTCTGCTCCTTTTCGAACGGGGTGCGCCGGATTCTGTCGCCTCGTGCGGCGACACGCGATCAGGTCGCAGCGGGCAGATCGGTGCGCGACCACTCGTGCCACGAGCCGGCGTAGTTCCGCGCGTCGTAACCGAACCCGCGCAGCACTTGCACGGCGAGGTGCGACCTGGAGCCGGAATGGCAGTAGACGGCGATCTCGGCGCCCGCCGGCAGTGCCAGGCGCGAGCGCAACTCCGGCTCGCCGAGGTCGAGCAACTCCTCGAGCGGCAGGTTGACCGCGCCTGGGAGGTGACCCTGGCGCGGGTCGCATGGGGCACCGTGGCTGCCGTCGAACTCGGCGGGCGCTCGGACGTCCAGAAGGGGCAGCTCGCCGAGCCGCTCCGCGAGCTCGGCCAGCTCGATCACGGGCTCAGACACCTTTGAGACGCGCCGTCACGGCTCAAGCCCCATGACGCGGGCAAGTCGGTCGTAGAGCTCGAGCGCCGGCGGCAGCTCGGCGGGCGCGGCCGCCGTGCGCGCGACGGTGCGCACCTCTTCCCGGTCGGCGCCGGTCAGCCGGGCGACGAGCGTCGGGTTCGCTGCGAGCGCCAGCTCGTCCGCCTTCGAGAGGTCGCCGTAGTAGGTCGGCACCGACAGGTATTCGTCGACCATCCGCCCTCGCTCGTAGAGCCGGAAACGGACGACCGCGCCCCGCTCGACGGCGAGTGCCACCACGACCGCGCCCAACCGGTCGGAGAGCTCCGCCGAAAGGCGCCCTTGCAACGCGACGTCCGGGTCGAGCTGCGGGTCGGCGATACGCATCCAGCCGTTCGCCGTCGAGCCAAGCTCGGCGGTCTCGAGCCGCGGGACGAACTGCGCGAGTGCGCGCTCGACGGAGATGCGATCGTCGCTCTGCACATGCACCGTGGCGCGCGACTGGCCGGTGGGCGGCACGGCGAGCCGGCGCTCGAGCGCGTCGAGCCTCGCGATGAACACCTGCTCGATCGGCCGGAATCCGAGCCGCTCCCAGACGCGCAGACCCACCTCGTTGCTCGTCAACGCGGTGAGGCTCACGTACTCGGCGCCGCGCGCGACGGCGGCCTCCGCGCACGCGTGCAGCAGTGCCTCGCCGACGCCACGCCGGCGGCTGCCGGGGCGGACGTGGATGGTGTCGAGATGCCACCGGCGCGGCTCGACTGCGGTTGCCTCGGCGAAGCCGATCACCTCCCCGTCCTCCTCCGCAACGACGACGACTCCCGACTCCATGTTCTCGAGCAGGCTCGCCCAGTCCACGTCCCACGTGTCGGGCGCGAATCCGTCGGGCTCGGGCACTTCGGCTTCGAACTCCTCCCAGAGCACGCGGATCGCGGCCTCGTCGGCCTCGGTCGCGGCCCTGACCGTCACCGGACGCGCATCCCGGTCAGCAGGTAGTGCGCCGACAGGTTCTGGAACGGATCGAGCCGGCGTCCGAGCTCGTGCACGTCGAGACCGTAGAGCACCACGGCGGCCTTGCGGAGCCCGAGGTCGGTGCCCGGCCACGCGCGCGCCCGGGCGAGGTGCCGCGCGAGGAACCACTCCGCGGTCCACGGGCCGAGCCCGCGTTGCGACATGATCGCGGCACGGACGGCGTCGTCGTCGAGCGCGGCGAGCGCGTCGAGGTCGAGCTCCGACCGTGCGAGGCCGACCACGTATTCCGCCTTCCGGCGGGAGAAGCCGAGCGCGACGAGTTCGTCCTCGCGGGCAGCCGCGATCCGCTCGCGGGTCGGGAACGCGTAGGCATGACCGCCGCGCGTGCCGAAGCGGACGATCAGCCGATTACGGACCGCGAACGCAGAGAAGAGCGAGACCTGCTGCGCGCTGATCGAGGTGACGAGCGCCTCGAACGGGTCGGGCGCGAGCGGCGGCCGGAAGCCGGCAAGGCGTCCGACGATCTCCCCGAGCACGGGTTGGGTCGCGGCCCACTCGCGAAACGACCCGAGCTCGAACTGGGCGCCGAGCAACTTCAGAACGATGCAACGCGTCTCGTCGTCGAGCGGCTCGACGTCGACCCCGCCGGCGGCCGGCTCGATCCGTACCTCGCGCTCGCCGACCACCCGACGCAGGGCGCCCGCGTGCCACAGGTTCGCGAGGTCGACGCCGAACGCACGGAAGCGTTCGGTCGAGAGGACGAAGTCGTACGGCTCAGGGAAGCGCAGGAGCAACGCGGTTCCGCAGGACGCCGAGGCCGTCGGCAGCGAGCTCGGCGGTGCCCCCGGGTGCGACAACTCCGCCTGAACCGCCATCGACGACCAGCAGATCGCCGGCACGGAGCCTCGTGTTCAACGCGGCGTGAGCGAGGAGCCCGCCCCAGTCGGGGGCCAGCTCGACCTCCCGGTTGTCGCCACGCACGCTGAAGGACGCGCGCTCCGTGTCGACGAACGGCCCGATCGAGAGCGCGAAGTCGCGGCTCTTCGCGCCCGGAAGATCGGGGGCGCGCCAGGTGTTGGCGAGCATGTAGCCGCCGATCGTGCCGTCGGCGCCGACGATGGCCGCAAGTCCAAGCCCGAGCTCGAGCGAGCCCGCACCCTGCGGGTAGGGGATCTCTTCCTCGGGCCCGTAGATCGCGGTGGCGTTGGCGAACGCGAAGTCCGTCCCGGTGAAGACGCGGACGCCGGGTGGATGCAAGACGGGCGCGCGGAGCTCGACCTCACCGAGCGGATACACGGCGTGCTCGCGGGCGGCCCCGCCGCCGGTGAAGAACGCCTGCAGCGTCTGCGCGGCGAGCTGGACGACCCGGTCGCCGTCGACGCGCCCCGGCCACCCCCGCTCGAGCCGGAGGCCCCGCGGGCTGAACATGCAGAGCTTCACGAGCGCCGCGGGAGCCGCGCGGCCGCCACGCAGCCGCAGCCGCGACCGCGCGCTCGCCCGCCTGCGCCGCCGAGAACGCGTCGGCAGCCAGGGAGACATGCCGAGCCGCGTGCAGATTCCAACCCGAGGGATTCTCGCCGGCCGCCCGAACCTCCCCCCGGGCGCACACATTGCCGACCGCGTGGACGTCCCCACGCAGGCCCAGATCCCAACCCGCGCGTCCAGCCCCGCCCGCGCCGAGATCCCGACCCGCGCGCACAACCCCGCCCAGGGTGGGGAGCTAGCCACCCTCCACCCACCAGGATCGTCACCCGCCGTGGCGGGGATGCGCAAGCTGTCCTTTGCAGCAAGAGCGTGACTTTCTCCGTTCGCACGGCTCGGTGGGGGCTTTTCTCTCTCCTCACGGCTCGGTGTGGACGACGACGTCTGCGATCTCCGGTTGCTCCCGCCTGATCCGCTCCTCGATCTCGCTGGCTCGGGCGTGGGCATCGGCGAGCGTCGACTGCGCGTCGAGCCCGAGCGTGAGCAGTGCGACGAGGCCCGCGTCCGTGCGGAGGAACCGGAGCTTGCGCGGCGGCAGTCCCGTCACCTGTCGGACGATCCGCTCGACCGTGCGCGCGTCCACCGCCGCCTCGCTTCCTGCCGACGGCTCGGCCAGCGGCTCGATGTGCGTCTGCACCGCATCGACCTCTGGAACCGCCCGGCGGATCGCGTCCTCGACCTGCTCCGCCACCGCGTGAGCCGCCTCGAGCCTCACGTCTCCGGGCAACTTCAGGTGCAGCGAGAGCTCCGTCCGGCCTTCGACCTCGACGAGTACGAGGTTATGAATCTCGCGCACGCCGGGCACGGCCAGTGCCGCCGCGTTCGCACGGTCGCGCAACGCCTCGTCCTCGCGTGGCTCGACGTGGACGACGACGTCGCTCCCCGGCAGCGCCGCCTCGAGGGCCTGCTCGACCGCGTCTGCGGCCGCGTGTCCCTGACCGACCGCAGCGCTCGAGGGCACGTCGATAACGACGTCCGCAAACTGGCGGCCCCCCGCTTGACGCATTCGCAGCCTGCGGAGCCGGACCATCGGGCTGAGACCCGCGATCGCCATGCGCGCCCGCTGCTCCGCGGCGAGGGGCGCGCGGTCCATGAGAACGTCGACGTTTACCTTGATCAGCCGCGCGGCGGCGCTGAGCACGAGTGCGGCGACGAAGAGCGCGGCGAGCGAGTCGCCGTTCGGATGACCGCCGCGCGCCAGCAGGAGGCCGACGAGTACGGCGACCGAGCCCGCGAGGTCGCTGCCGAAGTGCACCGCGTTCGACGCGAACGCAGCGCTTCTGTACCGGCGCGAGGCGCGCCACGAGACCGTGAGCCGGCTTGCGTCGACCACGATCACGACCCCGACGACGACCAGGGCGTACCACGTCGCGTCGACCCGCGTCTGTCCCGACCCGAACAGCCGCTCGAGCGCGCGCACCGCAATGAGGACGCTCGCCGCCGACAGGAACGCGGCCTCCGCCAGCGCGGTCAGGTGCTCCGCCTTCCCGTGGCCGTACTGGTGAGTCACGTCCGCCGGCCGGCCGGAGACTCCGACCGCGAAGAATGTGAGCAGCGCCGCGACGAGGTCGGTCCCGGAGTGGATCGCCTCCGAAACGAGGCCGAGGCTGTGCGTTGCGAGCCCGACCGACAGCTTGAGCGCGATCAGCGTCGCCGCGGCGACGACCGACGTGAGGGCTGCGCGACGCTGCGGGCTCACCCTGCGATTGTCCCAGTCGACCCGGACCGGGGCGATCCGGGCCGCCGCGATGCTTGCCGGGCCACCGCCGGTCAGCGGCCTCGCACTACTCGACGGTGACCGCCTGCGGCCGGCGCTCCCACATGCGCTCGAGGACGATGCCGACCGCGATTGCGGCGCCACCGGCGATCTCCCATCGGTTCAGCTGTTCGGAGAGGAGCACGAGCGCGAAGAGGACGGAGAAGAACGGCTGCAGGTTCGCGAACAGGGACGCACGGGACGGCCCGACGCGGTCGATCGCCGTGAACCAGAGGATGTTGGTCAAGAAGAGCGGCCCGATCACCGCGTAGGCGAGCGCGATCCACATCAGCGCGCCGAAGTGGCCGAAGCGCTGCGAGGCGAGCTGCGGGATGCTGACGAGTACCAGCGGGAGCCAGCCGAGCGCCAGCACGACTGCGCTGATCCGCAACGGCGAATAGCTGCGCATCAGCGGGGCGATCGCGACCGAATAGGCAGCCCAGGTCGCCGCCGTCGCGACCGCGATCAGGTCGCCGAGCCCATCGCGCGAGACGCCGCCGCCCCCGGCGATCAGCCCGACGCCGAGGAACGAGACGGCGGCGGCGAACCAGAACGTCGAGGCCGGCCGTTCGATCCCGACGATGAGCGCGAAGATGCCGACGAACACCGGCGTCGTCCCGAGCACGAGGCCGACCGTCGACGCCGACGTCAGGTGCACGCTGGTGACGAAGCACGTCTGGTTCAGGAAGATGAGCAGCGCCGCCAGCCCGACGAGCTTCCGGTCCGTCCTGCCGACCCGGAACGACCGCTCGCGCTGTGCGGTGAAGCCCCAGAAGAGCGTCGTCGCCGCGAAGTAGCGGATCGACGCGTAGGCGAGCGGACGCAAGCCGTGCGTGAGCAGGTAGCGCGTCGCCGTCACGTTCAAGGCCCAGAGGAGAACGGTTCCGAGCAGCATCAGATCGACCACGCTCGTGCGGCGGTCCATCGTCCGACACTACCCGGGGCAGCGCGCCCGCCGGACGGCGTCTAGCATCCCCGCCGTGGAGCCGACCCGCCACGACGTCGACCGGCTCGTCGGCCCGGCGACGCCGCACTTCGCGTACCAGCTGCGCGCCCGCGTCCGCGAACTCGTCGCCGACCTCCCGCCCGAGCACGAGGTTCGCCGCTACGCCGAGGCGCAGATGGATCTGCTCGACCGGCTCGGACATGCCTCGTCGAAGGCCGAGGAGGGCGGGCGCGAGCCGCGCTCGCGGCCCGGCTGGGAGGAGCTGCCGAGCGCGGCACCGGCCGACCGGCCCCTACCGCAGCGCGGGTGAACGTCTTCGTGACGGGTGGCTCGCGCGGAATCGGTCGCGCGATCGCCCTCCGCTTCGCCCGGGACGGGGCCGACCGCATCGCCATCGGCTACCTGCGCAACGACGACGTCGCCGAGGCGACGGCCGACGAGCTCCGAGCAGCAGGCGCATCCGTCGTGCTCGTGCGCGGCAACATCACCTCGGAGCGGGTGCTCGAGGAGGTCGCCGCCCTCGGGCCGCTCGACGTGCTCGTCCACAACGCGGCAACCGGCGTCGTGCGCCCGGCGCTCGAGACGGAGGACAAGCACTGGGACTGGACAGTGAACGCGAACGCGCGGGCGCTCCTCTCGCTCGCGCGTGTCACCGCGCCGAGGATGCCGCCGGGTGCGTCGATCGTCGCCATCTCCTCGCTCGGCGCGCAGCGCGTTCTCGACGGATACGTGTTGATCGGCGTCTCGAAGGCGGCGCTCGAGGCGCTCGTCCGCTACCTCGCGGTCGACCTCGCGCCGCGCGGGATCCGCGTCAACACGGTCTCGGCGGGCGTGGTCGACACAGCCGCCCTCGAGCATTTCCCGAACCGGGAGGAGATGCTCGCCGTCGGGCGCACGAACCCGGCCGGGCGGCTGGTCGAGCCCGACGACGTCGCCGGCGCGGTCGCGTTCCTCTGCTCGCGCGACGCGGAGATGGTGCGCGGGCAGACGCTCGTCGTCGACGGCGGCTTCTCGCTCACGGTCTAGCGCTACCGGCGGCGAACGCGGCGGACCGTGTCGGCCGCGACGTAGCCGGCGATCGCAGGGTTCTCCTGCAGGCGCCGGAGCGAGTACTCGTACCAGTGCGTGCCGAACGGGACGTAGATGCGGACGCGCTGACCCGCCCCGACGAGCTCGTCCGCGCGCTCGGGACGCACACCGAGGAGCATCTGGAACTCGTAGCGATTCGCCGTGAGGCCGCGCTCGCGCACCTGCCGCAGCGCGTCCTGGATCAGCGCCTCGTCGTGCGTCGCGACGCCGACGTACGAGCCCTGGTCGAGGAGCATCGTGAGCGTCTCGCGGAAGCTCGCGCGAATCTCGCCGGCGTCCTGGTACGCGATCGTCGACGGCTCGAGGTAGATGCCCTTGCAGAGGCGCACGTTCCGGAGGCCGGTCGCGTCCGCGAGCGTCCTGCGCAAACGGGCCTGCAGGACCACACCGACGTTGTCGTGGCCCGCCGTGCGCAGCTCGTGGTAGAGGCGAAGCGTCGCGTCCGTCGTCGAGGAGTCCTCCATGTCGATGCGGACGAAGTTGCCGCGTTCGCGCGCGTCGCGCACCAGGCCTTCCACGTGCATCCGGCAAAGCCTTTCGTCGAGCTGAAGGCCGAGCGCGGTCAGCTTGATCGAGACGTTCGCGTCGAGCCGATCGTCGTCGATGCGCGCGAACACGCCGTGATAGGCGAGGGCGATGTCGCCGGCAGCAGCGGCGTCGTGGATCTCTTCGCCGAGCACGTCGATCGTCGCGAGCTTCCCCTGGGCGTTGAGCTGCCGGACGACGCGGGCGGCGTCGTCGAGCGTCGGGCCGGCGATGTAGCGCGCGGAGAGGCGGCGGACGAGCCCGCGCGGAACCGCGGGCAACACGCGGACGATCGCGCGGTCGAGCAGCGCCACGCAAGGAGGATCTCACGCCGACGGTCTCTGAGATGTCTCAGAGGTGTCTCTGAGACGAGCGCCGTGTGACGAAAGGGAGAACTGCCTGCTTGTTCCCGGCCTGTCTCCGAGACTGCTCCGAGACCGCCGGGTGCGTCGTGCGCGTTTCGTTACTCGCGCATGAAGCCCTGGCGGGCCGCGCTCACGAGCGCGACCGCCTCGGGGAAGAGCACGCGCATCGCGTCACGCATCGCGAGCGCCTGCTCGTCCGCGGCGCCTTCGATCCGCACCTGCGAGAGCGCGGCCGCGGTCAGCTCGACCGCGGTGTTCAGCGTCAACGTCGCGAACTGCTCGCGCTGCGCCTCCTGTACCGACTCCGCCTGCTGTTCCGCGAACTCGCGTAGTCCCCGCAGGAGATCCTCGGGATCTCCCCCGAACGGAAACCCGAAGCCGCCGCTCCCTTCCATGAGGGCAGGCTACCGGAGCGGCACCTTGTAGCGCTCCTCGACCTCGCGGACGAACGCCTCGACGAGGCCGGCCGACGACGCGACAGCGGCCGCGAACGGGGACTCGATCTCGCCGAGCGCAAGCTCCAGCGCGCGCGTCGCCGCGCCAATCGCGTCCAGGTAGTCGACCGCCGCGACCTGCGGCGGCGTGCCGATGGTCCGCTCGAGCGCGAGCGCCGCCTCCTGCGCCGCCTCGATCCCGGGCGGCTGCTCGACGACGGCGAGCTCGGCGAGCTGCCCGCGCAGCGCCTCGAGGTCGCCACCGCCGGCGAGCTCGCCCGCCAGCTCGCACATGACCACGATCGACGCGGTGTCGCGCACGGCCTCGCGGGTGTCGACAGGACGCGCGTCGTCGTCGACCACGAGCCACTCGCGTCCCTCCTCGTCGCCGAACGAGACGAGGTAGAGCCGTGCAGCCGCGAACGCGGGCTCGGCGGCGAGCACGGCCGTGACCGAGCCGTGGGCGGCGGCCGCGCTGGCGATGCGCTCGAGATCGTCGCTCAGCACGCGAATAGACTCGCGCAATCGACGCGCAGACGCTGTTCGCGCCGCTCGGCCCGACCTACGACCGCTACGCGGCGCTGCTGTCGCTCGGGCAGGACGCCCGTTGGCGGCGGTTCCTCGTCGCGCGCGTCGAGGCGGGAGCAGGCGACCGCGTGCTCGACGTCGCCACCGGCACCGGCGCGGTCGCGCTCGAGCTCGTCTTGCAGAAGGGCTGCCGGGTCGTCGGCGTCGATCAGAGCGCGGGGATGCTTGCGGAGGCACGGCGGCGTGTGAACGGGGCCGTCGAGCTCGTCGAGGCGAGTGCGGTGGCGCTGCCGTTCGCCGACGGCGAGTTCGACGCGCTGACCTTCACCTACCTCTTGCGCTACGTCAGTGACCCCGCAGCAACGCTCCGCGAGCTCGCGCGGGTCGTCCGCTCGGGTGGGATCGTCGCGGGACTCGAGTTCGGCGTTCCGCGCGGCGTCTGGCGGCCGCTCTGGGAGCTGTACGTCGGCGTCGGGCTGCCGTCGGCCGGCCGCGCGATCGGCGGGGGCTGGCGCGAGGTCGGCTCGTTCCTCGGCGGCTCGATCCGCGACTTCCATGCGCGCTGGCCGGAAGCGCGCTTGCACGACGCCTGGCGCGACGCCGCGCTGACCGACGTGCAGACGAGACGGCTCTCGTTCGGAGGTGGGGAGGTGACATGGGCGCGCAAGAGGTGAAGCCGGCGTTCTACGCGCTCGAACCGGGCGGCTGGCGCGACTACGTCACCGTGCTCCATCTGCCGTACACGCTCTGGAACCTCTCCTACGTCGTGCTCGGAGCTACGCTCGCCCCCCACTTCCGCACTGACCGCATGCTCTGGACGATGGCGGCGTTCGCGCTCGCGCTCGGGGTCTCCGCGCATGCGTTCGACGAGCTGAACGGCCGCCCACTCCGGACGCGCATCCCCTCAGCCGCGCTCCTGACGCTCGCGCTCGTCGCCCTCGCCGGCGCCTGCGCGATCGGCATCTGGGCAGCGTTCACTTGGAGCTACGGGCTGCTGGTTTTCGTTGCGGTCGGCGCGCTCCTCGTGCCGGCCTACAACCTGGAGTGGTTCGGCGGGCGCCTGCACAACGAGGCGGGGCTGGCACTCTCCTGGGCCGCATTCCCGGTTCTGACTGCGTACTTCGCCGAGGCGCTGACGATCCGCGCCGAGGCCGTGCTTGCGGCCGCCTACGCGGCTGCGCTGATCGTCGTCCAGCGCACCCTCTCGACGCCGGTCCGGCGCGCCCGGCGACAGCTTGGCACAACCGAGGGCGTGGAGCCGCTCGAGCGCGCGCTTCGCATCCTTCCCTGGGCGAGCGTGCTTCTCGCCGCTGCACTCCTGACGACGCGCCTAACCTAGAGGACGATGAGCGTCTCGGCCGTCGTCGCGATCGTCGCCGGAGTGGTGGCGGTGCTTGCGCTCGGCGGGACGTTCGTCGTGCTGCGCCGCGTGCGTTCGCACGCACAGCTGCTCGACGAGGCGATCGCAAGCGGCAAGGCACGCTTCGACGAGATCGTCGGGCGCGAGGTCGAGCTGCGCGCGGCCGAGCTCGAGCAGACGCTGGCGCTCGCGCGCTCCGAATCACAGGCCGCGCTCGTGGAGGAGGAGCGGCGCATCGTCGAGCAACGGCGGCGTGACGTCGCAGAGCGCGAGCGGGAGGCAACGGCGCGGCTCGGCGACGCGCTCACCGCGACGCAGCAGGCCGTCGAGGCGCGGCTTTCCGGCTGGTCGAGCGACGTCGACCGGCTTCAGGAGCGCTTCGCCGCGGAGCTGGCGCGCGTTGCTGCGCAGCAAGAGCAGCGCACCGCCGAGACCGAGCGGAGGCTCGCCGACGACGCGGAGCACCTGCAGGCGGCGACCGACGAGCAACGCCTCCTGGTCGGCCGCACCCGAGAGGAGCTGCAGCGACTGGCGAAGGACCTCCTCCAGGAGTCGAACGCGGAGCTCGAGCAGTACGCGGCCGACCGCCGCCGCGCACTCCAGGAGATCGAGGAGCGGCTCCGCGCACGCGAGCACGGCCTCCAGGAGCAGATCGACCGTGAGCAGGGCGAGGCGATGCAGCGCGTTGCCGCCGTTCTCGGTGACGTCGAGCATCGCCAGGTCGAGCAGGTGCGTCGTGTGGTCGCACGGGAAGCGACACGCTTCGCCGAGGCCGCCGCAGTCCAGTTCGAGCAGACGATCAAGACCGCACGCGAGGACGCGGCGCGCCGGCTCCGGCGCGAGCTCGACCTCGCGATCGAGCGCTTCGCCCGCGAGGCGAACGGTGTCATCGCGGAGCAGGTGGAGCAGGTCGCCCGCGGCGCTGTGCAGCAGGTCGAGGCGCGGCTCTCGTCGTTGCCGGACACGCTCGAGCGACAGCACGACGAGACGGTCGGCGGGTTCGAGCGCCGGATCCAGGACATCGAGGTCAACATGCGCGCGCGCCTACAGGAGATCGCGAGCGAAGCGGAGGTGGAGCGCGAGCTGCTCGAGCGCCGCCTGCACGAGCTGACGCGCAAGATCGACGAGCTGGCGGCGAGGGCATGAGCAAACTTTTCGTGGCAGGGTTCGTCTACGAAGAAGCGAACACTCGCGACACATGACGCCGACCGCCGAACATCCACCGAGCGACCTCGAAAAGGTGCAGTCGTGGCGCCTGCACGTGCTCGTCGAGGCCGGCTACCCGCTCGAGCTCGCCGAGCGGCTCGCGTACTCGGACGCCGACCTGCACCAAGCGGTCGAGCTCGTCCACTCAGGCTGCACACACGAGACCGCGGCCGAGATTCTGCTCTAGTACCGCGGCTGGAAACCTCCGGTTTCCCCCCGCGCGCCCCCCTTCCGACATCTTTCCGCGGTCGCGAGCGAGCGCCGGCGAAGCCGGCACTCGCGCCACGTTGTGGTGTCCGGCGCTTCGCGAAAGAACCAGGATCACGGCTGTAGCATCGGCCACGTGAAGGTCGAGGCCACGGAGGTCGAGGGGCGCAAGGTCTTCTCCGTGCGCGCGTTCAACGAGGGTGTCGCGTCGTGGCTGCAGCGGCTGCCGACCGTCTGGGTCAAAGGCGAGGTGACCGAGCTTCGCCGGCAGCCGCGATGGGCGTCGGTGTTCTTGACGCTCAAGGATCCCGACGCCGGCGCGTGCCTCGCCGTCCAGATGCCCCGCGGTCAGTTCGACGCGCTTCGCCTCGACCTCGTCGACGGCGAGCGGGTGCACGTGTACGGGCGTCCGGAGCTATACGAGCAGCGCGGCGACTTCCACCTGCGTGCGCTGACGATCGAGCGCTACGGGCTGGGCGCGCACCTCGCCGCGCTCGAGCGCCTGAAGCAGAAGCTCGGGGCCGAAGGTCTCTTCGCCGCCGACCGCAAACGGCCGCTGCCCCGGCTGCCGGCGCTGATCGGGCTCGTCACCGGCAACGATGCCGCCGCGAAGCGCGACGTCCTGACCGCGATCACGACACGCTTCCCGCCTGCTCACGTCCTCGTGGCCGAGACGTATGTGCAGGGCCCGCGGGCGGCACCCGCGATCGCGACCGCGATCCGCGACCTCTGCGACCGAGGCGTCGACGTGCTGATCGTCGCGCGCGGCGGAGGCAGCTTCGAGGATCTGCTGCCGTTCTCCGACGAGCGACTCGTCCGCGCCGTCGCGACCTGCCCGGTCCCGGTCGTCAGCGCCGTCGGCCACGAGCAGGACACCCCGCTCGTCGACCTCGCGGCCGACGTCCGAGCGTCGACACCCTCGGTCGCCGGTCGTATCGTCGTGCCGGATCTCGCGGAGCTGCGGGCATGGCTCGAGCGCGCGCACGGCGGGCTCGCGCGTGGCGCGCGTCGGATCGTCGACCGGCGTCGCGAACGACTTACAACCGTGCACGAGCGACTCCGCCGAACGCCGTTGCTCGCGCTCGAGCGTCGCCGCGCGCGACTCGACACCGTCCACGGACGCCTGCGTGCGCTCTCGCCGCACGCGACCCTCGAGCGGGGCTACGCGATCGTGCGCGCCGGCGACGAGCTCGTGCGCGAGCCTCCGGTCCCGGGCACCGCGCTGTCCGTCGACGTGGCCGGCGGCGCATTCGGGGCGCGCGCGGAGTGAAACTGCGGGGTCACGAAGCTGCGGGCTTGGCCCCGGCCTCCGCTTCCGCCCGCGACCGCAGCTCGCCAGACCTCTAGGATCACCGCGACGGTGGACGACCCCGAGCCAAAGAAGGCTGCTCAGGGGGGAAACACGGTTTCCCCGGTGTCCTTCGAGGAGGCGCAGGCCGAGCTCGAGCGCATCGTCGAGCGGCTCGAGCGGGGCGACGTCGACCTTGCCGAGCTCACGAAGCTGTGGGAGCGCGGCGAGGAGCTCTATCGCCGCTGCGCCGACCAGCTGACGGCGGCGCAGGGCAAGATCGAGGAGCTCGCGCAGCGACTCGACGCAGCCGACGGCTAGCCGGACACCCGCGAGCGTTCGCGGCGCGGCTCTTCTTCGCGCTCGTCCAGCCCGGTCTCGCTGGTCGCCGGAATCTCCTTCAGCGCCGCGTACGAGAACCCCTCCCGGGCGAGGAAGATCAACCCGATCCCGATGCCTACCGACGCTTCGATCGCCTGCAGCCCGATCCCGTACGCGAAGCCGCGCGCGTAGTCGACGCCGTACGGGCGCAACGGCAGCGCGACCGCGGCCTGCACGAGCCCGACGTTCCCGGGCCAGAGCGGGAAGATCGTCGCGACGTTCATCAGCACGAGCACGAGACCGGCTGCTGCGAGCGGCAGATAGATGTGGAACGCACGCATCGCCGCCCACACCGCGGCGAGCTGGCAGAGCCAGCCTGCGAACTGGAAGGCGCCGGCGGTCAGGGCCGCCGTCGGCTCGCGCATCACCCCGAGCCCGAACCGTATCCGGGCGATCAGCTCCCGCACCTTGCCGAGCCCCTCGACCTGGGTGTGACGGCGAGCGGTGAACCATGCAACCGCGAACAGCAGCAGGCCGGCCCCGAGGACCGCGACGAAGCTCGTGAACGCCCAGGACGGAAGCTTGGCGGCGAAAAGCACCCACACGACGAGCGTCAGCGCCGGAAACAGGTCGAACACGCGGTGGGCGAATACCGAGCCGATCAGCGTCGGCCAGATGCCCGGTCGGCCCGGGAGGCGTCGCGTCAGCACGGCGACGCGCGCCAGCTCGCCGACCCGCCCGGGCAGCACGACGTTGGCGAACAGGCCGACGCCGAAGGCAGCGAAGACGAGCCGGAAGCGCGGGTACGGCGGCGGCATCGCCTGGTGAATCGTCGTGTTCCAGCAGAGCGAGCGGACGACGACGGAGAGCAGGTTGAGCCCGATCGCGGCGAACACCCAGCCCCACGTGACGACGGTGAACGCACCGCGGACCGAGTGCCAGTCGGGCCCGCGCCACCAGATCAGTCCGACCGCGACGCCGAGAAACGGCAGCGGCAGCAGGAGCCGCCAGTCAAACCTCCTCTTCAAGCCGCAACCCGTTCATACGTCTGCTCGAGCCGCTGCACGATGTTGCTCCACGCGTAACGCTTCGTCGCGAGCGAACGCGCGGCGCGTCCCATCTCGACGCGGCGCGGCTCGTCGGCGAGCGCAGCGACGACCGCCTCGACGAGCGCGGCCTCGTCACCGGGCCGCACCAGCGCGGCGGTGTCCGGCGTCGCAACCTCCGCGAAGCCGGCGATGTTGGACGCGACGACCGGCGTCGCCGTTGCGAACGCCTCGACGAGCACGAGCCCGAAGCTCTCGCCGCCGAGCGCAGGCGAGACGAGGAGCTTGGCGTGAGCGAGCTCCTCCGTGCGCGCCTCGTTCGTGACGACGCCGAGCACGTCGATCCCGTCCTCGTCGAAGCGAAGCCGCGTGTGCAGCAGCCGGTACTGGAGCGGATCCGTGCCGATCAAGCGGAGCCGCGCACCGGTGCGGCGTCGGATCTCGGGCCACGCGCGTAGAAGCACGGAGAGTCCCTTGCGGGCGTCGTGACGGCCGATGAAGACGATCCGGTGATCGCGGTTCGCCGCGTCGGCGTGCGCCGGGATGACGACGCCGTTCGGGACGACCTCGAACTCGCCGCCCAGCCAGCGCTGGGCCGACTCCACTGCCAGCCGGGAGACGGCGAGGCGCGCGTCGATCCGCTCGGCCAGGAATCCCCACCAGGGCACCGCTAGCCGCATCCAGGCGAGATTGCCCGCCGCGTGCCACGTTGCAACCACGGGGCAGCGGGCGAAGATCAGAGCTGAGTTCGCGATCACCGGCGTCATCGGTTCGTGCACGTGCACGACGTCGAAGGGGTCGCCGTCCATCACGTCCCGGATGCGCAGGATCGCGCGCGGCGAGAGAACGATATTCGGTAGGGAGCCGTTCGCCGGGACGACGACCGACCGGCCGACCGGGATCACCTCGGGCGGCAAGTCGCCGTGACGGCCCGAGCGTGGGTGCAGGGCTCGCGTGAACAGCCCGGGCGGGTCGTGGCCCATCACGAGCGTCACCTCGTGGCCGCGCGCGCGCAGTCCCGCCGCCTGGTTCTCGGCGTGCTCGACCACGCCGCCCCAGTACGACCACGAGAACGGGACGACGATGCCGATTCTCATGCGTATGCCGCCGCGAGTGCGGGCGCAAGCCGCTCGATCCCGCGAGCGAGCGTCTCGTCGCTGACGGCGAGCGAGAGGCGGGCCCAGCCGGCGCCGCTCGGTCCGAAGCCTTCTCCGGGGGCGACCGCGACCCCGCACTCGACCAGCAGCTGGTCGGCGGTCAGCCCGTCGGGCAGCCGGAGCCACACGTAGAAGGTCCCCTCGCAGACGGGGGGCTCGGGCAGCGCCGCCGCAAGCCGGTCGCGCCGGGCCTCGTATGTCGCGCGGCGAGCTTCGACCGAGTCCTGCGGGCCCTCGAGCGCTGCAATCGCGGCCTCCTGCAGCGGGACGAAGATGCCCACCCGCGAATGGTCACCGAGCAGGTTGACGCGTTCGACGATCTCGGCGTTGCCGACCACGAAGCCGATCCGCCAGCCGGCCATTCCGTAGGTCTTCGACATCGACCACATCTCGACGCCGACGTCTTTCGCACCCGGAGTCGCGAGGAAGCTCTCGGGGGTGCGGCCGTCGAAGACGAGGTCGGCGTACGCCGCGTCGTGCACGATCGCCGTGCCGGTTCGTTGCGCGTACGCGACCGCTGCGCTGAACACGTCCCGCGGCGGGCAGACGGCGCACGGGTTCGACGGGTAGTTCAGGTACGCCGCCGCCGCGGCCGGCGCCGCGTCGAAGTCGGGCGCCCAGCCGGCCGCCGGATCGAGCCTGAGCAGGCCGATCCCGGCGCCTGCGAGCGCGGGACCCGACGGGTAGTCGGGGTAGTACGGGTCCGGCAGGAGGATCGTCTGATCCTCGTCGGCGAGGGCGAGCGCGAGCTCCACGATCGCTGTCTTCGTCCCGGGCACGACAGCTACCTCTCGCTCGGGGTCGAGCTCGACCCCGTACACGGCTCGGTAGCGGGAGGCGATCGCCTCGCGGAGCTCCGGCAGGCCGCGGAACGGCGCGTAACCATGGACGGTCGCGCGCGTCGCCGCTGCGCGGAGGGCCTCGACGACGTGCGCCGGCGGCCCGACCTCGGGGTTGCCGCGGCCCAGGTCGACGACGTCGACGCCGGCTGCGGCGACGCGGCCGAGCAGGACGGCGAAGTACTGCTGCGGCAGCCGCTCCAGCCGGTGCGGACGCTCACCCACCGTCGCGGATCGTACGCGGCCCGATGCCCCCGACTGGACCGCGAGGCGCTAGCCCGCCTGCAGGACCCCGCCCACGGCGCCGTTCGGGTGCGTCGAGTCCGCGACGACGAGGTAGTACTGCGCCGGGCGATTCGCGAGGTTGATCACGTCGGTCGGGCTGGCGGCGGCGCAGCCGGCCTTCGTCGGCGTCTTCGTCAGCGGGATCACGGCCGGCTTGGGCTTGCCGGCCGCCGCCGGTGGCGTCTTGTCGACGCTGGACGCGCCGGCCTTGACGAGACCCTTGAGCGTGAACTTCCAGCACACCTGGCCGGCCGAGAGGGTCAGCGTCGCCGTGCCCGAGGCAGAGCCGCTCGCGTGCACGTACGACGCCGTCAGCTTCGCGGTGAACGAGCCCGCGGCGGCCGCCGCCCCAGGCAGGACCAGCGCCACGAGAACGGCGAGGCGAAGGGCAACGCGAAGCACGCGCCGCCTAGTCTGCCGCCCGGCGGTGGGCGCGTCAATCGCATGTGGTAAGCAGAGGGCGTGGACCTCGACGGCCTCTTTCCGCGTGGCCTCGCCGAGCTGCATACGCATCTGGGCGGCTCGGTCGCGTCCGAGATTCTCTGGAGCCTCGCGCACGAGCAGGGGATCGCGCTCCCGACCCGCGACTACTGGGAGTTCGACCGCATGGTCACCGTCTCGGACCCGCGCGGCGTGCCGGACCTCGACTCGCTCGACCGGATCTACCACCTGACGGAGCTGATCCAGAGCTCACCGCTCGCCGTCGAGCGGTCGGTGCACTCAGCGATCGGCGGCGCCTACCGCTCGCAGGGCATCACGACGCTCGAGCTGCGGTTCAACCCGATGAAACGCAACCGCGGGGGTGAGCGCGACCTCGACCACATCATTCTCGCCGCGATCCGCGGCCTCGACCTTGCGTCACTCGAATACCCGCAGGTACGTGCCGGCTTGCTGCTGATGATGGACCGCACCTTCAGCGACGAGCAGAACATGATCATCGTCGAGAAGGCGATCCGTTACACCCCGCGCGGCGTCGTCGGTATCGACATCGCCGGGCCGCGCCCCGGCGGCGGGCGGTATGACTACACGCGCCTGCGCTCGCACGTCGAGGCTGCACGGGCGGCAGGGCTCGGCGTCACGATCCACGTCGGCGAGGAGGGCGGCCGCTTCGGCGTCGACGAGATCGGCGAGGTGATCGCGAGCTTGCGGCCCGACCGCATCGGGCACGGCATCCTCGCGGCGCGCGAGCCGGCGCTGATGGAGCGTCTTCGCGAGTCCGGCGTCACGCTCGAGATCTGTCCGACCTCGAACCTGCTCACGAAGGCGCTCGCCGGTGAGCGGGCGGTGCACGAGACGTTCCGCACGTTCCTCGAGCACGGTGTCCCGTTCACGATTGCGACCGACGGTCCGGAGATGATGCGCACGCACCTGCGCGACGAGTTCGAGCTGCTGCTCCGCCTCGGGGCCCTCGACCGCGATGAAGCAGCTGCCGCCAACGAGCGCGGCCACGAGGCGTCGTTCGTCCGCGCTGCCTAGCGCCGAAGGCTACGCGGGCGCGTTCGCAGTGACGATCCAGGTCGACGAGGCCGCGACGAGCCCGTCCGGCGTCTCGAACTGGGCGAGCGCGCGGCGCAGCAGCTCCTCGAGCCGCGGCCGAACCTTCGCGGCGTCGTCACCGGCGAGCCGCACCGCCTCTGCCGCCGGGCCGAGCGCCAAGTTGAACTGCACGGCCTCGTCGAGGTCGCGGCCGATCCGGATCGGCAAGTCGCAGCGGCGGACCGCGACGCCCGTGAAGCCGGCGGCGAGGAGGATGTCGCTGAGCGTGTCGGCGTTCGCGAGCGAGAACGGCCCCGGCCCGCACCGCGGCTCGTCGCTCTCCTCTGGCTCGTCGAGCAGCGGCTTCACGACCTGCTCGGCGACGTGCAGCCACGGGTTGTCGAGCTTGCGGCGCCAGACGACCGAGCAGAGCCGGCCGCCGGGCGCGAGGGCGAGCCGCACGTTGCGAAACGCGGCGACCGGGCTCGCGAAGAACATCGTCCCGAAGCGGGAGAAGACGTAGTCGAACGTCTCCGCGAACTCGGTCAGCTGGACGTCGGCGACCTCGAATCGCACGTTGCCGACGCCCGCCGCGGCGGCCTCGTCGCGGGCCGCGGCGACGAAGCGCGGCGCGACGTCGACGCCGAGCACCGAGCCGCCTGCGCCGACGATGCGGGCGAGCTGCTGCGCCGAGTCGCCGAAGCCGCAGCCGACGTCGAGCACCCGGTCGCCCGGGTGCGGCGGCAAGAGACGGATCGCCTCGTCCCCGTGCGGCGCGATCCCGTCGACGATCAGCTTGCGATAGGCGACGAAGCGGTCGAAGAGGACGCCGTTCCAGGCTTCGCGTGCTTCGGCGTTCTCCGCTGCGACGGTCGCCATGTCCGGCAAAGATTAGGGCCCGACCAGCGCCTGCGCGAAGTCACGCGGGTCGAACGGGCGCAGGTCGTCGATTCCCTCCCCCACGCCGACGAGCTTCACCGGCAGACCGAGCTCATAGGCAATAGCGACCGCGACGCCTCCCTTCGCCGAGCTGTCGAGCTTGGTCAGCGCGACGCCGGTGACGCCGACCGCCTCGTTGAAGAGCCGCGCCTGCTGAAGTGCGTTCTGGCCCGTCGTCGCGTCGACGACCAGCAGCGTCTCGTGGGGCGCCCCCTCGAGCCGGCCCGCGATCACGCGCCGGACCTTGGCCAGCTCGTCCATCAGGTTCGTCTGCGTGTGTAGGCGTCCGGCGGTGTCGACGATGACGACGTCGCCGCCGGCGCCGACCGCGTCGTAGGCGACGGCGGCCGGGTCGCCGCCGCGCTCGCCGCCGACGAACCGCGCGCCGGCGCGTTCCGCCCAGATCTCGAGCTGCTCCTCGGCCGCGGCGCGGAACGTGTCCGCCGCGCCGACCGTGACAGCGCGGCCGTGCTCGCGGAGCTTCTGCGCGAGCTTCCCGATCGTCGTCGTCTTGCCGGTGCCGTTGACACCGACCACCAGGATGACGGCGGGCCGGTGCGCGTCGAGCTGCAGGTGCGGCGGCGACCCGAAGAGCTGCGTCACCTCGTCGGCGAGCGCCGTGTTCAGGTCGCCGAGCTCCTGCCGCTGTTCGAGGCGCCGGACGAGCTCGGCCGTCGCCGGCACCCCGACGTCGCCCTGTAGGAGCGCCTCCTCGAGTCGCTCCCAGGAGGCCTCGTCGGCCGGGTCGAACGCGGCGACGGCGAGCTGCTCGGTTAGCGCGCGGCGCGAGCGGGAGAGCGAGTCGCGCAGCCGGACGATGAAGCCGCGCTGCGACTCCTGCGTCTCGTACGGTCCTTCGCCGTCGCCGAGGAACTCGGCCCAGCTGCGCGCCATGCGCGGGAAACCTACCGAGTCGCAGTCACGCGCTCGCCGCCCGCTCGGCCTCGAGCCTGCGCGAGAGGATCTGCGAGACGCCGTCAGGCCCCATCGTGACGCCGTAGAGCACGTCGGCCGCCTCCATCGTCCGTTTCTGATGCGTGATGACGATGAACTGCGCCCGGCCGGCGTAGCGTCGGAGCAGGCCGGTGAAGCGGCCGATGTTCGTGTCGTCGAGCGCCGCCTCGACCTCGTCGAGCAGGTAGAACGGGCTCGGCCGCGCCAGGAACAGGCTGAACAGGAACGCGATCGCGCCGAGCGCCTTCTCGCCGCCCGAGAGGAGCGAGAGCCGTGTGACCCGCTTCCCAGCCGGGCGCAGCTCGACCTCGATCCCTGGCTCCTCCGCCTCCGCCTCGCCCTCGGTCAGGCGCAGCCGTCCTTCACCACCGGGGAACAGCGTCTCCGCCACCTCGCCGAAGTGGCGTTCGACCGACGCGAACGTCTCCGCGAAGCGCCGCTCGACCGTCTCGGTGAGCTCGCGCCGAAGCTGGTCGAGCTCGTCGAGGCTGCGCTCGAGGTCGTCGCGCTGCGCGGTCAGCTCCGCGAGGCGCTCCTTCTCGGCCGCGTACTCCTCCTTCGCGAGCGGATTCACCTGGCCGAGCTGCTCGCGGCGCCGCTCCAGCCGCTCCAGGCGGTCTGCAAGCTCGTCGCGGCTGGTTTGCAACATCGAAGCCGTAGGCTGCTCGGCGCCGGCCGCGGCGAGCCGGCGCCTCGCCTCGTCGCGCTCGGCGTCGGTACGAGCGAGCTCGATGTCGATCGCGGCGACCGCCTCTGCGGCCTCCGACGCGGCGCGGCGAAGCTCGACCTCGGCCGCGGCGAGGCGGCGGAGCTCGGCGCCGAGCTCAGCGGCGCGCGGAACGTCGGCCTCGGCCCGGAGCGGCGTCTCGAACCGGCCGGCGTCGACCGCGAGCGTCGCGACGAGTCGTCGCGCGAGGGCGAGATGACGCGAGACATCGGGCCGCGGCGGGACGACGAACGGCCGGCTCTCCAGTTCGGCCACCTCCGCGGCGAGGCGGCGGCGGCGCGCCTCGAGCTCGAGCAGGAGCGCCTCAGCGGTCTCGCCGGTGAACCAGAGCTCGCGGCGCTCCGGGTCCCAGCCGAGGCCTTCGGCTGTCACCGCCGCCACAGACGAGGCGAGCAGCTCGTCGCGGGACACGACGGGCAGCAACAGGTGCTTCGGGTCGCGGCCGACCAGGACGACGAGCGAGCCGAGCCCCGCGGCCTGCGCCCGCTCGACGAGCTCGAGTCCCCGCGCGGGGTCGACGGCGACCACCGCGGCGGCGCGGTGGCCGAGCGACGCGGCGACCGCGCGCTCGCGGCCCGGCTCGACGTCGAGGAGCGCCAGCGCGAGTCGCTCGCCCTGCTCGGCGAGCGAGCGAGCGGCGGGCGGCAGCCCCTCCCGCTCGGCGAGCGCTTGCTCGAGCGCGGCCAGCCGTTCTCGTGCGAGCGCGAGCGCATGGTCCGCTCCAACATGGGAGCCGTAGGCTGGCGCCGTCGCCCACGACTCGAGTGACGCGAGCAAGCTCTCGCCCGACTCGCGCCGGAGCGCCAGCCGCTCTGCGGCGCTGCGGAGCCGGTAGAGCGCAGCGTTTGCGGACTCGCGCGTGCCGGCGGCGTCGGTCAGCTCGTCTTCCGCCTGTGTCCGCTCGGAGAGGAGCGCGTCGAGCTGCCGCTCGAGCTCCGCGCGGCGGTCGAGCGCGACCGCGCGTCGCCGCTCCGCGTCGGCGCGGCCGACGGCGAGGGCGTCGAGGTCGAGGGTCGCGATCCCGGCCTGGACACTCGCGATCTCGGCGGCGAGCTTCTCGGCGCGCTCGGAGGCCGACGCCTGCAGGGCAAGCGGGCGCAGGCGCTTCCGCACCTCGTCCTCGAGGTCGCGGGCGCGCTCGACCTGCGTCGCAACCCGGGCGAGCTTCAGCTCGGCCCGGTGCCGACGCAGCTTGAAGCGGCCGAGGCCCGCTGCGGCCTCGACGAGCTCGCGCCGCTCGGCCGGCTTCGCTCCGAGCACGGACTCGACGCTCCCCTGCGAGATGACCGACCGCAGCCCGCCGCCGAGGCCGACATCCGAGATCAGCTCGACGAGGTCGAGCCGGCGCACGGCCGAGCGGTTCACGAGGTACTGCCCCTCGCCGCCGCGGTGCAACCGGCGCGCGATCGAAACCTCCGAGTAGGGCAGCTCGGGCCACGCGCCGTCCTCGTTGTCGAAGACGAGCTCGACCTCGCAGTAGTCGACCGGCTTGCGCGCCGTCGAGCCGGCGAAGAGGACGTCGTCGGGCTTCTCGGCCCGGAGCTCGTGCGGGCTGAGCGACCCGGTCGCCCAGAGGATGGCATCGGAGACGTTCGACTTGCCGGAGCCGTTCGGCCCGATCACGACGGCAACGCCCGGCTCGAGGCGAACCTCGACCGGGTCGACGAACGACTTGAACCCGCGCAGCTTGACGGCCTTCAGGTGCACGCCCGGCCACCCTAGCGGGCAGCGCGGACACCTACGCCGTCGCCTTTTCCGCTAGCCCGAACGGGCTGATGCGGGCGCTTCCTCGGCCGCCAGGGCGGCGAGGGCCTCCTGGGCCGCCATCTGCTCGGCTTCCTTCTTGGACGAGCCGCGCCCGACGCCCGCTTCCTCGCCGTCGATCATCGCGGCGGCCGTGAATGTCCGGTCGTGCGGCGGACCCTCGGCGTCGAGCAGCGCATAGGAAACGGAGCGGCCGCTGCGCGCGAGCCGCTCCTGGAGCTCGGTCTTCGCGTCGACCATGTTCGTGAGCGCGTAGTTGATCCGGCTTTCGAACGCGTCGACGATCGCACGTTCGATCGGCTCGAAGCCGTGCTCGAGGAAGAGCGCCGCGAGCGCCGCCTCCAGCAGCGCCGCGAGCACGTTCCGATTGTGTACGAGCCGGTTCAGCTCGGCCGGCGGCAGGAGCGAGGCGTTCTCGCGCAACCGGTCGCCGAGGCCAAGCTCGCGGGCGACGATCGCGCAGCTCGCGCGCGAGACGACGTGCGAGCGGATCTTCGCCATCCGTCCCTCGTTGAACTCCGGAAACCGGTCGTAGAGCGTGCGGGCGATGGCGAGCTCGAGCACGGAGTCGCCCAGGAACTCGAGCCGCTCATACGAGTCGGTGCGCTCGGCGGCCCAGCTCGAATGGGTGAAGACGGCCCCGACCCGGTCCGGCGGTAGCGCCGCGATCAGCTCGGCAAGCGGCTTACTGGTGCGACGTGACGTAGTCGACAGCCTGCCCGACGGTGGTGATCTTCTGCGCGTCCTCGTCGGAGATCTTGATCCCGAACTGGTCTTCGAGCTCCATGATCAGCTCGACGAGGTCGAGTGAGTCTGCGTCCAGGTCCTCCTGGAAGGAGGCGTCCTCGCTGATCTCGCTCTCCTCGACACCGAGCTGCTCGGTCAGGACCTCCTTGACTCGGTCGTAGACCTCTTCACGCGTCGCAGCCATGTCACCTCATTGTTCTCGGGGGCGGAGCGCGCCGATCATACACGGGTGCGCGGCGCACGCTCTGGCTGGCGGAGCCGCTCTGCAAGCCGGTCGGCGACCCGATGCTCGGCCCCGCGAGCGGCGAGCCGGATGGCGTTCGCGACCGCCCGTCGACCCGAGTTGCCGTGCGCGATCACGACGAGGCCGTTGAGCCCGAGCAGGTAGGCGCCGCCGTAGGTGTCGGGGTCGAGCCGCGTCCGCAGGCGGCGTGCCGCCGGGCGGATCAGGAGGCCGCCGAGCTTGCCGGTCGGGGTCGCCGCGATCTCCTCCCTGAGGGCGCCGAAAAGCTCGGCGATCGTCCCCTCCAGCAGCTTGAGGGCGACGTTCCCGGTGAAGCCGTCGGTGACGACGACGTCGGCCGCGCCGCGCAGCAGGTCGCGCCCTTCCGCGTTGCCCGCGAAGTCGAGGCCGGGCTCGTCGCGCATGAGCGCGTGCGCTTCGAGCACGAGCTGGTTTCCCTTTTCGGCCTCCTCGCCGATCGAGAGGAGGCGCACGCGCGGCGAGGCGATGCCGAGGATCTCCTGGGCGAACGTCGCACCCATGAGCGCGAACTGGAGCAGGTGCTCGGGCCGGTTGTCCGCATTCGCGCCGGCGTCCAGCAGCACCGACGGACCGGTCCGGGCCGGGATCGGGACCGCGATCGCCGGCCGCAGCACGCCCGGTAGCCGCCGGAGGTGGAAGAGCCCGGCGGCGAGAACGGCGCCGGTGTTGCCGGCCGAGACCACGGCGTCCGCTGCGCCGTCGGCGACCGCGCGCACAGCGGCGACGAGCGACGAGCGCGTCTTCGTGCGCGCGGCCTCGGCCGGTTTCTCGGCCATGTCGATCGCCTCCGGCGCCTCGACGAGCGCCAGGCCGCCGGTGTCGAGCCCGGCCGGGCCGAAGAGCGTCACCTCGATCCCGTCGGCCGCCGCCTCGAGCGCGCCTGCGACGACCTCGCCCGGGGCTCGGTCGCCACCGAGCGCGTCGACCGCGACGCGCAACGCTTACGGGAGCTTGAGCTCGAGCGGCACGACCTCGCGGCCCCTGTAGGTGCCGCAGGTCGGGCACGCGTGGTGCGGCCGCTTCGGCGAGCCGCACTGCGGGCAGGTATTGACCCGGGGCGTCTCGAGCGCGTGGGTCGCACGGCGCTTGTCGCGCCTCGACTTCGACGTCTTCCGCTTCGGGACGGCCATGAGCGGTCGTCACTGTAGCGGGTGATGGCTCAGAGTCGGTCGCGTAGCGCCTCGAGCGCGCTCCAGCGTGGATCCCCGCGCTCCTCCGGGTGCTCATGCGGGTCGTCGTTGAGGCTCCGGCCGCAGACGGCGCAGAGCCCTGCACAGTCCGCGTGGCAGAGGATCTTGTCGGGGAGCGCCAGCGCGACGGCGTCCCGTGCCCACGCGGAGACGTCGAGGTTCTCGTCGACGAGATAGGGCGTCGTCAGCTCCTCGCTCTCCGGCGCCGAGGCCTGGTACTCGCGCGCCGCGACGCCGATGTCGAGGACCGCGTCGCCGAGGCACCGGTAACACGGCCCGTAGACGCGGACCGTGTACGCGAGCGAGAACACGGTGCCGGTGGTCGCACGCGTGACTGCGAGCTCCGCCTCGACGCGCTCGGGCACCGGGAGGTAGCGCTGGCCGCCGAGCTCGAACGAGTGCAGCTCGACCTCGAGCGCTTCCCGGTGCTCCTCGCCCGGACGGAGCTTCAGCCGACGCAGGTTGAAGCTCGTCATGACGACGAGGGTAGCTTCGCGACCGTCCCTGGGAGTGCGCGCCCAGCGGCGCACGCGTTCGCGCGGCCGGGCTACGGGCGTTGCCTAGTAGCCGGAGCCGTCGTCCTCGAGGTCGATCGGGCCGATGCCGGCGACGACGGTCTCCTGCGAGCGCTCGTGCAGCCGCTCGCGCCCGCGGCGAACCGCGGTCAGGAACTTGTCGAGGTTGTTCTCGAGCGTCGCGAGCATCCCGTCGGCCCAGTCCTCCATCTCGAGCCGCATCTCGCGCGCGTTGCGCCGGGCCTCGTCGATGATCTCCTGGGCCTGGCGCTCGGCGAGCTTGACGATCTCGGTCTGCGACGCCTCGCGGACGGCCTGCTCGCGCGCCTCCTGCAGCAGCCGGTCCTGTTCGCGCTTCGCCTCCGCGAGCATCTCCTGCCGCTCCTTAACGATCCAACGCGCCTGCTTGATCTCCTCGGGGATCGTCGCGCGCATCTGGTCGAGGATGTCGTAGATCTCCTCGCGGTCGATGCGAACTTGGTCGGTGAGCGGAACGGCCTTCGCGTTGTGGACGAGGTCGTCGAGCTTGTCGATGAGTACGAGGACGTCCATTTGCAGGATGTTACTCCTGGTCGGGCAGTGGGGTCCCGCCCCTGCCGTTCGGGAATCGCTCCCGGAGACGGCGCGCGACGGCTTCCGGCACGAGCTCTTCGACATTTCCGCCGAATGCGGCGATCTCCTTCACGCCGCTCGACGAGACGAAGCTCACCTGCGGGCTCGCCATCACGTACACCGTCTCGATGTCGGGCGCGAGGGTGCGATTGAGCTGGTTCATCTGGAACTCCCACTCGAAGTCGGAGATCACCCGAAGCCCCTTGACGATCACCTTCGCGTCCCAGCGCCGCGCGAACTCGACGACGAGCTCGCGGAACGCGTCGACTTCGACGTTGCCGAGATGCGCCGTCGCGCTGCGAATGAAGTCGATGCGCTCGTCGAGCGTGAAGAGCGGCGTCTTGTGCTGCGGGTTCGCGACGACGCCGGCGACGATGCGGTCGAAGATCTCGGCGGCGCGTGTGAGCACGTCGATGTGCCCGTTCGTGACGGGGTCGTACGAGCCGGGGCAGATGGCCGTGATCACCGCTCGAACAGCGTAAGCCGTGCCGCGCCGTACCTGCGGCTCGTACGGACCGCCAGGCCCGGCACCTCGGGCTCGTCGCGTGCGGCCGTCTCGTAGACGAGGAGGCCGCCGTCGGCGAGCAAGCGCTCGAGGTGCGGCGCGAGCTCGGCGCGATGCGGGTAGTCGTAGGGCGGGTCGCAGAGGATCAGGTCGTACGTCGTCCGCTCGCCGGCGAGGGTGCGGAGCGCGTCCTGGCAGAGCACCGTCGCGTCGAGCCGGAGCTTGTCGAGGTTGGCGTTGATCGCGCGGCAGGCATCGCGGCTTGATTCGACGAAGACCGCGCGCGCCGCGCCGCGCGAGAGGGCCTCGAGGCCGAGCGCTCCCGAGCCCGCGAACAGGTCGAGTACGGAGGCGCCGTCGACCGGCCCGATCAGGTTGAAGGCATTCTCGCGGACGCGATCCGACGTCGGCCGCGTCGCGAGCCCTTTCGGCGCCGCGATCCGATGCCCGCGCCGACTCCCCGCCACGATCCGCATCGCGGCCAGCGTAACGAGCGCCCGGCCGCGCACTCCCCCACCCAGGGTGGGGAAGCACCCGCCGCCCTCTGAGAGCGAGCCTACCCTCGTTCGTGTGCCGCGTCTGCAACCGGCCGCGGAATTGTCTGTGACGTTTCTGCTCCAGCCGCGGGCTGCGTCGTGCGGGCCAGGGTTGCGGCGCCGGTCGGGAGCTGCCGCGTTCAGGCGAGCGTTGGGCGCCGGCGCGGAGCTTCGGCATCCAAACCAGGGTCGGGCGGCCGGCCGGCCGCTGCCCCGTTCAGGCGAGGGACGCGGCGCGGGCCGGGAGCTGCCGCGGTCAGGCCAGGGCCCGGACGTCCCCGCGACCTCTGTTCAGGCCAGGGATGCGGCGCCGCCCTCGAGGAGGCGCGACGCCTCGCCGTGCCACGGGCCCTCCTCGTCGCGGAGCACGAGCGCGACCGCGCGGGCGCGCTCGAGCAGATCGCGGTCGGCGCGCAGCCGGGTGAAGCGGAGGTCGCTGAGGCCCGACTGGCGCGTGCCCAGCAGCTGGCCCTCGCCGCGCAGCTCGAGGTCGCGCTCGGCGAGCTCGAAGCCGTCCGACATCTCGACGAGCGCCTCGAGCCGGGCCCGCGCCGCGTCGGTGAGCTCCTCCTTCGGGCGCGAGATCAGCAGACAGTACGACTGCTCCGAGCCGCGTCCGACACGGCCGCGGAGCTGGTGCAGCTGCGCGAGCCCGAACCGGTCGGCCTCCTGCACGATCATGATCGTCGCGTTCGGCACGTCGACGCCGACCTCGATCACGGTCGTCGCGACGAGGACGTCGAGCTCGCGTGCCTTGAACGCGCTCATGACGTCGCGCCGCTCGGCAGGTTTCAACCGCCCGTGCAGGAGCCCGATCCGGTAGCCGGCGAGCTCCGCGCGTCGCAGCCGCTCTGCCTCCTCCTCGGCCGCGCGGGCGACGCGCGACTCCGACGCCTCGATCAGCGGGCAGACGACGTACGCCTGCCGGCCGGCGTCGAGGTGCGCTCGCAGCCGCTCGTACGCCTCGCTCGAGCGTTCCGCGCCGACCCAGGCGGTGATGACCGCCTTGCGGTCGGCGGGCGGCTTCGCGATCTCGGAGACGGAAAGGTCGCCGTAGATCGTGAGGGCCAGCGTGCGCGGGATCGGCGTCGCCGTCATGTGCAGCACGTGCGGGGAGCCCCGCTCGGAGAGCAGCCGTCGCTGCTCGACGCCGAACCGGTGCTGCTCGTCGACGACGGCGACCGCCAGCCGCGGCAGCTCGACGCCCTCCTGGATGAGCGCGTGCGTGCCGACGACGATCGGCGCGTCGACGGCACCTTTCACGCTGCCGGTGAGCAGCGCGGCGCCGACACCGAGCTCCGCGCAGAGGCTCTCGACTGTCAGGAAGTGCTGCTCCGCGAGCGTCTCGGTCGGCGCCATCAACACGCCCTGGTACCCGGCCTCGACGGCACGGAGCAGCGCGTACAGTGCGACCACGGTCTTCCCGGAGCCGACGTCGCCCTGCAGGAGCCGCTGCATCGGCGCGCGGCCTGCGAGGTCGCGATCGAGCTCGCTGATCGCCGCCTCCTGGTCGGGTGTCAGCTCGAACGGCAACGCTGCGCGGTAGCGCTTCACGAGCTCGCCCGGCGCACCGAGCGGGACCGCCACGGCGTCGTCGTCGCGCGTCGCGAGCACTGCGAGCTGCAAGAGCACGAGCTCCTCGAAGGCGAGCCGCCGCCGTGCGAGCTCGGCCTGATCGACGTCGTGGGGGAAGTGGAGTGCGGCGAGCGCGTCGCGCCGAATCGGCTCGCCGAGCTCGGCGGGGAGCGCGTCGAGCACGTCGTGGGCATGCAACGCGAGCGTCGCGCGTACGAGCTCGCGCAGCCGCGTCGACGGCACCTGCTCGCTCGCCGGGTACACGGGCGCGAAGTCCGCCGTCGCCCGTGTCTCGCCGAGGTCGTACGACTTGACGTCGAAGCCGTAGCGGGAAAGCCGGCCGCGGAGCCGGACAGGCACGCCCGGCCGCAGCTTGTCCGCGAGCCACGGTTGGTTGAACCACGTCGCGGAGATCGAGCCGCTCGAATCCGCGACCTGAGCGGTCAGGATCGTGCGACCGCGCGAGGGCTTCCGGAGCCGCACGCTCGCGACCACACCCGAGATGACGACCTCGTCGTCACCCCACAGCTGCGAGATCTCCACCTCGTCGGCGGCACGCTCGTAGCGGCGCGGCCGTCGAAGGAGCACGTCTCCCACCGTCTCGACACCGAGCGCGCGGAGCCGCTTCGCGAGTGTGGCACCGACGCCGGGGAGCGTCTCGACGCCGAGCCGCAGTCGCTCGGGACGCCCGAACCCGCGGGTCGGCCGCCACTGCTCCCGGACCACGCCGCCGAAGCCCGTCTGCGCGCGGGTCATCGTCGCCACCGCCGCTGAGTATAGGTCCGGGTCCGGCTACTGGGCGTCGTCGAACCAGAAGAGCCCGAGCGTGCCCGGGCCCGCATGCGTGCCGACCACTGCGCCGAGCAGCTCGACCGCGTCGACCTGCGCAGCCGGCCGTGTCGTCGCGACGAGCTGCTCGAGCGCGCGCAGCCGCTCCGGCGCCGCGGCGTGCGCCATCCCGACGTGCAAGGTCGGCGCGTCGGTCGCGCCGGCGGCGAAGAGCTCGCGGAACTCGTCGAGCGCCCTCCGCTCGCCGCGCACGCGCTTGAGCGGCACGACTTCGCCCTCCTCGATCGTGAGGATCGGCTTGACGTTCAGCAACGACCCGGCGAGCGCGGCCGCCCGGCCAATCCGTCCGCCCCGTGCCAGGTAGTCGAGCGTGTCGACGGTGAAGAGCAACCCGTGATCTCGCCGGTAGCGGTCGACGAGGGCGTCGATCTCGACGTCGGCCGTTCCACGCTCGAGCCGCCGCTGGACGGCGAGCCCTAGCATCGCCACGGCCGCGGATACCGTGCGCGTGTCGACGACGCGCACCCGGTCGCCGCCGAGCATTTCGGCCGCCGCCTCGGCGCTCGCGAACGTGCCCGAGAGCGTCGAGGAGAGCTGGAGCGAGTAGATGCGCTCGAACCGCGGCGCGAGCTCCCGGTAGACGGCCAGGAAATCCTCGGGGGTCGGTTGCGACGTCGTCGGCGACGCCGTGTCCGTGCGGAGTCGTTCGTAGAACTCGTCAGGGCCGACGTCGACGTAGTCCCGGAACGTCTCGGCGCCGAAGCGGACGTACAGCGGCACGACCCGCCAGTTCGCGAATCGCTCCGGCCCCTGCGGGAAGTCGGCGGTCGAGTCGAGCACGATCGCCGTGTTCGCGGTGTTCAGGTTCACGCCGGCGGCGCGACGGCGTCGTGGATCGCGTCGACGATGTCGTCGAGCGCCTCGTCCTTCATCACGCACGCGACCGCCCCCGCCGCACGGATCTCGCGCAGCTCGTTGCCGGAGATCGACGCGGTCAGGCAGACAACACGCGAGTCGGGCGATGCCTCGAGCACCGCCGCGGTTGCCTGGGCCCCGTTCAGACCCGGCATGCGGTAGTCCATGACGACCACATCGGGCCGCAGCCTGGCGGCGAGCTCGACCGCCTCGCGGCCCGTCGCGACCGAGCCGACGACCTGGATCGAAGGGCGCAGCTCGAGTAAGAGCTCGAGCGTCTGCCGGAACATCGAGTTGTCCTCGACGAGGACGACACGCACCCGCCTGCTCATGCGAAGACGTTACTCGGCCGACAGGAGCAACGCGCCGTCGGCCTGGCCACCGTCGTGCACCTCGTACTCGACGCCTGGGTGATGCTCCGCCAACATCGCGAGCAGCGCGTCGAGCGGCGGCGCCCCGTCGCCCGTGAGCACGGTGACGACGTCGCGCGGGGCGTCGAGCAGCCGTTCGACGACCGCCGCGGCCACGCGCTCGAACGATGGGTCGGCCCCGATCTCCCGGCCGCCGGCAAGCCCGACGAAGCCGCCGTCCCGCGCGACGACGGCACCGGTCGCGACGCGGGCCGCGGCGACGCCCATCGTGATGAGGTTCTCTGCGGCGGTCCCGGCCGGGTCGAACGCGACCATCGCCGACAACCCGGCCTGTAGCGAGCCGGTCTCCAGCACGTTCGCCGTCTGAACGAGC
>Ga0070731_10000442_pt1 | contig 57269 bp, 49 predicted proteins | sample Coa_R1_2_FD_66448 | JGI IMG/M metagenome (GOLD analysis project Ga0070731, IMG submission 66448) | Surface soil microbial communities from Centralia Pennsylvania, which are recovering from an underground coalmine fire - Coalmine... | ecosystem: Environmental > Terrestrial > Soil > Unclassified ... | reverse complement strand
GGCGGAGGCGGTCGCGGGCGCGACGACTACCGTGGCCATCCACGGCAACCTCGGGAACCGCGCTGGTAGTTTTTCACCCACAATTTGGCCGCTCTTTGCGAGACGCGCAGCCGGCCACGAACAAAAAACATGTTGGAGGAGTTCTATGCCTAGAGGTCGGTCCACATTTGCAAAACGCCAGAAGGAACAAATACGGCAACAACGACAACGGGATAAGGCAGAGCGCAAGAAGGAACGAAAACAGGCACAGCCGGCGGAAGGCACGTCGGATGAAATGGCCGAACTGCGCGAACATGCCGCAGAACAGGCGGCGCTATTCAATCTTGATGTGGAGGACGTGGACGCCGCGAGGGAGTCTAAACTCGATGGCCGCATCGGCGAGTGATGCATGACTGCATGTTGGCGGACCCTTATGTCCGGAAATCTTCGGAACGAAACGTCGGGCATAAGAAATGCGGACCGAAATAACCATAAGGAGGAGTATGGCAGAAATCCGACTGCAAGAAGGCGAATCCTTAGAGAATGCGCTCCGTCGGTTCAAGCGGAAGGTTCAGACGGAAGACATTATTAAGGAAGTAAAGCGCCATTCCTATTACTTAAAGCCTGGTGAGAAGCGCCGAGTGAAGCAGGCTCTGGCGCGGAAGCGGGCGCGGAAAAAGAATCGAAAGGAAGGTTCAATTACGAAGGACCCGCGCCGGGAGTAATTCACAGATTTACTGCCTCGGCATCAGAATGTTCCCACACTGCGCTTCGGCGAAGTCGCGCCGGAACTGGCCTGCGCCAAACGCTCTGCAATGATGGAGTACGCCGAGGGATTGAAGACCATTCCAAGATGCGTCCCCGAAACGGGGAAGTCCGACTCCGGGCGATCTGTCTTGCAATAGCGCCAATCAACGATTCCGTCGCCTTCGCTGTATATAGCGCTTTCAGAAACCGACCGCGGCATCGCGTGCCGCAATGAGTCCAGAAAGTCGCAAGTACAATGCCCGGTATAGCAACCCGGAAGCACGTCGCTGCCATGCTTCGCATGGATGCGTCGCCGAACTATCTCCGCTGCCCGCAAAATGCTGCGATGCGCGACCGTACCGCGAAAAGGCGAACCCAAGGTGATGACCGAAGCTATATCAGAGGGCCGCTGTGCCGCTATCGCGCGGGCGATAATTCCTCCCAGACTGTGGCCGATGAGATGCAGCTTGCGGCTACTTTTGCCCAGTGCCTTCTCGATTGTGTCATTCAACTGATGCCGGATAAGCAGGTTCGGACATTGGGTGTTGAAGCCTATTCCTGAAAAGAAGGGTTTGTACCCGATTCGAGCCAGCCATTGATGCAAAGGGGTCAGGTATGCATCGGGACACAGAAAAGCCGGAATGAGAACCACTGCCGAACCGTCACCGTGCGGTATTCCAAGACCGTAATATAAAGGTGCGGCATGCAAAAGAACCAACTCGGCGGCACAAAGAACCTCGCCCAAAATGGGAACATCAGCTTCCTCATATTCCTGAGTGCGAATCGGGGAACCGTGAGAATGCGGTGCAGCGCTTGCATTTCTCATCACGGTCTCAATCTACGTGAGAATACGGAACTGCACAATGAAGATTAGTCTGTAGATACCGTCATTTTTTATGGGTCGATGAACTGTCCGCCGCCACGATGCTATAGGTCTGAGCTATGGTGCGAGCTGCAAAACCGGTGCAATTGAACCCGCAGACGCTGGAAGCGTTTGATGCTTACATCCTCGAGGCAGAAAAGGGAATGGAGCAGACTTTGCATGACACGGCATCGTTCCTGTGGTCTCAGCAGCAGCCGGAGCGTGCTGACAAGGTCGGTCGAGGGCAGATCGTGGCCCAATTCTGGTCTGGCCAAGGTCCGGTCAAGGTACCGCGCGGTCTGATCCACGACTGGATCGCCGCCGCCTTCATTCCTGACTCGACGATCAAAAAAATATTTGCGTTAATCCAGGATTACGATAACCACAAGAACATCTACAAACCGGAGGTCATTGCTTCAAAGCTACTTCGGTGTGAAGGCAACGACTTCGAAATCTATCTGCGGTTGCTGAAGAAGAAGATCATAACTGTCGTCCTGGATACTGAGCATGAGGTGCATTATCGTCCGGTGAACCGAACACGATGGGTGTGCCGTTCGTACACCACGCGAATTGCAGAAGTCGAAAATGCAGGAAGCCGAGGCGAGCGAATCATGCCACCTGATTCCGGTCACGGATTCCTCTGGCGCCTGTACTCGTATTGGCGATTCGAGGAGCGTAACGCGGGAGTAGTGATCGAGTGTCGCGCTATATCGCTGACGCGCGACGTGCCATTGGGCTTGGGATGGGCGATTGAACCCATCATCCAGAAGCTTCCCAAAGACTCGCTCATCAACACGCTGGCAGCGACGCGGCAAGCGCTTCATTGCCGAACTTGATAGCAGATTCATGGGGCCAGCAAGTCGGCTGGGGAAAATGGGCAGATTGTCCGATACCGAGGGTTACAACTCACGTGGTCGGGGTGAAGGAGGAGATCTAGCTTGACTCAACAAGTCCTGCATTATTGGCAGGATACTTTTGTGCGCGCCGGATCATTTCCTTCTCGCCGCGGTATGCCAGTTTGCGGTCGGCTCCTGCCAGGGGTATCCAGAGCGCGCGCTTGACTTCGATCCGCATATCCGCCGCGATTTGGTCAATTTCACCCGAGACGTAACGCAGTAAATAGAAACTGACAATTTTAAACACGCGCTCCTGATCTCCCCACGAGCGTACATACACATACTTCGTGTCGCCGAGTTTGGTTACCGGAACGGCGGTCAGCCCGGTCTCTTCCAGAACCTCTCGAAGTGCCGTCTGCTCCGGCTTCTCACCCTTATCGATTAATCCTTTGGGCAACGCGAGTAACAATTTTTGCCGTTTTTGGCTGCCGCTTTTGGACGAACCCTCGGCCGAGCTATCTTTTTGAGGTTCAATTACGGCGACCTGCCAACCTTCGGAGGTGGGCCGCACGACCACTCCTCCCGCTGAGATCTCCCGAACCATTTGGTTCAAGCTAGCAGGAACACTGGGTTTAGTCACGTTTGTACGGTAATGTCGGATCGTGGTTACTGTAGATAGAGGTGGACTTCATCGCTTTCTAGACACCGCTGGCATCTTACTTGCTGGCATACGTTGGGGCGTTGCCCGAACCGGGGCAGAGGTGGCAACAGCGGTGAAGAGCCTAGGGAGAATTATCCGGTCGGTACAGGCCTTTGGTCGAGAGCTTTCCGGCCATTCGCCTGATCCGGTTGCTGATGTCGGCATCGGGCTTGCACTCGGCGGGGGCTTTGCGCGCGGAATTGCTCACGTCGGCGTTCTGAAAGTCCTCGAAGCCGAAAATATCCCCATACGATATATCGCCGGAACCAGCGTCGGTGCCCTCATTGGCGCCGCTTACTGCAGCGGATTGTCAACCGCTGACCTGGAGCAGGTTGCCACGAAGGTTCGCTTCAAGCACTTTGCCCGCTGGACGCTTTCGCGCTACGGTTTCGCCAGCAACCAGCGCATGATCGGGTTTCTCAATAGCATCCTCAAAGTAAAAACGTTTGAAGAGCTTCGCATTCCGCTGGCAGTCACAGCCACCGACTTCTCAACTGGCGAAGGCGTTCTGTTCCACTCCGGGCCTCTCATCGATCCCGTCCGCGCCAGTTGCGCCTATCCTGGAATGTTCCTGCCAGTGAAGATTCGCGGCCGGCAATTGATTGACGGCATGTTGTCCTACACGGTGCCGACCAGCCCACTTCGGCAAATGGGCGCAGACCGTGTCTTAGCGGTGCATCTGAAAGGCCGATGGACAACCGGCGAAGGCCCGCGCCATTTATTCGATGTCATTGGCCAGTGCTTCTCGATTGCCCAGGAAATGAATTGTCACATCTGGAAGCAAGCTGCGGATCTAGTGATCGAGCCCGACGTCAACGGCTACAAATACGATGCCTTCGAACACGCCGATGCTCTGGTTCGCGCCGGAGAAATCGTCACCCGCGCTGCCCTTCCTGAGATTCGCAAATGGCTTCAGCCCGAGCCGTCCCGTGCGCAAAAGCTTGCCACGCCCCCAATCGTGCGCCCGGCTGCAATGCCAGCCGATTAAACCAAACTTTACGGAACCTGGCGGCATCTACTGAACGGAGACTGCATGCCACTGCCCCGTTGGTTAGCGCGATTCAACCTTCACGTAACGAATCGAATCCTTGGCCCACTGGCATCTCGGCTGCCTGGTATGGGAATCGTGATTTGTAACGGCAGGCGCACGCATCGGCAGTATCGAACACCGGTGATGTTTTTTCGACGAGATAACGATTTCGTCTTTGCCCTGACCTATGGACGAGACTCGCAGTGGGTGCAAAATGTTCTCGCGCAGGGAAGTTGCGCCTTTGAAACGCGGGGGCGCACGCTCCGACTCTCAAATCCGCGGATCTTTCACGACCCTCAGCGAAGTGTTGCGCCCTTGCTTCATCGCCTGATTCTTGGGTTGCTCAACGTATCTGATTTTCTCGAGCTTGCCGTGGTGGCGTAAATCAAGTTTACTCGTATCTCTCCGCCATCAGTTCACTGATCGCGGAATATGCTTTCGCTAGCGTCTGTTCATCTGGCAGGAAGACGATGCGGAAATGCTTGGTGCCGGGCTTCTGTCCGAAACCCGATCCATGCACGACCATCACATGTTTTTGCAGAATTAATTCCCGCACGAAAACGTCGTCAGGTTCAGGGATATCGATTCGCGGGAACGCATAGAAAGCACCCCGAGGGGGAACACAAGTTACGCGTGCGGTAGAGTCTGCCCAATGGACGGTCAAATCCCGGCGGTTGCGAAGCTTGCTTCGCACTTCAACCAGATGATCTTGCGGGCCTTCGAGCGCAGCCTTGATCGCATATTGCTCGGGATGATTGGCGCACAGCCGAGCACGTAACAGTTTCTGAATCCCTTCGCAATACTGCTTGGTTGTGCCTGCGTCTCCACTTACGACTCCCCATCCAATGCGCCACCCCGGAGCGAGATAATTTTTCGACAAACCTCCGAAGGTGACGACTGGCACATCGGGAGCAACGGCTGCAATGGAGACGGTTTCGCCTCCGTCCAGAATCAGCTTGTCATAAATCTCGTCCGCGAAAATCACCAAATTATTCCGCCGCGCGAGTTCCGCAATATTTTCCAACATGCCTCGCGTGCAAACCGAGCCCGTCGGATTGTTCGGATTAATCAGCACGATTCCGCGCGTGTGCGACGTAATCTTTCGCGTGATGTCAGAAAGATCCGGCTGCCAGCCGCCCTCTTCATTCAAATCGTAAGTATTCAGCTTGAGGCCCAACCGCGCCAAGACCGCGGAATAGAGTGGATAGTCCGGGCTCGGCGTAAGCAGGTCTTCGCCCGGATTGAGCAGCGCCGTCAGGCAAAGGTCAACGGTTTCGCTGACCCCCGAAGTCACAAAAACATCCTGCACCGATGAAATGTTCTTACGCGCCGCTTCGCCGCGAATGGCGTTTAGCGCCTCTTTAATTCCAGGCGACGGCGCATATCCATTCTTACCGTCGCGCATGGCTTTGTAGACTGCATCGATCAAATGAGGCGGAGTCTGGAAGTCGAAATTAATGGGATCGCCAATGTTCAGCGGAAGAATCTTATGGCCTTGCTTGACGACTTCATCAGAGAAACAGGCCAGGTCGCGGATCGCATAGCGGACATTCTCAAGCCGGGCAGCGGCGGCAATTTCGCGCGTTTGGGTAATGGGCATAAATTTTGGGTGCCCCACCCTTAGCGCGCTTTTGCGCTAGCGTGGGAACAATCTAGTCCGGCCGATCGATCTGCGCTTTTTGCAGGCGATCCGAATAGTCCACGTACACGGCTTTCCACTCGGTATAGAAATCAATTGCGCCGATCCCACCTTCCCGATGTCCGTTACCCGTCGCCTTTACGCCGCCGAAGGGCAAATGTACTTCGGCACCGATGGTCGGAGCATTGATGTACGTGATTCCAGCATACAGATCACGCATTGCCTTGAAGGCGCGATTCACGTCTCGCGTGTACAACGACGAAGACAGGCCATAGGGAATGTCATTTGCGATATCGATTGCATTTTCCAGGTTCTCGCAAGCAATGATCGAAACCACCGGCCCAAAGATTTCTTCCTGGGCAATGCGCATTTTAGGATCGACATCCACGAACACGGTCGGCTCGAGGAAATAGCCATTGGCGTACTCGCCGCCGCTCAACCGATTGCCGCCACACTTCAGTCGTGCCCCCTCGGCTTTGCCGATCTCGATGTAATTAAGATCGGTCTTGAGCTGGTTCTCGTTGATCGCAGGTCCCATTTCGACGGTTTCATCGAGGCCATTTCCAATTTTCAGATGCCGCGCGCGTTCGACATAGCGATCGACAAACTCGCTGTAAACCCCTTTCTGCACGATGATGCGGCTGGTCGCGGTGCAGCGCTGGCCCGTGGTTCCGAAGCCTCCCCACAATCCGCCTTCAATGGCCAGTTCGAGGTTGGCATCATCCAGCACGATCATTGGGTTCTTACCACCCAGTTCGAGCGAACAATGCTTAAAGCTCTTGGCCGCGCTCGTGCCCACGATTCGCCCAACCTCGCTTGATCCCGTAAGCGAAACGGCACGTACCTCGGGATGCTCAGTCATCGGCGTGCCGACCATCGAACCAAAACCCGTCACAATATTGACCACCCCCTTGGGTAGCCCGGCATCGACGAGCGCGCGCACCAAATTGAACGTCGACAGTGGCGTGTCCTGGGCGGGTTTGATCACGCATGTGTTCCCGCAAACCAGCGCCGGCAGCAGCTTCCACGATGGAATGGCCATGGGAAAATTCCAGGGCGTGATCATTGCGCACACCCCCAGCGGTTGCCGCACAGCCATGGCAAACTTATTGGGCAACTCCGAAGGCGTCGTCGGCCCAAACATCCTCCGCCCTTCGCCCGCCATGTAATACGCCGAATCGATGGCTTCCTGCACGTCACCGCGCGTTTCCTTCAGGATCTTCCCCATCTCGCGGGTCATATCGCGCGAATATTCTTCTTTGCGCTCGATCAGAATTTCGGCGGCTCGATACAAGAGTTCGGCGCGTCGCGGCGCTGGTACCAGCCGCCATTTTGTGAAAGCCTTCTTCGCAGCTTCTACTGCCGCATCCACATCGGGCTTGGCCGATTTTTGAAAAATGCCGACCACATCGCGAATATCCGCAGGATTGCGGTTTTCAAACGTTTCTCCGGTCGAAGCTTCTACCCATTCGCCATCGACAAAATTTTTATAAACTCTGGCACGCGTCGCGGTGCCTGCAATCGTCGGCCCGGTTAGTACCTCGGTCGCCATAAAAGCCTCCTATGATCGGTAAAGATAGGATAAGAATTCGACAACTTTCTATGCTACAGCCGCGAGGAATGGGCGGCAAGCAAAGCCAAACCGTTCGCCACAACTCACAGGTAGGAGAGCCACCAACTGTGCTTGCGTTGTTTGAGTCGCGCGAACCAGAGACAAACCGGGTACAGCAGCAACAGCGTGGCCAGCCACACAACATAAACCGTCCATAGCGGGAAGCCGTAATTAATCGGGAACAACTCGCTGGGGCTGCCCATCGAGGGCGGAGCGAGCAGGAGGAACGGCTTTGCGCCGTACCGTATCAGGTTGAAAGTGATTGCAATCATATGAGCGACCGCCAAATGAGCAACGTAGTAAAAGAAGGGCACGCGCCCGAAAACAATTAGAGGATTGCTGGGGCGAAAACGAAAGTGCTCCAGCCAGGCCAAAGCACCAAGCGCCGGCCCAAGCGTCATCGAAAGAAAGGCGAGTGACGGCGGATATTTGGTGGTATTCAGGAACGACAGCACGGTCAACAGCGGCGAGTGTTGGTATGCCCAGCGTTCCGGATCGCCATAGATGTTAATCGCTCGCAGCACAATGAAAGCCACTGTTAGCGCCAACCCGAGGCGCAGCAGGAAACCCTCACGACGCCGTACATCCCATGAAAAAACTGTGCCGAGGCAATAGCCAGCCGCCATCACGCCAATCCATGGCACGACGGGATACGCTATGGCAAGCGTGATGCCATGCCAACTGAAGGCATTCTGCTCATGCAGAATGTCCCAGAGCCACGCCGCGCGGCCAAAGCGCTCCGCGGAAATCCCATCCACGAGGTTATGCAACGCGATCATCGCAACACTGAAGACGGTGAGAGCTGGGAGCGGAAGATAGATCAACCCCGCAAGAGCCATCATCGAAATCCCGATGGCCCACAAAATCAGCAGGATCACCGGACCTGCGCTGAAACTGACTTGAAAAAACATGATGAACCGCAGCACAGTGATTTCAAGGACGATTAGCCAAATGCCGCGGCTGATCAGGAAGCGCGACAGTTCGCCTTTTGAGCGCAGCCCGCGCTTCATCCAGAAATATGCCCCGAGACCGGCGGTGAGTATGAAAACCGGCGCGCAGAAGTGCGTAATCCAACGCGTAAGAAAAATGACTGCCGTCGTCCGCGTAAGATCCGTGGGTAAAAACTGCATCGCGCTGCGTGCGAGATAGTCACGGATGTGATCGATCGCCATCAACATCATGATGGCACCGCGGAGAGCATCCACCGATTGGATCCGCGGGGCAACCGCGAGTTGCGGATGAACCGCTGAAGCGCTCATGAGTTTAGAAGTGTCCCTAGGATGCTAATAGATAACGGAGGCTTGCTGCTAAGATGCGTTTCCGCCCTCCCTCACATACACTCGCCCGGGCGCAGCGGTTTGAACCTTGTTCTTCTCGAAGCATTCCTTGATGCGTCGCCGCAATTCGCGGCTAACGGCATACTGCGTATTCGGCCTGGTCTTTACCAACATCAAGTACTCGGCTTCGCCGTTGCCCACACGATCAATTCCTGGCACCTGGATATCGCCAACAATGTCGTTGGCAAAATTCGCATCGTGCCGCAGGTCGTCGCCCACCTGCTCCAGCAGTTTGATTATTTTGTCGCTTGGCTCCGTGTAAGCCACAACTACTCGCATGGGTAGTTGCGACCAGTCCCGCGTCATGTTGGAGACAATGGTCACCTGGCTGTTGGGAACGATGTGCACCGTGCCGTCGTCATCACGCAAGGTTGTGTGACGCAGGGTCATTTCCTCAACCGTGCCTTTCACACCTGCAATGCGGATGGTGTCGCCAATGCCGTACTGATTCTCGAACAGAACGAAAAAGCCATTGATGAAGTCGTGCACCAGGGTCTGCGCCCCGAAGCCAATCGCTAAACCGGCCACCCCAGCACTCGCCAGCAGTGGCCCGAGATTCAATCCGAGCAGGGGCAGAATCTCCAGCGCCGCGACAAAAACAATGACGAAAACTCCGATGCTATTGATAACGCTGGCTAGCGTCCGTACTTGCCGCGCCCGCATGCCGGCGGGCAATCTCCCCATTTCCAAGGATGCGACCTTGCGGGTGATCAAGTGCAACAATCGCGCAACGATGAATGCAACGATTACGACGAGAACGATCTTCGGTACATCGTGTCGCAGAAAGGTGCGGGAATCCTCGCTCCATCCTTCGAGTAAAGCTCGCAGCTTTCCTTCGGAGGGCACCAACGTCAAGAGCAGTCCGGAAGTCATCTTGTTGCGCGCGATTATAAATAATTAAGGCGCTTTGCGGGCGTTAGCCAGGTAAGCAGGGCCAAAATTGAGGAGTACGCTGACCGCGGCTAGCCGCAGGATGATTCTCGCCGCGTATAATTCGTGCGTCACTGCTGGAGGTGGCTGTGGCCATTTCGCGATTCACGTCAGCTCTGATTCTTAGCCTAATGCTTGCCATGACGCCGACGATCGGGCTTGCCCAAAACCCGCCGCCGGTTCCACAGCTGCCCAACCCCGCCGCGCCGAACTCCCCTTCTGATAATCCAGCCCGGGATCGGATGGAGAAGGAAATGGCCAAAAAAGCTAACGAGGAACGCCAGGCCCAACTGAAGCGTGACAGCGACCGTTTGCTCAAACTCGCCACCGAGCTGAAAGAGTCCGTCGACAAGTCCAACCAGAACACCTTATCGATTGATGTGATCAAGAAAGCCGAAGAAATCGAAAAGCTTGCCCGCAGTGTCAAAGAAAAAATGAAAGGCAACTGAGGCTGGGGGCCGAGATTACCGAGGGACTTTGCGCGGTAACCTGAGGACAAAGATCGTGGTGAGGTACAATTGCAACTGAGTTTCACCTCGAAACATGCCCTTACCGCAAACCGAAACTCCAGGACGCCTGCAGGCTGAACTGATGTCTCGCGGCCTGCGCATGACACGCCAGCGCCGTACCATTCTGAGCGTCGTCGAAATGGCCAAGCAGCATCTCGATGCCAGTCAGATCCTCCGCCGCGCCCGTAAACTCGATCCGCAAGTTGACCGCGTGACCGTTTATCGCACGCTGAGCTTGCTGAAGCGACACGGTCTGATCGACGAACTCGACCTCATGCATATGCAAGGCGAAAAGCATTATTATGAGCGCCGGCCGCAACGCGATCACATCCACATGGCCTGTTTGCGCTGCGGTAAAATCCTGGAATTCGAGAGCGATTTATTCGACCGCCTGAAAGGTCAGATCCAACGCGACTGCCAATTCCACATCGTCGTCAGCCGTCTGGAAGTCGGCGGCTATTGTGCCCAATGCCGCTCCGCGTCCTAGCTGCATGCCGCCGCGTCATCCTGAGCGCAGTCGAATGATCTCTTTAATCGCCGATGCCACGATGGGCGCGGCAAGGCATCTTCCCCATGTCGCATTGCCACGAGTCTGTTGCATCTGGTTGCAAACAACTTGAAACAAAAAATGCCTGGACGTGATGCAGATCACTTGATCTTTCCAGCTCTGCTTTATTAGCATCATCGCTGTCATATTAGATGCAACTGAGTTGCAATACATTGGAGCGGTGGTGAAACACATCATTTTGTTTCTTTTGGTTCTCTGCTTTCTTGCGGCAGTATTGCATGCCCAGGAACGCCCGTACTTTGTTACCTACAGCCATGAGATGGAAGAACCCGGCAATCTGGAGATTGAAATGTTCAACGTGATGGGCAACCCACCTGGTGGAAACGCCTTTTTGGGATCTAACGTTGAATTCGAATATGGGGTGAAGGCCTGGTGGACCTCCGAGTTCTATCTTGACGGCCAGAGCACTCAGAACGACAGCACGATTTTCACCGGCTTCCGGTGGGAGAACCGCGTGCGGCCGCTGATGGGAGAGCACTGGATCAATCCAGTGGTCTACGCCGAGTTTGAGGACACCAGTGCCGACAAGGCTCTGCGCGAAGTCGTCGGGCACGATGGGCTACCAGACCTCCTGGAAAGCAATGCGGTCGCCCACCTCGACAAAGAGCGCGAGATAGAACTTAAATTAATTTTGGGCAGCAACTACCAGGGATGGAACATCAGCGAGAACATCATATCCGAGAAGGACCTGTCCAACGATCCCTGGGAGTTCGGCTACGCCTGGGCCGTCAGTCGGCCGCTGAGACTGGCCGCCAGCGTCCACCAATGCACCTTCTGTGCCGAACGATTTCAGGCTGGCGTCGAAATGTACGGAGGGTTGGGAGACCGATACAGTTTCGGCCTGCATCAGACATCGCATTACATCGGGCCGACCATGAACTGGACGGCGCCGAGCGGGCTAACCTTATCTTTTTCGCCGCAATTTGGGTTGAACGATTACAGTGTTCCGCGTCTGTATCGCTTCGGAATCTCCTACGAAATTGAGCAATTTCTCAGTTACTTCCATCGCGGAGGGGATCGATGAAGCGCGGGCTGCTGTTTCTGGTCAGCGTGTTCCTCGCGGCAGCGCTGCTCGCGTGGGCTAGCGCAGACGGCGCGTGGCTGGCGCGGGTGCCCGCCAAAGATCATGAGAAGCCGAATCCTTTTCAAGGACGGATGGAGGCCGCGAGCGCAGGGCGGAACGTCTTCATAGAGCATTGTGCGAAATGCCACGGGGAAAATGCAGAAGGCACAAAAAAGCGGCCCACGCTTCGCAGTGAACGAGTGCAGCAGCAAGCAACGGCCGGCGACCTGCACTGGCTTCTGGTTAACGGCAACATGAAAAAAGGTATGCCGTCGTGGGCGAAGCTACCGGACCCACAAATCTGGCAACTCGTCAGCTATCTCAAATCCATGCATGAATGACACAAGCCACTTTGGCGGATCCACCGCAAAACGCACCGCGCTCGGATGCGTGTTGCTGGCAGTCGCGATCCAGTTTCTCCCGGTCGATACTCGCAATCCTCCCGTGCAATCGGCGAATGCGATCTATTCGGTCGAGACCGTACCCGAGAACGTTCGTATGATCTTCGAATCGTCCTGCACAAACTGTCACTCCGACCAGACGCATTGGCCCTGGTACAGTCACGTGGCTCCGTTTTCGTGGCTGGTCGCTCATGACGTTCATCGCGGGCGTAACCTCATGGACTTTTCGCAGTGGGGAATGTATTCAGCCAAAAAGAGGGATGAGAGACTCGAGAATATTTGCGATCAGTTGATGAACGGCGACATGCCAGACGGCAAGTACTTATTGATTCACCGCAAGGCGCGGCTGAGTGAAGAACAGAAAGAGGCTGTCTGCCAATGGACTCAAGCGCCACGTTAAGGTGCCTGGAAACAACAACGCCATCCGGCGAACCGGATGGCGCCTGAGCAAAACAAAACTCGCTAATCGGCAGCCGCTCTGGCCTGGGCGGGTTCGGTTTCCGCGCCAATTCGCATGCTGTAAAAAGAGCGGTAGACAAACACGAACGAGACCACAAAAAATACTGCCGCGAGTAGATGCGCTAATCCGGCCCCACTCTGAGTCAGCTTCACTGCCAGTTCGACCGCCAGCAAACCGAACAGTGTGGTGAATTTGATAACCGGGTTCAGCGCCACAGAAGAAGTATCTTTGAACGGATCGCCCACAGTGTCCCCCACCACGGTCGCCGCGTGCAGTTCGGTTCCTTTCTGATTCAGTTCGACTTCGACGATCTTCTTCGCATTGTCCCAGGCGCCTCCGGCGTCCGCCATGAAAATCGCCTGGTACAAGCCAAATGCCGCAATCGAGATCAGATATCCGATGAAAAAGAACGGCTCGATAAACGCGAATGCCAGGGTTGCAAAGAATACAGCAATAAAAATGTTCAGCATTCCTTTCTGCGCATAGCGCGTGCAGATCTCGACAACCTTCTTGCTGTCGGTGACCGATGCCTTTTCCACTCCTTCAAGACGGATATTGGCTTTGATGAACTCCACCGCGCGATACGCTCCAGTACTGACGGCTTGCGTCGAAGCACCGGTGAACCAGTAAATAATTGCTCCACCAGTAATCAATCCCAAAACAAACGGCGCATGCAGCAGCGAAAGCTTATCAACGTTGGCAGCCAGTCCATTGGTCAGCGCCATGATGATGGAGAAAATCATCGTCGTGGCGCCCACCACCGCCGTTCCAATCAACACCGGCTTCGCGGTCGCTTTAAAGGTGTTGCCGGCGCCGTCGTTGGCTTCCAATAGGTATTTTGCGCGGTCGAAGTTGACGTCGATGTTGTAATCGCGCTTGAGTTCGGCTTGGATGCCGGGAACTTGTTCGATGAGAGAAAGTTCGTAAACGGATTGCGCGTTGTCGGTGACTGGACCGTAAGAATCGACGGCGATTGTGACCGGGCCCATACCGAGGAATCCGAAAGCGACGAGACCGAATGCAAACACCGGCGCGGCGATCATCAGATTGCCGAGGCCCATCGTACTAACCTGATATCCAATCGCCATGAGCAGGACCATGGTGAGCCCGAGATAGTAGGCTGAAAAATTTCCCGCCACGAATCCCGCCAAAATATCCAGCGACGCTCCGCCTTCTTTGGCGGAGGTCACAACTTCCTTCACGTGCCGAGACTCGGTCGAAGTGAAAACTTTCACCAGTTCCGGAATGAGCGCACCCGCGAGCGTTCCGCAGGAAATAATCGTGGCCAGCTTCCACCATTGGGAGGGATCTCCGCCCAACTCCGGAATAATCGAGTAGGAGATGATGTAGGTAAGGACAATCGACACGAATGACGTAATCCAAACCAGCGAAGTGAGCGGCGCTTCGAAGTTCATCTCATTCGAGTTTGCGTACTTTGCTTTTGCAATGCCGCCATTAATAAAGTATGCGGCGGCACTGGCCACCAGCATGGCTACGCGCATCACAAAAATCCAAACCAGCAATTGCACTTGCACGCGCGGATCTTTGACGCCCAGAAGAATGAAAGTGATCAGAGCCACGCCGGTCACGCCGTAAGTTTCGAATCCATCGGCGCTCGGGCCAACCGAGTCGCCTGCGTTATCGCCGGTGCAGTCCGCAATCACGCCGGGGTTACGTGCGTCGTCTTCCTTAATTTTGAAGACGATCTTCATCAAATCCGAACCGATATCGGCGATCTTGGTGAAAATTCCGCCGGCAATACGCAGCGCGGCCGCGCCCAATGATTCGCCAATCGCGAATCCAATGAAGCAAGGCCCCGCGTAATCACTGGGAACAAAGAGCAGGATGATGAGCATCATCAGCAGTTCTACGCTGATCAGCATCATGCCAATGCTCATGCCGGCTTCGAGCGGAATTTGGGAAATCGCATACGGCTTTCCGCGCAGGCCCGCGAATGCAGTCCGCGAATTGGCAAATGTATTCACGCGAATTCCGAACCACGCGACACCATAGCTGCCCGCCATCCCGATGATGCTGAACAGCACAATAATCGGAAGCGTCACGCCGACAGGTTTGCCCGGCACCGGCGCCAGCAGGCCGAAATACAAGACGATCGCGACCGCGACAAACACCCAGAGCAGCAGCAGAAATTTTCCTTGGGTGATCAAGTAGGTCTTACAGGTTTCGTAAATCAGCTCAGATATTTCGCGCATGGAGCGATGCACCGGCAGGTTCTTCAGCTTGGTGTAAATCACCAGGCCAAAGCCCAAACCAAAAACGCAGAACAGAATTCCAATCATGAGCAGGTTGTGGCCATTCATGCCGAGAAAGTTGACGGAACTAAGGTCAGGCAGCTTGAGGTTGGCTTCGCCGCCGACTTCTTCCGAGGCTTGCGCGAAGGCTGCCGAACCCAGGGCGAGCACGGCTGTGATGATTGCCAAAGTCTTTGCCAGCGAGAAACGGCGTCGGCGTTCTGAGGACGCAACTTGAGCGAACCAGATGCGCATAGGAAATCCTCCACGATGAAATAATTCGGATGATTTGCTGGACTGGGTCAGTTTAATAAGGAAGCGAGTCAAACGCGCGATTTATTGCATCTTCGCCAAACCCGCTCGGACGCAACGCGCGACTCGCCCAGATCCCTCGTCGCCGACGGAAGGCGCCTCGGGATGACAATTGAACTGTCCAATCCTGATTTCGGTCCTCGTGCGGCGCACATGGTTCTGGCGCTTTTTGAGCGCCGAGCGTAGGGCCGGAGTTCCGAACACGCTTCCACCGCAAGACTTGACTAGGGCTGCTGAGCTTGGCCGCGTCGGATGTTCACTGGGCTGTATAGCACGCACCAGCCACAGTGTCTGTGACAAGCAACCATGCCTGCGAGGCGAAAGCCTCTTAGGACAAGGTCAGGCACAAGACGTGTTTTTATAGCATTTTGGCAGGGAGGGGGTCAAACAGGAGGCGGGCATTCCAGATTCCCGCCGCGCATGGGTACAGAAGCGCGCCGGACTCCACGTTTAAGGATGATAGTTTCTGACGAACTCTGGAACTGTCCCCAATGGTTGTCGCTTTGTAGAAGCGGGTCGAGGGAAACAGCAGGTCCCTCGACTGCGGCGGGTCGTCCGCGAGTGGACGATCCGGCTGCGCTCGGGATGACAAGAGTAGAAGTGGTCATGGCGGCGCAGTTGAAGCCGCGCGCCAAGCAGGATCAAGTCCCACCCAAGCAAAAAGCGGCTTGGGTCTGGCACCCGGCCGCTCCGCTCAGGATGACAAGATTATCTAGCGGCTATGTTTAGCTGCCTTGCTTGAGTTCGGTGAGGACCTGGCGGGCGATCTCTTTGAGAGTTTCGAAGACGCCGTTGCCGCGAAAGGCGATGGCTTCGAGAACGGGTTCGTTCCTGCGGCGCAATTCTTTGGTCAGATTCTCGACCGGGAGGATATTAGGCAGATCCCGCTTATTGAGTTGCAGAACGTAGGGAATCTTTTGAAAGTCGTATCCGTGCTCCTTAAGGTTATCCATGAGGTTGTCGAGGGCCTCGTGGTTGGCGTCCATGCGCTCCTGCTGCGAGTCGGCGACGAAGACGATGCCATCGACGCCGCGCAGGATCAGCTTGCGGCTGGCGTCGTAGAAGACCTGTCCGGGAACGGTATAAAGATGGATACGGGTTTTGAAGCCGCGAACGGAGCCGAGATCGAGAGGCAGAAAGTCGAAGAAAAGGGTACGATCGGTCTCCGTGGCCAGCGAGATCATTTTGCCCTTCTGCTGCTCGGCGGTCTTCTGGTAAATGTGCTGGAGATTGGTGGTCTTGCCGCCCAGGCCCGCGCCGTAGTAGACGATTTTGCAATTGATTTCCCGGGCTGCAAAATTGATGAAACTCAAAGACTTCCCTCGAAGCTTGCGGCAGACGTTGGCTGCTGAAACGTTGTCCGCTGAAATTTTTCTTGAGTGCTGCTTGGTTTATACCACAGGGGCCAAAGTTACTGCAGGTTACCCCGGTTACTTGAGAGGATGCCGGGGCGGGAGGCGACTTGAAACGATGGTAGGGTCGTTTTTAGCCACCCGCGCATATGGGAGCTGGCGGTGAAGAGTGAATATCGAGTTCTCAGCTAAGATGCCGAAACTGCAGATTCCTCGGCACGCTCTCGCTGCTTACGCACCTACGAGCGGCTCGGAATGACAACAACGAGTGTCGGTTGGCGGATGGTACGATCTGATAAGCAATGAACTTTGAGCTGTTTGTCGCGTCGCGATATCTCCGGGCAAAGAGGCGGCAGGCTGTGATCGGCATGATCACGGCGATCTCGATCGCCGGGGTTGCGGCCGGAGTGGCATCATTAGTGATTGCCCTGGCGATTAATAACGGGTTTCGCCAGGATCTTCAGGAGCGGCTGCTGGGGTCGACTTCGCACATCAACCTTCTGCGGGTGCAGAGCGACGGAATAAGGAATTGGCAACCACTGATGGAGCGGTTATCGAAACTGCCGCATGTGGTGGCTGCGGCGCCCGCGATTTACGAGCAGGTTCTGGTTTCACGCGGGCCGCGAGCGCGAGGTGCGGTACTGAAGGGAATTGATCCGGCTGACGAGCGAAAGGTCAGCGACCTCCTGAAGACGGTGAAAACCGGGTCGGCAGAGGCCCTGGATGAATCCGGTCAGGGTGAGTCCGGCGCGGACAAGAATGTCCGCGCTACACAAGACCAATCTACGGATGCGCTGGAGGACGTGGAGCAGCGGACGGCGGCGATGCCGCCGATTATCCTGGGTAAAGATATGGCGGACGACCTGGGTGCGACGGTCGGATCGGTCGTTTTAGTTACGAGCCCGCAAGGCGAACTCACGCCGTTCGGTATGGTTCCCAAGTACAACCGGTTTCGGGTAGCGGGAATCTTTGATTCTGGATTTTACGATTATGACTTTTCGTGGGCGTTTGCCCGTCTCGGCGATGCGCAGCGGTTATTCGGGCTGGCGGATGAAATTTCTGTGCTGGAATTCAAGGTAGACGAGATTTACAAAGCTGGCGAGATTGCAAACGACATTGAGAAGGCAGCTGGAAGCGGCTTCATGACAACCAATTGGATGGAGCAGAACAAGGCTTTGTTTCGGGCGTTGCGCCTGGAGCGGCTGGTGACATTCATTACGATTGGGCTGATTGTTTTTGTGGCTGCTTTGAACATTCTCATCTCGCTGACGATGATGGTCATGGAAAAGACCCGAGATATTGCGGTGCTGATGTCGATGGGGACGCGGAAGTCACAAGTCAGGAAAATCTTTATTTCGCAAGGCGTGCTGATCGGGGTGGTGGGCACGGCGATTGGGCTCGTTGTTGGATTTGCGCTTTCCTGGGTGGGAGGCCACTATCATCTGCTTTCGCTGGCGCCCGAGGTCTATTCCATCGACTATGTTCCTTTCGCGCCACGAGCGGTTGATGGCGTGTTGGTTGCTCTGGTAGCCGTGGGCATCTCGCTGGTAGCGACGATCTATCCTTCGTGGTCCGCGGCGCGGATTTTGCCGGCTGAGGCTTTGCGGTACGAGTAGACGCCAGGGCCTTTTCGCTCGTGACCGGGGTCACATTAAATTTTCTGAATACAGGCGTACAGTTTTTGTGGGTGTCGGTACGCGGGAGAACAACCGCCTGCCGCTCGTGTTCTAATGGGATAGCAAGAAACTGCACTTGGAGTGTAGCGGATTGCGGTCCCTTTTGAGACGAGGAGCATAGCGGTTGCATCTAACAGACAAGGCTTGCTTGCGGGTCGATGGCCTGAAGAAGGTCTTTCGGTCAGGTAAGTCGGATTTAGTGCTCTTTGAAAATCTATCATTCCAGGTTGCGCCGGGTGAGATGCTGGGCATCGTAGGCGAATCGGGAGCAGGGAAGAGCAGTCTGTTGCATATTCTAGGGGCGCTTGATAGGCCTTCTGCGGGTGACGTATACTGCGCAAATCAACGGCTGGGCGGGCTTTCCCAGGATGCCGCGGCCGAGTTCCGCAACCGCAAAATCGGCTTTGTTTGGCAGTTCCACTACCTTTTGCCGGAGTTCACGGCGCTAGAAAATGTGGCTATGCCGCTGCTGGTCAGGGGGCTCCCCCAACAGGCCGCCAAAACCAAGGCACTAGAATGGCTTAGCGCGGTCGGATTGGAGCAGCGTCGCGAGCATCGATCGGGTGAGCTTTCGGGTGGCGAGCAACAGCGGGTGGCGTTGGCGCGGGCACTGATCACGGAACCCAAGATCCTGCTGGCCGATGAACCGACCGGGGACCTTGATACTCACACGGCGGAATCGGTTTTCGAGCTGATCATGCGGCTGCACCGTGAATGTCAACTCACCTCTTTGATGGCGACCCACAACCTGGCATTTGCGCGACGTTGCCATCGCGTGCTGAGATTGCAGAGTGGAAAGGTGGAAGAGATTGCGCCGGATGCCATTCCGGTGTAGCACGAAGCGGCGATTGACTTTTGGGAATGCACATGCCGGAATGATAGAAAGGAAGATGGGGTATCCGTGGTAACTGAATCAGTAACAGGATCGAGAGATTTTCGCGGGAAATTGTGGCATTGTGGTTGCATGCTTGACCGGAGTCGGCAGGCTTCGCGAGTAGTGCTTTCTCGGGGAGCTCAGGGGGTAGGGCTTTATGTTTGAACGTTATACGGAAAAAGCCAGACGCGTTATCTTCTTTGCCCGTTATGAAGCCAGCCAGTTCGGCTCTCCTTATATTGAGACGGAGCATCTCCTGCTGGGACTATTGCGCGAAGACAAGGCCCTGACCAATCGGTTTCTGCGTTCGCATGCCTCGGTGGAATCGATTCGCAAGCAGATTGAAGGGCACACGACCATTCGGGAAAAAGTCTCGACTTCTGTCGATTTACCGCTAAGCAATGAGTGCAAGCGGGTACTGGCTTACGCGGCTGAGGAAGCGGAGCGGCTCTCGCATAAGCACATTGGGACGGAGCATCTGCTTCTCGGCTTGCTGAGGGAAGAAAAGTGCTTTGCGGCGGAGATTCTGCACGAGCGCGGATTGCGGCTGTCGACGATTCGAGAAGAGTTGGCGCGGACGAGCCAGGAGAAAGCTCAGCCACAGCGTCAGCGTGAGTCTTCCTTGTTGAGCGAGTTTTCGCGCGATCTGACGCAGGCAGCTATGGACACGCAGCTCGATCCGCTAGTCGGACGCGAGGGCGAACTGGAGCGGGTGATCCAGATCCTCTGCCGGCGCACGAAGAACAATCCAGTGCTGATTGGCGAGCCGGGAGTTGGCAAAACGGCAATTGTAGAAGGGTTGGCTCAGCGGATCGCGGACGGAGAAGTGCCGTCGTTCCTGGCGGATAAACGAATTCTTGCGCTCGATCTTTCGCTAATTGTGGCGGGAACGAAGTATCGTGGCCAGTTTGAAGAGCGGCTGAAGACCATCATGAAAGAGCTGATGGAGTCGCAGAATTCCATCATCTTCATTGACGAGTTGCACACGCTGGTGGGCGCCGGGTCAGCCGAGGGATCGCTCGATGCTGCAAACATTTTGAAGCCCGCCTTGTCCCGCGGTGAGATTCAGTGTATTGGCGCAACTACGCCCGGTGAATATCGCAAGTCGATCGAGAAAGATCGATCACTGGAAAGGCGCTTTCAGGCTGTGAAGGTCCCGCCGCCGAGTGAAGGCGACGCTACGAAGATTCTGTTTGGCATTAAAGATCGCTACGAGAAATTTCACGCGGTTACCTATACCGACGATGCGATCAACTTCGCGGTATCACATTCGAACCGCTACATTCCGGATCGGTACCTGCCGGATAAGGCGATTGACCTGGTCGACGAAGCCGGAGCGCGGGTGAAGCTACGCCAGACTTCGTTGCCAGAAGAAATTACGGAAGTCCAGAAGCGCATTAAGTTCATCGTCCATCGTATGGAGAACGCCATCGCGAACCATGAATTCGAGAAAGCGCGCTTCTACTCGGACGAAGAACGCAAGGAGCGCGAGAACCTGCGCGCCCTTCGCGAAAAATACCACCTCGATGAATCCTCCACCGGCGTTGTCGGTCGGGAGGACATCGAGGATGTGGTATCGCGCTGGACGGGTGTGCCGATTACTTCGATCAAAGAAGAAGAATCGCAGAAGCTGCTGCGCATTGAAGAGGAGCTGCACAAACGGATCATTTCGCAGGACAAGGCAATTCTGGCTTTGGCGCGGGCGATTCGCCGCAGCCGCGCCGGCCTGAAGAGTCCGAACCGGCCCATCGGTTCATTCTTATTCCTCGGACCGACCGGCGTCGGCAAAACTGAAGTGGCTCGCACCCTGGCGCAGTTCATGTTCGGAACGGAGAAATCGCTGATTCGCTTTGACATGTCGGAATTCATGGAGAAGCACTCGGTTTCGAAGTTGATCGGCTCGCCTCCGGGATACGTGGGCTACGAAGAGGGCGGCCAGCTTACGGAACGCGTGAAGCGCGCACCGTATTCCGTGGTCCTGCTGGATGAAATCGAGAAGGCGCATCCGGATGTCTTCAACATCCTGTTGCAGGTTTTTGAAGATGGCCAGCTGACCGATGGTCTCGGCAACACGGTCGACTTCAAGAACACGATTCTGATCATGACCTCCAACATCGGCGCGCGGCATCTGCAGAAGCGCGAGGGTCTCGGATTCCAGTCGAGTAAGGAAGAGATGGTATCCGAGAAGATCCACGACCTCGTCATGAACGAAGTGAAAAGAACGTTCAATCCGGAGTTCCTGAACCGGTTGGATGAGGTGATTCTGTTCAGCTCACTGGGCGAGAGCGACCTGATCCAGATTCTGGAGCTCATGGTCACGCAGCTCAATGCGAATCTGGCGCAGAAGTCAATTACGGTTACGGTCACGGATGAAGCTAAGAAATGGATTCTCAACCAGACGCTCGGTGACCGCAGCTACGGCGCGCGTCCGTTGCGTAGGGCGTTGCAGAAGTACATTGAAGATCCGCTTTCGGAAGCTCTGATTCAGGGTACGATCACCACGCGACCGGCATTCATCGAGGTTTTCCTCGAGGACAACAAACTGTACTACCGGCCGGTTGATTCGGAGAAGGCGGAAGGGGTCCTGCTGTACGAGAATTAGCTATTAGCTCTTTAGCATTCAGCCGTCAGTGAAAAACTGGCGGCTTTTGCTTTGTGGAAGACGCTGATCACAATCGCTGTGCCGGGCAGATGGCGGCTCCGGATGGGAGTGGAAGCGGAGTACCACCTTCCGTGAGAGACCCCGTGATGCGGTCGAAATGGTAAAAGTGTACGCTATTATCGCTGGCTAACAATGCGTAGACGATGGTTCCTTTAGGACTGAAAGCAAAGCCAGGCGTTTGGGAAGTCATGGGCATGGAACTGCCCGTGTCGCGAATCGTTCTTCCTGCCAAGTCGATTGCAGCAACGTGCACGGCCTGGGTTGCCGGATCAGTAAGAAACAGGTACCGCCCTGATTTATCGAGTTGGACATTCGTTGCAGTCGCGCAAGAACTCAGCATCGCGGCAGTGCAGTGAATGAACACACGCTTGGGGTTAGGAGCATTCGGCAAGATGTCGAGGTAGTTTTGATTGGTGTTCATGTCCGCTTGATACTGCAGGACAATCACAGAACCAATTGCAACTTCCTCTTCATTGTTGACGCGGATGAGTTGAGCGTCGTCGCCAAGGCTCCCAGTTTTTAAGTTGATGGAACGTTCACGATAGACTGAGCCGGTCAGAGTGAGAGAGCTGTCATACAACTTCCTACCATCAGTGCTAAATCCGTACAGAAATGCAGGGAAATAGGGAGCTGGCCCGTAAGAACCCTGAGTTCTAGGATCTTCTTGCAAAACTCCGTTAGGAGGGCGAGCACGGAAGAGGCGAATGTTGGCCTGATATCCGAGGTTCGAGTTTGTCACTTCGAGCATATAGGCGAAGCGGCCACTGGGATGCATATTAAACTGCGAAAGGCTGTCGGCATTGAGCACCTGGACGGCGGGGAGCTGCGGTATGCCTGACGCGTCGGTCGAGAAAACGGATAAGTGCTGCAAAGTTTGTCCATCTGCCCATACAGCGTAGAGGAAATGGTCACGCGGCGAAGGATCAAGCTGCAACAACGAAGCGGGTGCGGAGATCAGGGGAGTGGGCTGTTCGACAATCGTCGCTGCAAGGGAGTTGGGATCAATCGAGTAAGTAGTAACGATGCCATTATTGACGACGTAAAGGATCTGCCCGGAAGAAGGAATTAAGTCTTGGGTTGAGGAACCGCCTCCGCAAGCAAGCAGAATGATGCCGCAGACGACGATCAACGCGAGAGCTACCCAGCGCACATTCATTCAAGCCACACGCGAAACGAAACTAAAGAGATGCTGGGACTCTAGCGCGAGTTGCAGCGAGAGAGCAATAGCTCCGGTTTTGAGATCTGCACTGAGGAGTTGTCACGACTTGGGACTGACGCCGATCGCAGTGTAATCCCCTGAGTACCTGAACGTCTGAGATTCGGGCCTCGCCAGCCAATCCTTGAATGATGGTGCATTTCTATCTTTGTCTGATAATTGGACGTCGGTGATGGGCCAACGAATGCCAATATCGGGGTCATTCCAGCGGATGCCCGACTCGCATTTGCTGTTGTACACCGCGGTGCACTTGTATTGAATTTCAGCAAAGTCAGAGAGTACACAAAAGCCGCGCGCGAAACCTGCGGGCGCCCAAATCTGCTTTCGGCTCGCCGCAGAGAGTTCGATACCGAACCATTTCCCCAGCGTGGGTGATCCATTGCGGACGTCAACGGCTACTAGAAAAGCGGTTCCACGGGTGACGCGCATGAGTTTTCCCATGGGCGGGTCCCACTGAAAATGCAGGCCGCGAAGAACGCCCCGACGAGAGCCGGAGTGGTTGTCCTGAAGGAACTCATGGGGCAGACCGAGCGCCTGGAACTGGTCGGCTCGGAAAACCTCAGTGAAGAAGCCGCGGTCATCGTGGAAAACCGTTGAAGCCAGAACACAAATGGCGCCGCAATGGACGGATTCAATGCGCAACTGTTGAGAAGGCGTCATCGCAATTGGTTATTCCCGAAACATGGTGAAGGAGCAGCAAAGTATGCCCGACTTAAGTTCCGTGTCGTCCGACCATTGTGAGTGATTCGATCCGAAGAAGCAAACTTGATGTGGAAAAGCTCTTCTGGTTCCTTTTTCATGTGTTCATCTGAATATTCGAGTTTCGGCTTCTTATCAGGAAGTGCCAGTTTGATTTGTGCACGATAAGGTTCGTGTACTTCTTCTTCCTGATTTACCGGAGTGAGAACTGCACCAGTTGTTCCAAGCATTTCGCAAGCTCCACTCCATCTTTTGTGTGCTGGCTTACTTCAGGTTGTGCTTCGGCCTTAGGCCTACTAGGACTCTCTGGTGCGGGCTTTGAACTTTGAGTCGGTGCAGGAAACCGGTACGTCCTTAGAAGATCTAGCTCAAAGCTTATCAACCGCTTGACGGCCGACGCGACGGCAGGCTGAAGCTTTGCCCGAATACAAATCAGCCACTAATTGTGCGACGGCGGTCCGCAGTCCGGTCACGGTGCGCAAGCAAGCTGGAGGTACGAGCGGTTCGGAAACAAGGCGACGATTTTTGCCGATCCATTCGGCCGAGCTCGGATGCTTTATTCGGATTTGCAGGGAAGAAACAAAGGCCGCCCTCGGTAGCAGCCGCGCGGCAGGATTACCTGCCTATGTTGTAGGCCTACAGCGGAAATCAGAGAAAATTCGTGCAGCCGAGGACTTCGAAACAAGAAACTTTCCTGACAATTGCAACGGCCGATTTGTCTTACTCAAGCGGGATGTCCTCCAGCTTGCATTAGACCCATAAAGCACTTGCCCGGCTCATGATGTGTTCGGGTGACATACAGGAAAAATTGAGCCCGCACGTAGCGCCGCGGTTCAGGCGCCACATAACGGGCTTGAGGGCGGCTAGCGTTTTTTGGCTTTTGCTGCTCCCTCGTCAACCGCGGTAGCGGTCTCTGCGGCAGCCTTGAGTTCCTGATCTGCTTGAAGGATGAGGTCCCTTGCCTTTTCGGCATGACCTTTCATGTCAAACTTGTTGTCTTTCTGGGCTGCGGCGATGTACTGGTTGGCTTGGACCAAATGCTTTTGCGCTTCGGCCAGATTTGGGTGAACTTTGGCGTTAACGTTAACGGCAGGTTCTTGAGCGAGAGTCAGGCCACAGAACAGAAAGGTTGTCAAAACCGCGGTGAACAGCTTTATTCTCTTATTCATTGGTGTCCTCCTATCGGCCGTCAGCATTTTAGAATATTTGGGCCGAAAAAGTTAGTTGACTTAAATCCAATTCACTCATTCTTGGCTCCCGAGCCGTTGCGGGCTTCTGCGATCAAGGAGCACTCGATGATGGAAGGCGCATCAGGTGACCCTGCCACAAAAGCAACCAGAACCAGACTTCTTGACTCTATGTATCGCGTGGCAGCAACACGAGGTGCTTGTCGCGTTTCTGCAACTTCCTATCAACGATGTTTCGGAACAATGCTTACCGGCACCATGCAAGACGCTTCGCACCACTCAGCAATATCGTAATTTTGCTTTTCTCTCTGCTGGTGATAGCCGGGTGTGGAGATTTGCCGCGGAAGATCCAACATGTAGTGATCATTGTTCAGGAAAACCGCACGCCAGACAACTTGTTCCATGGACTGCCAAATGCAGACATAGCCGACACCGGTGTGAATTCAAAAGGGGAGATTATTCCGCTCACTCCGATTTCCCTCAGCATAAACTACGATCTGGGTCATGGGCACAAGGAGTTCTCCCTGATGTTTGACCAAGGGAAAATGGACGGAGCCGACAAGGTGGCGTGCGCAGGCACTTGTGTTACAAATGCTCAATTCAAGTATGTGAATCCATCGGAAGTAGCTCCATACCTGCAACTGGCAGAACAGTATACGTTTGGCGATCGGATGTTCCAGACGAACCAAGGGCCAAGCTTCCCAGCGCATCAGTACATTATCGCAGGAACCTCCGCTCCGAGTCCGGGAAGCAAGTTTTTTGCCGCCGAAAATGTTACCGGTCCGAGTCTTCCAGGAAGCGGGAGTTTTCTAAACTCCGGTTGCACGGGTATTCGTCAAGCCGTGGAGTTGATTGGACCTGCGGGTGCAGAGTATCGCACTGTGGCTCCATGCTTTGAGCATCCTACTTTGATGGATCTGCTGGATCCCAGAAACATCAGCTGGCGGTATTACACAACGGGCGCAAGCTGGGAAAATACGCTCTGGACAGCGCCTGATGCGATCCGACATCTTCGCTTTGGTGCAGCTTGGACCCACGTCATTCCCTCGTCCCTGCAAATATTCGTTGATATTGCGAATAATCAGTTGCCTGCTGTCAGTTGGGTGATTCCCAGTGGACAGAACTCCGATCATGCGCGGGTCAACGAAGGGACCGGACCATCATGGGTGGCTGCGGTCGTCAACGCTATCGGCAACAGCCCTTACTGGGCGAATACAGCTGTTTTCATCACATGGGATGACTGGGGAGGCTGGTATGACCATGTTGCGCCTCCGATCTATAACGCCTACGAGCTTGGCTTCCGCGTTCCACTGATTGTTGTTTCTCCGTACGCCAGGGCACATTATGTTTCCCATCAGCAGCATGACTTTGGAAGCATTTTGAGATTCATTGAGGAAAATTTTTACCTAGATACGCTTGGGTACGCCGACTCTCGTGCAGATGATCTATCAGACTGCTTTGATTTCGAGCAAGAGCCTTTGAAGTTTGAAACCATCCCAGCCCCGCTTTCCGCGAAACAGTTCCTCCGAGACCCGACACCACCATCTGACCCAGATGATGACTGATCGAGGGATCAGAACAGCAGCGCCGTGCAATTAGGTTCCGGTTCGGAGCACCAGGGTGGCTGTTTGCGAGAACGATGATACCCGGTTTGGCAATCAATGTCGGATTCTGGATCGTCCGCAGAGCGGCTTCTCCGCAGCTTAGCTGTCTATGCGCCAAACGGCGGACTTTCGAGATGTCACCACCACTTATGGCGAACAGGAAATCACGACTTTGTAACTCTCTGCCGGTGCGGGTGTGAATGGCGCTCCGGTATAGGTTTGGGCTGTCCACACCGATGCGGTTAAAGACGTGCTCGTGGGATTAAATAGAATGCTGCCACCAACTCCAGTAATTCCGACCACGTTTAGCTGGCACATAGGAGGCGCATTGAAACTTTGTACCAAAGAACCGGGAAATCTAAGAGTCAGGGTAGGCGACACGGAAAATGAGCCCCGCCCGCTGGTGATGACGAAAACGCAACTGGGAAAGTAGCCGCTGGCATAGCTGACCGCACTGCCCGTGCCCCATGCAGGCGAAAGCACAAGACTTGAATCAAGACAGCTAATCCCATTTGTGGTTCTGTCCAGTACCCGGGCCGTGCCCCACGGCGGACTCCCGCCATTATCAGCGGTATCGACGAATGCATTGTCGACAATTCGATTGCCCAGTGCTCCGCCGGGATGGGTCTCAGTGACAGAGATGGCATACTGGTTTGAGGCTCGCTTGGGAGAAGCAGAAAAGACATTCCCACTAATCACGTTCAATCCGCCGCCAACTAGTACCAGCTTACTGTAAGTATTTGGAGCCAACAGAAAGTTGCTTCCTATGAAACTATTACCGAGGATATTGCTTCCTACAGAAGTGTTTTCGGAGCCGTTGATGCAAAGATCATCACGGAACTGGTTGCCGAACTGATTATTGGTGATGATTTCAAAGTTGGATGGGGCGCGACTTGCCCCATAAACAGTGAGGCCGCAGGATCCGGGAACAGTCTGCGAATTTTCGCCAAAATCATTGTGATTGATTCGCCAAGCGGGACAGGAGTTGAGTGTCAGTCCGTTACCACCGTTGTTCTCAAATTCGCTATCCGTCACAAAACCGTCGCCGCCGCCACTGCAATAGAGTCCGTCTTTGTCATTCTGGTAGGCCATGAGCTTGAATATCTTGGCTGAAGCCACTCCGTTGAGCGACACTCCGTTGGCGCGGAAATTGCCTACAGACAGATGGTTGAGTTCGAGCCGGCTGGCTTTGCTGCTGGCGACAATACCAGATCCGCCACTCGGGTTGTTCGCTTTGTTCCCTTCAATTGCAATGTCCTGAATCGCGACGTAAGGGCCGTTGACGGTGATCAAGGCAGCCAGGCTTTGGTTGCTCGCCACCTGCAACATCACGGCGGGCTTGGTATTTACAGCCATTGCGCCGGTCACGCCGGTCAGCAAGGAATTCGCCGCCATCGTGATTCCCGCCGAAACGGTATAGGTTCCGCCTTGGTGAAATCGGAGGACATGGCCGGCGCCGAGATTCACCGGAGATCTCCACTCAAAGCCGCAATCATTGTTCACCCAGATTTCTCCGGCTGCGGAGCCGAGTTCCTTATCGGCAGCGTTAATCTTGTCTCCACAATCTTGACCTGAATACTGATCGGCGAACCTGATGTTATTGAGATTCCCTACCGTCTGGCGAGTAGCCACGAAGGCTGGTGCCGTTACAAGTAGAAAGATGACGAGCGAGCCGATAAGCTTATGATGCCTGTCCATAATTCGTCACTATATCCCGGCCGCAGCCTAATGTTAACGAAATTTCGGAGGGATGCACGCATCAGGTGGACGGCATAGCAAATTTTCCGCCGAACCGCAATCTTCACTTCTGCCCCGTGCGTGGCTGACATTATCCTCGTGACACTTTCAGATCTGGATGTGGTATAAATGGCCAACTACCTGCCATTCTAGTTGTGCGAAGGCACGCGAATTCGTATTACGCGTTGTGTGGAGGAGATAGTGGAAAATTTGTCTCGTGTAGGCATTCTGGCGACGATCATCACAGTGGCTTTGACATTCGTTGCTTGCGGATCGGGAGGGGCGGCGGACAATCGGCCAACCGTCGGCTCGGTGAGTGCGACCCAAAATCCTCTGGTAGTCGAATACGATGTGACTGGATATCATAACGATGCCAGCGCTTGGGTTGAGTTTGGACCCGATGTTAATTATGGACGAAAAACATCGCCGAGCAACGCAACCACGTCGAATCCGCATACTATTAGAATTCTCGTTGCGGGAATGAAGCCAAGCACGACCTACCATATGCGTGCACATGCAAGCTGGACTGGTGGCGCTTGGGTAGATCAAGATCAGACATTCACCACGGGAGCAATACCCACCCAGACTTCGACCGGGCCATTGACTGTTCCAGTGATCGCAGTCACTCGCCCCGTTCCGAACCTTGCCACCTCCGGCGGTGTTGAGTTGATTGACGCAACACCCCAAGGATCATCGAAGGCAGATAATTTGGATGCCTTTGTCACCGATCTTGATGGCAACGTCATATGGTATTACGACGTGGGCGCTGGAAGCTATCCGTTTCCGATCAGACCTATGGCGAATGGAGATTTCTTGGTAGGCATTGGTGGCGCAAATCTCGGCGCCCCATTGCTACGAGAAATTGATTTGGCGGGGAACACCGTCCGAGAGATTTCAGTGGCGCAGATCAACACTTCACTTGCACAGAATGGCTATTCATTTACCATTACCGCTTTTCACCATGACGCCATCGTTCTACCGAACGGACATTGGATCACGATAGCGCAAACTTTTAATAATTTTACGAACCTGACGGGCTATCCGGGAACTATGACAGTGTATGGCGACGCTGTTATTGACATCGATACAAGCGGCAAAGCCGTGTGGGCCTGGTCAGCGTTCGATCACTTGGACGTTAACCGTCACCCTTTTGGCCTGCCAGACTGGACTCACAGCAACGCTCTGGTGTACACGCCCAACGATGGCAACCTGCTTCTCTCCATGCGTGACCAGAGCTGGATTCTCAAACTCGATTACGCCAACGGGGCGGGCACCGGGGATGTTCTGTGGCGACTTGGGAACGAAGGCGATTTCGCGATTGCGGGGGGAGATCCCATCCAATGGTTCTATGGGCAGCATTTTCCTTCGCTGATCGGCACCGATGGCTCTCAGATAACTCTGGCGGTCTTCGATGATGGAAATATGAGATTCGAAAACACTAGTGGGGAGTTATGCGGCGCCGGGGGTACGACATGCATCAGCCGAGCGACGGTCTTCCAGATTGATGAGAGTACGAAAGTCGCCACGTGTGATTGGCAATTCACGAACTCTCTCTTTACCGCTTGGGGTGGGAGCATAAATCAACTCGCAGACGGAGACATCGAGTTCGATATGTCTCAACCATTCCTGCCGCAATACCCGGCGGCTTCCCTGATCCAGGAAGTCACTCAGACCACGAGTCCGGCCCTAGTTTGGCAGATGACGCTATCAGGAACTAACGTGTATCGGGGTTATCGAATTCCAAGTTTGTATCCCGGTGTCAGTTGGCAGTGAGGCGGAAATCAAGCACCTTATGTGTATTTGGCACCAAGCTAGTTGAAGGTATCAATAGCAAGTTTTACGCGTTTTGGGATGCGGCGCCGACCACGTGAGTTAGCGTGGGACACCAACCGCGCGAGCGGGCACAAAGAACCAGCGGGAACCACCTCGCTCATCATTGTCAATGAAGGGATCGTTCACGATGACCTGTGCGCCTTGAGTGTCAAAACAAAATGCCATTTCCTGAACATTTTCCTTGGACAAAGCTTCACGCACCGCGTCGCGGCTGTTGGAATCACAATAAAGGAGCAGAAAGCCGCCGCCGCCCGCACCCGTGATCTTGCCGCCGATTGCCCCGTGCTCCCGCGCACAAGCGTATAGCTGATCAATACGAGGGGTTGAAATCCTATTCGAAATCCTTCGCTTGGCCGTCCAGCTTTGGTGTAACAACTCCCCGAAACGATGAAGTTCCCCTGCTTTTAGCGCTTCTCGCATATCCAGCGCTATAGCCTTGACCTCATGAAGAGCATCCAATGTAGAGGTGGTATGGGTGCGAGTGGAACTCTCCTGCTCTTGTAGAATGCTCCAGGAATGATGGGCAGAACCAGTGAAGAAAAGCATGAGATTGGACTGAAACTCCCGCAAGATTGCGGGATCTAAGTCCAACGGCTCAACATCAGTGCTGCCATCCTGATGAAATGCTATGTAGTTTAGGCTGCCAAATGCCGCTGCATACTCGTCCTGTTTGCCGACGTGTTTTCCAAGAACGTTTCGAGCGATATGGAAAGACTGCTCGGCTAGTTGATATTTCGAGATCGGCTTGTGCAAATAATTGGTAAGCGTCTTCAGAATATTCACGCAGACGCTGGCAGAAGAGCCTAATCCCGTTCCCGGCGGTATTTCGGACGCCAAGAATAAATCCACGGACAGTGTGCAACCCACCTCTTTCAGAACCGCCAGGGGTATTTCCAGTTCGCTGCCCTGGATGCTCATATTTGCAATGTCGTGCCAGGTTTCAAAAACCCGCAGATCAGAAGAGATAACCTGAACGCGCCCGTCGTGCCGAGCGCCGAGGATCGTATAGAAGTATTTGTTGATGGCAACGCTAAGTACGGCGCCGCCGAATTGCTCGTAGTAGGCGGGCAGATCGGTTCCGCCGCCTCCAAAGCTAATGCGTACGGGACTGCGTCCTATGAGCATTCGGCAAATCCTGTTCTAGCATACTGCCGTTGCTGGTCTCGAGTGCCTTTTGTATTGTGGTGAACCAAAAACCACAATGCGCCACAGTCCCCAAAGCGAATTTCCAAGGTGGCTAGAAGAAAGGATAACGAAATTAGCCAAGAATGGCGAACTAGGATGCATGTAGCGGAGGCGGCGTCACTTCCCAATACGGGAGTGGCCAACAGCAATCGGCAAATCACGTCGGTGTTCCGTCCGTGAACTACTGCACTACCAGCGTGAGCTTCGTGCTGTGAGTCAACGTGGTCGAGCCGTGTGTGAAAGCGCCAGTCACAGTGATGTTGTACGAGCCGGCTGGCGTTCCACCACTCCCGCCACCAGCATTGTTGCTGCCGCCACCACAGCCGGACCAGATTATTCCTGAGCCGAGCAGGCAGAGAAGCGCCACTACGTAAAGCATGCCGCGAGCGCGTTTGCGGGAGCGGTTCGAGCTGCTCAGCAGTACAAGCCCTGAAAAGCCCGGGAGCGTCAGCCAGAGCGCAAGCCGGTTGCCAGCATGTGGGAAACCTGCGGGATTAAACAGGCTCGCCGAAGTTCCTGCAGTCATGACTGTGACGGTAACAGGCGTTGGGCTGGAACCGTTGAGCACAAGTGAACTCGACGAGAGAGAGCACGTTGACTTCGCGGGCGCGCCGCTACAACTCAAAGAAACGGTCTGATTGAAACCACCGCCCGGTGTAAGCGCAACTGTGTAGGTCGCGGTCTGCCCTGGCGCCACCGTCGCACTCGACGAAGAGGATGCAGCCATGTCGAAGTCTTGACCCATCCCTATGAGCGTGACCGTCTGTGGAGTGGCACTTCCACTGTCAACAACCGTCAAGGTACCGGTTCTCGTGCCACTCGTTGTTGGGTCGAAAAAGATCCCAATGGAGCAACTGTTCCCGGGCTGAACCATGCTTCCGCAGCCACTCGTCGCAGCGAAATCGGCGGGGGTAGTCGTTACCCCTGTAATTGTGACGGGGCCGTTTCCTGTGTTGGTCAAGGTTACATTTTGCGGCAGCCCGGTAGTTCCTGCATATTGGCTCGGAAATGTAACGGTAGACGGTGACAAGGTGATTGGGGCGGAAACGCCGACGCCCGAGAGCGTCACTGTTTGCGGGCTGCCGGGCGCGCTATCTGTGACGCTGAGCGACGCGTTTCGATTTCCGAGAGCCGCAGGGGTAAAGGTTACGTTGATTGTGCAACTCGCAGCAGGCGACAGGGACGCCGGGCAGTCATTGTTTTCTAGAAAATCCCCGCTGTTCGCCCCGGTAACCAGGATTGACGAAATTGCGAGCGGGAGATTGCCGTTGTTCGTGAGACTCACTGGTTGGTTGGAACTGGGTATCGCGATCGTCTGACTGCCGAAATTATCGGTTGCAGGGGAGAAGGCGACGAATGGTTCCTTGAACACTTCGAACACTGTGCCACACCCAGCGGGTTGGAACGCGCCGTTGCGGCAGTTGCCACCGCCGCCTTGTTGGGTATTGCCATAGAGATGGCCGGACTGGTCGAAGATGACGCCGCCCACTGGGTTGTCGCCGTCGTTGCCAGCTTGGAAGTTATATAGGACAGTCTCCGTCCAAGCGCTGCCTCCATTGGGGCTGAGTTCAAAAACGATGCCCTGGTTGGTAGCGCCTCCCGACGCGGCAACCCCGTACAAATCGCCACTCCGATCAAAAGTTAACGTCCCGCTGGGGTCAGCGCCATCACCGTTATAGTTGAAATTATGCAGGATGGTTTCTGTCCAACCGCCGCTCCCATCAGGTCTGAACTCAAACACAACGCCTGCGTCGGGACTGCCTCCGCCCGCAGTACCATACAGATTCCCGGACTGATCAAAAATCACTCCCGCCGTAGGGAATGTTCCATCGCCTAGATTCAGAAAATTATAAAGAGCAGTTTCGGTCCAACCGCTCACGCCGGGACTCAGTTCGAACAGCGTGCCACAACCGCTAATCGCCCCTACAGTCCCATTGGGGCACCCACCCGATCCTCCTGTTTCAGTGGTGCCATATAAATTTCCGGACTGATCGAAAACCAATCCGCCGTTCGGGCTGTAACCCTCGGTACCGCCGAACCTGTAGAGAACGCTTTCTGTCCAGCTACTTCCGTTTGGAGTTAGCTCAAAGATAGTGCCACAGCCCCCGGAACTGCCCCGGGCGGCACATGCAGGGACCTGGTTTCCACCCGATGTGGTGGTGCCATACAGGTTTCCGGATTTAAGCAAAAGATTTCCCTGAGGCGATGCGCCATCCGTGAGACTCCCACGATTGCCTTGAAAACTGTACAGAATGGTCTCCGTCCACACTCCATGAGTCAACTCGAAGACCGTACCGTCATTTGACGCGCCTCCGAGATGAGTTGTGCCAAACAAGTTCCCCAACGGATCGAGGACCAGCCCAGAGGATGGCTGTTCGCCGTCGCTGCCGCCCTGAAAATTGTAGAGAATAGTCTTCGTCCAGCCCCCAGTGCCGTTGGGACTCAGTTCGAAGACTGTGCCACAGCCTGAGGGAGGGTAGATCCCGTTCGGGTTGCAAGAGCCGTTGCCTCCGTACTGGGTCGTACCATAAAGGTCCCCGGAAGAATCCATAACGAGGCCGAACGCCGGCACTGCGCCATCCGCTGTGGGCCCCTGAAATGAGTAGAGGATCTGCTCCGGTCCTGGCACGATTTGTGCCAGTGAAAGCGTGCAGCTCAACATCAGATAAAGCCAGGCGAGGAGCACCGGTTTTAAGAGTTTCATCGCAGCCTCCAGGGGAAACAGAGTTGCACCCGGTCGAGCGACGTACTAGGGAACGGCCAGCGCGATCTAAGCTTCTCTGGTGGTCTCATTGCACCACGAGTGTCAGAGTCGTACTTTGCTTGGCGCTTCCGGCAGTAGCATTGACGGTAACCGTGTAAGTCCCGGCCGGTGTACCTGACGACATGTGCGAGGGCGATGAACCGCCGCCACACCCCGCAAGCGAAATTAACCCTAGAACGATAAGCGGCGCCGCCAGGCGCGACTGCCGCTGAGTGCGCACGAAAACAATTCCCGAGGCAAACAGGAATATCGTCACCCATGCGAACCCCGCTCCGCCCGGTGAAAAGCCGGGCCACGAGATCGAGCCCGTCATCACCGGTGCTGTGGTTGCCACCGTAACCGTGATCGGAGAGGCAGTCCCGGCCGTGAGATTGATCGAACCCGGTAATGTGCAGGTGGGCCCGGACGTTACTGTTGGACTAATGCTGCAGGCTAGATTTACGGTTCCGCTCCATGCCGTCGAACTAGCCTGAAGCTTGAACATCGCGCTGGTGCCGGCGCTTACTGTGGTGCTGGTCGGGGATCCGGAAGATGGTGCGATGGTGAAATTCGCAGCCCCTTGCACGGTGAAGGCAACGTCAGTGGTGTGTTGAATGCCCCCTGAAGTCCCGGTCACGGTAACGGTGTAGGTGTCGGGCGTGGTCGCCGTCGTCGTGTTAATCGTGAGCATTGATGTCGGTTTCGTATTGCCCGAAGGCGTCACTGAACTGGGGTTGAGGCTGCACGTCACTCCGCTGACACCAGAGGAGCAGGTGAGTGCAACTGCGCCGTTGAATCCATTCAGCGCCGCTAGTGTGACAGTTGAAGTTGCGGAACTTCCTGCCGCGACTGTCGCAGGCGACAGCGCAGTAGCTGAGATCTGGAAGCCGGGTTTCGTCGTATTGATTAATACTCCCGTTCCCAATGGCACCGGCTGGCCCTGGTTTGGCGCTCCTCCCCAGAGAAAAACAATGTCGTTCAGTCCATCGCCGTTCATGTCCGCAAACACAGGGTTGGCCGGGAGTACGCCTTCCGGCAAATTGATGAGAGGCGCATTCGGCGGGACATTGATGAAAGGCCCAAAAGTTCCGTCTCCCTTCCCGAGAAGGACATAGCTTTGGGCGGGGAGAAAGGTCCCGTTGTTCTGGTACGCGAATAAATCCGGTATGCCGTCGCCATTCAGATCGGCGACCCCCGCGACCACCGCGGTTGATGCGGGGAACGCCGGGGGCAATAGGGTAAACGTGCCATCGCCATTTCCCAGGGCAACCTGATTGGTTGACAGCAGGTCGGGCTTGCCGTCGAGGTTGAAGTCAGCGGTAAACAGAGGAGCATAGCTGCTTAAGTTCGACGGAAAGACCGCGGGTTGGAAGGAGCCATCACCGTTCCCGAATAAAATCGCAGTGCCAGGCGTGAGAATATCGGGATTACCATCGCCGTTGAAATCGCCGCTCAGCACGATTTGCGCTCCGTTTTGAGTATCGACGTTATCAAAGAGGTAGTCGGGCCCCGAGAAAGTTCCATCTCCGTTCCCAAGCAACACTGCCACCGATTGGTTACCCGCGCCGATCGCTAGATCGGGTTTATGGTCTTTGTTAAAATCGGCGACCGTGATACTCCCTGGGCCAATCACACTGGCAACAGCTTGCTGGTAAAAGACTGGAGATTGAAAACTGCCGTCACCGTTCCCCAATAAAATCGTATAGCTCCAGTTCTGTGGAGTACCGGTACCGCCGGCCACTACCAAGTCGAGGTTGCCATCCCCATTGAAATCTGCGGTAGCGATTGCGTTGGCCGGACCCGGAAGGGTATAGGTGTGGAGCAACGAGAGCACACCGCTACCGTTATTGCCGAGAATGAAAAGGTTATAAACGGCGGTGTTGCCGGCCCCCGAAGTTGCGAGCTGGGCTACGTCCTGGGTGCCTTTCTTTTCAAAATCGCCGGTCACCTCAGGGCCGGGGGCGGCCTGTGCGTACGTGGCAAATTCCACGCGGACGCCCTGGAAGGTTCCATCTCCATTGCCCAACAGGTCGCTTCCGCCGGTGGCAATGTCGAGTTTTCCGTCGAGGTTAAAATCGGCGATCGCTATCGAGGTGGGGGTGGTTCGGGTCGTGGCAGACTTTAGCCTCCGGATCGAGCTTTGATCACCGGCCGTGCTGGTAAAGTTAAGAACATAGTTGCTGGCAAGAGAAAAAGTTCCGTCTCCATTACCCAAATAAATCTCCGCCGTAGGTCCACCTTGCAAGATGAGATCCAGTTTGCCGTCGCCATTGACATCCATTGCAGCCAGACCTCCAGCCCCGGTGGGAATGATCACAGTAGGTGCCTGGAAGGTCCCATCGCCATTCCCCAAGAGCAGGAATAGCCCGCCCGTCAGATTATTTAGATTAGTTAACCCTCCAATAACGAGGTCGACTTTCCCGTCTCCGTTGAAATCTCCGGTGACAGCGGGGCCGCTGAAATACATGCTGGTGGAAGTCGTCTTTGGGGCCTTAAACGTGCCGTCGCCATTTCCAAGAAAAACCAGCACCGTTCCTGGCAGATCATTACTGTAGGTAACGGAAACGGCAATATCGGTGATGCCATCGCCGTTGAAATCTCCGAACGATAGCACCACGCCATCTTCGGTCACGCCCAGTTGGTAAGAGACTCCCGGATTAAACGTCCCGTCGCCTTTGCCAATGTAGACGAGCAGGGCGCCGTTAAAGATTCCGACGACATCTGCTTTTCCGTCTCCGTTCAGATCGGCCGCGGCAATGTTCGTCAAGTTCGCCCCACTAGGCGTACTGATCGGAGTCTGAAAAGTCCCGTCGTCATTTCCCAGTAGCACCAGCAAGGTGCCAGTTCCCTGTTCCAGCACATCGGGTTTGCCATCGCCGTTGAAATCAGCCACTGCCAGCGGAGCACCCGACACCGGGCTCCCTTTGGTGAAAGTCCCGTCGCCGTTGCCCAGATTCATGATCGAGCTGGATGAATTAAATTGTGATGCCAGGATGTCAGGCTTGCCGTCGTTGTTGAAATCGGCGGTGAATAGAAGATACCCGTCGTTATATCCCGGAGGTGTGAAAAAACTAACCTGAGCGTCCGCGCAGGTTGCTGCGATTGTGCCTCCGAGAGTAAGTAGAATAAGCAGACGGGCGAGTGGGGCAGACCTAAGCGACGAAATCCGTACCGATTTGATGACGCTCGGAATAGAGAGCGAGCCAGAGAGTTTCATCGCAGCCTCCAGGGGAAACAGAGTTGTACCCGGTCGAGCGACGTACTAGGGGAGGGCCCAACGTAGCAAACACGTACACTCAATCTTTCTCCTCGAGAGAACCCGGGTCAAGGCAAAAATCCTCACAATAACCGGAGAATTGTGCAGTTTTCGGTACCCACGATTTCAGTCGTCGTTGCTCCAATCGGCCATAATCCTTGTGCTAGACTGGATTTTTCGACGGCGGATTACAAATATGCCACGCAAGGCGCTAATCACGGGAATTACAGGTCAGGATGGGTCGTATCTGGCGGAGTTCTTGCTGGAAAAGAATTATCGCGTCACCGGGCTGGTTCGACGCAGCAGCACCATTAACTTCGAGCGGATCGCTCATCTTCAGGACCAGGTTGAACTCATCCCCGGGGATTTGCTGGATGAGAGTTCGCTGATTGCGGCGCTCAACAAGGCTGAACCGGATGAGGTGTACAACCTGGCCGCGCAATCGTTTGTTCCGACCTCTTGGACGCAGCCTGTGTTGACAGGTGAGTTCACCGCACTTGGCGTTACGCGGCTGTTGGAGGCAATTCGGGTGGTGAATCCGGCCATCCGCTTCTATCAAGCTTCTTCCAGCGAGATGTTTGGAATGGTGGAAGAATCACCACAATGCGAAAGCACTCGATTCTATCCACGAAGTCCTTATGGAGTTGCTAAGCTATACGGCCACTGGATCACTGTGAACGCTCGGGAGAGTTACGGGCTGTTCACGGTTTCCGGGATTCTGTTCAATCATGAGTCGCCCCGCCGCGGAATTGAGTTCGTCACTCGCAGGGTTAGCTATAACGTAGCCCGAATAAAGCTCGGGCTTCAAAACAAGCTCAAGATGGGCAATTTGGAGGCTGAACGCGATTGGGGTTTTGCCGGAGACTACGTGCGCGCGATGTGGCTGATGTTGCAACAGGAGAAGCCCGATGATTTTGTAATCGCCACGGGAAAAACGCACACCGTGCGCAACCTGCTGGAACTTGCGTTTCAGCATGTGGGATTGGATTACCGGAAATACGTCGAGACGGATGCGGAACTGCTGCGGCCGGCCGAGGTACACCATTTATGTGGGAATTACTCAAAGGCGCGGAGAGTACTGGGGTGGGAACCGCGGGTTAGCCTTCGTGAACTGATTGGCATGATGGTCGACAGCGATATCGAACTCTTATCGAACACGGCAAAGGCGGCAGCATCAGGCGTCTGCTAGACTATCCGAATCGCTTGCAATCAGAATGAGTGATCGCGTTCTTGTCACGGGTGGAACTGGATTTGTCGGCTCACATCTTATCCGCCTCCTCAAGTCCCATTCTTCGAAGATAGCCGTAATCGCCACCGGAGGTGAGAGCTCGAGGCAAGAGCCGGGAGTTGAGTACTACACCCTCGACATTCGTAGAGCTGGTGACCTTCGTTCGGTGGTACACGATTTCGGTCCAACCCACGTCTATCACCTCGCCGGCATTTCTGCTGTTGATGTCTCCTGGAGCAACCCCCGGCTTACCTTCGAAGTGAACGTCGTGGGAGCGTACAACCTGTTTGAAGCCGCGATGAGTTTATCTTCGCCTCCTCGGATTCTTAACGTTAGTACGTCTCAGGTCTACGCTGGCTCTGATGCGATCCTGACTGAAACGAGCCGGGTAGACCCGGAGAATCCGTATGCCGCAAGTAAAGCGATGGTGGAAATGTTACGAGTGCAGTACCGGAGAGCCAGCGGTGGCGGAATAATCACTGCCAGGTCATTCAACCACACTGGCCCCGGGCAGATGCCGAATTTTGTGCTGCCCTCAATCGCGAAACAATTCGCTGAAATGGAAGTGAAGCTGCGGTCGCCAAAGCTCACCGTAGGAAACCTGGAGGTGAGGCGTGATTTTACTGACGTTCGTGATGTAGTAATGGCCTATTATGCATTACTCGAGAAGGGGCACCCGGACGAGGTGTATAACGTCTGCTCTGGCTCTGCGCTTCGCCTGGCGGACGTGGTGAGGAAATTCGAAGCGATGTCTGGGATTGTAGCGCAGATCGAGACCGACCCGGCACGGCTCCGGTCCAATGAAATTCCGTTGATCTGCGGCGACTTAAGGAAGATTAGGTCAGAGACAGGGTGGAGTCCACAAATCCCTTTGGAGAATACAATTCGGGACCTCCTGGACTATTGGCGGGAAAGGATTAAAAGCGGGAAGGCGACGGTAAGCGTCTGAGCAGCACGTCTTCTACATGGTAAAAGGACCGCGAAGTGCTAAGGGCTAACCTGGGCAAGAGTCTCGCACAAAGACAATCCAGCAATTAGCAACCGAGTTACGATATCGGCTTTGGCATTGCCTCGTCGTTCATGGTTCTCTCAAATAGTCTATCGAAAGAAGCTTCCAGCTGAGCCAAGGACAGCAATCGAAAGTCGGGGATGACCGGATCGGCTCCCGCAGCTCGGAGCAAATCGGCGCGCCGACCCGAGCTGATAGCCAAGCACTGCAAGCCCGCGGCTCTTGCGGACCTCACGCCGGACACTGCATCCTCCACAGCGAGAAGGTAACGGGGAGATTCCTGCAGGCGTTGCGCTGCTAGCTGGTAGATCGCTGGATCTGGTTTTCCCGAGCAGATGTCATCGCCTGTCACAATGGCCTGGAAGGTGCGCGCGAGTCCCAGTTCTTCGAGCGTCCCGCAGGCGCGCCGCCGACTAGCAGAGGTTGCGACCGCAACGGGGATTCCCGATTCCGACAAAATATCCAGAAATTGAACCACTCCCGGTATCGGGTGCATCGTTTGATTACGCTGTGAAAACAACTCGTCTTTTCGGTTTCCGTATTTCGCAATCTGCTCTGGAGTAAGGTCCCCGAGGAAATACTTTAGGATTTCTTCGCGTTTGCGGCCGTCGAGAATAAAATCGAGTTCGTCATCGGATGTTCGCTTGCCCAAGCTCTCCAAGAAGGTCTTCCAAGCCGATCGGTGCGCTGGATGACTATCAATCAGCACTCCATCCATATCGAACACTAAACCTCGTAGCATCCGCCTCATGATAGACGCTCAGGGAAACCTGGCCAAGTCGCTTGCGCCTTTCTATAGTTCTCCATTGTTCCAATGTCGATCAGGTAATCGTGAATTCTAAAGGCAAACATACGGCCGGCCAGTAGGGGTAGCACATGCGATCCAATGTCGACAGGGGTCTGTTCAGGAATCGCACTCAGCATTTCCGGTGTCCCGATCATTAATCCAGAGAATGCCAAATTGCCAGGCGGCTTGACGGGTTTTTCTACGAATTGCTCAATGACTCCATTCGCATTAGTGGTCACAATGCCACAACGTTGTGGATCGGCCACTTCGTAAACTCCCAAAGTAGCCACCGGTCTACGATCCCGGTGCAACCGTAACATGCCATCGAAGTCAGCACAGCTCAGTACATCCGCGTAGAAGATCCAGAAGCAATCGTCCGAAGCAACCCAGTCGCGGTTCGCGCGTAAGGTACCCGCACTGCCCAGCAGATGCCGTTCTTCCACAGTGCGTACAGGTATTGCAGGGGCATTCTGCCGCAGGAACTCGCGCACTGGCGCAGCATTGGCATGAAGGTTAATCAATACCTCGTCAATGCCTAGCCGATGACAGTATTGGAGCCAAATGGCAAGCATGGGCTCGCCTTGAATTGGAACCAGACACTTAGGGATTGTGTCGGTGAGGGGACGTAATCGCGTTCCGTGACCAGCCGCCAACAGAAAAGCTTTCACCGCGTGCTCCCTTCCACGGCCATTTGTTTCCAGACCGTCGACTCTACCATCTGCGTCTCCAGGCACAAAAATCCACGGTGAAGCGCAACCTTCAGGGTTGTGGGGGATTGCTCCACTTTCGCCAACACCCATTAAGCGATCGCCTCAGCCTTTGTTGCGCGAAATCATTCATCGATGGCTGCACGCACAAAGGGGCTGTCGAATGTTCACAGATGGCCGGGTGCACTCTCTAAAACTAATCTGAACCAAGGTGTGAGGTATGAACAGTGGACAATCTTTCCTCAAATACAGTCTTAATACCGGTCTTTAACGGGTCGTGCGGAAGTTGCACATGGGATCGCCGCACCTGTAGGAGTCGCCAAACGATAGTCCACCCGGTCTGGAGAAGCAACGAAATATCTTGGAATGGCGAAAGGTGGAGAATGTATTGCAAATCGTATCTTGTTTTCTCTTCTGATGAATGGAGATCGCGGAGGCCATGCACTTGTGCCAACCCTGTCATGCCCGGCTTCACGTTGAGCCTTTGCCTATGCCAATCACTGTAGTGGCGTATCCGCTCCGGTCCCTCGGGTCGAGGTCCGACCAGACTCATTTCTCCTCGCAGTACATTCAAAAGTTGGGGAAGTTCGGTAAGGCTGGAACGCTGCATCAGAAACTCGTAAGTCGGCAGTCCTGTTGCATGGCGCTCAGAGTTCAGACGATACATCCAGAACATCTTGCCATTTTGTCCACACCGCAGTTCGCGACAAAAACTCTTGCCCTTACGAAGCTTCAGTAGGGCAGCGGCCGGAGCAATAGCTGCTAAAGACAAGGGCAACATACAAATGGTTAGGGATAAATCGAGAGCTCGTTTCCAAAATAGACCCGTCCGGGCTGTTGTAGCTCCCTCCCACTGCAGCAGGGGTAATCCGTCCAAGTCCGTGAGTTCTGGTTTGGAAAGATAGAGTTCATAAGGCTGTGGGATTAGGCTGACGGCGAGTCCTGCCCTCCGGCAACTTGCCGCTAGCTCCAAGATCTCGGGATGGCCGATCTTTGGGACGGTGAGGATAATCTCATCTACTCCTCGCGACTGAAGAAGATCAACTATTCCAATTGTTTGCAGCGTGATCGAACCCGGGCCAGCTTCAATTAGAGATGGGTCAGAAGCATTCTCGGCGGGGCAAAGAAACCCAACAATTTGACACAAAAGTTCTGGATGACGATCAACACTTGCTGCCATCTCCTTTGCCAGCGGGCCACTCCCCACAATCACAGCTTTGCGCACTGCGCCAGTACGACACCGCGAAACAAGAAACCATCGAACCAAGAGCCGAATCGCTACAAAACCCAGAAACAAAATAACCCCGAAACACCCAAGGACCAACCGCGATTCGTAGAACCGGGCGGCATACTCACCGGCGAACAGGATCGCCATGAGACCTAAAACGGCTGGCAGCAACTGCGAGAGTACCGCCGGAACCCGCCACCCTCCCCGAAAACCATCGAGTCGCAACCATGATGACAACACGCTCCAGACGAACAGACTTGCTAACAACGGAGGCACAAAAACCAGGATCGAACTTCGTTGCGAACTCTGAAGCCACGCGTATCGTAAAACATACGCTAAGCCCATGGCGGCGGCCGCCCAACTCAAGTCGGCAGCAAGAACCAAGTGTCGGAGCGTATGCGTTTTCATATCCGTTGCGACCTGTAATGCGCGGATTTACGGGTGATAGTCAACGTGTAGATAGAACCGCGGACTCGGTCTCCACGGTCCTGTAACCCCGGGGAAATTTTTGTTTCCACTCCCACGCGGTTCGAACTATGGTTTGAAGATCGGAAAAGCGCGGCCGCCATCCCAACTCTCGCATCAGACGTTGGGGGCTTGCGCAAAGAACGGCTGGATCTCCGTTACGTCGAGCGCCAAGCCTCACAGCCACCTTCCGTCCCAATTCCTGTTCGACGACGCGGCAGATTTGACGGACCGAGTAGCTGATTCCGGTTCCGATGTTGTAAGCAAATAGTCCGGGTTGTGCTTGAACTTTGAGGGCGAGCAGGTGAGCCTCTGCTATGTCGATAACATGAACATAATCGCGTAAACATGTTCTGTCAGGAGTTGGATAATCATCGCCATAGATTTCAAAGAAGTCTCGTTCTCCTGCCGCGGTTTCCAACAGCAGCGGAATGATATGTGTCTCGGGACAGTGGTTCTCGCCGATCGTGGCCGTGGCACCGGAAGCATTGAAGTAACGAAACGCAATTACAGTCCACCCGTATGCGGTCGCGTACCAATGCAGTACTCGCTCCAGCATAAGCTTGGTTTCACCGTAGGCGTTGACCGGTTCTTTGGGATGATGTTCGTCGATGGGAGTCGAACTTGGGTTCCCATATACCGCAGCCGAGGAAGAAAACACAAACCTTCGTATGCCCGCTGCCCGAACCTCCTCCAGAAGGGCAATTCCGGACGCGACATTCGATTCGAAGAAGATCCCAGGATTCGAGACGGATTCCGGGATCAGTGCCTTTGCCGCAAAATGAAATACCGCATCAAAGCCAGTCCCGTTCAGTACTCTTGCCATCTCGCGCCGGTTGCCGATGTCTAACTGATATAGAACTGCCCCTCGCGGGATGGCCATGGCATGGCCAGTTGAAAGGTCATCAACGACTGTAACTTCGTGTCCGTGCTGGAGTAATTGCGCGCAACAAACCGAGCCGACATAACCCGCACCACCAGTTACCAAGATCTTAGCCACCGTTAGTACGCTCCCTCACCCCGAATGACTTTCAATGGGGTCTCAAATAAGATCATCAGGTCCAAGCCGAGGCTCCAGTGCGTGATGTACTGCACATCCATACGCACACGCTCTTCATACGAGACATCCTGGCGTCCCCTAACCTGCCAGTAACCCGTAAGACCAGGTTTTACCCTGACCAGCAACTCTTGATATTGTCCATACTTGGACAGTTCTCGTGAAGTGATCATACGAGGTCCCACCAAGCTCATTTGACCTCTCAGCACGTTCACCAACTGTGGGAGTTCATCCAAGCTATACTTCCTCAGGCAGGCACCTACGCGTGTAACCCGCGGGTCGAACTTCAACTTGAAGTTCTTGGTAAACGCATGGTGGAGTTGTGCATCGGACGCCAGAATCGCGTCCGCGTTGCGAAGCATCGTTCGAAATTTGTAGGCATTGAATTCACCGCCGCAGCCAACTACTCGACGGGGATAGAAGATCGGTCGGCCATCACTTATCCACACCAACAGTGCCAGCACCAGGAAGACTGGCGACAGTAGGCAGAGAAGGAGAGCGGAGCCAGCCAGGTCGATGGCTCGCTTAAGCAAATGTTCATAGGTTTGGCGCTTCCGCGCGCCAATCAGAGGGACAGCCTGCATCAGAGCGGATAGTGAATGGTTCGGTTGAGATGCTTGAGATTAAACTGCAGGATAGTTTTCTTAGTCTGCCGCAGCCTTTGCAACGAGTGGCTGTACGTTCACATTCTCTGAAATCCTCTGACGGATGACGGAAAATACAGCATGCGTGACACTGATATGGAAATCTTCAATGATTTGCATATTGTCGGAGGGAACTGTGATGCAAATGTCACACAAGTTTTTCATCTTTCCGCCGTTAAACCCAGTTAATCCGATATTGGTGGCCCGGGCGTCTCGTGCCACCTGCAATGCTCGCAGGACGTTTGGCGAATTTCCACTTCCACTGATCGCGAAAGCCAAGTCGCCGGCGGTCACGAAGTTCTGTATTTGCTCGGCGAAGATTAGTTCGTAGCAACTGTCGTTTGCCCAAGCGGTTATGAGTGGCACGTTGTCCGTAAGGGCCATTACACGAAAGCGCTTATGGCCGTTGTTCCCAACCACCATTCCCTTGCCCAAGTCACACGCGAAATGTGACGCCAGAGCAGCACTTCCTCCATTACCGAAGATGAAAATGCTTTTCTCGTTCTTATATGTACGGACCAACTCGGCGATAGCTCGCTCGATCACACCATGAGGCAGAGCTGCCAACACCCCCTGGTATAACTGGAAGTACTCTTGCGAGCTGCGAATCAGCGTCCTGGAACAGAGTTGCCCTGACGCAAAATGCGTTTTATCCATGAACGTCTCCAAAAGCGTTGAGATTGAGATCGGGGCAGAAGTAGAAGGCCCCTACTCACTCGCACGCCTGCCGGTGTGATTTCCACAAATAAATGTCTTATTGGTCTTAACGACAGATTCTAGAATGGGTCACGTTCGTTTGATTCAAAACCAACCGTGGTCGGCAGTTGCACTCGGTCCTGCTGGACGTCCCTCTGGTCTACCTGCCGGCTCAAAACGCTTCGATACACTCGCAGATGCAGCTCGGCAATGCGCTCCCAAGTGTACATTTTTGCGGAATATATGGCGGCTGCGGCCATTTGTTCCATCTCCTCCGTATGCTGAAGCAGATGGCAAATCTGCGCCAGACCTTCCTCCGCCGTCGCGCAAAATCTGACGATTGTTCCCAGAGCCCGCGGAGTTTGGGAACTGCGCGTGGTCAGCACCGCAACTCCGTTTACCAGGGCGGCCTTCAAAGTTGTTCTTCTTTCCGAAGCACCGTCGGGATATGGAAGATAGGCAATGGATGCACTTGCCAGCCTTTCCGCCACCTGTTCTTCGGTAAGATCAAGATCCCAAATGACAGGTAGATGCGTAGTTTCTGAGCGCAATTTTTCAAGATAGTCCACGTATCGCGCAGGTGCTTTTCCGATCATGCGTACCTTGAGCGATAGCCCTGCGGACTTGATGAGCCGGCTCAACTCTACGACCTGTTCCAGTCCTTTGCCCGGCATCATGAGACCAAAATGCACAATTTCACCGAGATTGCGAGACGCCTTTCTTGCGCCAATTTCGATATTACTGCCAACCGGAATCACCGAGCTGACCCGAGATATCCAAGGGATCCATCGCGTGACAAACTGTCGCTCAGATCGGCTCGTGAAGATGACGTGTTGCGGCCGGATGGAGAATGGAAAGAGGGCGAGTTTTCGCAGAAAGTGTCGCTGGCTTGCTTCATGAATGGTCACTACGCAACTCTGCAGCAATGACAATGCCTGCGGCCCTAATCGTCTTCCAAATCCAACCGTTGGATACTGGATGTGCACAACCTCGAAATTCTCTTCTCGCAAGCTTCCATGCGCCCTGAAGGCACTGGAGACATTCCAGTGCTCCGATGCGATAACCTGACTGTCCACGTGCATAGCTCGTAGAGCTTTGTCCAGGCGCGCCGTGTAATCGCCGACCCCGCATGCGCCGGGGGGGCAGATACCGGTTATCAGGGCGACTTTCAGGGGACTGTCTCCTTATACTTGATCTTTGATCTTCAGAATCACATGAAGGAGTTGCGCAGCAGTCGATCAGGGACAAGCGCTAACTCGCGGTAGCAACCAACTGGAACCAACGGTGTGGGACGGTATCCAGAGGCCGAAATGGATGTGCGTAATGCATGTCATCCTGGATATGGAGCTGATATCCGGCCTCCCTGAAAAGTTCGACAATTTCTTCCGGAGAACCACCGTTGTCTTCCAGGCCAAGACCGGAGTGTACCTCAACGTACCAATCCGGCTTCGCTCTCAGGGTAGCGGTGGCACCTTCGAGCACCTTAGACTCGTATCCCTCAACATCGATTTTGACGACGTCCGGAGTTCCAAATTCCCTGGCTAAGTCGTCTACGGAATAGGCTCGGCGCATGAGACCTGTACCGACTCTGCCATTCATCGTGTCGCTGAAGGATATCTCTCCACTCCTGTCGCTTGCAGCAGCACACAGCATCGTCAGATTGTTCGCAGCGTTTGCGTGCTTGTTCTTCAGAGCAGTGTCAAAGTTGTGCTGACCTGGCTCCAGGGCTACTACTGAACCGGTTTCGCCCACCATGCGGGAAACCATCAACGCGACCACGGCTTGGTGCGCCCCTAGGTCGAACACCTTCGCGCCAGGCTTGAGCTTGCGCGTTTTCAAAAAAGTGTGTTCTGGTAGTTCTTCCCAGTCGTGGTCGTACCACAATCGCCCGGTACGATCCGTGATGTGAACGTTGAGATCAAATCCCGCGTAGTTGTGTCTCGCCTCATATGGGTGAAAGAAACAGACTGCAAGGTAAGACTTCATACTTCGCAGATGTTCGACTGCGGGGGCGGGAAGATACTTCAGAGCCAGTGCTTTAGCAGTCATAGTTGCAGGTCCTCCAAGAATGCTTTCAGGTGGTGACGGCGTCCTTCGAAATGATCGTCGTGGTACTGGTCGGTGTCCACAAACACCGCCAGGAGTTGGGGCATCCTAATTGGTCGGCTTACCCGAACTCATCGACTTCCGTAGAGCGAACCAAGCGAAAGTGTATTCTCGACCCAGGCAGCGAACCGTCGCTTCCGGAGTCCCGAAATGAAGATCGCCCACCGGAACGAGGTCGTGCTTAGCCGCTTCGGCAACCAGATCCAATAGCTCACTTTTTGAAAAAATTGTCCAGTCGAGACCGAAGTAGACGATGCCCCGCGTATCAATCTTCTCCGGCCAGTAATCGACCGACGCGACAAGACAGCCACCGGGTTGTAGGATTCGTGATATCTCCCGGAAAATTTCGGGACCACGAAATCCATGTTCCAGCACAGATATGGCAGTGATGGCTCCGAATGCTTCCGCCGGAAAGGAGGTATGCACAAAATTTCCAGTCACATATCGGATACTTTGGCTATAAGGCATTCTCTTGAGCGCCGGATTTAGGTCAATACCGGTAAGATCAGAAAACCCCAATTTGTGGAGCCCGCAGAGTATTTCGGAAGCGTAGGCGCCCATATCAAGCACGGGCGCATCTTTAGCAATGTTCTCATCGATGAACTCCAGGGTTCTCAGAACGTCCCAGCTCTTCTTCACATCGCCGACATTTACTCCGTTGACAAGGCGCGTCTTGTGCAAGACCTTTGCAAACCATGGGGTGACGAAATCCAGCCCGCGACGGCGCATTTCAGCCCGAGCACGAGAATTGTCAGCGGTCTTGATCAGTACTTCAACACTCATAAAGTCGTTAAGCGAATGGGTTTCGGCGAAAGGTTTGTGCTAGCGCAGTTCAACAACAACACTGTGAAGTGTCTCAGGCTTCTTATCAGGTAACGTTAGAAGGCACACGAACTTCAGGTCGCGTTATTTCGTCAGTGGTCGGATTACGGCTTTCGAAGATTTCGAGAAGGTGTTTAACTGAGCTTTCATAGCGGAACATTTGCGCTCGCTGGATTCCTTTCATGCGCATCGAACCGCGTGCTTGATCATCTGCTAACAATCGGAGGATGGCTCTTGCGAAGCCCTCGGGACTGTTCAGCGGTTCAAGGATCGCGGCGTCTCCTAGAACTTCGGGCATGGCAGGGGCGTCGGATGCGATCACCGGTGCTCCGCAGGCCATGGCCTCCACTGGGGGTAGGCCAAACCCTTCATAGAGGGTTGGAAACACGAATAGTTGGGCGCCGGAATAGAAGAGCGGCATGTCCTCATCCGGGATATAACCCAGAAAGCGAATGTCGCTGTCCGTGAGTCCTGCCGCCCGGATCTCTCGGAACAGAGGCGAGTTCTTCCAGCCCATCGGACCGGCAATCAGCAAGGGGACGTCAAGCTGAGCGTTTTTCTTGAGGATGCCCAAAACTCTGACCAGGAATTGTTGATTCTTTCGCGGATGAACAATTCCGGCGGTAGCCATGTAGCGTGGGGGCACTGCGTACTTTCGTGAGATGTATTCAGCCGCCTTAGCACAGTCGTGCGGCCGAAAACGATCGGCGACCCCAGGATGAACAAGCTTTGTCTTCTCTCTCCGAACCCCTAATCTTTCAATTAATTCCTCGCGCGTGGAGTGAGAAACCACTGCAATATAGTCCGCCTGGGCAATCGCTCTTCGGGCAAAAACCGCCTGAACCAAAAGGTTGTAGCGAGTTGTTGTCTCGGGACATCGAAGCCATACCAAGTCGTGCACCGTAATGACCTTCAGCACCCCGGCGGGCATTCGAAAGGGAAGAATCGGGTCAATGGCCCAATAAACGTCCAGTCCATCTCGTCGAGCCAAACGGGCACCACGGCCACCCAGCCAAAACGAACCAGGACACCACCCAAATGCACGGTCAAATTGACGGTAATATCTCTCTTCAACAAACATTGGGTCGATGCTTCGGTTCGAGTACAGAAAATAGTCATGTTGCGGAGCAATTTTGGGAAGTAATTCCACCAGTCCTTGAACGTAGTTTCCGACTCCCGTTCGCTGCTTGCTTAAAGGCCGAGCGTCGATTCCAATTCTCATGCTGGCACACTGCCTGACAGGATCTTCAACACATCAATTAACTCTGATTCCATCACTCGAGCGCCTGCTTACAGATAGATCTCGCCAAGCATTGAAATCGGTCAACGCTAGCATCGTCTCTTGCGCGCAACGTCTCCAACTGAATTGGGACGCGCGTCTCAGTCCATTGGTGACAAGCGTCCGTTGCAAATCGCCGTTTTCTAGCACTTCAACGATCACGCTGGCCATGTCCTCTTCCGACTGGGGAGCGAAGTATCGCAGCATTCCTCCTGAGATCTCAGGAATGCAGGAACTGTTTGCGGCAATTGTAGGTACTCCACAGGCCATCGCTTCAACCATGGGGAGGCAGAAGCCTTCGTACAGGGAAGGAATAACACACAGCGACGCTCCCTTGATCAGTTGTGCTAATTCCTCGGCAGGCAGCGGTCCCGTGAAAATCACCTTACCTTGCGTCACCCCTCTGTCTGCCACTCGACGAATCTCTTCTGAGCCGAAACCGAAGGCCCCGGCAAGAACCAACTGATACTGCAGGTGGTGCTGTCGGTTAAGCAAGATTGCATGCGCTTCGATCAACTTGGCCAGATTTTTGCGTTTTTGTACCATGCCGTGGTGCAAAATGTAGGGTCCCCGAATCCCCACCCGTTGAAGAAGCGCTGGTTGCGCTACTGGATCGGCAGGTGAAGAGTTGAATGTGGTACGGTCGTAGCCCAAGTAGACCACCGATACCTTTTCCGGAGGCACGTTGTAGATATCCACCAAATCCTTCTTGGAATGTTCCGAGTCGGTGAGAATCTTCTGCGACATTTTGGCTGCAAAGCGGGTGAACATTTTCAAACGCGTGTTATTTCCTGCTATGTCTCGGGACAACCTTATCGGGATTGCATCGTGAATCGTTACTGCGACCGGCACAACGCCTACGGGAACGATTAATGGAGAAGGAGAGAAAATCAAATCTGCGCCAGCCCGAATGGCGGCATAGCTGACGAGTCCGGGTCCCCAAAGTCGGTTCCACCCCAGGAATTGCGTGGATATCGCTTCAAAACCGGGCGATGATTCCGACTCAAACATCTCTTCCGAATGGCGTGGCGAAACAAAATAGCGGATGTCTGTAGAGCGATCGTGCGCTGCCATCCTTTTGAATTCATTGAACAGAGACTTGGCATACTCATAGATGCCGACATTTCGGAAGCGTGGTGCCAGGAAATAAGTATCGAATGCTATGACCAAAAGCTCTCCTTCAAACGGTAATCGGCGCGGCCATGCCGGTGGCCAACTCGCGGTGGTGAAGTGTGACCGACGACCTGACTGCCAGCCCGACCGGGAACCAAATCCAAGTTGCTAGCGCGAAATCCAGATGTAGCGGTGCAAACATCATCACCGCGCAAAAGCCCACGATTATCCCAACTGCCACATAACCCAATCGCGTGCGCTGTCGCCAAACAATCAAAAGAGCAGTGACAAGAAAACCGATAAAGCACAGGGTGGCCACAATGCCATATTCTGCTGCAAATGTCAGATAAGTGCTCTCGAATCCAATGCCGTTATCGTTATTCTGGACTGCGTAAGCTCCAGCACTTCCGGGACCAGAGCCGAACGGATGGCTCACCATATATTCAAATCCCTGGAGAATCGATGCTTCATGGCCCTGTGTGGAATAGTCCTGCCCGGCCTTGGCCATCGAGAGATAATCTGAAAGACCAAGGATAGGAATTGAAACGATAAACAATGCCAGCCCCAAGCCGGTGTACAGAAACAGACGTCGTTTTTGGTTCATGATCAGCGCCAAAAGAGGTATCGAGAGTGCCGTGCCAACCCAAGCCGATCGTGTAACAGAAAGTATGAGGCCGGCGGCGATCATGCCTGCGGCCCATGGTTTGCGGCAATACACCCACCAGATAATAAGAGCAGCCATGCACAGAGGTGCGAACTGAAGCGGCCCAATCATGGTGGAAGCTTCACGGAGTCCCGAATATGCATCGGCATGGAAGGGAGCGGCCAGCTGTCCTTCTGCCGTTGCGTTGGTTGCAACTGACGAGTACAGCAACGCTCTCGGGCCTTCTCCGAAGACAAAGACCTCGGCCATGCCGAGCATTGATAGAACGGCCAATATCCATACTGCACGTCTGGCCCAGAGTGTTTCCTGGTTAGCTGTCAGGATGACTACCCTCCCAGCGGCATACGCGAACATGAGGTTAAAGTCACTCAGCAAAGGAATAAGCTGTCCGCTGAAAGCTAGGCGAATGACTCCAAGCCCAAAGCAAGCCAACAACAACCAGTCGGCAACCGTGAACTTTATTCCATTCCGCCACCACAGCGCGAATGTAAGCAGGAGCACTGCGATCCGGTCACAAGGGGAAAACAGGCTTACGTAGTGCGGGCCAAAGAACTCCGCGAGCATGAACGCCATTGGGAAAATCGGCATGAAAGCTAAGATGACTCCGAGAGTACCAAGGGGGCGCTGAAATAGTAGCCACGCTAATGCAGTCGCTGCGAGGAGCAACGCAAACGGAATCAGATGCACACCCAGCACGATCAACAACGCAGCCAGCACGGAAATGGATAATCCGCCGCTAACTAGAAGTGGCGTCTTTATTGTGTTTGCTTGCATCGCCCAGGCGCCTCGCCTTTTCGTCCTTGGCTAGGCAGAGTGCTGACAAAGCAGGTCGGCCCCACCGTAGTAATAACGGGAGCGCACTGCTTCAACAATATCTTGCTGTTCAGGATCGTCCAGAAGTTGTATACGGTCGAAGGGGATCAGTTTCAGGAAATCGTGACACGACATCCCAGCGACGTTCTCAATATGGTTAGGTAAAAACTCCACCATGAAGATATCGCTCGAGGCGAGCAAACGTGGCATTCCAGCCATCGCCCGCGCTTCACCGCCCTCGATGTCCATGATTATGTGGGAGGGAGAAAAGTTGGGCAGCAGCAATTTATCGAGGGGCGCGGCCTCGACTTCTATCGTCTCCGGATTTTCGTACACAAACTCCTCACGTAGATTCGCCGGAGCAATCTTGCTGCCCCCAGAATTGTGGAGCGAAGCTAGGAAACGCACCTTCTCGTATTTGTCGGACGCGGCAACATTGAGTGCACGTACGTTCCGGCAGTGGTTAATGTCAAGGTTCATGAGCAGTGTGTCAAAAATGGCTGGATTCGCTTCGATCGCGACTACCTCTCGTACTGCCTTTGCAATTGGAATCACGAGGGAGCCAATGTGAGCGCCGACGAATAAAACGGTTGATTCTTTATTCACCAACTGCAAAAGTCGTTCAACGTGGGCGCGATCGTATTCACCCTTAAACGCAAGTTCTCTGGCGACCGCGAAATCAGTTGCCGGGACAAGTAATTTACCGTTGAACGAGTCCGTGAGTATGTGGCTGGCGTGGGGACCTAGCATTCGCCGTCTGAATTTGGAGAATAGCAAACCTGCTTTTAGCCTAGCTAGCAGCACACGTCTCTGTAGATTAAACATTTCTGCGCTTACACTCTTCGTAGCAGACCACGCAAAGTTGTTATCACTTACCGGAAGTCAGAAGCGCCCACGTTGCAGTCGAGGGTACCCGCAGAGCCATGGGAGGTGATTACCTGCCAGTCCGCTGTGAAGGGCCGGTATTAGCCGAGCGGAAAAGTCGTACTCTAGCTGTAGCGCGCACGTAGTCCAGCACGAAGAGTGAGCTTTTGGGCACGCTCGTATACTCCAAGGGTCTGCGTTGCCGCCCGCTCCCAGCAGAAGCGCTTCAGGTTTTCCGCACTCTTCGTCAACAGCATGGCTCGAAGACTCGAGTCTGTAAAAACGCGGAAAAGCGCTTGGCCAAAATCCTCCGGATCACGCGCGTTCGCATAATACACGGCATTGCCGGCGACTTCCGGCAAAGATGTTTCTGAGGAGCAAGCAACCGCCGCTCCACAAGCCATAGCCTCGAGCACAGTAAAACCGAATCCTTCATACAGCGAGGGGCACGCGTAGACGCCTGCCCCTGAATAGAGCGCCCGTAAGTCAGTATCGTTGATGACGCCTGTTAGCTTTACGCGGTCTGCAACCCCCAAGTCGCGTGCAAGTTTGAGAATCTGATGCTTCCCCTCTTGCAATGGACCCGCGAGCACCAGATCGGCATCGGCTCCAAAAGCCAGGAACCTTTGAAAGGCGGCGAGAAGTCCTGCGTGGTTCTTACGAGGCTTGTAGATTCCGGCATATAGCACATACCCGCGCCTGATGTCGTATCGGGCGCGTACATGGCGCAACATCTCGGAGTCATTTATGGGCTGAAAGTCTCGGCTAATCCCCGGATAGATCACTTCGATTTTTGACGGGTCAGCCCCGAGATAACGAACGATGTCCCGCTTCGAAAACTCTGAATCGGTGATCACCCGCTTTGCTATTCGAACGGCTGCTGCCATCATGGCATGATAATAAAGACGGCCAAGCCGAGACGGCAGGTCCTCCTTGCAAGCCAGGTAAATCACGTCATGGATCGTGACGACTGCCGGACAAGGACCACTCAAAGGCAGTAAAAAATGCGGCGAATGGAGGAGATCCACCTGATATCGGCGAAGAATCCGAGGAAGTTCGATCTGCTCCCGGATGGAATAATACTTGGCAGATGAAACCGCAGTTTCGGCCCGAATAAGTGGAAGATCGACGACGTCCGCCTGATTGGGCGGTACGATAAGCAAGAACTGGTGGCTCGTGCCCATCGAAAGGACCGCCTCGACAAGGCACCTCATATATCGCCCAATCCCAGGGTTTGCGATTCTTCTTAAATCAAAGGCTATCTTCATCAGAACGTCATGCGCTACATCCCATCAATAAGCGAGCTACAGAAACGCACGGCTTTTTCCAATCGAGGGTTGCTGCTCGTTTCCTGACGGCCGCAACAGAAATTATGGGATCAAGCATTAGCTCCTCACGCAACTGTGAATTCTGGCTGCAAAATTGTGGACTCTTACGTGAATAGCCTCGCTCAGCGCTAATCGGACTCTCGTACGTAGTCGCATGCAAAGGGCGTGGTTAGGTTTAATAACAAAACCGTCAGGAAATCCTGGAGGGGTGAGGAAGTGATTCTTCAATTCCTGACTTTCACATCTCAGATAATATCTGTTAAGCCCGTCAAACCAGACGAAAACGTAACCTGCGCCGAGGAGCGTCGGTTCCCATGCATCCCAGATCGGCAGTTTCGTTTCGGGATGCACCGCCTCAACCATCACCAGAACCGGGCGAATTGTCTTCCAGTCAAGACTTTCGATAACGTCTCTTTCAGAACCCTCGACGTCAATTTTCAGAAAAGAGATCAGCTTGCCGGGACAATATCGCTCACAAATCGATTGCAAAGGGACCACTGGTACCTTGTAACGGCGTGTAGAAAACCCATATCGGGTCGCGTGTGCGGCGGCATCTAAATGCAATGAAGAAAGCCCGCTGCCCGGTACCTCGACGAAATCGAGTTCTCCGGCACGCGTGCCGACGGCTACCCGTAGATTTATGTCACGCTCCCGCCGTTTTTCCAGAAGTCGGAAATAGTATTTAGACGGTTCAATATTGATGCCGGACCAACCCATATCGTAAAAGTGCTTCGTAACTGAGTCGGTTTCCGGGTGCCATGCGCCAACATCGATATAAAAACCATCCCCAACAGAACCGAAGACGCGATGCAGCATCACATCCTCGAAATTTTGCGCGTAGCTCACAAACATGGGTTTTCTCGTACTTGAGCTCGATCAGCGGTAGCGCGATAACAACTCGGGAGCCAGGCGCTGTCCTGCTCATACTCGGGCGCCCTGGCCAGTTTGCGGTGCGGAAATAGTTTGAACGTCCGCGACAAGTAATTTTCGCAAGCAGTCTGCCGTTCGGGTTCACACCTTTATTCTCCTTTCGGAGTAAAGATGTAATTGTAAGTGGGCAAACTCGTTCGCTTTAAATCTATCCAGTCCCGAACGTCAGCCGGAGTGACCAATCGGTTGTTGCGATCTGCAGTCTTCGCTTCGTAGCCATGAGACCAAAACATTTCGAAGGTGGCAGAGTAATCTGGGTTCACCCCATTCGGATGGTATTCGGCCAAGCAGATTTCAACGATCCAAGTGGGCTTAGGGCATGTGTTAAGAATTCTTTTCGCCCCTTTTAACACGCCGTATTCCGCTCCCTCCACATCAATCTTGATTAGGAGCTTCTTTCCAGCATGGCGGCAGCCAAGCAGCGCGTCCAACGTTGTCAGCGGAATCGTCTGCTGGAACCGTTTGGAGTACGTTGCCCAACCGGGAAGAAGTGATGCACTTGGGCCGGAGGCGCCGTACAAGGTAACGAGCCCGCAGCTATCGCCTAACGCCAATGGATAGACCTCTGTATCGGTCCAGCCATTTAGTAAGAGACTGGCATAAAGGCATTCAAGATTTCGTGGCTGGGGCTCGAATGCAATGGCATGTTTGCCTTGCGAACGGGCGAGACATGTGTACAAACCAATATTTGCACCAATATCCAGGAACACCTCCGCGCCAGTTAAGTGATGCCGGATGACTTCAGTTTCCTCCACTTCGAACGCTCCCGCTTGCATCACACGATTCGAAGCATAACTGTTCGAGACTAGCTTAAAACCAAAAGGTGTAAGGACAGTTTCCCGCGCCCCAGGAAAATAGGTATTCCACCAATCTGAAACGACAATACTTGGCCGGAGCGACTGACGAAGCGCGACAAGGGAAGGATAGCGTCGAGCAAATAGTTTGACGGCTTCTAACATGCGGTCTTCGCTCGCAGTACTTGGCTGATAATCCGCGGTCTAATCGAAGGCGAAACCAATGTCGCAGCGCCTGCCGCACAAAAGAACTCCACTAGTAATACGCAAACTGTTCTGGGCGTCGTTGTGGAGGCCTCCACGAATTCTCTACCTATCAGCGCGACCAGCGATACGACGATCAATGGCAATCCGACCTCGGCAAACCACCGCCAAGCTTCGCCCTTCAGCAAACGAGAATGCGTGAGTAGAACGTCGATCACCATGTAAATGGCGTTCAACATGAACCATACCGACGCGACCCCGATAGGGCCGTAGAATGTGGCCATAAGCCAAATCGCCGGAACAAACACGATGCTTAAGAGAGTAGCGATGCTCAAGCCAATGCTGGTCCAGCCGTGTGCTAGTTGTAAAGCATAGGGCAGATTCGTCAACCCGTTGAGGGCAGAACCCATCACTAGGAAGGCCGCAATGGGTCCAGCATTGCGCGCGACCTCAGCATTCCTAGTCCAGAGCTGCAGGATCTCAGTGGAAAACAACGCTGAGACAGCCGCCAACGGCAAAATGAGTACGGCCATCAATTGAGTGCATCGATGGTAAAGATGCCGAAGCGCCTCTTGGTTGCCCGCCGCCGCCAGCGCTGAGAAGCGAGGAAAGATCGTGTTGAAGACGGACGCGACTATCATCGACAAACCGGTTCCCAACATGCCAGCTATGGAGTAATAGCCAAACACCTTGAGACTGAACAGCTTGCTAACGATGAACTTATCCGACTGGGTTAGGATCAAGCCACACAAAGTGATACCGCTCATTCCCACGGCGAACTGTTTTATGCTTCTTACGCGATTCAAATCGAAAAGTGCCGGACGTACGGCTGGTGGCAGGCTCTTCCATAAAAAAGTTGCCAGGAAAATGGCTTTTGCAGCATTCACAGCGATAAGCCACAGGAAAAAGGCTTGAATGGTTGGAGAGATTAGCCACAAGATGACAAGGGCTCCTCCGTTCGAGAGCGTAGAGAACAAAATGTTAATACCGTTGCACTGAACTTGACGACCTAAACCCATTAACCCGCCCAGGTAAAAACTTGCCGGCCATTGAAACACAGTCAAGCCCCCCATTAGCATGACCGCACGCTGTACATCGTAAACGGGAACGGCAGAGGCTTTAATCCAATGCTTCGCAATCACTGACGACCCAACCACTAGAACTGCGCCCATCGCGATTCCGATCAGCCAATAGCCTGCTTCCAGAGTGCGCACCAGGTCGCGTGATTCCCCGCCTTTCTCCGGTTGCACTGAATAACGTGCCATCTCCC
>Ga0070731_10000440_pt1 | contig 57559 bp, 53 predicted proteins | sample Coa_R1_2_FD_66448 | JGI IMG/M metagenome (GOLD analysis project Ga0070731, IMG submission 66448) | Surface soil microbial communities from Centralia Pennsylvania, which are recovering from an underground coalmine fire - Coalmine... | ecosystem: Environmental > Terrestrial > Soil > Unclassified ... | reverse complement strand
CGGCACCCTAGTTTCTCCGCCATCTGACGACGAGTGAGTCCGGCCGCTTCGCGCGCCGCGATCAGGCGCAGCCTCACGGCGTCCTCTTCCTTGGACCGCGATTCCCTAGTGATCTGGCTCTGCGACTTACGTCGACTAGGCGACTGCTTCTTCGTAGCCATGCTTAACAAATAGCCCCTCTATCGAAAGGCCCCGAAACCCGTCGATTGCGCGGCGCAAGATACATGCTGCCACGATTCGTTCAAGGACTATAGGCCCAAGACGTGTTTTTTACGTTAACATACGGGCGATTGTTGGCGTCGTGACACTAGCGTTTGGGCATGTCGGACGAGGCCCAACGCTCCCCAACCAGAATCCCTGAGTCCGCGGAAAGTGTTGCCGCGCGCGAATCGTGCCTTGCCGACATCCGGCAGCACTTGGAGAGCCACGGGCCACGCGATTGGAAAATTGTGCAGGCACGCCATCCGAACGTCCCCGATCGGCGGTTCTGGCGATACGTCGCGCAAGTCCGCGGGACCGGCGCCAAGGTCAAGAATTACACGCCGGACCCGGAGTCGATCCGCAATGCGATCCAGACCATGACCAAGCGGGCGGAGATCGCGGAAGCTAAAACACACATTCCGCGGCCGCCCCCGGCAATCATCGCGGCCGGCGGGATTGAGGCGCGGCGCAAGCTCGATTTTTTGGAACACCTCGACGGCATGCTCTCTGATTGCGACATGCTGCGCGAGTACTCGATGCGCGAGGATCCTGAGACCGGCAAAAAGAAAATTCACAACCCGATGTACTTTACGCAGTCGATCAAACTGCGCGCCGAGGTTCTCAATACCGCGATCTCCGCGATGAAGGCCCTTTGGGACATCCAGAGGATGCAGAATTTTTACGACGTGATCGTACACGAGGTGACCAAGCTCGACGCTTCCACTGGCCGCGCCATCATGGAGCGCCTGCAGGAGCTTGATGCACAGCGTGGCATGACAATGAACGCGACGCTATGAGTGTAGGTAAAGCCAACCTCGATCTCGGTAAGGTTCTCGCCCGGCTCGAAACCAAATTCGGGCCTGGCCTGACGGATGGGCAGAAATTCATCCCCGAGGAAATGACATTCCGTCAGTGGTGCGAGAAGCTCGCCACGGAAGGGTTGAAGGTCGACCGCAAGCCGTTCAAGTTGGACAATCGTCCGTGTATGGCATGGGTCTACGATCAATTCCCCACCACGCGTGAAGAGGCGTACGGTCTCACCCTGGTCTTGATGAAATGCGCTCAGGTGGGGTTCACCGTTCTCGAAATGCTGGCGGCCATCTATTACGGCCTGAAATTCATGCCATGCTTCGTCGGCATCTACCTGCCGGATATGAAGCTGGCCGCGGCAATCTCCACCAACCGCTTCATGCCAATCATGCGGACCACCGACGCGTACAAGTTGCTCCGCAAGGGTGACGACGGCGCACCAAAGCGCGGTGAAGGCAACGTAATGATCCGCACGATGGGCGATTCCAATTTCGGCTTCTTCTGGACATCCGGTAAAGCCATGACGGAATCGTTCCCTGTCGATGTACTGTGCTTCGATGAGGTACAGGAAATGACAATCGATGACGTAGAAAAGACAGCCGAGCGTATGTCAGGCTCAGAAATCCGCTTTCAGTTCATGGGTTCGACGGCAAACTGGCCGGACGCCGATATTCACCACTGGTACAAACTTGGCACTCGGCATTCGTTCTGGACGCTGTGCAAGTCGTGCGGTCGGCACGAACGCCTCGATGAGGCGTTCCCGGCGTGCATCAAATTCGACCCCACGATCGATGACTACCGCTATTGCTGCGTTCATTGCGGTGGGTGGATCGACGACCCGCAATGCGGGGAGTGGCGGGCGGAAGATGACGACGCCCTGATCTACCGGGGCATCAAAAGCATTTCGTTTCACCAGATGTTGTCACCGACGGTGTCGGCGCGGGAAATCCTCGACAAGTACACGCGCGCTACCAGCATGCAGAATTTCTACAATCGCGTGCTCGGCCGGCCGTACTCTGACCCGTCGCAAATTCCGATTAACCAAGAGGTGCTCAACAAGTGCGTCGCGGCCGGGGCCGCCGCAGGCGTACAGTGGCGCGACCGCGGCGTCAACACATACATGGGCATCGACCAGATGGGCCGATTCAATGTTGTACTGATTAAGGAGCGTCTTGCCGATGGTCGGCAAGCAACCATTCACGCCGAGGAGATTTACGACCCCGATCCGTTCGCGCGGTGCTCCGAATTGATGGACCGCTATGGCGTCGCGGTATGTTGTGTTGAAAAGAATCCAAATTTTAACGACGCGCACAGATTTGCCAACCGTCACCTCGGCCGCGTGTTCCTGGCTGACTACGCCGACTTGAAAGACGACATGCTTGTCTGGAAAGACGCGGTTGTTACCAAGGCGGACAGGAAAACCGAGTTCGAGGAGCGGGAGCGGTATGTCGTCACGCTCAATCAGTACAAGTGCATGCAAGTGGCTTTTGCGCGCATGCTCAATCAAACGTGTCTTTTCCCCGATCCTGACGGCCTGATGCAAGACATCATCGAAAAGGGTGAGAAGCGCCGCGTCGCAATCCTGCGCGAACGCGTGTTTCTGCATTTCACCAAGACGGCGCTCATTGTGGAGCGCAAGGTGGAGAGCGAGGGAAAAAAGAAGCCGGTCGGGATCAAGGAGTTCCGTACGCGCGTCGTGAAGGTCGGAATCGATCCTCATTTCTCGTACGCGAACATGCTCTGCGATGTGGCTTGGGCGCGCGCGTGGGGCACCACGTCTCTCACAATCCCGCAAGCTGGCTCGACCGTCGAAGAGCGCCGCGTGCAAAGCATCGAGAAGAATATGCCAGGATTGCCAATTCCTGTGCTGCAAATGCTCGACCCGCTGCCGAGAGGTGAGGTGTGCGGAGCCTGTTACTCATTTGATGCCAACGGCTCGCGTTGCCGCGACCGCGATCTGCTTGTCGGCGCGAACGACCAAGGTTGTCACCTTTTTGTCGTCAAGTCCGCGGCTTGACGATTGGGCGTTCTGCTGGTGTTCTCTTGCCCGGTGTGAAACACAACGGGGCTGTTGTGGCAAATTCAGAAGGCGTAATCGCCGGGCCTGTGGCCCCGGCGCAAGTGATCCTGCGACAGTTGCTCGATATATCTGAGCAGGTCGTCGTGAGCGGCGATGCGGAAGCGTGCGCTGATCTTGCTTCCGGCTTTATGTCGGCTGCTGCATACATTCTCGCATGCACAACCGATCCGTCCAAAGACGGCGCTATGGTTGGCACCTTTGGTCGCCTCCTCGCAGACTGCCGCAACGCGGGCGATGTTTCCGAGATCGTTGCGGACCTTCAAACCAGGGAAAACGGCAAATGAAATTCGTGGCTGAACGCGACGCGTTCTTGAAGGTTCTCAATCATGTCACCGGGGTCGTCGACAAGAAGGGCGTCATTCCAATCCTGCGAAACGTATTGCTGAATGCGTCGCCAGATGGGTTGCACGTTACGGCAACGGACCTCGACATCGAGATCATCGATAGCATCCCGGCGATGGTAGAGACTGGCGGGCGTACGACGCTGCCGGCCGCGATGCTGCACGACATCCTGAAACGGCTGCCCCCTGGCTCGCAAGTCAAGGTGAGTGCGTCGGAAAGCATGCGAACGTCCGTGGTGTCGGGCGATGCACGCTACCAGGTCGCCGGACTGCCAGCGCAAGATTTCCCTGTCATGACGTGGCCCGAGAGCGGCGTCCACATCTTTGACGTTGCTGGCGCGGACATGCGCTCGCTGATCGACAAAAGCAAGATCGCGATTTCAACCGAAGAGACACGGTACTACCTGAACGGCATCTATTTCCATGCGCCGTCCGGTGCAAACCGTTTGCGGTCAGTGGCGACGAATGGCCACGTTCTGATGCGGAGCGACATCGCGCTGCCGGACGGTGCCGCTGGCATGCCGCACGTTATCGTTCCGCGCAAGGCAGTGCTCGAACTCCGGCGTCTTATCGACTCGTACTCCGAGTACGTGACGGTGCGCGTGACGGATACGAAAATCCGTTTCGAGTTCGGGGAAACCAATCTGACATCGAAGCTGATCGACGGCACCTTTCCTGATTACGACCGGGTGATCCCGCCGCGCGGTCAGAACACGATGAACGTGGGCCGCAAGGCGCTTATCGATGCGATCGACCGCGTTGCCTTTGTCGGGGAAAATCGCAGCCCTGTCGGGTTGGGCCTGAAACGTGGCGAGCCGCTCGAACTCTCGTGCCGGCACCCGGATCACGGAGACGCCGCGGACAAGCTCACGGCATCATACGATGGCTCCCCAATCGAGGTCGGTTTCAATCCGACGTACATGCGGAACATCCTGTCGTCGCTCAATGCGGAAAACGCCACGTTCTACCTCGCGGACGCGGGAAGCCCTGCGCTGATCGAGGGCGAAGGTGACGCGGAAACGCTTGGCGTGGTCATGCCGATGAGATTGTAGCTGCTCTCCACCAGTCGTGACGGCAAGGTCAAGTCACCTCGGGGAAGCGAGTCACCTGCGTAAGTGGTGAGCCAGAAGGGGAGCAGAACCCAACCCCGATACCCACCGGGGGCAAAAGTGGGGGGACCGTCCCGGCGAGTGTGCAGGCTTGGCCGACACTCGCCGGGACAACGCTTTCCTCAAGGAAAATCGATGTCTTCGTTGAACAAGGTAATGCTGATCGGAAACCTCGGTCAGGATCCCGAGGCGCGGAAAACGCAGTCGGGCGGCACAATCGTCAATTTGAGCCTCGCCACGTCGGAGTCCTGGAAAGATAAGTCGTCAGGCGAGCGCAAAGAGAAAACCGAGTGGCACCGGGTCGTGATCTTCAATGACGGCCTCGCGGGTATCGCCGAAAAGTACCTCAAGAAAGGCTCCAAGGTTTACGTCGAAGGCCAGTTGCAGACGCGCAAGTGGACCGACAAGGACGGCGTTGATCGGTACACGACCGAGATCGTGCTGAACGGCTTTAACTCCAAGCTGGTTCTCCTCGGCGGCAAGGACAGCAACGGCGGCAGCGAAAGCGGCGGCGGCAACCGTTCGTCCGGCGCGACGCAATCGCGCACACAGCAATTCACCCCGGAGGACGACGAGATTCCGTTCTAACGAACGGTACGGAAGCGCGAGGTCACTGGTTCAAATCCAGTCGGCGGATGCAGCTATAGGCATCTGTCCGTAGCTCAGTCTGGTAGAGCAGCGCAAAGCGGAGGTCGCGGGTTCGAGTCCCGCTCCGGCCTACGGGCCGGGTAGCTCAGCCGGTAGAGCGCCGCACAAATACTCAGGGGGGAGCCAGCCACTCAAACCCGAAGCCGCATGGCGGTTAGGTGTCCCTGTAAGGGTGTGGCTGGCGAAGGGGAAGAGCGTGGCAGGGGGCCTCGCTCGCGGAACGGCTCGGTGAGGTTGATTCCTCGCCGGGCCGTTTTGTCGTGACGGCATAGTCGCGCGCATGGCTCGCAAAAAGGAAACGGCCGCTGCTACCGCGGCTCCCGGCGTTTGGTCGGTCGCATTCAGCCCGCGCGCGCCATTCACGGAACGCTACGACGCGCAAGCCGAAATCAACAAAAGTACACTTGAGTCCGCGCTCATTCCGCGCGCTGAAATTCAGCCAGTGATCGATTTCATCCAGCAAGAGATTGCAGCCGAGGCGTTCAACAAGTCGATCAACCAGGTCAAATACCCGTCGCAAAGCCGCAAGGGCGGCATGCAATCGGTGATGCTCGACGATTTCCAGATTGCGGCGCAAGGGCAGTATTGGGATCGGCCGGGCCTGCTCAATTTCGATTCGATGCGTACAATGGTGGATCAAACGCCGATCCTGAACGCCATCGTCCTGACGCGCATCCGGCAAGTGCTGCGCTTCTGCCGGCCGCAACTTGAACCGGAAGCTCCCGGCTTCGTCATTCACCACATTGACAAGAATCACGAACTCAATGCCGAGAACAAGCAGTCCATCGACCTTCTGCAAAAGTTCGTTCTGAATTGCGGGTGGGAGGACGACCCGCGCAAGCGCAAGCTCTTGAAGCGTGACACCTTCCCGCAATTCATGGCGAAGCGCATCCGCGATTCCCTCGCGATGGACGCCGCGCCAGTCGAAACACAATTCAAGTCGGACAAGTCGCTTGGCCTGGATGGCATTTACGCCGTCGACGGCGCGACCGTGCGGCTCTGCACGGAAGAGGGCTATGACGGCGACGACGAGGTGTTCGCCCTGCAAGTTATTCAGGGGAACATCCGCACGGCGTACACCCATTACGATCTGACGTACGAGGTTCGCAACCCGCGTACAGACGTGCTCGCGTGCGGATACGGCTATGGCGAAACGGAAATGCTCATCCGCGTCGTCACGCACCTCCTGAATACATTGGAGTACAACGGGTCGTATTTCACGAAGAACTCAATCCCTCGCGGCATTCTGCAGCTTGTCGGAAATTACGACAACGCCGACCTCGCGGCGTTCAAGCGCCTGTGGGTCGCGATGGTGCGCGGAATCCAGAATGTCCACAATCTGCCGATCCTGACATCGCGCGACGCCGACGCAAAGGCCAATTTCCTTGAGGTCGGCGCGCAAATGACGGAAATGGCGTTCGGCAAATGGATGAGTCTTCTCACCTCTCTCGCGTGTGCCATCTACGGGATTGCGCCGGAAGAGGTGTCGATGGAAAGTTTCACCTCCGGCCGCGCGCCACTGTCTGGCAGCGACACCGAACAGAAGATCACCTCCTCGAACGATAAAGGTCTCGAACCGCTGCTCTCGCATTTCGCGTGCGAGTACACCGATTTCTTCATCCGTCCGTTCTCGCCGCAATACTCGCTCAGGTTCGTTGGCCTCGACGGTGAGGACGCGGACAAGCGGTTTGAAATGCGGAAGCTGACGCAAACATGGAATGAGGCACGGCGTCGGCAGGGCGATGAGGAGGTCGACGACGTGATGGGCGATTGCCCGCTCAATCCGGCGCTTATCTCTCCATGGCTGCAATTCAAGCAGCAAGAAATGCAAGCGCAGCAAGCGGACTTTGGAATGCCGGACGACGGCAATCCGGGCGAGCCGTTGCAGGGTGATCAGCCTGGCGGACCGCCCGCGCCCGGACAGGATCAAGGTGAGCCGGGGCAAGAACAAGGGGGCAATCCAGAGAAGCGCGAGGGCGATTTCGGCCAGTCGGACGACAGTTTCGCCAAGGCCATTGATCCGTCGCGCTTCGGGTTGAAGCCGATTTATGCGCTCGGCAAATAACATCAATAAACTCGGTAAGCCCGGCGCGAAGCGGGAAACCGAGGAGGAGTTGCCGACTCCCGACGTGGAGCGCGGCGATGAGGTGTACTTTCGCCATCCGAAGCATGGGCCTGTGCATGGCAAGGTTATGGCGCACGGCCGCGACGGATGCGTGATTGATTGCGCGCACGACCAGAAGCGATACCGGGTGCGATGGGAGCAAGTTCTCGGTCATCGCGTGAAGGTGCAACAAGGGTACACTATCGTCGATCAGGGCGAGGACGGCTTCATCGCCGCGGATCCGAGCGGACGGCGGCGCTATATCGAGGATCCTGACCCCGACGTTTACAGCGGCGAAGAGGGGCCGGTCCGCAAGTCGATCGCGCCGATTGCGCTGGTGTTCGGCACCGTGCCCATCGACGTTATCAAGGCCATCAAAAACCGGCCCGGCCTGTCGTTGCAGGATGTCACCGACAAGCAAGGCCATCAAACAAAGCGATGGAAGCGCACGACTCCGAAGGTCAAAGCGCCAGAGCGCGAGGCGAGGCCGGAGAAGGCGAAGCCGCAGCAAAAGACGCCGGCAAAGATTGGCGACTCCGTGCAATTCAAAATTGGTGAGACCGCTGGCTCTGGCGAGGTAACCGATGTCGGCCAGGATGGCGCTACCGTTCGCGATGCCTCCGGCAAGAAGCATGAGGTGTACTGGAACGAATTGCAGCGCGGCCCGGTGAAGAAGCCGGCAGGTAACGCAAAGCCGGATAACAATAGCTCAAAGCAACACGCGGGCGCGAGCAAGGCCCCGCCGAAACCTCCGGCCTATCCGCCGCGACTGCATGGCGAGGACGACAAGGCGTACAGCAAGCGCGTCAAAGGCGTGCTTCCCGCGCCGGAGTCCATGCCGGAAGAGCACGAGCGGTTCTTCAAGATGGACGGCGGCACGAGCATCATTGCGCTCGACAAGCTGCGCTCCTCAAAAACCGACGAAGAGAACAAGCACGGAGGGGAAAACGCGCCGAAGCTGATGATGGCGTCGTACCACGGCAAGATTGCCAGGCGCGCACCCATCAAGGTCACCCCGAACGCCGACGGCACCTATACCATCATCGACGGTAACCGCACATACACCGCGGCGAAGCGGTACGGTTGGAAAGAGTTGCCAACCGTGGTGGTCCAGCCTCATGCCACTAAGGATGCGCTCTATAAGGCGTCAAAGCCCGCGCTCGAACACCTCACCAAATGGCTCGCCAGTCCCAAGGGGGTCTGCACTCAGCTTGGCATTCGCCGGATGAACAAATCCCCGGAAGATGTCTCGCCAGAGGAGTGGAATACTCCGGGAAGCATGCTCTTCATCGCGCCCCTCAAAAAAGAGGATCGCGCAACGCAAAAGGTGAACACCGATTACAAGGGCGACTGGTCCCGGCTGATGGACACAGTGCGCTGCACGATTGCGGTCGACAGTCTCGAAGAGGTGTATCACACCATCGAGCGGTTGAAGAAAAATGGCATGGTGCTCGCCAAGCCGTTCAAGGACCGCTTTCAGAAGCCAACCAAGGCGGGGTACAGCGACATTCAGATGTTCGCGCGCATGGAAAACGGCGTGATCGCCGAAATCCAGGTGAACGTGAAATCCATGGTGCAGACCAAGCACGAGGCGCACAAGTTCTACGAGATTGAGCGCGATTTGGAGGCAAAGTACGGCAAGGACCACGATGACAAACCGTGGCCCGCCGATGCGGAGGCGGAATACCAGCGGGTTGTTGACGTTCAGCAACGAATGTATCGCGAAGCAAGGGCAAAATATGAGAAGGCCCACTTGTAGCGGCACCGCCGCATGGGTATATCTGTGGTGAGGAGGTCAACATGAAATTTCTCTACTACGAAAAAGACGGCGCGACCTTCCGCCAGCCCGAAGGGGCCAGAGGCGTGAGCCACGTCAAGGTGGACGGCGAGTGGCACGAATACACTGGTGATCGCATCGCCCCGATCAAATTCGGCGACCAGATTACCGCCAAAGAGGCGGGCGAGGCGGCTGACACGGAAGCACTCACCGAACAAAGGCACGCCGCCGAATAGGTCGTGATCCTACCATTGCGCGATGCTCTTCGATGTCTGCGATGAGCACGCGCATTGCGTGCTCGATGCCTTCTACAAGGCTGAAAGTGAAGACGGCTCCGACATCTGGCGGCCGCACGAAAACCCTTACATTCGACGCATTGTAGAACTCTTCACAGAGCGCGGTCTTGCTCGCATCGCAAGCGTTCGCGCTGAATTGGGTTCGTGGCTGTCCGGGTCAAAGCACAAGCACACCCACGAACGGCCGCCGCGCCCGGTTGGGGCAATGGCTCGATGGTCGGAAGCGGAGATCGCGCTTACCAAGCTCTATCTGGAGTCGCTGCATCCCGACACTTTCACCTATGACGATTGGGCGCTCCTGATCGATTACCTTGTGCAGCGGTACCTCCCTCTCGATGATCTGCGAACGGAAGCGGAGTGGCTTGCGACCCGCGCAATCATTTTGGGCCGGATGGCCGCGGCGCGCCAGGCGCGCGATATTTCGACGGCCGCCGTCGACAACGCGCTCGTTGCAATGCCGCCGACGATCGAGGCCGCTGACGCGCTGTTCGGCCTCACGCCGCACCAACGCGCCATCATGGAGTATGGCAACGCGCATGCCGCTGAGAACGTGGTCGCGCTCACGGACGCGCAGCGTCACCGGCTGCGCCGCAACATCATGGATTATCTCGAACAGGCGCGCATGCAAACGCCGGGCGCGCGGGAGTCGCTCGAAACCCGGCTCGGCGATGTGTTCGCCGACTGGAACCGCGACTGGCGTCGTATCGCCCTGACCGAGACCGGCGAATTGGCGAACCAAGGTCTGATCGCGTCCCTCACTCCCGGACGGAAAGTGAAGCGCATCGAAAAGTACCAAGGGGCATGCTCATTCTGCCGCTCGATCAACGGCAAGATTTTCGAGGTTGTCGCGCCTGACGCGCCGGACAAGGATGGCGACACGCAAGTGTGGCCGGGCAAAACGAACGTCGGCCGCTCGGCGTCGGCGCGGAAAAAAACTCAAGATGGCCTCGTTGATCGCGAGCCGCACGAATTGTGGTGGCCGGCGGCCGGGGTGATGCACCCGAATTGCCGCGGCCGATGGGTGCCAGTGGAAGAGCCAGAGCGCCGCGGCGATCCCGCATTCCTCAAATGGATGGATGAACAGTTGGGTCCGGGCTGACGTGATCGTAATGGTGGGGCCAATGAAAACCGTCGTAGTCATCGCGAAATCGCTGGTCGCGCCATATATCCGTTCCGGCCGAATGGTGCTCGGTTACGAGAATCACAAAAGCAAAAAGATGCACGTCATGGAATCTGACGGTTCCATGAGTGAGAAGCGCGTTGTTGTTGCGTTCAAGCGCGGCAAGAAGCCTGACAGCAAGCAGGAAGACTTGTTCGCCTTTCGGCGTGAGCCGGAACCGTGCCCAAGGTGTGGGAATATGTACGACCATCGCTACCCATGCACAGATGCCGCACTGCCGCCCCCGTCGCGCTTCGGCTCTAGTGGTGTCGAAGGTCTGCATAAACGAATCGAGGGTCTGTCGAAGAAGGCGAAATCCGCTCTCGATGTCATGCTGGCTGGCGGCTACTACAAAGAAATGTTGGAACCAGGTTATCACGGTGGCGAGAAATGGAAACACCGCCTCCGCGGCCCCACTGGCGGAGTCATGCGCGGCTACGGTTTCAAAACGTACCACGAACTCTCCGAGGTGCCGGGCCTTTTCGATCACGTTCCATCACGCAATACCTCGGTGAGCAGAGAGCACCCGCTGCACCCTGACGCTAAGCGCGCCATCGAAGAGTATCGGCGTGACGCGAAGATGCGCTGACATCTTAGGGTAAAGGGAAAATGGATCAGTCGGCTCCGGGCATTGCCCAAGGCATCAATCGCAGCTTCCACGATAACGGCGATGGCACCTTCTCCGAGAAGGTATCCCTCGGCCCTGGCGTAGCGCAATATCATAGTCCGCGCGGCACCCTCGTCCAGACGAATACGACGGAAGAGGCGTTGTTCTCGGACGATTTTGGCGGCAGCGCCATCGATCCCACTAAGTGGGATGTGCTTGACGGCGGCCTCGGCGCGAATGTGAACCTTGGATACGGCATTCTGGCGCAAGCTGCCATCGGCTCTGGCGTCACGGGCATGACGGATGCGGTGTCGAACAGCGGCCTCGCAGTCTCTATGAATACGACCGCGAGTGCCGAGCGGTGGTATCTGTCAAAGCAGGCGTTCGCCGGCAAGGAGGACATCCTTGTCATTTTGTCGAAATCGCAGGCGCTTGCTGCCAATTCTATCTTCGTTGGCCTTGTTGAGGTCGACCCGGCAACTTTGGTTCCGCTGCTCAATCCAAATCTGGCAGGTGATTTCACCAATCGCGGCGGCGTACAGTTCGGCGGCACCACCACCACTACTGCCTATCATTGCGAGGCCGTTGCCGACAGTTCTAGCTCCGTAGCCTCGGGCGTTACCGGCGTTGCTTCCGCATGGACCGCGGCGCAGGAATGCTTGATCGAGATCGACAGCCGAGACATCACCGCGCAGACCGCGGCGGTCGACGCGCTCGCTGGCAAACTGGCTGGCGGCTCGCGCGTCTCGACGCAGTGCCCGAATGATCAAAAGCTCTACAAGCTCTTGATCCGCTTCTTGAACAGCGGCGCTCCGGCGTCGAACACGACGGTCACCATCCAGCGCATTATCGTGATCGACAACTATGAACAACGCGTACAAGTTTCGACTGCCGAAGGGGACAACAATCTTAGCAAGGCTTTGGCTGTCAATCTTGTTGGTGCGAACATCTTGGCGACAACGACAATGGGGTCTGTTACATTGGGTCCCATTGCGAGCGCCGCCGCGCCGCTCACGATTTTTCGTTTGACGGCTGCGGCATCGACAAACGGTACGTTGGTCAAAGCAGCCCGCGGCACGATCTGTGGCGGCTATTTGCGTAACCGCGCCGCCTACGAAATCTATTTCAAGTTCTACAACAAAAGCACGGCACCGACAGTTGGTACCGATACCCCTGTACTGACAATTGGGCTTGCGCCAGGGACGCAAGTGGGGATGGCGGACATCGCCGGGGCCGCCGCCTTTCAGCTTGGCGTAACAGGCATTGGCATTGGCATCACGAAGGCGTATGCCGACTCGGATACGACCGCGGTAGCTGCCGGTGATGGAGACATTCAACTGATCTACGTCTAATCGTCGTGACGGTAGCGTTTCGGCATGCTCGAAACGCTCCGCCGCGCTTTCACGCGCCCCGCCCTCGCCATTGCGGCATGTTTTCTTGCGTCGGCCGCCGTCGCGCAAATTCAGCCGCAATACGTTATCCCATCGATCGCGGCATTCCGAACGCACAATTATAACGAGACGCCGCTCGTCAACATTGCTGGCGTCTATTACGCCTATTACGGCGCGGGCTGTGTCGACGACGGCGTGAACTGCATTCATGACGCTGGCAACAACGCTTATGTGATGCGGCCGTCCAGCGTGAACCCGCCGAGCGCGAGCACGCGTGGCGGCGTTTACGCGCAATCCGCGCCTCCGGGCCAAGTTGTCACCGGAGTGAACAGCGATGGTACGCTCGCCTTCGCGCCTCAGACCGCTGCGCCTCCATCCCCTCCGGGCACAACGACCCTTGGTGGCGTGTTCCTTCAATCGGCCCCTCCAAACGAGTTCGTTACCGGCATCAATGGCGATGGCTCCTTGGCGTGGGCGCAGCCAAACATCGCCGGTCTCGGCGGCCTGCTTGGGTGTGGACAGATTCCGACGTTGCTTGGCGATGTCACAAATTCGGGATGCACTGTTCGTGTCGGCTCCCTGAATAGCGGTGCGGTCAACCTCTCGGCCATCACCGGAGCGCAGGGCAATGGTCCGAAGATTCAGCTTGGTAGCGGCACGCCTACGTCCGGCGACCTCTCCAAGTACGACGCAAGCGGCAACGTCGTTGACAGTGGGATCGCGGCGTCTTTCGTCGCGAACATCGACTCCATCCTCTCGGGCGTCACTGGCGCACAGGGCAATGGCAGCAAGGTTCAGCTTGCCACTGGCACGACCACGACCGGAGACGTTCCAAAGTACGACGCGAACGGCAACGTCGTCGATTCGACTGTTGCTCTCTCCGCACTCGCGCCACTCAATTCGCCGTCATTCACGGGCGCGATTGCGATGCCGGACGGCTCGACATGGAGTTCGGCGAGCGGCCTCACCATGGTCGGCGGCCTGACCGTCCCGACAACCGCTGTCGGAAATCTGTACCTCGACGGCACTGGCGCGCTGCACGTCAAGAACTCGAACGGCGATTTCGCTGGTATTGGTGCCAAGGCGTCCGGCGACACCTCTCGGTCGTGGTTCACCAATCCGTTCGGAAGCTGGATCACGGAGTCTGTGTCCGGTGGCTTGCCGAACATGGTTTGCGACCGCCAGGATTACTACACTGGCGGGTCCGGTGTTCTCGATGAGTGTCTCTGGTCGACGATCACCGTGGGAAAGGGTGTAACCGTCAAGCCGAACGGCTATGTCGCGACTGGCACTACCGGACCGTTCGGAATTACTGCGAACGTGAACATTGCTGTCGGTCAGGCGGTGTACGGCCCCGGCATTCCCAACGGTGACACCGTGGCGGCCTACACTACGGGCCAACTCACCCTTACGCTCGCGACGATTGCGCCGCTCTACTCGAACGAGCCGATCAACATCATCAACGCGAGCAACAGCACGCCGCAGTCGTCCTCTATCGCGAACCAAGGAACGTGCCAGGTTTACACCACCCAAACCTCCTCGGCTCAGACCTGTAACGGCGCAAATGGCTACGTGTTTAAGAACGCGCCGAGCACGGCCATTATCGAGGGTGGCAATATCCTGTGCAACGATCAGACCGGGCTTCCCTCTCTTACAGCCGGCGCGTGCGTCGGCGTCGAAGAGGACGTTGTTGCCGAAGATCAGGATACCGGCCTGAGCCGCCTTGTCGAAGACCTCATCGTCGCCGAGGGTGGCCCGAGCGCGAACCCGGCGTCGTTTGGGTACATTGTAAGGATGAGGCCGGGCGGCGCGAACGCGCAATATGTCGGCCAGAACCCGGCGCACATCATCAACGGAATCATCGCCGCCACGATGTCTCCAATTCCGGGGGTCACTGCCGCTGGCGGAGAGTTCGGCTATTTCGATGAAGCCTTCAAGTGCGATGGCGGCGAAACCATCGGCTGCTTTGACGCCGTTGCTGGCTCGCTGACGTACTCGCCATCGGTCTCCGCGCCGTCCGGCCAATCGTACATGCTCTTCACGCTCGGCAAGAATATCAATACCGGGCAGACTGTAACCGGCGTGGCCGGAATCCCGACTGGTGAGACGGTTGCCTCCGTCTATCAGTGCGACGCGTCGCATCAGCGATCCGAGTGCGGCTCAATCACGGGTTCAACCCTTGTGAACCTGACGCTCCCGCTCACCGGCACGGTGTCAAGCTCCGCCAGTGTCGTGTTCGGGGGCAGCTTTGTCGATGGCTCAAGGTTCTCCGGAAACTTTACCGACGCCTTCGTGAATTGGACCAATCAGTTTGGCACTGGCGTCATCAAGGCCGGTAGCGCCCTTACCAGCGGGACAATGTTGGACGTACAGGGCCTTGGCGAGGACTCGACGAGCACAGTGGTTGATTACGGTGACTTGTCCGTAAAGTCCACGTCGAACACGCATGGCAGCATTGTGGGGAGCATCAACCTCGCGCCGGCAGGTAACGGGACGGTGACGCTCGGCAGCCAAAATCTCCCAACGGCCAAGAGTGGGGCGTTGTTGCAGGGTGCAAGCCAGGCAGGGTCTCCATCGCGGGTGGAAATGGACGCCTATGCCGCGACCGCATTTTTTAGCGGCACGCGGGCTGACGGTACGGTTGCATCCCCAACGGCCGTTCAATCTGGCGACTTGCTTGCTGACATCAACGGTGCCGGTCAATACGACACAACGACGGGTCACACGGGACTCGCGGCCGCTCTGCATCTGTACGCAGAGGGAGCTTTTAGCTCGACCAGTTGGCCGGGCGAAGCGTGTCTTGCCACTGTACCATCCGGGTCTACGACCATTGCCGATGGCCTCTGCCAACACAACGATGGCGGTGTAACGGTTGGCTCGCCTACGGGCGGCGATAAAGGCGCGGGATCCATCAACGCGCAGGCCATTTACGTCCAGGGCGTTGCCGTTGGGACTGGCGGCGGCGGAAGCGGTACAGTAACCACTACCGGCACTCCCGCCTCTGGCGAGCTTGCAGCGTTCTCGGGTGCAAGCTCGATCACGAACGGAAACCTCTCTGGCGACTGCTCGACCGCCAACACACTCGCTGTAACGTGCTCGCCGCTGTTGCACCTTTCGGGCGGCACCATGACGGGAACGGTTACGTTCGCGGATGGCGGTTCGTGGGGTTCGTCAGGGTTTACGCTCGGCGCATCTTCTTCCTTCAATAATAAGTCCGTCACTGGCGCGAACGTCATTCAGGCTCAGGCGGCGCACGGGCCTACCTTCGACGGCGCTGTTGGGATGTCGTCGACCCAAGCGACCTTCTTCCCTGACCGCACTGACGTTCATGCCGGAATCTGTGGCGATACGCCGGGCGACATTTCGCTGTGCGCCGATAACGCGGGGGCAACACTCGAAATCCTGCGCGTCAAGTCGACTGGCATGGTTCTCGAATCCGGCACATTCACTGGCACGGATTCGGGTACGTGGGGGTCTGGCGGCATCAACGGCTCGATCATTGGGGGCACCACGCCCGCGGCTGGCTCATTCACAAGCCTGTCTGCGTCGGGCACCGTGTCCGGGTCAGGCTTCTCGTCCTACCTTGCGTCACCGCCTGCGATTGGTGGCGCGGCGGCGGCGGCCGGCACGTTCACCACGTTGACTCACACCGGGCACGAAATTGAGGGCGGCACCGCGCAAGCGTGCAGCAACGTCACGTTCGGTACATCGGCGGGAACGTCGCCGACGTGCAATTCCGTCACTGGCGACGACCAGGCGTTCAATATCAATTTCACCGAGGGTTCGAGTCCGGTTGCCTCGTCAACGATCTTCACGCTGGCCTTCAACAACGGTACGTTCAGCACTGCGCCGGTTTGCGTCTTTGCTGCCGTTGGTGGGAACACGGCAACCGCGATTTCAAAGTTCGACGTGTCGTCCACCACGACCGGAGTTTCAATCAGCAACACATCGTCGGCGCTCACGGCGTCCATCGTTTACAATCTGAACGTCATCTGCCGGTAAAACAGTCAGGCTGTCGGCAGGGGGGTGGCGTAAATGGGACGCTCAATCGAAAAGGAAAGTGCCACGCAATGAGGTCGTTTCTTGCATTTGTTGTGCTCGCATCGCTGGCCGTGCCAGCCCTGGCCGACGCTCCTACGACGCCGCCTCCTCCGCCCACACTGACGGTTACCCTGCCAGTGCAGGATTGGGTTGGCGTCGTTCGCTCGGTCCAGAACAGCACGGCGCTGTCGGCCCGCGACGCCAACGAAATTGTCGGGGAAATCAATCGGCAGTACGCCGCATCGCAGAAGCCAGCCCCGAAAAAGTAAGAAGAACGGTAAGGCTATCGGCATGACGTGACGGGATAGTCGCGTCATGCTGATCGTCCTGAAAGCCGAGCAGATCGGCCTCTTTGAAAAACTCGTCCCAATCGCCGGTTCCACCACGCGAGAGGGCGTCGTTCGCAAGCCCACGTTCGGCATTCGTCGCGTGCGCCCGCAAGAGCCAGCGAAGCCGAAGCCGGTAGCAAAGCCCGAGCCAGCGCCGGAGAAGCGCGCAAAGAAAGAGGAGCCGGACCTGTTCTCGCGTCCGGCCGCCGCCGCGCCGGAGAAGAAAGAGCCAAAGCGCAAAATTCCAGAGCGCCCGAAGAATCCGCACAACGGCAAGCCAGTTACGGCCGAGCCTCTCCAATCCGAACTCGCGCTCATTGAGCAACTTGGCAAGGATGGCGACAAGGAGTCGCTCAAGGAGGCGATCGAGGCGCACGAAAACCCGCCGCGGCCGGGAATGATCGGTAATTCGTCGGCGTCTCCTGTCGCGGCCAAGTACGCGCGCGATGTTCTCGCTGCCATCGATTTCAACGAACCGTTTAATCCTGCGGACGTGCCAGCGTGGGGCGTGCCCGCTGGCACGACAGAATCGAAGCGACGCGAGATCAATGACAAGTGCATCGGGATCCTGCGAAACCATCAAGAGTTCACCGCGCAAGTTCGTCGGCAGTTGTCGCAGTACAGCGGCAACGGTGGCTGCGGTGACAGCCTCAACGAGTTCTACACCGATCCAAAGGTCGCGGCCGCGGCCTGGTACGTGCTTCGCAATGCGGGCCTTCCCGAGGGCGCGGAAATCTTGGAGCCGAGTTGTGCGACGGGAGTGTTCTTGGCGACGAAGCCAGCCGGCGTGCATGCCGTTGGTGTCGAAATTGATCCGGTCAGTTCTGAAATCGCGGCCATTCTGCACCCGAGCGATGAAATCCAGAGCGAGAGCCTTGAAGATTTCGCGATCCGCGACACGCGACAATTCGATGCGGTAATTGGCAACGCGCCGTTCGGCCTCCGTGGCGCTTTGATCAAAGAGGACAAACCGAACCTTCCGAATGCGGAAGGGTACTTTCTGGACACCGCCATCGATAAGACCAAGCCGGGAGGCATGGTCGCGATGATCGTTCCGACCGGCGTCCTCGACGGCAAGAACAATCGTGCCCTGCGCGAGCGGCTCCTCCGCAAAGCCGATTTCGTCGGCGCGATCCGCATGCCGAACACGGCGTTCAAGCACTCACACACGCAAGTCGTCACAGACCTCGTGTTCTTCAAAAAGCGTCCAGAGGACGTGGCACAGGCGCTCATGGTGGTGCCGCGGGACGTGCTGCAAAAGCTCGGCGTGTGGGACGACGAGTATCTGTCCGGTTCATATTTCTATGGCCGCGGCGCAAAGAACATCCTTGGCACCATGACCGAGGGCTGGCGCGCGAAAGCCGGGATGGGCAACGACATCACCGTTGAAGGCTCCATGGACGGCGTGCCGGAAGCAATCGCGGCGTTCAAACCGGAGACGCCAGGCTATCGCGATTTCAGCCTCGTCGACATCCTGAACGCCGTTGGCGGCGATGAAAAGATGCAGGCCAAGGTGAAGGCCGCGAGCCTGCGACGCCCGTACGACCACGCTGAGCGAGGCGATACCAAGGTTGTCGATGGCGTCACGTACATCTTGGAGGGCAACCCGCTCCGCTGGCACCGCCTCGATGAGGTGATGCAGTCGCAAGGCATTACCTCGGCACAGGAACTCGCGCCGCTCATCGAATTGGCGATGCAGGGTAAAGAGGTGCCGGACCTCGCCGCCCGCGTGAAAGCCTACGTCGAACAGTACGGCGTGCCGTCGAAAAATCCGAACCTTATGATTGCTGCACAGTCGGACAAGCAGCTTTTCCGGCTCATCGGCGCTGTGAAGCCGGATGGCACGCTTTCGGATACCGTGCTCGGTGTAAAGCCGCGCGAGTTGGAATCCACATTCGATGCAGCCGCGCAGCACCTTGCGGTAAAGTTCGGCACTTTCACCCCGGAACAAGTAGCGGCCTCGTGGTCTGGCGGCGACGCCGAACAGGCGCTTGACCACCTCTACGCGTCGCAGAACTTTGCGATGAATCCTGACGGTACGTGGACCACGATGGACACGTACCTTACCGGAAACCTCTGGCCGAAATTCGACCTGATCACGGCCGCGCTGGCTGGCACGGAACTCAAACCGGAAGATCGCGCGAAGCTCGAAAAGCAGAAGAGCGCGCTCGAAGCTGCTATCGACCCGCGCGGGCTTGATGATGTCGATTTCACGCTGGCGAGCGGCTTCATTCCGCTCAATATCGTCGCGGCATTCTTCAACGAGCGGCGAGCCGAGAAGATCGCGAACGGCGACTCGTGGCGCGCGGACCGGCCGCCGCTCACGCTGAAATTCGAGAAGGGAATCTTCCTCGTCAACGGCGGCGATTTCAATTCTGATCTTCTGGACAAATACCTGAACCGCCGCGGCGTGAAGCAGGAGGATTGGCCGAAGGTCAACAAGTGGAATGAGGAGTTCCACGCGTGGCTCTGCGGCTCGAAATACCGCGATGAGGTGGAGAACCTCTACAATCGCAAATTCCGCGGCTGGCGCAACAAGGTTCACTCCCAAGAGCCGATTGAGATTCCCGGCCTGTCCGACGACCGCAAGCTGAACGGATACCAGTACGAAGGCGTGCGGTGGGCGCTTGACGCGCAGAAGGGTATCATCGCCGCGGACGTTGGCCTCGGCAAGACTCCGCGCGGCTTGATCATTGTACGGCTCGCGAAAGCCTCTGGCATTGCGAAGCGTCCGATTATCAGCGTGCCAAAGTCGGTTCTCGCAAACTGGCTGGCAGAAGCGCAAGCGTGGTTCCCTGGCTGTTCGGTCATGACCATCGGCTCGACGTTCTCGCGCGACGCAAGCGGGAAGCTGGTAGGCAAGGACGACTCGGCCGCGGAGCGGAACCGCAAATGGCACGACATCACACAGAACGATTATGATTTCATCATTGTCAGCCGCGAATCGTTGAATGACGTCGACCTCGATCCTGCGATCAAGGCACAGTACGCGGCGGAAGATTTTTGGGCGCAGCGCAAGGCGTCGCTGAACGCCGAAAAAGAAGAGGCATTGCAGCGCCGCGCCGACCACGGCGATTGGGAAGCGCGTACCAAGCTCGAAAAGAAGATGGAAGAGCAGCACGCGCAATCTGTCGCGAAGCGCGATTTCCAGAGGCGTACGGACGCAATCTATTTCAACGAACTCGGCGTCGACATGCTTATGGTCGACGAAGCGCATGCGTATAAAAACCTCTTCGAGGCTCGCGATAGGTTCGGCCAATCGCCACTGTTCCTTGGCGGCTCCGGGCTGTCCAAGCGCGCGCTCGACATGGATTTCAAGGCCAAGTGGGTGCGCTCGCAGCAAGGTGGTAACAATGTCTATCTCCTGACCGCGACGCCGACGAAAAACAGCCCGCTCGAAGTCTACTCGATGTTGCACCATGTAGCGCCGGAAGCATTCGAGAAAATTGGCATCCGCAACAGCGAAGAGTTCCTCGACCGCTTCTGCGAGTTCCGCGAGGAAAACGTGCTCGGGATTGACGGCGGAATCTATCGCCGTCTTGTCACGGTTGGCTTCAAGAATATGGATGAGTTGCGCGACATCATGCGCCAGTACATCGACCGCAAGACGGCGGAAGATGTCGGGCTGGTGTTGCCGAAGCGCGATGAGCGCATGCACCTCGTCGACATGACGCCACAACAGCAAGCGGTTTACGAACAGTTGCGCGAAGAGGCGCGCGAAGCGGCTGGCAAGCGGGACGCGAAAGGCGAGGAGCACATCTTCTCCGTCATTCGCCGCATGATGAACGCGGCGATGGACCTCGAAATGTATGACGGGGAGAAATACAAGGGCGCGATCTCTCCCAAGTACGACGCCGCGGTGACAGAAATCGTCAATGGTGCAAAGGATGGCGGCCAGGTGGTCTTTGCGGAAGACCTCGCGGTTCACGACAAGCTGCGCGATGCACTGATCAAGGGCGGCATTCCGGCAGAACAGATTGCGATTATCAACGCGCAAGTCGCGCCATCTGCGGCCAAGCGGCAGAACATTTGCGACGATTTCAACGCGGGCAAGATCAAGGTCGTCATCGGCAACACTCCTACGATGGGCGAGGGCGTCAACCTCCAAAAGGGCACAACGGACATCCACCACATGGACTTGCCATGGACGCCGGCAGCGATTCAGCAACGCAACGGCCGCGGTCTTCGTCAAGGCAACCTCAAGGAGGCGGTCCGCATCCACACCTATCTCGCGAAGGGCAGCTTCGACGGCTATTACTACCAGACCGTTTCGGCCAAGAAAGATTGGCAGGACATGCTCTGGAACGGTGGCGACCGCATCGAGAACCTCGAACGCGGCAAGCCTTCCCGCGACGAAATGATGATCATGCTCGCGACCAATCCTGATGAGGCGCGCGCACGGTTCGAGTCCGATAAGACGGCCGCGCTTCAACGGTACGAGGCCGAGCAACGCGAAAACGCTGCGGCCGAGTTCGTGAAGCTGCAAAAGAAGAAGCAGAGCTACGCGGCGCTCAAAAACAAGGACACGATCAGCGCCAAGAAGCTGGCGGTCCAGATCGATCGCACCCGAGAGTCGCTGCAAAACAACCCGCATTTCACCGCGAAGCACGCCCTCGACGCGACCACTCCCGTCATTGTGCATCCGCATACTGGCGCTGCCTTGGAGCGTGGCGTCGGCTTCGAGATTCCCGAAGGGCATGACGCCGCTGGCAAGTGGGTGATCAAGGTCGTCCATCCAGGAGACTCGGAGTCGCCGGTCATTGCGCGGCCGTACGGCGACACGGGGAACTCGATTCCGTTCGAGCTGGCTACACTCGCTCATGCCAAAACCTTCCACTACAACGAAGAGGAAGAGAAAAAGGAGTTCGAGCGCAAGGCTGCTGCCGAGGCGGAGAACGAGGTCGACGAGGCCGCCACGATGGAAGAGGTCAGCCGTCTCCCTGAGTCGGTCGTGGAGAAGCACTATGACTCTCTGCAAGCGCGCCTGAAAGAGGGCCTGAAAGCGTACCGTTGGAGCGCGAACAAACTGCCTCTGGTGCCGAAAGGCGGCGGCGCGGCCGTTATCGCGAACGGCTATGAGGCGAAGGAAATGCTCGACACGCATGATTTCATGCTGCCGAGCGAAGCGAACAAGAAAGCGGCCATTGCTGCGTTCATCGCCGATGAGCGCGCCAAGGATTTCGCGGTTGAGTCGACGCCGGACTATGGACGGCGCGGCAAGCGCGGCCGTAACGAGACGCCGCGGCTCAAAGCCAAGTATCCTGGCGAGTACGGCGCGTCGTCCAACCGCTGGCTTGACGCTGGCCGGGCGGTGTTCGGCTCGACATTCGAGAAAGAGGCGGAGTCGCAATTTGAGGCCGCGCAGAATGCGGCCGCGCGCCATGCCAAGTCACTGCCGGAAGCAATCTCGGCCGTGGTCCCCACCGTTGAGGTTGGGTACGACGGCGTTCCGCGATGGAGCAAGAAAGGTCTCGCCATCCTGTGGGCGCACGCGAAGCGCGAGGGCAAGCTCGACGCGCCGCTGGCGAGCGTGATTCCACAGCGCGGCGGCACGGGGTGGGCCTCGACGCAGCCGAAATATCCGGCACAGATGTTCTCCGGCTCGTTCCATGAAAAGTCGTACAGCTATTATGGCGGAAGCTGGTCATATAACACCCGCATCAAGCAGGGTGAAAAAATGACGGTGCGCGAGGCGCTTTCGATGCTGTCGCACTCGGCCGGGCACCACGATTTGTCCGCGGCCATGCTGGCGTCCAGTAACGATCCGCAAGAGGCGGTTCGTACGCTGCTCTCGATGCCGCCGACGCCCAAAGTGCTGTCTGCCATCGCACACCTCGCGGCGAAGCATCCCGAGATCGCGCGTGCGCGCGTTGGCTCGATCTACGAGAACATGAAACATGAAAATGCCGACAGGGCGGCCATGACGGTCAAAGAGTACGCCGAGTCGGACGCGACGGACGAAGAAGATGGAAACGACAACGAATCCGATGAACGACTCGCCGCCTGAGCCGATTGACGCGCGCGAGTTTGCGAAGAACGTCCGCGAACTCCTCTCTGAGGATCCGCAACGCTATCGTCTGTTCGGCCAATACTGGTTTTTCGTCAAGCGGCTGCTCAAGCGGTTCTACGATGAGCATCAAATGCCGATCCTGCGGGATTTCGACGATCCGTCCGTGAGCGCGCGCATCCCTGCGGAAATCAGCGCGTCCGGTGAAAGTATGCTTAGGGCTGCGGCCACTGAGTACCTCCAAAACGCGACGTTCAACATGGGTCGCAACGATGTGACGGACTCGGATGGCGATTGGTTCATGCTGCTCGATCCAGACATTGACGGCTGACGCGTGACGGTACGTTGACCGCATGACGCGGCCAGTTGTGTTCGTTTTCAAGGCGCTCGCTCCGGGCGAGCGGTGGATTACTGTGCATCCGCACGGCCCGGACACAAAGGGTCAGCCTGTCCTTATCCAGAATCAACCTGACGGTTCCGCAAAAGTTATCGGCGGCGCGGGAGGCGCGTTGAACCACCTCCGGCTGACTGGCGTCCGCAAGGAGTCGGACCTCAAAGAGACAATCAAGCAGCGCGCGGCCGCTCGGCGGGAGGCACGCAAGAAGCAGCGCGACCGCGACCGCGAACTTGGCCTGCAGGATGCAAAAGCAGAGGCGCATCGAAAGGTACAGGAACAACGGCGCAAGGCTCAGAGTGAGTTCGTGGAGGGTGTCGCGAGCGCGATGGGCTGGCGGCCCGAGCAATGGCAGTTTGACGAGTCCAAGGTCGCCGGCAAAGACCCGGCGCTGATCGACAAGCTGCGCGTAGCGCACGAACTCGAAATGGTCAAAAAGGCCAAAGGGGCTGTCAACCTGAATCGCGAGCGGATGCTTGGTGACGCCGATGTGCGCGCGGAAGCAGACCTTGGTGAAATTCCACTCCTCTCCGACAGCCCTGAACAGCTTGCCGTCGATGATCTCGACCCGGTACGGCCGCACAACCCGCTCGGATTCGCGCCAGAATATCGCGAGCGCGCTGAGCACGCGGGCCTCACGCCGGAGTCGCTCGCGGCCGAAGCGGCCGCGTCGAAAAAAGAACTCACGCCGGAGCAACGCAAGGCGGCCATCGCGCGCGGTGAAACTGCGAAGCTGGTCAAGGGCAACCTTGAAGCCATCCGTGAGGGCCAGGATGAGAAGCTCGCGCCGAAGCTCGTCGACGCGAAGCGCGCGCTCGAACTCCTGAAACTGGAAAAGAAGCTCAAGCTCGCCGAGCAAAAGGCGAAAGCGGCGCGCAAGGAAATCGCGGCGTCGGAAACCGAACCCAAGGGGTACGTGATCGAGGTGGAGGACGCCGAGGTCGACAAAGCAACAGAGGGGGAGGTCGCGAACGATCTCCGCACGATCAGTACTCGCGCGTTTCTGGCAGAGGCAAAAAAGGACGACCCGGACCCGGTGAAAGCGATGTCCGGCTCGATCAATGCTGGCGCGTTCAATTCCATCAATGCGCTGGCGCTCGCGGCTGGCGGGCACGCCCTCGTTGATCGCAGTGTTGTGGACGTTCTCGGGATTGCGGGAGCGGCCGAGGTTCTTGCGCGTCGTCTCAGAAACGACCTTTCGCCCGCCGAATGCAAGCAAATTGCGGAAGGGATGGAAGATTTCCATCTTAACACCTATCCCACGATGTCCAGTGAGGCCATCAAACGCGCACAGGAACTCCGGGCGCACGCCGCCGAAATGGAACTCGGTACAGCGGAGACCGGCGATGACATTGTGGCGCTTCAAGAAATCAACCGGCGTCGCGGGGAAGCCATCGATGAGGCCAAAAAGGTGTTGGGTCAGGCGATGGGAGAAATGGAAGCGAACGCCGCTCTCGTGCTGGCGATGCAGGGCGGCAAATCTGACAAGCCGCTTCAAGTGTCGCTCGGGCATGCGACGGTGGAAGAGGCAATTCGCCAATGCCGCGCCATCGGCTTGCAGCGCGGCGATTACTCGATTGATGCCGCGGGCGGCAATCGCGTGCTCACTGTTACACCGGAAGGCATGGATCGCCTTGCCGAGCCAGTGAGCCGCGCCGACCTCGGTCAAGTGAAGCGCAACCTCGAAATCATCAACGGCAAGTACGACGAAGAGAATTGGGTTCCTCCCGGCGTTGCTGCGCGGCCGGACCTCACTCTGCATCCAGAACCCGGCGTCGCGGCGCAATTCGCCGAACCGTTCAAGCCCGGTGACGATCTCGCGCAAAGCATCACGGAATATGCTGGCGCGCGAGCCGCGGACGGAGACGCGGCCGCGGACATTATCGCGGACCTGCAAGCGGCCGACACCATTCAGAAAACCGGCCGGCCGGAAGAGTATCTCGATGCGCTCAACAAAATCCTGCCGCTTTGGGATGAGGGCGGCAAGATGGTCCCGCCTGAACGGCTGCAACCGGCGCTCGATAAGATGGCGGACGATTTCGTGCGCTCGCGGTATGGCGAGGAGCGCACGCCAATCCAGCGGCAGTCATTCGAGATCAACGAGACGTCGACCGAGGCGCTCCACCGCGCGCTTGCGTCGGAACCGGCAGGCGTCGCCGCGTACAAGCCGATTGGGGAACTGTCGCCACAAGATCAGGCTGGCCTCCGTCAGTTTTTCGCTGAACACGTAGCTCGCGAATCCGCCGACATGCGAGCAATGCGCGAGGAATTGGACAAGCTCAAATCCGCACAGCCTGAGCGCAAGGTCGAAGATATGTTCGGGGAAATGGTGGACAACCCGGAATGGTCCGCCTGGCGCAATCGCAAAGACGATCTCTCGGCCCAAATCAACGCCGCAACGCTCTCGTGGCCGAAATATGTAGAGGCGATGCACGGGCCAGTGAACGCCTATGCGGCGGTACAGGACTTGGTGCGCTCGCGCGTCTCTGGCGAGTTCGCGAAAGCATACAACACACTCAATCCCAAGGCCCCGCTGAAAACCGGACGCGTGTCTATCCGCAACAACCTGAACCATCTTGATGCGGTTGACCCGAAGGCGCGGGAAGCTCGCCTCGCGAAAGAGCGGGCCATGGTCGACCGCCTTCGTAACCGCACGTCCGGCAAATACGCTCCCGGCTCCGTCCGGCACAAGCTCGACGCGGCGCGAGCGCAAGAGGCTGGTTTCGATGCGGCGCAAATGGGATTTTTCGCCACATCGGATGCGGCGAATGAGGCCCGCCCGCTCGAAGCTGATGAGCGCGTCACCATCGGGCATGAGGCGGAGAACAAGATTGCGGCGATGATGCCGGTGGTCGGCCGGAATTTCCGGCCGGGCGAGCCGGTGAAGCTGATCACGCCGGAGTTTAGCGGCGGCAAGAACGCGGCTCGGCAGCGAGCAATCAAGTACATCGAGGCCAATAAGCGCGCCGTTCTCTCGTTCGGGACAGGCAGCGGCAAGACGCTGATCGGCATGGCCGGGTTCACAAATCTGAAAGAGAAGGGCAAAGCCAAGCGGGGCCTCTTCCTCGTGCCATCCATCGTGCAAGGCCAGTACAACGGCGATGCGCTCCGGTTCCTCAAACCCGGCACATACAAGTGGCACGCGCGGCCAGGCGCATCGCGGGAGGAGCGCATTGCCGCGTACAAGGATCAATCCAACGATTTCTCCGTGATGACGCACCAAGCGTTCCGCGATGACATGGTTCACCTCGGCGCAAAGCAAGCCGGGCTGTCGGAACACGACATGGCGGCAAAACTCGCTGCGATGTCGCGGGAGGAAAGAAAGTTGTGGCTCCGCGGCGTCATGCGCGCCGAAGGGATCAATTACGACTATCTCAATGTCGATGAGGGTCACAACACGCTCAATCGGGCTGGCAAGGAGGATTCGGAACTCGCCAACGTGATCGACGCGCTTTCGGACACGACGCCTTACTACGTCAACGCCTCCGCCGACCCGGTAAAGAATGACGCCTCGGAAGCATTCTCGCTGCTCCAAAAGATGGACCCGGCACGATACACCGACCGCGATGCGTTTATGCGGCGGTACGGGCCTGACACGATTGCGGCACGGGACGGCCTGCGCCGCGAACTCGCGCGGTTCCAATATCCATCAAAGATCGATCCAGACATCACGGCCACGCGGAGCGAGCACAAGGTCGAACTCTCCGACGAACAAAAGGCGGCCCTCGCCGATGTCGAAAAGACAGTGGCGAACATCCGCCTCGCGCGCATGCGCGGTGAGGTGGATGTTCCCGGCCTGAAAAAGTTGAACCCGGCCGGGTTCGAGGGGGTGCCGGCAGAAGAGCACGAACGCGTTGCCAAGGAATTGCAGAAGAGCCTCGGAATCACCAAAGACGCCGCAATCCGCAACATCATCAACAACGGCGGAGCCAAGGTCGACGCGATTGCCAAGCTCGTTGCTGAGCGGCCGGGCAAGCCAGCGGTGATCTTTGCTCACTCGCTCGATGCCGTCGAACAGATCGCAAAGCGGCTCGCAAACGACGGTCATTCTGTCGTCAGCATCACGGGTAAAGATGGCTCGAAAGCGAAAGCGCACAAAGGTCAAATGTTTAACCCGGACGCCGGGGCCGCAAAGGCAGACTATCTCGTGGCGAGCGATGCCGCGGCGACTGGTTTGAATGCCCAACGCGGTCAATACGTGATCAACACGGACACTCCCGACACGGCAAAGACGCACGCCCAACGCAACGGCCGCGTCGACCGCATCGGGCAGAAGCACGACGTGGAATTGATTGATCTGGTCGCGAACCATCCTGACGAAGATCGCGCTCGACGCCGGCTGCGGGACAAGTACGCGCTCCGCGACCTTATGACGACGCCGATGGAGAGTCTCGACGATACGGGGCTGGCCTATTTCCTGCGCAAACGCTCTGTGGAACACGAACAGGCGGGGGCAACATGAGATATGATCTGCGTCTCGGCGATTGCATGGATGTCATGCCGTTGCTGCCGGAAAACTCGATTGACTCCTGCGTCACGGACCCGCCGTACCATTTGACATCTATTGTCAAGCGGTTCGGCGGCGCGAACGCGGCTCCTGCGAAATTCGGTACGGACGGAGCGTTCGCGCGGGCGAGCGCCGGGTTCATGGGAAAGCAGTGGGACGGCGGAGACATCGCGTTTCGGCCCGAAACGTGGGCCGCCGTTCTGAGGATCCTGAAACCCGGTGCCAACTTGGTCGCGTTCTCTGCAACCCGCCGATACCACCGCATGGCGTGCGCGATCGAGGATGCCGGGTTCGAGATTCTCGACCAAATTGCGTGGGCCTACGGCTCCGGCATGCCGAAATCCCACTCTGCCGGCGAAGGGCGTGGGACCGCGCTCAAACCCGCGTGGGAGCCTATCGTATGGGCGCGCAAGCCGCTTTCTGAGCGCACCATCATGTCGAACATCCGCAAGTGGGGCACGGGGTTCATTATGATCGATGGGTGCCGCGTGCCCGTGTCCGATGCGGACGCGCGCGATGTCGGCCGCGAGATCACACGCAATGTGCGACCGGAAGATGGGTGGGGCTTCAATTCCAAGTCCGTCGAAGAGAATGTAGCCGTGCTGACGCCGAAGGGGCGCTGGCCTGCCAATTTCATTCACGACGGCAGCGATGAGGTGCTGGCGCTCTTCCCGGCCGCCGCGGGCCAGCAAGCGCCTGTCTATGGTAACGAGCCGAGCGCGAGCACGGGGGCGGTCTACCGCGCGTACAAAAAGCGAGCGGCCGCGACACCTCATGATTTCGGCGGCTCCGCGGCCAGATTCTTCTATTGCGCCAAGGCGTCAAAGCAGGATCGCGAGGAGGGCTGCGAACACCTGCCGTACGCGGTGCTCGCACGCTCGAACCTCGCACAGTCGCAAGAGGCGAATGGCGACGTGATCGAAGAGGGCGGGGAAGGGTTCAATGCGGCTCGCAAGCGCCGAAACAATCACCCGACAGTGAAGCCGACGCCGCTCATGGCTTACCTCTGCCGGCTTATGACGCCTCCGGGCGGCATCGTGCTCGACCCCTTCATGGGGAGTGGCTCCACGGGCAAGGGCGCAATGCTCGCAGGGCTGCGCTTTACCGGCATTGAGCGTGATGGGGACTATATGAAGATCGCGACCGCGCGCGTGGAGTTCGGTGCCCGCAAGTATGACCGTGACACCGCGCAAGGGAGTCTCCTGGCGGCATGAAAGAAGACCTTTCGGGCGCGCTCGCTGAACTCGCTGGCCTGTCAATGCGCCAGAAGCGGGCCGAGCACAGCATCGCAAATGCCGCGGCTGCGCGCCGCGAGGAGATTGACGGCAATCTCGCCAAACTGCGCTCACGCGCCCTGACGGACGCGGCCGCGGCCGAGGAGTATCAGGCGCTCGTCTTGGAGCGCGGCCGCCTTGATCGCGTGCTCGCAAAGCCGGATTAGCTGCCTTGGCGTGATTCACCACGCCGCAATTTTCTCTCAAAATCAGTCGTGACGGTACGGTTCGGCGCATGAACGACGCCGAACTTTTGGCTGCCGCACCCGACACGATCAGCATTGCTGGCGTGTTCAAAGCGACGCCCCGAACCGAGGGCGGCAAACGCTTTTTGTTCTGTGAGGCGTCCAACGAGGGTACGGACCTTCAAAACGAAACCATCGTCGCCAAGGCGTTGCAGGAGTCGGCCGACTATTACCTCCGCTACGGCAATGTGGACATCGAGCATTTCACCAAAATCGGGCCGCGGCTCGGCATTCCCGATTCCGCTACCTACGAGATTGGTCAGCCGAAAGAGGTACGCCCGAGCGGCAACCAGACCTTCGTCAAATGTGAAATCTATAGCGGAAACGGCCCGGCCGCCGAAAAGGCGAACCAGTTTTGGTCGTCTCTGACCGATTGTCACCCTCCCGCTCGCTGGTACGCGAGCGTTGGCGGGCAAGCCCTTAACAAGGCTGTTGAAGTCGATCCGAAAACGCAGTCCCGCCGCGTGATCATCAAGAGTTTGCGCTGGCACAACATCGGCATGTCCAAAACTCCGGTGAACCAGCACGTAGACGCGTGCGCGACGGTTCCCGTTGGTGCGTTCGCCAAGTGTTGGACGCCAGGCGGCTTCGACATCACCAAGGCGCTGACGGCTGGTTACGGTACAGATTCCGCCGCGCTCACTGGTGGCGGCTCGCTGCGCGAGCAATCGCTGCAAGGCAAGCCGCTCAATTATTTCGATTACCGCGAGCAAATCTCGAAAGCAATTCGTGACGGCAAACTCGGAACGCCGTGCGCGCAATCGATCAAAGAGTTTTCGGAGAGGGCGTTCGGCATGGGGCCGGATGAAGCCGCCGAACACACCGAGCGATTCATGCTCGACCTCAGAAACCGAATCAAAAGGGGAACGTAATGACTGCAAACACCGAGAATACGGCGGCGAAGCCCGATTTCGACAAGCTGATTGAAGAGATCGCCGGCAAAGCAACCGATGTCAGCAAGGCGCTGCCCGCTGGCGACAAGGCTGGCGACGGCAAGATCGCTGCCGCGGCCGCGGAGGGCAAAGCCGACGCGGACGCCGACGAAGAGGCCGAAGAAGAGGACGACGAGGTCGGCAAGTCATTCGAGGTCACTTTCGAGGACGGCACAAAAGGTACGGCCGTCGATGGCACTGCGCTCTTCAAGGCGCTGTCCGAGCGTGCGGAGAAAGCCGAAACGGCTCTCGGTAACGTCTGGACCGTCGTGAAATCTCTGCAGGCAGAGGTCGCAACGCTGCGCGCTGCTCCGAAGCCACGCAAGAGCGTCGTGCATATCAACGAAAAGCCTGCCGCAACCGAGGTCAGCAAGGCGAACGACACGGGCATGGACCCGTCCACGTTCCTCGCGAAGGCGCTCGAAGCGAATCTCGCCGGCAAGGTGAGCGGCGTCGAACTCACGAAAGCGGAGAACGCCATCAACAAGGGCGCACAGCCCGACGCCGATTTCGTGCGGCGCGTTCTCGCGTAATCACGAAAAGAACGAAACGTAAACAAAAAGCAATCGCCGGACGAAACGCCGGGGTGTGAAGAAGGGGAAAAGTACATGTTGATCCAGTTGCCTAACGTACAGGCTGGCGGCGCTCCGGTTGTCGGTGGCTCTACCGCTGCCGAAATGGGGATGGACGCAATCAGCGAACTCCAGAAGGCGTTGACCGCGGGCTACGGCACCGACGTTTCGACGCTGACTGGCGGCGCTGCGCTGCGCGTCCAGTCTCTCGAAAAGACGCTGCTCTCCACCATTCAGGAGAACAAGCATTTCCGTCTTTTCAACAAGTTCACGAAGACCAACGCAATCGCGACCGTCGATGAATGGACGGAACAGAGCGGAGTTGGCGGGTTTCCCGGTGGCTCGACGAACTCGGAAACGGGTGCAATCGCGCAGACTCAGGGCACGTACGCCAGACGCGTCGGCCTGGTCAAGTACCTCATGACTCAGCGTCAGGTGTCGCTTGTCCAGACCTTGCAGGGCGCAATCGCCGACTCCGAGGCAGTCGAACAGCGCAACGGTGCGCTGCAGCTTCTGACGGACGCCGAGTACCTCTCGTTCGAGGGTGACTCGACCGTGAACCCGTTGGAGTTTGACGGCATCTATGCGCAGATGAAGGCGGGTGTTGCTGCCGGTCAGGTTCCGGCCGCCAACATCGTCGACATCCGCGCGGCCGCGCTCAATGGCATCGCCCCGGTGAACTCCGCGGCCGCCACGATTGCCGGGTTCGGAAACTTTGGTACGCCGACCGACATCTTTTGCAGTCAGGGCGTGCAGGCGGATTTCGACACGAAGCTCGATCCCGCCTTCCGTGTTCCGCTGCCGGATGTTGGCGCGGGCGGCCTGAGCCTCGGCGCTCCGGTCCGTGGCATTCGCACCTCGTGGGGTGACATTGCCAACCAGCCGGACGTTTTCATCCGTGAGGACTTGCAGTTGCAGCCGTTCGAGGTTCTGTACCCGACGATTGCGACCGCCAACGCCGCGCAGACTCCCGCAAACGTGGCCGCCGCGCAGTCGGCGGACGCTGCCTCGCTGTTCGCGAACAGCGACAACAGCGCGGGCCTGTACTACTACGGCGTCGCGGGCGTGAACTCTTCCGGTGGGTCGCCGATGTTCCAGGTGGCTGCACAGCAGAACGTCGTGGCGGGCAACAAGGTGGTGCTCACCATCACCCGCTCGGCCGGCGCGCAGGAAACCGGGTACATCATCTACCGCTCGGCGAAGGGCGGCGGAAACGTGATCGCCGGTTCCGGTCCTGCCGGTTGGGGTTCGGACTACCGTGAGGTTGCGCGCATCGCAGTTGCGGGCGCGACCACGACGTGGACGGACTACAACAGTGACATCGCGGGTACGACCAAGGCGTACATCCTCAACATGTCGCCTGGCGCGCTGGCGATTTCGTGGCGGCAGCTTCTGCCGATGCTGAAATTCCAGCTTTACCCGACGAACTCCGCCATCATCCCGTGGGCGCAGCTTCTGTTCGGCTACCTCCGCATCGGCAAGCGGCGTCACCACTCGGTGATCAAGAACATCCTGCCGACTGCTCAGGTGTGGCGTCCGTACGGCGTGGGAACGTAAGCACAAACAAGCGGTGAAGAAAGCCGGGGAGTGGCGAGGTTGTAGCCGACACTCCCCGGCAAATTTTGAAGGACATCCAATGCCGAAATTTCACGTAATCTGCTCGCATCCGAACGCGGGCGACAACATCAACGGCTTCGCCTTCGAGAAGCACAAGAATCGCAAACGGACCGTTGAACCTGTCGATGAGGCGGGTGCCGCACAGTTCCGCGACAGCGAGCATTTCGAGGTCGTCGCGATCGAGGAGCCGCCGAAGAAAAAGGCCGGCGAGCGCAAAGAAGAAACTCCTCCGCCTCCTCCGCCTGCCGATGGCGAGAAGACAGAGGGCGCGGCACAGACCGCACTCGTGTAACCGTCCAACGGATAGGGGAAAGACATGGACGCTGGTTTTACAAATGCCGCACAGTTGCGGGACATGCTCAACCGCTCTTCGCCTGCCGCATCGCACGCGAAAATCGGTAGCGTGCTGACAGACATCATCACGTATTCGAGCTATACCATGCTCAGCAAGGCCGGCCTCGTCATTCATGGCGCGGGTTCGACACTTGTCAAAGCTGGCAGCGCGTTTGCTGCGCTGGTAAACGGGACGATCATCCGTAAGGCGGCCAACACCGACATGGCCGCGCTCTCGGGCACCATCGCCAACGGCCAGAGTGGCGCGTTCTCGTTCTTCATCAATAGCTCGGGCACGCTGTCAAGCCAGTTCGGCGGCGCAAAGTCGAATCACGATGCCGCTATCGCTTCCTCCTCGCTGCTTGCCACTCTTTCGAGCGGGCTGGTGATGATCGGAATCGTTGTGGTGGATAATGCGAGTGGCTCGAATTTCGTTGGCGGCACAACCGCTCTCGATACTGCGGGTCTCACGGTCACGTACTACGACATCATCGACAGCCCAACGGCTGTCGGAGCACTCGGCACGCGCTAAGCGTGACGCGAGTATAGACCAAGCGCGCGGGCGGCCGGGTGCCTCCCGCGCGTTCTCTTTTGAGGGCGCGCGATGAGCATTTTCGAGGGCAGTGACGTTACCGCGTTCCGCGCGGACCGGCTCGCCCCGGTACAGGCGATGTATTTCCCGAAGGCGACGTTCTCCGACGACTACATTTTGCAGCAAATTCAGGCGGCCGAACAGGAAATCGCGATCTCGCTCAAGGTTTTCTTCGAGGAGACGCATGTGTTCTCTGGCGGCAACGACCCGACAGATGAGCAAATCGCCGCTCTGAATGGCGAGCCGTGGACGGTAGAGCCTGGCTACGATTACGACGCCGATTTTTTCCGTGACGAACGGTGGGGCTACATCGTCACGCGGCATATCCCGATTATCAGCGTTACGTCGATCAACATGGTCTATCCGAACCCGACAAGCACGGTGTTCGCGATTCCAAACGACTGGCTGCGCCTCGATAAAAAGTACGGTCATATCCGGCTTGTACCCGCGTCCTCGCAATTCGTCGCGCCGCTCGGCGCATTCCTGATGCAGGCCCTCGGCGGCGGCTCGCAAATCCCGGCCATGATCCAAGTCGAATACGACGCCGGCTTGGGGATCACTGACAGCACGGGCATTGGCGCAACCGAAAACTGGCCGCATCTGATCGATGTCATTTACAAAAAGGCCCTGCTCAAAATCATGCAGGGTATCTATCAGCCTAGCTCCGTCTCCGGCTCGGTTGACGGCATGTCACAATCACTCGCGTTCAAGATTTCCGATTACCAGGAGCAAATTGATTTCGCGCTCTTTGGGCCAAAGGGATCGAACGGCGGCCTGTGGACAAAGATTCACGGCGCCGGCGCGGGCATGATCGGGATGATCGCGTAATGGATTTTTCCGTCGATTTCTTCAACGGGATGATCAACAACATGCAGGCGTTCGGTTGGCGGTCTGCGTCGGCGTGCCCGTGCGTGGACCCGACAACCGGCGCGTCGAAGCCGAATTGCCCTGTGTGCAAAGGCAAGGGGCGCATTTGGGCGGACGAGGTGACGTGCTTCGCTGGCATGCAGAACATGCGGAACGATAAAGCCTTCGCTCAGTTCGGGACGTGGGAGCAAGGCGACGCGTTGTTTACTGTCGGCTCTGACTCACCAATGTATGCGGCCGCTCAATATGACCGCATTCGCGCGCTCTACGCCACGGTGTCATTCTCGCTCGTGATCGAGCCGGGCGCGAATGACAAGCTGACCGGAACGATCAAAAGTATCTCGGCCGTGTTTTGGCTCGACCCAACGGGAACGCAAATCATTCAGGGATCCATCCCAACGGTCAACGCGGACGGAAGCCTGTCATGGACGACAGGGCAAACAGCGCCTCCGGCTGATACGGCGTACACCGTGACGGGCGTCAAGTACCTCGAATTTTACGTTTACACGCATCTGCCGTCGACGCGGAACAACAATCAGGGCGCGTCGCTGCCGGTGAAATTTCTCGCGCGACGGTTCGATCTTTACGGAGGCCGCTAAGCGGCCGCGAGGTCAGCCTGCAAGGCGCGCTCGAAAATCCGGGGCGCATCGGATTGCAAGCCATCGGCAATACCCTTGGCGATGTAGAGGCCGGGTTTCGGCGCGACGATCCACTTGTCTGTCTGCCACTCGCCCATGATGCGGAACGTGAGATAGTTCGAGTATCTGCCTGATTTTCCGCTTTCCGCATTGAAGCGGTACATGTTGGAATAGATGTCAGTCGCGTGGTGCGGCTTCATCTTCGGCGCGAGACCTTCCGGCAGCCGGCCGCCCCACTGGTATTTGCGCTGCGGGACCATGACGCCACGGGCCGACAAGCGCTTTCCCATGCCGGTCACGCGCGACGGTGCCAGGCTCTTCGCCTCCTCGTAAATGTGCTTCGGCATGGGGCGGCCGAACTCTCCGCCCGTCGACGCCGGGTTCGCGTGCCGCATTGGGATGATGAGATAAAGCTGGCCCTTCTTGTTGCGCCGGACCTTGTTGCTGGTATTCAGCAACACTTTGAGGTCGCGCGCGGGGCGGCCAGTCTCGATGTCCTCGACGTAGCGGTACGTCGCACTGATTGTGGCGGAGTACGGTCCCGTCATGCGGTAGCTGATCGAGTCTGCGTACATCTGCGCCTCTGTCCGCCAGAGTTTCGCGCGAAACGCCGCCTCGCGCCATCGCTGTGCGCCAACGGCCGCGACCTTATCGACAGCGGAAGATAGATTTTGAAAGACGGCCGCCTCGACCGCGCCAGAAATGGCGGTCAGGTGTGCGAGATCAACGCTTACTTTTAGCGTTGTCATTGAGGGTGAACGTGTGAATGGGAGTGCGGGAGTTTACGTCGTATCTGCATGCGATTTCGACTGCCTCCCGAGCGCACGCGCCAGCGGCCAGCGCGCCCATAGCGATCATCGCGCCGGTTCCGATGGCATTGATGCCGGCGTTCACCTCCCAAAGGCCAACATCGTATTCCTGATCGGTGTAGTCCGTTGCCGTCGCGATCTTGAACACGCGGCCATTCGAGAAGACCATCAGACCAAGGAAATCGATTTTGAACCTTTGGAGGCGGGAGCGGCTCGGGAGCTTCGCTGGCGATTTCACACCGGACAGGAATTTGATGATGTCGCGGGCGTCGTTGTCTCCTGCCTGGCCGAGGAGCGCCCCGTTCGGGAGACGCGTGATCTTGTTTTGCAGCGTGTCAACAGCGTTTTCATAGCTCCAACACGAGTCGCATGCCATCGTTTTTCCGTCCCATGCGACCGTCGTCATTTGCGTCTCCCCGCCTCTCGTCCGGGGGCGAAATTACAGTCACGCCGCCTTGTCGGTTTTTGCCGCGTTCCAGCGGGCTTTTCTGGCGGCTTCGTTGGCAGAAATGGCCGCCGCGAGCGCGCCAGGGTTCGCTTTGAGAAATTCGTGCAGATAGCCTTGCGCGTTGAACAGGAGGCCGCAGATGGCGAAAACCAGCCCCTCACCAATGGTGAGGCCGCGGTGGTGCTTCCACCAATCAAAGAAATGCCGCCAGCCTGATTTCATGTAGACTGGCTGCGGAATGCCGCGCTGCCAGTTGTCGCTATCGCGCAGCGTGCCGTCAGCGAGGTGCCGGTTAAAGTGCATGTATGCCCCAAAGGCTTCGAGCACGAGCGGGGACATGAATCCCTCGTAATCGTATTTCCCGGTCTCTGCGTTGCGGTTTGCGCCGGTATTGAAGGTTCTGATTTGTCCTGTTTCCGTGCTCATGAGTCTTCCCGTTAGATAAAGGCGCAGTGCTGTTCCAAATCCCACGCGCAATAGCGCGCGATGTGGTCGGAAATTGCTGGCGATAGAGGCGGCGGCGGATTGCCGATGTGGTTTTTTCTCAGTGTCGGCGACAAGCCCCACTCAGTCATGTGCTCGCGCAGATTCTCGAATTTGAGTACCAGCGTTCCAAGGTCCGGCCGAAGATAGTCGTACTGACTGCACTTGTTTTCTGGCGCGCCGTTAATTCGGCACATGATGGGCCTGTAGATGTGGGTTCCAACGAGATCGTGAGCCTTGGTGAATGGCGCATCGTTGTGGAGCAACCAAGTCTCGAACCCGCAGCGAGTTTGTTCTTGGATACGCCGGGCCTCGTCGATGTCCTTTGTGTGTGCGCTCTCGGTGAATTGCTGCATGAACCGGAAGAGGCTCCACAGCCGCATCAGCGGGTGCCGCACGAAGCCGACGCGCTGCCATCGATCATAGCCGCGCGGGCATCCGTCCGCCTCCATGTGGCGGTAAAGCAGCATTGACCGCGGATAGACCCGATGCAGTTCTCGGTACAGCGACCCACTCCCGGTGCGCGGCACCAGAATGAATACCTTTTGCAGTTCAGGAACGATGATCACGCCCTGAACTCCCCGTCGATGATGTTGATGAGTGACCGCTTGCCGTTCGCGTAAATGGTGCAGTCGGTGTGAAGCCATGAACTCGGCGCGCCCGTGTTGTATTCGAGGGCGAGAAGCGAGTTCGTTCCTACGCGATAGGCTCCATCCTTGATCTCGGGCGCGTGGCCGTGCCCGGTGATGGTTTTGACGCCGATGCGCGAGTAGCTCTTGACGGTTCCGCGCGCGCCGTTCGCGCCCTTGTCGCCATGGAAGCCAACCTCGATCCCCTTGATTGTGAAGCTCTGGCCGCGATGCAGGAACGTGGCCTGACCGGAGGTTTTCAGCCAGCGCCTTCCCCAATAGGCGAACGGGTCAATCGTGCTCGCGCCGGATTCTGTCCATCGCGCTCCCTCCGCCATCGCGGCGAACGTCTGCGCCCAAAAGATGCAGTTGCGAGGATCCTGACGTGGATCGGTCTCCTCGATCCATCGAGCAAGCGCGTCAGGATGGTTTGATGGCACGAAGATGTTGCGGACGTACGCTGGCGTCACGCTGTCCACGTAGGCGAACGTCTCGCGGAGCATCTTCTCCACGTCGTCGCGGCCCGTGACGTGCTTGACCAGGTTGACGAACACGCGGCCGCGGTGGTGGTGGTTGCGGCTGTAGAAATCGTGAACGTCGTGCCAAACGAGATATTTGGGTTTGAGCGCCTCGACCAGACCGCCAGGCCCGAACGTCGCGGCCGCCACGCGCTTGTCGATGAACTCGACGTGGCTGTCGCCCATGACAAGGGCCTCGCATGGCGCATGCCGCGTGTTTTCGCCGTCGTACTCCGTCGTGAAATCGATGAAGGAGCCGTTCCGCGTGGCGTTAAGCTGGCGGACGTGGAATTTCTTGCCAGAAACCTCGACCGCTGTTGCGGCGAACGAATGGTGGTGCTCGGCCTGCTTGCCGGCTTTGGACTCGATGTAGTTTTTGACGGTGACCGCGCCAGTTGAAAGCAGGAGTTTCGGCAAGCGCGACTGCGGAGCGGGAACCGATTTCAATTCGATCTTCGGATGCCCGATGATGGCGGAGTTTCCGCCGCTGATTGTCTCGTACCCTTGGAGCGGTGCCGTAGCGGTCGGTTGCGTTTTGATGTCCGAAAGCAACACAAGGTTGTCATTCAGTTGCGTGCGGCGGTCCAGAAGGTGCGGCGCAAGTTCCGACGCCCACCAATCGTCGTGCTCCGCCTTCTCGCTCCACATCGAGGTGGGATTCTTGTAGCGGTATGGAATGACAATGAGTTGGGCGCGGCGCTCCTTGCAGTAGGTGAGGAGGCTCGCGAAGAACGCTTTGTTGATCGGCGTGGCGTTCTGCGCCGCCGTCACCACGTAACGCTTGCGCTCTGCCGTTTTAACGCTCGCGTAGAGGCGATCCGCGGCTACCCTGTCGATACCCTTGCTTTGGTCCGATGCGTGCTGCACGGGCTTCGTGCCGTGCCAGCGGCACGGATTTTTGCCGTCGCCTCCATGCTGGTATCTCTGGACGCCGCGCGCGTGTCCGGCTCGAACCACGGGGCCGCCGCATTTGGGGCAGAGCGGCCCCTGTCGCTTTCGCTTCGTCATGGGGCCGGATGAGACAACACACGTCTGCCGACAGCCTTACCGAAGATTCTGAGGTGGTGAGAATCACAACGGCGTCGTGACGGCAGTCTGCCGCCATGATCAACGCCGCCGTGCCGCTCCCGGTCGGGACTGCCGTCAAGGTGCTATTCAGCCCGCCCGCTGGCACGGCAGAGGTGCGAATCCTCCGCAAGCTCACGCGGACCTTCACGGGGTACGACGACCCGGACGCGTTTGTGGTGCTCGATGGCGACGCCGCGTCGACATCGGTGATCGATTACCAAAACTTGTCAAATGGCACCCTGTACTACTACGCCGAATACGATCTCGACCCGGCCGCATGGTGGACGCTCGCGAACATCGTCTCGGCGACCCCGAACTCCCAATTCACAGACTTGTCGGAAGACGTCGCAAGCGTCATGCGCTCGCGCCTCGAAGATGGGCTGCGCGCCTATGTGGAGGCGGGAACGCTCACCCACGACAACGACTACATCCCGGTCTATTCCGCGCCGCCGCTTTTTGAAAACGCCAAGTGGCCGTGCGTCACCGTGCATGTTTCTGGCGACTCGTCAGAGGTTCGCGGGATCGGCGAAGACCTCTCTGGTGACTATTTCGACCCGATTTTCCGCACGTTTCATGCCGATGAGGGCTGGCTCTCGCGCGTTCGCCTGACTCTCATCGCCTGGTCGCAGAATCCGAACGAACGCGCCGTGCTTCGGCGCGCATTGAAGGCGGTCGTGATTGGCAATTTGCCAGTCTTTGAAAGCCTCGGCTGCGAAACAATCGATTTCTCGATCTCCAACCAAGAGGATTTCGAGACCTTTTCCAGTCCCGTCTATCAGGCCGTTGGCGAGTTCTCCTGCCTCGCTCCGAGCGTGATCGATTTCGCGGACGGTACGCCAATTTCCGACGTGACGGTAACAGCAACGGAGACGTGAAGGGGTTGAACTATGTCGAATGAAACCGAAGCGGCGAAGCCGGCCGCTCCACTGAATACGGGCGTTGTCCCGGTTTCCGCTGGCGGGCCAACGCCCGTCGCGGAGAAGCCAGCGGAAGCAGAGCCGCGGATTTCGATTACCGATTTTTGCCGCGCCCAATCGCACGCGGACAAGCGAGTGGAGTTGCTCAAGGGCTTCTACCACTACGAGACGGTCGGCAAGCGCACGTACGACACACGCACAAACTACGCCGCGCGCTACGCGGCCTTCATCAATCTGCCAGCGTAACGGGGGGGGTAACCAATGACTGCGGGCATTTTCTACAACGGGCAGCAATACACCACGCCCCAAGTTTTGAGCGCGGTGAATGACTCTGCCATGTCTCCGGCAAACCAGAACGTCGGTACAAAGCTCGTTCTGGTCGGCACGGCCAAGGACGGCCAGCCTGGCGTCGAAACCGAGGTATCCAGCCCGGCGCAGGCGCAATCCATCTTCATCAGCGGCGACCTCGTTGACGCTTGCCGCGCGGCCTTCAATCCATCCGACGACGATGATGTCGGCGCGCCGAGCACGATTTCCTGTATCCGGGTCGTGAAAAACCAAAAGGCCGGCTACGGGCCGACTGCAATCCTTGGCCTGTCGTGGACCTCTGGCACGGTCACCGTGCAAGTCGCCTCGACCTCGAACATGACGAATGGCGATCAGGTAACCATCGCCGGTTGTACGCCCTCCGGCTACAATGGCTCCGGCCTCGTCGTCACCGTGGTCGATCCCACGCACTTTTCATATCCACTGGCCTCGAACCCTGGCGCTGCAACGGTGCTCGGCACGTACCAGTGCTTCGGCGATCTCGTGCAGGCGTCCACGATGCTCAAGGACGGCGCGGGCAACAACGCGATCAGCGTCCAGGCGCAGTCGTGGGGTCGCGGCAACAACATGTCGATCTCGGTCGCGAACGGCAGCAAGAACGGCTACCTCGTCACGGTGGCCCTCGGCGCGGTGTCCTACTCTCAGGACAACATTCACCGCAACCTGTTTACGATCCAATACAGTGGCGGGGCTGCATCCGCACAAATGACGATCAGCAACGCTACGCTGACGCTGTATGCGCCGTCTGGAACGCAGATTTTGCAGCTTACGCTCGCGAATTTCAACCGCATCGACGACATGTGCGCGTACATCAACGCCAATGCGGTCGGCTTTGCCGCGACTCCGGTCAATGGCTACGCCGGGCAGGCGGTGCTTAACAACCTCGACAAGTGTACGACTGTCGACGTCAAGACCGGCCTCTACACCGCGACGGGCAACATTCAGGCGGTCGTTGACTACCTGAACAGCGCCTATTCGCCGCTCACCACGAACGCGCAAAACCTGTTCGGCGTTCAGGGCAACCTTGCGGTCGTGACCAACACGCCGTTCTCGGGCGAGATCGTGCAGAGTCCGGTGAATGGCGACTGGTCCAACGCATTCACGCTCATGCAGACCATCCTTGATTGTCGGTGGCTGTGCGCTCTTTCGAGCAGCGGCACAATCGGGGCGATGGCGGACGCGCACGCGCAGTACATGTCCACCATCGGGCGGTCCGAGCGGCGCAATTTCTTCGGCATGGCGAGCGGCACCACGGATGACCAGGCCCTCGCACAGGCGCTTCTCTTCAACAGCGACCGCACGGGCCTGATTTATCAGAGCTACATGGACTATCCGGTCGGCGCTGGCAACGGCAAGAGCAAGCAGCTTAACACCTACGCGCCGTACATTCTGGCAGCCCTCGTTGCTGGCGGGTTCGCTGGCGCGGGGCCGGGCACTCCGCTCACCGGCAAGTCGCTGATCGTGCGCGGCCTTGCTCCGACTCTGCATCACGACGGAACTTCCGGGCAACTCCGGGTTCCGTCCGACACGGACGCCCTGATCAACGGCGGCGTGTTCTGTGTCGTGCAGACGCCGGACGGCTTCGAGGTGGTTCAGAGCGTCAGTACGTGGCTGAACGATAACAGCTACGACAAGGTTGAAATCTCGACCGGCTCCGCACTGGACTACGTGCTGCTTTCGTGGCGCGCGGCGCTCAAACCTCTCATCGGCAAGAAGGGGACGCCGGATGTTCTGGCACAGGCAATCTCGATCTCCGAGACGTGCCTGAACGGCCTCGCCGTGCCGGAGCCGAACGGACCTGGCGTGCTCGCGGGCGACTCCACGAACCCGCCGTTCCAGAACCTCAGCGCGACGCTCGTTGGCGATGTGATCGCGGTGACGGGACAAGTCTCGCCAGTCATTCCGGTCAACTACGTGACGGTCACTGTGTACGCCGTTCCGTACTCTGGCTCGGCCAGCGCGTAAGGGGGCGCATAGTCAATGCAAGTCAATCTGAAAACTCGTAGCGGCAACCGAACGCTCGTTACGTTCGACGGCAAGCAGTACGGGCTTATCCAGTCCGTCCGCATGAACGACGATTACGCGCCGGAAATGGCAAGCGGCGTCGGCGACATCCACGCACAGGAATACGTGCCGACCGTGGCGCGGCACACGATCTCTGTCTCCAAGATGATCCTCAACAAGGAACTCATGGTGAAGGATGGCATCTTCGCTGAGAACGGGGACGAGGTGCTGCAGGGACTGGTATTCGATTTCGTCGTACAGGACAAGGATAGCGGAGACGTTCTCCGTACCTATGTCGGCTGCTCCTACGCCTCCGGCGATGTCGAAATCACCAAGCATCAAATCGTCATGGCGAATGGCACCTTCTACGCGCTCGACGCGCGCGGGACGGGCGTCTAAACTCCTTTCATTTGCGGTGCAATCTTGGAGCGGGCCTTCGGGTCCGCTCTTTTTTTGTCCAGTTTTTCAGCGAAAAAACTGGTCGTGACGGCACGCTCGCCGCATGATGAAACAATCTGCAAGCGATTTCGTGGTCGACGTTGAAGGCGTCGGCACGTTCCGGTTCGCGCAAAAGAACCTCCGAATCCAGGCGATGATCGAGGCCGAGTATTCGCGGCTGACCGAGGGCCTGAACGACGTGCCGGAGTATTTCCAGCACCTCGCGTCCGTCATGGCCGAACTCAAGGTGCTCGCTGTAGAGGTGCCGGAAGGTTGGGACATCGACGCGATGGACCCGGAAACCGACGAAACGTATCAACGCCTTTGGACGGTTTGGGGCGCGCTTCGCGATAAGCGGGCCGCGTTTCGAGCGGGAACTCAAAAGCCGGGCGCGGGAGCAGGGAAAGCGGCTTAAAGGCACGCTCGAATTTTGGTTCCGCCGCAAGTACAACCTCGCGCCCAACGATCCACTCTTCCTCGAAGCAACACTTGAGGAAATGCTGACGGATTTCTACGCCCACTATTACACCGAAAATCCGAACGGTGAGGAGTGGGTCGACGACGATTTCGAGGCGGAGTTGGAGGAGTTTCAGCGTGAGTGCGCTGACGGCACTGCGCCGCGCGTGACGCCATGATCTCGGCATGACGCAAAAAATCGACATCGACGTTGGCGCAAACACGTCCGGCGCGAATGCGAACATCCGGCAGCTTGACAGCGCCGCAAAGTCTGCCGCGTCGTCGATGGAGCGCAATGCCAAGGCGGCGGAGAAGCTCGCCTCGGCAATGAAACAGGTGGAGCGATCCGCCGAGACTCTCAAAAGCGTCAAAAACATCTTGGAGCGGGAGAAGCGCAAGCCGTTCTCCGACGATGATGTAAAAAAATTCCTCGATAATTGGGATCGCATGCGGAAGAGCCGCTCCATTGGCTCTCAGCGCGTGCGCCAGTTCGATGATTTCCCCGAGTGGTATCGCGGGCACACCGGCACTTTCCAGAATGCGTCGGACGCTCGTGCGCATCGTATGCGCATGATCCAAGTTGGGTTGCAGGGCACGGCTTATGCCGCGCAGTACGGCGAACCTCCGGTGGAGGAGGAGCCGCCAGGACCGCAGCCGTGGTGGAGGCGCACGATGGGCCGCGTGGCCGGGCGTGCGCCGTCTATGGCGATGTCGATGGTCGGTTCCACGCTTGCACTCGCCGGCATTGGTGCTGTCGGCTCGATGGTCGGTAAGGCGAACGAACTCTATTCCGACGAAGCAATCAGCATCAACACGCTGCGCCGCCGCATGGGCGATCTCGGCGAGAGTTTCGACAAACTGCAAGCGCAAACGCGCGCCGCAACTGGCGGCCTGGCAGTGACGTATGTGGAGTCCGCCAAGCTCGCAAACGAGTACGTGCGCGTGAGCGGCGGCCGCGGCGGCATCCGCGGGCTGCGCCAAGGATTGGGCCTGTCTGCCGCGTTCGGCATCGACAACGCTTCCGGCGTCGATTTCATGGCGACAATGCAGCGCCTTGGCGTCACAGGCGGCCGCGACAACGAGAACCGCCGCCTCGCGAACATGATCGCGGACGCAATCAAGAAGGGCGGCTATCCGGCCAAGGCGGATGAGATGATCTCCGCCGTACAGAGCTTCGCTATCACGGCCGCGCGAATGTCGCTCTCGACGCCCAATGTAGAGGGCTACGCGAGCGAGTTGGCCGCACTCACCGGCACGAAGCGCCCCGGAATGACGCCCGGCGACACGGCGTCGATGCTCGCGACTGCTGACGCCGCGCAGCGCCAGGGCGGCGCGTTCGGCGAGGCCAGCATGAATTTGAGCATGCGTGCCTTCCAGCAACAATTCGGAATCCGCGATCCGTTCGCCTCGAAAGCCCTGTGGCAACAGGGCCTCTTTGGCACGCCGCAACGCGCGTTTGGCGCTGGCGGTCCGTTTGCCGGATGGGTGGGCCGGGGGAAATTCAGCAATCAGACCGTCTTGCAGGCTGTCCGGCAGCAAATCAAACGCGAGGCTGGCGGCAACGACGAATTGGCAACCGAGTTCGCATCAAACCAGTGGGGTGTCCCACTCGCGTTCGCGCGGCAGCTTATGACCGCCGACCCGGCCAAGCTGTCCAAGAGCGAGCGCGACAAGATCGAGGACAAGTTCAACCAGTATCAGGATCCGGGGCAGGCGATCCTGAAATCGACCAAGGACATCACCGACGAGTTGACGCGGCTCGGCGGCAACATCACGCCCATCCTGAATAGGATCAAAGAGTCTGTAGAGGCTCTCGCGCAACATTTGGCACCAGAAGAGTACAAGGCGCAGTTGCGTTACGAACAAGAGGCGAAAACCGATTTTATCAAAAAGTACAAGTCGCGGCGAGACATCGGCTTGTCGGCTGACACAAACCTCCGCGTCGGGGCAATTCTTGGCCTCAATCCAGACGTGCCGAAGCTCGACGACGCAATCAAGATGGGGAGCGCCCGCTTTGACGCGTCGGTGAAGGCCGGAAACCCGTCGAAGCTCGACGACCTCTTTCCCTATTTCGACAACCCATGGTGGGCCGAGAGTGGGAGCGTACAGAACGACTATTCCAATGCGGTGCGTCAAGGAATCGAGAAGCACATGCGGGATGTCGGTTTCGACGCGCATGGCAACAGGATTGGCGGCGGGAGCGGGAGCGGAAGCGGCGGCCCCGCGACCTCCGGCACTCGATCTGCCATTCAGAAGGCCGCGCGCGCGCTCGTTGACAAGTATGCGGCGAAATATGCCGCGCGTGCGGGAATGTCTGTTGCCGATTTTACCAAATTGGCCGAAGCGCAGGCGATGCAGGAATCCTCCATGGGCCTGCGCACGACTAGCCCGACTGGCGTCCATGGAATCATGCAAGTGACCCGTCGCACGGCTCGCGGATACGGTTTGAACCGCGACATCCCTGACGAAAACGTGAATGCCGGGCTGCACTACCTCGCGGACCTCATTCACTCAAAGGGGAGGATTCACGACGCCCTCATGGCTTACAACGGCGGCGGCGATCCGTTGTACGCCGACAAGATTTTGAAGCACGTCAAATTCTCGCACGAGGTCAACCTTAACATGGTCGATTCGCGTGGCGTGCCGCTGAACCGGGTGTCTCTGCAAAGTTTCAATCCTGGTGGCGCGAGTGGCTACGCTCCGCTGCCAGCCTTCAACATGGGGTTGGGCGCAGATGGCGGTTAAGGTTTTTGAGCCGCAAATTTCGGTGGTGCTCAAGAAGAACATTGGGCGCGCTACCGTCTCCGGCAACATCGCGGCGTCGCAGCGGTTTCAGGGTTCCGCGCGCACCGTCGACCTCACACCGTACATCGGTGAGTTCGGGCAAGTCGTCACGCGTAAATCGGTGCGCGAACCGTGCGGCATGTTCTCGGTCGTACTCGCAGACAAGCTCGATCTCGATTCAATGGACTCGCTCTACGGCGTAATCGAGCCGCTCGATGTCATTGAAATCCGCATGGCGCGCGATGCGACGCTTTACTCCGGCCTCGGAACGCCGGCCGGGCTGCCGCTGATGATGAGGGGGCTTGTCACGAACGTAACCCGCGGGGAAACCATCGGCTCTGCCGGTGGGCCGCAGCGGACGGTGACGGTCTCCGGTCAGGACTACGGCAAACTCCTGCAAATGTGTCAGATTGTGTACCTGCCGAACCATGTTCTCGGTCAGGACTTGCTCACCTATTTCAAGCTGTTCGTGAACTACGGGATCAGCACGGACGCCAATCTGGACGCCTCCGAGTTCATTCAACAGTTGGTGGAAGGGCCAGTTCAGCAATTCATCGACAACATGCAAACGAGCGGAGGCTCGAATGGCGCGCAATCACCAATCGTCAGCTTCGCGGTCGACGCGACCGTGCAAAACGCCATCGTTTCGCCGTTCGGCACCAACGCGTGGGCCGGTGGCTCGATCTACGACCTCATGCGATACTTTGGCGACCTCTTCCAGAATGAATTGTATGTAGAGGATCGGGAGGACGCTCCGTACGTCGTGTACCGCCCCATGCCATACAAAGACCCGACAGGGGCTTGGATTCAGCCAGTCACCAATCCTCCTATTGTCAACCCGATTTTCGATGATGCGCTGGTCTCGCTCAATGTCACTCGCTCTGACGCTGGTGTCTATAACTATTATTGGGTTGACGCGCAGCAATACAGCATGACCGATCCCGTGCTCTTCCGTGCCGCGGCGCAGCAACAGGATGTCTCGGATTTCTACCTCCACGACTATCCGAACTCGACGGACACTCTGTACGGACTCCGCATGCTGCAAGTGCAATCTCAGCAAGGCCCACGTATCGACGGCAAAAAGCAGGGCGATTACGACACGGGCAACCAGAACGTCCTCGACTATATGATTGCCAAACGCAAGCTGCTCGCGAACCTCAATCGGGACAACGTGGTCTTTGAGAAGGGTGCGGCCGAATTGCGCGGCGACGAAACGATCAAGGCCGGCACCATCCTGCAAATCAATCGCGGCGGTCAAAATGGCGGCGGCCTGAACTCGGAATACTATGTGCCGGCCGTGACGCATACCTACTTGCCGTTCCGCACCTATCGGACTACGGCCGAATTGGACCGCGGTACAGGGTTTATTCAACGCATTGAGGAGGGCAGTGGATCGGCAAGCCCGTACCTCACCGAAATGGCGGCGGCGGGTGTCTATGCTTGAGTTTGCGAAGGTCTGTGGCGTTCATAACGGCGCGAATGCCGTTGATCTCCTGATGCTCCGAAACGGGCAAGCAATCCCGATGGTGCAGTGCATGTGCGATCTCTCGGGAACGGATTTCGGCGAATCCGGCCTGGTAGCCCCAACCGTAACCGATCCGAACAACGAGTACGATCCGCAAGCATCGGGGAACCGCGACATCATCGCGTGTGTCGGATTCGTCGGGAAGCGCCCAATCGTCCTTGGGTTTGTGTACCCCCAAGTCTGCCAGATGCTCTTTGACGAGTCGGTATTCAGTGCGCGCATCAAGCGCGATCCGAGTGACGTTTACTGCTACACCGACGACAATGGAAATTTCGAGTTCTATCACCCGAGCGGAACATACCTCCGCATCGCGACGGATACCACGCACAAGGATTTGACTGGCCTCGATCTCGACGGCAAGTGGAAGATTTCAAAGAACACCTCGGCTGCCGTGCATGTCCATTTGGAGGTTCACAACGGCGGCGCGACAAAAGCCACGGTCGACATCGACCCGAGCGGCAACATCACAAGCACGAATGCCGGCAATCTCACCGCGACCGTGAATGGCAGCGGTGGTGCGACCATCACCACCCCGAACGGGCAAATCAACCTGAATGGGGTAACAATCGACAAGAACGGCAACATCAACGGTCCGGGCACAGTTACGGCCGCTGGTGAGGGGACGTTCAACGGCGGCCACACCGTCAGCCATCACACGCACGGTGGCGTACAAACTGGCGGCGGCACGACCGGCCTCCCGACAGGGTAATCAGGCGCTCGGCCGCTGTCGGTTCGCCATACTGAAAACGGCCACGAACACGCCGATAAGCAAGCCGATAACCGCGCCGTGGAATCCGGCGACGACAGCGCCGCCAATGGCGAGAATGAGGCCAAGGATGACTGATGGCACGCCCGGCACCTTGGCGGCCTTCATTATGAGCCAGCAGAAACCGAATACGGCTGCGGCTACGGCCGCGAATATGCAGAGCACGTAGATGGGCGCGCCAATGTCGGAATTGATAAACCACTCGAACATGCTGCTCACCGAGTTACGACGGAACGTGACGCTACCGTCGTCGCATGATTCCGTCCACTCAAAAATCGTGGTATCGGCCTATTAGCTTCGTCATGGATAACGGCCTGACGGGTGAAATTTCCTCATTTCAGCTTAACATTCGACCAGAAGATTTGACGCGCTCGGACCCGTCGCGTCTGACAGTCCAACAGACTCTCGGCAATTCGGCGTTCGTTGACAATTTCGGCCCCGGCCTCGCAACTATCGTCATTTCCGGGCACACGGGGTGGCGCGGGACGGAAAGCGCCGATGGCGTTGCGCTTTTTCAGCAGTTGCAGCAATTCGTCTATTACCAGTGGCACGCCTTGCGCGACCAGGCGCGCGCGGCCGGGCAGGATCCGAACAGCGTCAAGCTGATCTTCGCCGATGCTCTCGATGGCTTCGCCTCAATCGTAGCGCCAAACCAATTCATCTTGAAGCGGAGCCGGGCGCGCCCGCTCCTGATGATGTACCAGATCACGTTGACGGTTCTCGCGTCAGAACTCGACGCCGCGCTCGCTGGCGACAGCGAGGACGATTTCAGCCAGTTCGACTCGCTCCTGTCGCAAGATCAGTCAACGCTCGGCCTCGAAAGCCTGCAGGGGAGTTACGACCTGATCTCTGGCCTGAGTGCCGGCGATCTCGCGAGCGGCAGCCTTTTCGATCCCCTGGCGCAGTTTCTGGAAACAGCGGTTACGACGCTCAACACCGGCATTGGCGTGATCAAATCCACGGCTGGCCCGTTGGTAGGCTCCGCCGCTGATTTGATGGGCCTTGTGGCCGACGTTTCGCGCGCCGGGCGTAACGCGCTCTACACCCTCGGGGCCATCGCGAACCCGAGCGATTACGGCTCGCAAGCCGAGTTGATGGGGGCGGCGTCGGCCTTCGACAACGCGTACTGCGTTGTTACCAACGTCTTTTCTGGCATGAAAACGAACCCTGATTTCACCGATGTGTACGGCGCATCCTCGTGCTCGTCCACGTCTGGCGGCTCGCCGATTAGCCCGCTGATCAATGAAAACGCATTCGAGACCATCACGCCGGAGCCTACGACGCTGGCCGCGGTGACGACCGACGCGCAGTCCGCGCTCGATACGCTGAAAATCACGGACCCTGCAACGCTGCCAATGGATGCCGATGACCTCGCGTACATGCTCTCCACCGCGGCGGCCGGGATTTCGTTCCCGTAATGGCTATCAATCTCAATAGGCCGCTGCGCGGCTTCCGCTTCGTCCAAACGCAAGTCGGCGACACCTTGCAAAAGGTCGCCGCGCGTGAGCTTGGCGATGTGTCGCAATGGCCGAGCCTCATTTACATCAACAACCTCGTTTACCCGTACCTCACTGACGACGAGACACAGGCAACCGAGCAAGTGATTCTGAATGGCGGTACTATCATGGTGCCGTCTGCCGCGCTGCTCATGCCGCTCGCGGCGACCGCGGACACCGCCCTTGGCACCGACATTGCCCTGCAAAACGGCAGACTGTCGGGTGACGGCATGGGTGATTTCGCTGTTGTCTCCGGCAGCGACAATTACGAGCAAGCTGTCAGTACAAAGTTGGTAACGCGCCAGGGGCGGATGCTCTGGTATCCGAGCTACGGCAGTCGCCTCCGAAAGCTCATCGGCAGCGTGAATGGGCCGACCGCGGGTCTGCTCGCGCGGTCTTATGCGTCGGCCACAATCCTTTCTGATCAAAGGACAGTTTCGGTCGGCAAGATTTCAGTGACCGTACAGGGGGCGGCAATCAATGTCTCTGCGAGCGCCGTGACGGTAAACGGGTCGGTAGATGTCGACGTGAGCGCGTAATGGCCTTCCAGATCAAGAATTTCCCCTCCATCGTGGCCTCGATGGTCAACCGCATGAAGGCGGGGACCACGAAGATCACGGATTTTTCGGTGGGATCGATCGCGCGCACCCTTGTTGAAGCGCCCGCGAACGAAATCGACCAGTGTTACCAGCAAGTGATGAACGGGCTGCTCGAAGCCATCCCGGTCGCGACATACAACACGTTCAATTTCGCCGCGCTCGTTGCGATGGCGGCAAGCGGCCTTATCGGCGTCAATATCACGGCGCAGGCTACGGATACGCTCATTCCTGCGGGAACCGTGTTCCAGTACACGGGCGGCTCCGTTACCTACACCTCCGCGGCCGATGTCACCATCCCCGCTGGCAATACCAACGGCAACGTGCTTGTCGGGGCGAGTGCGACGGGGCCTGTTGGCAACATCCCCGCTGGTACGAGCTTCACTCCCACAACTCCCATTACCGGATTCACCTCGGCGTCGAACGCGGCGGCCTTTGTGAACGGCCGCGACGCCGAGACGGACGCGCAGCGCAAGCAGCGGTTTCAGGCTTACATTAAGTCCCTCGCGCGCGCGACCGTGGCTGGCCTGATCTATGGGTGCAGCACGGCCGTCTTGCTCGATCAGACCGGCTCCGTTAGCGAGCAAGTGCTTTCGGCGTCAGTCAACGACACAATCGGCACGGTCACGGTGTACGTCCACAACGGCACCAATACGGTCGCCTCTTCGGCGCTCCTCACCCAAGTTACCAACATCCTGCTTGGTTACATCGACCCAAACACGGGCCAAAAGGTTCCGGGGTACAAAGCGGCAGGCGTCAATCTGGTCGTGAGCGCCGCGACGTCGACGAACCTCAACGTCACGGCCAACGTCTCGGCGCTGCCGGGATACGATTCGTCCGTTCTTGCGCCGCTCGTGCAAACCGCGATTACCAACTACATCCTCAGCCTCGGCATTGGTGACACCTTCGAGTGCTCACAAGCTGTGTTCCTCGCGAAGAGCATCAAGGGTGTGGACAATTACACCATGTCCGCACCGACGACGGACCAGACAACGAACTTTTCGCACAAGCTGATGCCGGGAACCATCGCGATCACGGGCATCTAACCGATGCTGCTCACGCAAACACTCCTCTCATTCCTGACGGAAGCGTTCTGGACCGATCCAGATTTCTTCAATGCGCTGATCGTTATTTTTGTCGGCGCTGCCGGCTCGTCCATGACGTGGACGGTCTCGGACGGCTTTCTGACAACCGCGATCACTACTGGCAGCACCACCGTTCCCGGCCTCACCATCGATTTGAGCCAGTACACGATTGCTGGCTTGGCCGATTATATCGCTGCGCAGCCAGGCTACTCTGTCACCTACGTCGACGGAACGGACAACGCAACCCTCGGCGCGCTGGTTCTCCTGGATTCGTCGGGCGGCAGCGGCCAGCCGATGTTGGGGTACACCAACCTCCTGTACGCCTACCTCGAAGCGCAAGCCTACGAGCTTGAACAGTTGCAGGATACGATTGCGGCCGCGCCGGCGCAGTTGAGCATCTTGGACAACGGGAATCCGTCTGCCAGCGGGTTTTTTCTCGACACACTCGGCTCGTACTACGGAAACATCGGCCGCAAGAGCGCAACGGAAAGCGACACGCACTACGCGAACCGCATGATGGCGTCCATCGTCAACCAGAATTGCAACAATCTGGCAATGGAACTCGCCATCACACGATTTACCAATCAGGATACGACCGTAGCCGATGTCACGACGACGGTTGGAGGGGCAACGTATAACGGTGCGAACACCTATAACGGAGCCATCAATTACAATAGCGTCGTCACATACTCGTACAATCAGTTTGACGTAACCTATAGCTATGATTTCAGCGACGGTGCGGACCCAAGCTATGTCCAGCACGTCGTCACCGACATCATCAACGCATGCCGGGCCGCGGGCAATCTGCTCCGCAACCTCAATTATGTTTCGCCGTGACGTGACGGCACGCTCGGGCCATGTTTAATATCACCGAAACCACCAATTACGACGCCCACGTTCAAGGCGTGGACACGACGGACCCGGTTACTGGCGGCGTTTCCGGCCCGGCCAACGCCGGCCTCACGAATCTCGCGAACCGGACAAACTGGCTCAATGCGCAGTTGACGGCGCTCCAATCGTCGGCTGCGCCGCTGAACTCGCCGTTCTTCACAGGCACTCCGAAGGGACCAAACCCGGCCACAGGCGACTCCTCACAGAAGCTCGCGACGACCAGCTTCGTTGCGAACGCGGCAGGCGGTGTAGTCACCGTGCCGATTACAAACGGCACCAACACTCTCACGGCAGCGCAATACGGGTGCAAGGTAATCATCCTGACCGGCGCGCTTACCGCTTCCACAAACGTCGCCTTCCCAAATTCCGGCGATTGGGAGGTGATCAATCGCTGCACCGGGACGAACAGCGTCACACTCAAAACCGCGACTGGCTCCGGCTACATCCTTGCTGGCGGCCGCGCGGCGCGCGTTTCCGCGGACGGAACGAATGTCGGGGCTGGCAATACGGACCCGGCAACGCTGGTCAACGCGAGCGAGAACGGTTCCGGCTCGTACACGGCGCTGCAAAGCGACCACAATACCACGATCATTTTCACGGCCGGCACGACCCTCACACTTAACCCGAACAATCTGTCTGCCGGGTGGATGGCGACGTTCTCAATTCCGGCCACGGTCGGCGGAACCCTGACGATCAATCCCAACCCCAGTGCCACGCTCGATGGCGTTTCGTCACGCGCCGGCATGGGGGGCACCGCTGTCACGATCTATTTCGACGGCTCGAACTTTACGACTATCCGCGGAACGTACATCTATACCATGACAGTTGCCGCTGGCGCTTGGTCGAACTCGTCAATGGTCTCGTTCACGCACGGCCTTGGGCTGGTTGCGGCGAGCGCCATGATCGCGCTCACAGCGACATGCACATCGCCTCAGTCTTTCCAGATCGGCGAGACAGTTACGGTTGGCCTCATGGTCGATTCCTCGAATGCGGGTGCGACCGTGAAATTGGGCAACGGTACGACCGCCAACGACATCATCATCGGCAGCGCCGGCATTCCGGTTGGCAAGAACGCGTTGACATTCGGGCAGCAACTTATCCTGCTCCCGGCCGATTGGAGCCTGACGCTCACCATCGAAACGCGGTGAGCGTCGTGACGCCATAAAGGCGTCATGGTTATCACGGCTGCGCTCCTCTCCTCCGTGGCGAAATGCCCGATTGATCGCGTGCGCGCCTATGTTGCGCCGCTCAATTCGGCAATGGCGGAGTTCGACATCACAACGCCCTATCGGCGCGCCGCCTTCATTGCGGAAGCGGCGTACGAGAGCGAGTGGTTCTCTGTTGTGGAGGAGAACCTTCGCTACTCGGCCGCGGCGCTCCTGCGGGCCTTCCCGTCTCATTTCACACCGGGCGACGTTCCGCACTACGCGGATTTCCCGGAGCGCATCGCGAATCGCGTCTATGCGAACCGGATGGGGAATGGAAACGAGGCAAGCGGAGACGGATGGCGCTACCGCGGCCGGGGCCTCCTGCAAATTACCGGCCGCGGAGAATATGCGGCTTGCGGCGTCAACCTCGGGCTGCCGCTCGTAGCGGATCCTGACTTGCTCCTGCAGCCCGGCAACGCGGCGCGGAGTGCGGCCTGGTACTGGTGGTCAAATCACCTGAACACGCTGGCCGATCTCGGAAAATTCGCCGCAATCACCCTGCGTATCAACGGCGGGGAGGGCGGGGAAGCGGAGCGCGCCGACTGCTGGCACCGCGCCTTGCAGGCGTGCGGCGTCTCTGGCGTACAACGACTGATGGACGGGAGCGCGTAAAATGGTCATGCAGGGTATTCGCGATTACGGGGCTGAGATCGCGGCGGGGCAATCCGAACATGCCGCCATCAAACACGCGTGGGTGCTGTGGGGCGGCGGCGGAGTGAGTTCAATGTTCATGTGGGTGAACGGTCACATTACGCAGATTCAGGGATGGGTCTCACTCGGTGTGACCATCATCGGTGCCGTGTTCTCGGTTTACGGCGCTGTAATGAAGGCGCGCGTGGCGCGTCATTTGAGGGGAAAGTGATGGGTACAATCGTTGCCGCGCTGATTTCGGCTGCCGTGTCGGTGGCGCAATGGCTGTTCGGCGGCAAACAGCAAGCGGCCGGCGTCGCACAGGGAACGGCGGAAGCGCAGCGCGACATTGCGAACGCGAACGCCGCAACGGAAGCCAACATCGCAAAGGCCGAAGCAAACGCGCCAAAGACGGACGACGAGGCGCTGAAACGATTGGAGGCGGGTAATGCGTAAGCTCGGAATTATCGCTCTGTGCGTGGCTGTGTGTGGCTGCGCGGCCCTGTCCGGCAACCCGGCTCCCGTTCCCGCGCCTGTTACGATCAATCTGCACGCGACGTGCATTCCGACACAGGACTGGTCAAGGGCTGACCAGGCCAAGCTCGCCAAGGCGCTGATCGCCGCAAAGTCTCCGGTGATCATGCGAATGGAAAAGGACTGGCAGGCGATGCGCGACGCCGCGCGGGCCTGCGCGAAAAGCTGAGACTGAAACGGCGCGGTTGACAGCCGCGCCGTTTCTCGGTCTTCCAAGGGAGTTTTCAACAAATGAGCCGGAAAATTACCCTCCGGCCGGGTTCTGCGGCTGGCCTACAGACTGGCCGGTCGCGAGCTTGTAAACGCCGACGCCGAACTCCGTGGCGAGATTGATCGCGGACGTAACGCCCTGCTGTTCGAGCGAATAGCCCAACGTCTGCGCCTTCTGACCAAGTTGCGTGATCACCTGTGAGCGGCCTTCGCTCGTGCTGAGTTTGCCGCTCAGGATGTCCTTGCCGACAGTGGTGGCTGCCGCGACCGCGAACGGCGCAAGCTGGCTGAACAGATTGTCGAACGCTTCGACGACCTCCGGCTCGATCGCGAGCGCCTCTTCCTTCACATCATTCCAGATTACCGCGGCCTCGGCCGTGACTGCTGTTTCCGCGGCACTGATCTCGCCTTCGACCCACTTGATGGCGTTCGCGAAGAACCCCGTGGTGGCCGGCGTCGATCCGGCCGTTGTTGTGGTACCTGTCAAGCTACTCTCCTTTGCGCCCGGAAACGTCGGCGCGTTGCAGTGGTTTTCCAGCCATGTTTCCGTTGCCGAACTAGGCTGCTTTCTTCGATCCGTAGTCACTCGTTGACGCGTACTCGTTTTCCTTCGCCCACTTTTTCAGTCCGTCGCGTGGGTACAGGATGCGATTGCCAACCTTCAGATACGGTGGGCCGTACTTGCGGTCGTCACTGCGCCAGCGTTGGAGTGTGCGGACTGTGATGCTTCCGCGAAACTCCTCCTCGACCTCCTGTGGAGTGAGGTACTCCGTGGTGCGTTCGACCATTTAGAATACGTCACCGTCTCCCTGCTGTGCGGCACCCTCCGCCTTCTGAGGCTGCTCCTTGGCCTTTGTTTTCGCGCCCTTCGATGCCGATGCGTCCGGCTTAGCTTCGGTTGCCGCTGTGAGAGCCGCCGCAAGGCCGCCCTTGTTCGCTTCATCGCTCGGGAACACCTCGGACACGGCGGACGCGCCGTCCTTGATCGCGGTGAATGCTGAGCGGAGAGTTACGAGGTCATCGCCCGTGATCTGATCGAACGGCTTGCCGATCTTCTTCTCGATCATGGCGACGTTGACACCGTAGCGGGTGAACTCGGCGAGCATCCTGCGGCTGCGCTCCGCAACGGTTGCCTTGTCGCCCGAGCGCAGCGTCTTCCGGCACTCGTCTTCGGCGAGCCGCACGTACCACTTGGGAAGGATCGCCAGGATGCGCGCACGCAAGCGCCGGCTTCCCATGTTGGCGGTCAATTCGTAGATGTCACGCTGCTGCGAGAGTGCGCGGCCGCCGCTCTTAGTGTCGCGGATGTGGCGCACGGTGAAATTCTGGACGGATTCGGTGTTCGTCTCCTTGTCCCACGCGTAAGCGCGCATTTCGCTCACGCCGTCTTTCTGGCTGAGTTCGACAAGGCCGGACTCGATGTTGCCCCAACACCGCGCCAGTTCTTCGGCGAGCCTGATCGACGGGCCTGTAACGGTCTCGCCGCGGCTGAACTCGTAGAATGCCTCCTCCGCCAGCGACAACTCCTGACATGCGCGGATGATCTTCTGCGTTGCCGCGTGCTCGTTGCGCGGGAACGCAATCGCCATCTTGATCTTCGTCATAACCTCGGCTTCGGCGCGGGCCTGTTCGACCGCGACGGTGCCGGCGTTGACGTGTTCCGCGAGCGAGCGGCCCGGTGCCATGGGCGCGACCGAGCGCGACTGCTCGTACGCCTCGACGGGCGGTCCGGGCGGAATTACTTGTACGTTATCTTCCAGCATGATTTCCCCTTCGGTTGATACTCTCCCGCGCCATCCGCGCGGCTTCGATGAGTCTGTTGGCGAACTGGTCGGCTTCATCCGGCAGCATGCAAAACTGCATCCCGCCAATTTCCGGCCTTATGACGACCTCTTTGACGCCGAGCGCGGTTGGGCGAAGATCAAGGTTGAACATCAAGCGGCCGTCGCGAACGCCTCAAGCCCGGCCTCGATAATCTTCCGCTGAAACTCTGCGCCGCGCTCGCCGGCACCTTCGAGTTTTGCGACGATGGCGGCGCGCTTCTTCGCGTGTACGGCAAACGCCTTTTCCCGCGCCGTCGATGCCAGACCCTCCGCCTTTTGGAACGTGTCCTTGATTTCCACCAAGTCGTCCGTCAGCCGTTGCTTGCGTTCCGCGATCTCCTCGTGGAGGGCTGCGATCTGCGCTTCGAGTGCGGCTACCTCCTCGGTCGCGGCCGCGTGCAATTTCTCCTGGTCGGCCAGCATTGCTTCGCGCATGCCATCCAATTTGGAGTCGATGCGGACAAGCTCCTTCTCGCGCGCATCATTGAGCGCGGCGAGTTGCGCCAGTAGCGCGAGGTACGCCACTCCGGCCGGGTTGTTGACGACGAGTTTCATCAATGGACACTCCCAATTCGCCGTTTGTGCCACGGCGGAAACCTCAGCGGTTTCGTTGTGATCGAGTGGTCAGGCCAAGCGCCTGTGCGGTAGCACTCGGCGATGGTTTCGAGGTCTCGGCGCGCCTGTTCGAGGCCGCCGATGAAATCTTCCGGCTGCAAGTCGTAGATTCCGATAACGTACGGATATTCGGACTCGACAGCGATGAATTTGAATTGGTGTACCTGTTCGCGGGTCGCGAGGTTCACCACGTAGGGATACCAAGCGCCCTGCACGTCGTAGCGGAACTCCGACGCTGATCTACCGAAACCTTCCTCGGAAGCATCCACGGTTCGTTTGAGGTCGACCATGACGCCAGTCTTGCGGTGGAAAATGTCCGGCCTGGCACGAACCATCAGCCCGGTCGCAGGATCCTCAGCGAAATAGGAGGACTCGATGTCGGCACCGTTGATCAGCGCCATTGCCTCGGGGCAGCGCCGAACGGCGTC
>Ga0070731_10000438_pt1 | contig 57669 bp, 52 predicted proteins | sample Coa_R1_2_FD_66448 | JGI IMG/M metagenome (GOLD analysis project Ga0070731, IMG submission 66448) | Surface soil microbial communities from Centralia Pennsylvania, which are recovering from an underground coalmine fire - Coalmine... | ecosystem: Environmental > Terrestrial > Soil > Unclassified ... | reverse complement strand
AGCGCAAACGGCCGCGCTCGTCGGCCCTCTCCCGGAGGGAGAGGGGAACGGCGGGGCTTCGCTTCGCGAAGCCATGAACTCGCCTCATGGACGCAACATACAATGTACACCATCGCAGTTATGCGCGCTAATGAGTCGAACACAGCGCCAAGAGCGGGTATACTATTAATGGCGGCTGATATAAGGAGGCTCGCATCATGATTGAATTCAAAAATATTCTGCTGACCACGGATTTGTCGAGCAATTCGGAGGCGGCTCGGCCGTACGCGGTGGCGCTGGCGAAGAAATATGGCGCGACACTGCATCTGCTGCATGTGTTCGAAGACGCGGGCTATTATCACGACGCGGGGATGGGCGAGAACGTGCCGTTCGCGCCGCTGGAGTGGATTGAAAATGCGCAGCTCGAACGCAAAAAGCGGCTGGATGCGCTCGCGGCGTCCATCGAAAAAGAAGACGGTGTGAAATCCGATGACGTGATGCGCATCGGCTTGGCGGCGCGCGAGATCATTGCGCACGCACAGGAGACGAAAGCCGATTGCATCGTGATTGCGACGCACGGGCACACGGGGCTGGCGCACTTTATTTTCGGGTCGGTGGCGGAGAAGGTGGTGCGGACGAGTCCATGCCCAGTGATGACGGTGCGGCCGAAAACAAAAGCATAGAGTGGCCGTGCGTCAAGGAATTGAACAACGAATCGCACGAATTTTCACTAAGGAAGGGTGGGTTTGTACACGCCTATGGATGAGCGCTCGCCGGGTGGTCCACCCATCGTACGCCGCCACCAAATTTAAAGCCACACAGTGATTACTTGAATCGTCCGAGCTTCGGCGTTTTTTTCAGCGGGAGTTTCACGGCTTTTTTGGTCAGCGCGCTTTGGTAGCTCGCGAGGATCACTTCGACGGCCTTTCGCGCTTCGTGGCCGTCCACCATTAATTTGCTTTCGCCGTTGAGGCACTTCACGAAGTTTTCGAACTGGCGCTGGTGGCCCACGAACGAAATCGCGCGGGGGTCGGCGGCGCCGCCTTTGCCGGCGTCTTCCTTCGGCGGGCCGAAGTCGATGCGGGCTTGCGCGTCGCCGGGTTCTTCTTTTTCAAATTGAAAGACGGACAGATGCCCGCCTTTGAGCCACGCTGAACCTTTTTCGCCGCTGATCTGCACTTCCATCGAATGGCCCGGATACATCGCGGTGCTGCCAATGATCGCGCCCATCGCGCCGCTTTTGAAACGCACGGCGGCGACGGCAGTGTCTTCGACTTCGATGCGTTTGTGCGCCAAGCACGCGGCGTAAGCGCTGACTTCGGCGATGGGGCCGGCCAGCCATTGGAGCATGTCGATTTGGTGAATCGACTGGTTCATCAGCGCGCCGCCGCCGTCGAGTTTCCAGGTGCCGCGCCAGCCGCCGGAATCGTAATAGGCTTGTGTGCGCAGCCAGGGGACGAAGGCGTTGCACACGGTCAGGCGGCCGAAGCGCTTCTTGTCGAGCGCCGCGCGAATGGCTTGCGCGCCTCCGGTGGAGCGCGATTGGAAGACGCCGCCGAGTTTGACGCGGTTGCGTTTGCAGGCGGCGATCAGCGCGTCGCAGCGTTCGAGCGTGATTTCGAGCGGCTTTTCGCTGACGATGTGCTTCTTCGCGTTGGCGGCGGCGAGTGCGGGTTCGAGGTGCGCACCGGAGGGCGTGGCGATGGTGACAATCTCGAGGCCGGACGTGTGAAGAAATTTGTCGAGGTCGCCAACGCTGACTTCGACGCCGAATTCCTTGGTGAATTTTTCGGCGCGTTCGCCGCCGCTGCGCGAAAACGCGCCGAGCAGGCGGCCGCCGTCCATGGCTTGAATGGCTTTCGCGTGAAAATCAGCGATCGAGCCTAAACCGATAATTCCGAAACCGCGGCCGGCGGACAGGGACATAGTTGGCTCCTATGCGTTGCTTTGCCCGCTCCCTTGCAGTCGCGGCTCGTAAGATTTTGCGATCGACGAAAAGCATTCTTTGCGGAAGGGCATTAATAATCAATGGCTATTTGGTGCGCGTCCAGGATTCGTCGGGATCGAAATTCTTGATGGCTTCGGCGATGCGCGCGGTATTGTTGCCGAAGTCTTTGGCGTAAATCGCGCCGTCGGGGCCGCGCAAAAAAGTTCGTTTCGCGTCGCCGTACTGAGCAGGATAGGCAAGGATGGCGTACTTCGATTTCATCTGGCCGCGCGCGTCGCGGTAGGTGACGGATCCGCCGGGCGCGTGCGCGCCTTGCGCGCTGAGGATGCGGAAGACGTATCCGCCGAAAGGCTTCGCCGGACCGGGCGGCGCTTCGGCGGCGGCGATGGCGTCGCTGCCGAGCATTCCGGCGGATTGGAGGCTGGGGTCGCCGGAGATGCGCGAGGAGTAAAAACTGAATTTATCGCGGTACGATTCTTCGGCGGTTTCGAGCAGATGAATGGTGCTCGGCGCTTTAATTTCGAGGTCGGTCGAGACAAAGCGGTTTTTAAACTGCGGCCAGACCAAGAGCCAGAATAGCACTCCGGCGATGGCGGCCAGCACGAACAAGACGCCGACAGCGAAAACCGCGAGCATGGCGCAGGAGAGGCTTTTTTTTTCCGGCGCGGTGGGCGCTAATCCGACGATGGCTTTAGGAGCAGTGGGCGCGCTTGCAGGCGTGGCGGGCGCGGTGGGCACGCTCGGTGCGGGGGGCGCGATCAACTCAGGTTCGACGATTTTGATGTCAGGATTCGGATCGGGCGGCTGGACGGGCGGAGGATTTTCGGAGGGTTCTTCGATTTCGATAGTGGAAGACGGGATGACGGTGATCGCGCCGCAAACCGTGCAGCGGCCTTTCTTCCCCGCGGCGCTGTCGGGCGCGGCGACCAGCGTGCCGCATTTTTCGCATTTCACCGTGATCGGCATGAGTTCCTTCCATTTTTTTGCGATTCAGCGACGGGCTTTTCCGTCTATGATATAATGGAGCAACGAAGTTCTTCAACCAGTGGTGACGCTGACCATGATACCACGCAATCAAAAATTCAACTGGGTGCTGTTGATTTTGGCCGGCGCATGGAGCGCCAGCCGCGCGATGGGCGCGGCGCCGCCGGAACCGCTGGAAGCGGAGTGGCGCAAGATCGAAACCAAACCCGCGCCGATCAACGCCGTTCAATTGCCATACCTCGTGATGACGCCCGGAGCGTTCGACAAGTCGCTCTTTCACATCATTACGTTTCCGGTGAATGGCGCGGCAGTCGATACGGAACTGCCGCACTTCGGCAACGACAAGGACGGCAAACCGCATCCTGCGTTGATGGCGAAATACGCTCAAGGCACGATCTGGATCGATTTCAACGGCGACGGCAAAGCCGATTCGAAAGAGACACGCGCAATCAAGCAGGACGGCTGGACCGATCCGTTTACGTGCGAATTGTTTTTTGAAGACGGGACGAGTTCGAACTACACGTTTCGAATCAAGCAGATCGCGGAGAAGGAAAAATATCAGATCGTGCGCTTCGAAGCGAAGTCGTTTCAATACAACGGAAAAACGGTGACGATTTTCGACGACGACGGCAACGGCAAGTACAATGACGCGGGGCGCGACTCAGTGCTGGTCGAAGGCCAGCCGGTGTGCCTGCTGGGGAAATACATGCAAATTGGCGACGCGCTGGTGGAGTTGATCGTGCATGCGTCGGGATCGACCGTCGAGGTTCGGCCCGCGCCGAAGGATTTGGCGCTGGGCGCAATCAATCCGTTCGACAAATATGTTTCGCCACAGAACTCAGAAGACTTAAAGATTCATACGCTGATTTTCAGCGGGCCTGAAGGCGCGTTTTCGTTCGACGCGACGCACCGCACGGCAAAAGTGCCGGTTGGCGCGTACGACCTTTCGTTCGGGCTTTTCGAGCGGCACAAGGAAATCATGTACGTGCACAAAGGCGAGAAGAGCAGTTTCAATGTGACGGCGAACGTGGTGTCGCAGCCGGCTTGGGGCGCGAAGGTCAAAATCAAATTCACGATCACGTCGGATGGCGAAGAAGTGACGCTGAGCGCGCCGCATTTTATCGGGCAGATGAGCGAGGAATATTTTCCGGAGCTGGGCAAAGCGCTGCAAGGTTCCGCGCGGCTCACGATGGTGTATCACGACCGAACTCATTTCGACATTGAGCAGTTGCAGCAATTTGGCCAGCATAAGCTGGACTTGCTGCCCGACGGCGATTTCAAACCGACGGTGTTCAAGCGCTACCGGAATTACAACGACGACTACGAAGGCATCATGGAATACACGTCAGGGATCATCGGGCGCGTGGAGGGGAAGGAGCGGTTTTCGTTCACGTACAAGAAGAAGGACCCGGCGAAGAAGTGAGCGAGTTTGAGAGTGGGGAGTGGGGAGTGGGGAGTGGGGAGTGGAGACGAAGCTTCCGGTTTATATTTTGGCGGGCGGGAAGAGTTCGCGGTTTGGGTCGGACAAGGCGCGGGCGCTGCTGAATGGCGAGGCGCTTGTTGCGCGGATTGTTCGAGTACTCGGACCGGTCGCCGTAAATTTCACTGCCGTGGCCAATGTTTCCGACAAATACATCGATCTAAAAATACGAACGATTGCCGACGAGCGCGCGGAGCTTGGGCCGATGGGCGGATTGCTGACGTCGTTGCGCGACGCGCCATCGCCCGGCTGGATTTTGCTGTGCAGTTGCGACATGGTGGCGCTGGATTGCGGCTGGGTGGAATTGCTTGCGGCTGCTCGCGCGAAGGGCAGCGTCGCCGCGGGGTTCAAAGGCGAACGCGTCGAGCCGCTATTTGCGCTGTATCACACGGCGCTGCTTGAACGCGTTGAGCGCGCGATTGCGGCCGGGCAGTTGTCGCCGGCAAAATTACTTGAAGAATCTGGCGCGAAGCTATTGGCCCTTCCGCCGAATTGGCCGCGACATGCGCACGTCAATACGCCGGAAGAACTGGCGGAATGCGAGCGCGAGTTCACACGCAAAACTGAGTGAAATGATGGTTGAAATGCTTGCCGTGGACGCGTTGCCAATAGCGGAGCGTCAACATTCCGAACATGGGATGTAAGGTTTTGCGGTTCGGTTCGCGCGCGGCGGTTTCGGTAAAGCGCTTCATTTTGTCGAGCAATTGCGCGCGGATTTCGTCGATCGGAACGCTCGGCGCTTGCGTGAAACTCGGCGGGGTTTTAAGTCCTTTCGGCCACGGCAGCGGCGTGTGAAAGGCAATGCGCCGGACGATGTGGCGCGTGGCGAAGTTGCCGATGTATTTCTCGTTGACTTCTTCCAGCGAAAGCTTCACGGCGTACATCAAATGATTCAACATTGCGGCGGGTTCGAGACTTCCCCAGCGGCGTGCGGAATCGGGGCGGACGGCGTGGATGCGGCGTTCGAATTCGGGGAGGTTGGCGGCGCTTAAAGGAAGCATGGGCATGGCGTTGTTTTATAAGCGTGCAATAAAAAATCCACTGACGATGCCGTGCGCCTCTTCCGCCTAAAGGCGGGACTACGAACTGTCATTTTGTTTTGCCGTTTTGGCCGAGTTTGGCTGTGTAGAATTGCGGCTGAAGTTTGTCGAACATGCGTCCATTGTAGAAGAGCGTGACGCGGACAGTGTCGCGTTCGGCCGCCGCATTTTTATTGGTGAGGCCATCGGCGGCGAGGAACGGCTGCAAATTGGCGTGCGTGATCGTGAGCGTGAATTGCGCGGGCTCGGAGAGGGATTTGGGAGTGCGTAGTTTGAAAACGCCGTTGGGCTGCGCGAGCGCGACGGCCAGAGACACGGAGACGCGGGTAATCGGGGACTCGGGGATCGTTGATCTGAGACGCGCAGGCGAGACGCCTGCGCCACGAGAGGCTGCGCCAAAAACGAAGACGCGCCCAACGCCGCCAATGACGGCGGGCATTTGCTGGTAAACAGGCATGTCGCCGATGACCTGCGGAAGCAAGCCGCTGAGGACGAGCGAATCGGCATTCTGCGTTTTGAAATTCAGCGCGATGCGCATCGAATTCACGTGCAGCGGTTGCGGCGTAAGGCCGAGCAATTTTTCGACGGTTTCGGGATAGAGCGAATTGTCGGCGCCGGGATCGAGATCGGGGCTGCCGTCGCCGTCAGCGTCAAAATACACAAGTTCGTCGAGCGTGGCCGCCGTCGAGAGGCCGAGCGGGTCGGCGGCCGTGACGGTGACCGTGTAATGCTGCGCGAGATAAAACGTGTGCACGACGCTGGCGCCTTGCGCGGAAGTGCCGTCTCCGAAATCCCAGGTTATCGTGAGCGGCTGATTGAACGCGCCGAGCGCGGCGAGCGTGAATTGCACGGGCGCGCCGGCAGCCGCAACGGGCGGGTTTGCGCTGGGAGCGCTCAAAATGGATGGCGCGGAATCGAGGTGAAGCGTGGCGGCGGTTGATGGGATTGATTTTTGCGGATTCGTGACGACGCACGAAAACGTGGCGTTGTCGTCGGCGGCGCTGGCAGACGGAAGCGTGTATGCGGAATCGGTTGCATAGGGAATCGCTGCGCCGTTGCGCAGCCATTGATAAGTAAGCGGGCCGTGAATGGCGGTCACTGTAAACGAGACTGGCATGTTTAAATTCACCAGCGCGTCGGCGGGCTGCTGCGTGATTTTTGGGAAGGGCAGAACGCGAAGCAGTGCAGCGCTGGTGGGCAGCGTCCCGTTGTCGTTGGCGATGATGCAATCGAATAACGCACCGTCGTCGTTGTCGAAGCTCGCATTGTTGATGGTCAACGTCGCCGAGGTTGCGCCGGCAATCGCGACGCCGTTTCTGCGCCATTGGTAGGTGAGCGTGCCGGCGCCGCTGACCGATGCGGAGAACGTCGCGCTGGCCGTTTCGACGACGGTTTGATCGATAGGGGGAGTTTCAACTGCCGGGAGCGAATGCGCGGCGGCGAGCGCGTTGACCAAACCCGCGCCGGTGACGTCGTCGGGACCGACGACGGAGAGCGGGGCCGTGGCGACGATGTCGAGCGCGGTGGATTGAAGCGCGTGCTTGATCTGCGCGGGGGAACTGAGCGGCGCGCGTTCCAGCAGCAGCGCGGCGGCGGCGGCGGCGTTTGCCGTGGCGGCGGACGTGCCGAAGAACTTGGGATAATTATCGTCGCCGTAGTTGACTCCATTAATGGGGAGCGTGTCGAACTGCCCGAAGAAAGAGGTGTTGCCGCCGTCGGGCGCGGCGAGGTCGGGTTTGTCGCGCAGTTGAGGGGCGTTGGCCAGCGCATTGCCGGCGGTGTCGAAATAGAGTGGAATGCCCGCGGCTCCGATGCCGCCTTTCGAGGAGAAACTTTCGGCGTTGATGTTTTTGAAATCGGGACGCCAGCCGCCGCCGCTGTCGATGTCGGCGAAGAGAATCGCGCCGATGCTGAGCGCTTCGGCGCATGCGGTGTGGCCGTAGATGGTCATGGAATTCAGGCCGTTGCCGCCAGAAGGAAACGTTTCGTTGCGGCGGCTTAAAATCACGATGCGGAAATCGGGATTGCCGGCGCCGGCGGCTTTGTCCACGGCGAGATATGTGTGCTGCAACGCGCCGGTCATGTTGATGTATTCGAAGGTTTCGAACGGATCGCCGCTGGGCGCGCCGTTTGCGAATTGGACTTCGGTGCTGCTGGCGAGCACGTTGGCGGTGGCACTCGGCGCATCGAGCAAATACACGTTCAGATCGACGGACGCGCCGGGACCGAGGTTGAAACTCTGATACGGCTGATTCCATTGCAGGACGATGGTGAAGTCGTCGCTTGCGGGAAGATCGATCGGTAAAAATCCAGCGGGCTGGCCGGCGATGTCCCAGTCGTGAAACGAGCCGCCGTTCTGCGAATTGGCGGCGTTGACAGCTTGATACGTGGCGCGAATTCCAAAATCGGCGTCGTTGCCCGCAGACGAAAAGTGCGGCACGCCCGCTTCGTAGTTGGTTGTGATGGCCTGCGCGATGGGGCCGTCCTGGAACATCGGTTCTTCGAGATAAAACACATCGTCGCAGATGATCGTGCAGCCGGCTTGGCGAAGTTTGAGGATGTTGTTAGCGAAGTCGATGTGGCTGGTGTAGGCCGAGGCAAACGCGATGGCGGCGTTGGGCGCGACGTCGTGGATGAGTTCCATGAGCGCGGAACCTTCGTCCGTGTTGGGCGGGTCGCTGGGGCCGAAGTCGATGACTTGAATCTGCGCGGGCAGATCGCCGCTGAGTTGATCGACCATGCCTGACAGAATGGCATTGGGCACGGTGCCGGTGACGACGCCCGGCCCAATTGCTGTCGTTTGGTTGCAGGAATCGGAGAGCACGCCGATTTTTTGCCCGGCGCCGCTGACGCCGAAGACGAGGCGCGCCTGATCGGCTTTCATGCTGCCGTCGGCTTGATTGTTGGCGACGCCCTGCTGATGGCAGCGCGGGCGGCGCGCGGATTTGATCGCGCGCACGCCGGTGAGTTGCGTGAGCGCATCGAGTTGTTCGAGCGTGGCCAAAACGTTGACGCTGTTCCAGCGCGCGCTACTGCTGGTGACGGTTGCGCCGGTGGCGCTGATCGCGCGCAGAGTCGCGTCGTTGACTTGCGGGACGTCGAGCAACAGCGGCAACTGCCCGGCCGGCGCGGGGGCCATCGTCGCGGATTTTTTCTGGCGCAAATCGGCGGTGAGTGCGGTGGCGTTATTCTGGCCGGCGTGCAGCGCATTGATGGAGTGCAGCAATTCCGATTCGACTTTTGCGGCGAGGGGGTCGAGGCGCTGGGCGCGCGCGGCGTCGAGGAAATTCTCGCCGGCGGAGGAGTGGGCCATCAATGCCAAACAGGTGATCGCAATTAAGTGACGGACGGACATTCGAGGCCCCGGTTTTTCCTGTACCTTCGTGCGCGCACGGCGGGGATAGTTTCGCTGTTTTTGGGAAGATGGCAAGGAGACAGGAGGCGGGAGCCAGATTAGAACTGTCAGAGGTCAGAACGCTCTGTTGAAATTATCTGCGAACCCTCCGAGCTTGTGAATATATGGAATTTGGCATTTTTAGGACCCCAAAAATGCATCGGTAGGGCATGGGTATTTCGACAAAAGTCGTGCTCCGAAGGGTTTCAAAAGCCGCGATTTTCGATTTATTCACGAACTCTCCGGGGTGAACGGCGGTGTCTTGCTTCGCAAGACGAACGTGCAGGCGGGACGCCTGCACCACGGGTCTATTGATTTTCTCACAAGCTCTCCGAGGTAAGAATGCAACGGGACCAGTGAATTCAGCAGAGCCAAATGGAGACTCGAAGATCGCTGCGCGATTTTCTGGCTCCTATCTCCTATCTCCTGCCCTCTAAAACCGCACCCCCACGCCCACCTGCAAATTCCAGCGCTGCTTTTGATGCGTGCCGTTTTCGTCTTGAATCACTGGAATGGGCGCGGTGACGCTGACGATCAGGCGGTCGTTGGGTTTCACGGCGATGCCGGGCAGGACGTACATGAAACGCCCACCGTGGTCGGGGTCGGTGATGCCATGATCGACGGCGTGGCGTTCGAGCAGGCCTTGCAGGCCGGTGCTGAAGTAGGCTTTCCATGTGAAGCATTCCGGAGTAAGCAGGCGGCTGGCGCTCAAGCTGAGGCGCGTGATGTCGCCTTCTTTGAAACGCTCGGCGCCTTCGCCTTTGTGCGTGTAGCTGGCCGATGATGAGACGCCCCATTTCTCCCAGCCGTGCGAGACGGCGAGGCCCAGCGTTTCGTTCCAACTGCCGGTGCCGGGCTGGTCTTCGGTTTCGAAAAGTTCGCCGGTGGGGCGGCGATTGTTGACCAGGCCGAGATCGGTCTTCACGACGCCGAAGACGGCCATGTCCAGCGGAAAGCATTCGGACTGGCGCATGAAACGGAATTTCGCGTCGAGCACCGGATCGGTCGGGCCGCTGCTGTTTTCGCGCTGGCCGATGCGGTTGGGGACGTCCACGTCGAGCTTGTGCAGATCTCGAAAGCCGGCGCTGATGCCGACGGAGAGATCGTCGTTCACCAGGTAACCGATGTGTTCGCCGAATGAGTAATCGAAGCGATACGCGTGCTGGTCGTGGCCGCTTTGCACGATGATGAAGGAATTCTCCGCGCGGTTGTGCTGGAATTCGCGGAATTCGAACGTGGTGTCCACCGACCAGCGGTGCGGTTTGGCGGGGCCTTCTTCGAGCGGCGGAGGCTTCGTAAAATCGGGGACGTTGCCGTTGGAAAGCTGCGGCTCAGGCGCGTCGGTCGTTTTGGTATCGGGGATAAGGTCTTTGATCTGGCGGCGCAGATCGCCGATGCCAGCGGTGATGCCTGAGCCGCCCCCGCGGGCGGGATCGCCGATGCTGCAGCCGCAGGAATCGCAGGCCAGAGCGCTGAGCGAGAGCGCGAGCACGCCGCTGAGCACGCAGAGTTTATGAGAAGACATGATGAGTTTAAGGTTCGTAGTCCCGGCTTTAGGCGGAAGTGCGCTTAAGCATTCCGCCAAAAGGCGGAACTACGAACGATCCATTTCCGAGCGAGTCACGCGGCCGCTGAACGGAATTACCGTTTCGCGAAACGTGGTCGCGAATTTTGCGATGTTGCTTCAGCGGCGGGCGCCGCTGAAATGAAAAACCGCGGGCAGGCTGGAAGCCTGCACCACAAGTACGCGATGGGATTTAAGCGCGGGGAGGAGGTGTGGCGATGTCGGGCGAAACTTCGGAGAGCGCGAACAATGCGCGAGCGGCGTTTGGCAAATCGCGCTCAGTGGAGACGAGTGCAAGCTGCAAGCGCTGCGGCGCGAGCAGGCCGGTGAAGACGATTTGCAGAGCCATGCCGGGCGCTTCCGCGCCGGAGATCGACGTTTCGAACGTCAACAAATGAACCGGCGCGCAAGTGTGCGCGGCGAGGCTGCACTTCTGGCACGTGTCAAGCGGTTCGATGGGGCAGTTGCAGAGTTGGCGTCCGCAGCGACCGGCGACTTTCGGCAAGAATCCGCCGGGCAACACGGCGCAGAACAACGCTGCGGCGAGCGCCAGTGCGGACGGAATTAAACTGAACCAACGGTGTTTCACGCCGATACATACCCCGCTTGTTTTCGAAAACGGAGTTAATACTGGCAAACGTGGGGCCGGTCAAGCGTGGAAATCTAGCGGATGTCGAATCATGTTGTGGGAGTTATTCCACGGGTGGCCCACTCCAGCGGGGTGGGTGCCGCAGCACAAGAAGCTTCTCCCAAACCTTGCGCATCAATGAAGTGCGTGAGGTTCGTGAGGAGCGTCTTGTCGTTGCGCGACCCACCCCGTTTGGGGTAAAAATACAAATGTGGAAAAGGAAATAACAAAGCCCGTTCACTTGCGATGAATTTTGCCGCTTGCGAATCCTTAACCCGTGAACGATGAAACTTTGAAACTCTGAAGCCCTTGAGCCGCGCCGTCATCCCATCCAAATTCTTATCCGCTCGTAATCCAAATACATCCACAGCGTCATCGCCACTAATCCGAGCGCAACGATTTCGCGGAAACCGAAGCGGTCTTGCGGGCCGCGCGCGCGGATGAATTCGAGGATTGCACCGGTCGGGCAGCCGAATTTGCAATAGGCCATCGGCACAAACAGCGCCGCGATCAGTCCCGCGACGGCGATCGAAATCGTCGCCCAGCCGGCGATGCGCCAGAGGTACGCGTCGAAGGGTTCGAGCTCCGCTAAGTCCACTGGCAGCGCAAAAATCGTGATGGCAATTGCAGCGAGCAGTAAAAACCACGGCAACCAGCGCAGCCCGGCCGCGATGCTCGACGGCAAGTTCACGCGAAAGCGCCGCGGCGCGAGGCGGTGCACCCATTCCTGCGCCGCGCCGTGCGGGCAGAAATACTGGCAGTACAGCGCCTTCTTTGAAACCCACGGCACCAGCAGCGCCGCGCCCGCCAGCAGTGCCAGCGCGGGCGCCGAGCGCCACGCCACTCCCGCCGAGGCCCATCCGCCGAAGAGCGCGACGGAAAGCAATTGTCCGTTTAAAAATCCGACGCCGCCGATCAACACGATCTGCCACATCGCACGCAGAAAAATAAATCCGCGCAGCCGCGTGAACGCAATCGCCAGCGCGCCGAGCAGCGCCGCGAACAAGCCGAAATCCTGCCAGCTTCGCGACACCGGCGGCGGATCGGCCTTGGCGGACAGCTCGTCGTTGTAATGTTTCAACCGAAACACAATCCCGCGCGCCACGCATAAGCTTGTGAGCGTCGCGCCGGAGACGCCCTCGACGCCGGCTTTTTTCAAATCCATTCCGGCGAGTTCGTCCCAACTTTTGCCCTTCCACCAATTCACAAAATAGCGGTCCTTCTGTACGTCTCGAAAATGCAGCAGCGTGTCGCCGGAATAGCGCAGCCCGATGCCGCGCACGGTTCGCGCTTCGTCGAAGACGATCATCGTGTCCGTCGGGCCGGAATAGCCTTTGATGTCGCTGCAAATCGGCATCGTGCGCACGGCGAAACCGAGAGGTTTATTCTTCGCGTCGAAAATGCGAATGCCCATGCGTTCTGTGTCGGGAACGAGCTTGGTTGCATCGGGGAAAAACGTTTGAATCTCGGAGAGCTTTACGGGCGAATTGTTGTCAATCTGCACGCGCTGATAGTGGAGATGCACCAGCAGTGCCAGCGCGGCGATGATGCTGGCGCGATAGAGTTGCAATAGCACGCGGCGAGCACCGGACGAATGAAAAATGAAAGACAAAAAATGGAGAAGGGGACGCATCACACGATTAGGATATGCTCAATTTTGAATTTTGCATTTTTCATTTTGAATTGAGTATTTGCACCGCATCCGCGTGCACAATCCCATCCGCGCCTTCCGCGGAAATAGTTATCGCGCCGGGTTTGCCGGCGTCGAACCGATACACGCCGAGCGAGACCCAGCCGCCAGCAAGCGGCGCTTCCTTGCGCTGATTCACTGTCACTGTCTTCGAACCATCTGCGCTCTCCACTGTCACGCGCGTATTCGTCGCGCGGTTTTCGTGCGGCTGATGAGCCGTCCGCACTTCGTAGTTGCCGCTTGTGGGCACCGTAAATTCAAATCGCGCCGCCGCATTTTTCGCCGGCGAATGATACAGATAATGCGCGCCGATGAAGCCTTTCAAATTCTGAGCTGATTTCCAGTCGCCGGTCAATTTCGCTTGCGTGTCGTCGATCACAATACCGGCAAGCGTCTTTGGATCGACGCCTTTGTTCGCTTCAACTTTCGCGGCAACCGGCACGGGCGGCGGCGGCGATTCGCCGGCGGGCATGTAGAGTTTGCTCGTGACCGTGTCGCGCCGCATCTTGCCGTGCTGATTCATCAAATCTTTCAGCTCGTCGAAATAATTCTGATACACGTCGCGCGGCGAGCAATCGTACTTCACGCAGATCGACGCGGCTTTGCCGACCACTTCGCCCATCATCCCACCGGTCTTCATCACGCGCACGGTGCCAAGCGCCTCGTGCGTCACGCTCAAGCAGCGGCCGGCCATGAAGAGATTGGGAATGTTGCGCGAGTAGAGGCAGCGATACGGCACCGGATAGCCGATCTGCTTGTCCACGCGCGAATCGAATTCCGCTTTCGAAATGAACGGATCGTCAGGGAATTTTTTCGCGTACTGCTCCTTCGGATAATGCAGGTCGATGTCCCACGTCGTCGGCACGCAGCCGTCGGGGTACGGTTTCTGATTCACGATGTCGTCGCGCGAGAGAATCACGTCGCCCAATAGTTGCCGCGATTCGCGCACACCGCCGACGTACGCGACCCATTCGAGCTTCGCGTTGACGTGCTTGTCCTTCTCTTCTTTTGTTTTCATCGCGCTGAAGGCGCCGAAGGCCGCGCGCAGATTCCAATCGCGCATGTACTCCAATTCGGTGAGCGGGTTTTTGTTGAAGCCGGTCTCCCAGAACCATTCGGCGTGATCGCGTTTTGGGTACGGAAAATCCGCCATCTCCAGCGGCAGCGCCCATGGCACGTCCGGAAACGGCTGCGGCGTGCCGGTGTCTTTCCAGCGCCACATGTTGCTCATGCCCATGTGGCCGGTTTCTTTGACCGTCAAATCCGCGCCGGCGTCCGCGCCGACGGCGCCGTGGCCGGTTGTGTCCGCGAACAATTTCGCCGCGAAGCGCGTCTCTTTCGACGAGCGCACATCCATGCCGATGACCGCGGCGATTTTGCCGTCTTTCATTTCGACGCGAATCATGCGCGTGTTCAAGAACAGCGCGATGTTTTTCTCCGCGCGCACCAGCGCTTCCTTCTTCGCGTCGCCAAATTCTTCGAATGTGCCGGGCGAAGCCTTCGCGTGGTCGCAGAATTCGTCGATGATCTCGCCGAGATTCGGGAACAAGCCCCGCCGCGTGCCGCCCATGGCCCACACGCGCACTTCGCTGCTGCCATTGCCGCCGAGCACGCCGCGGTCTTGAATCAGCGCGACTTTGCAGCCCAGCCTCGCCGCCGAAATCGCCGCGCCCATCCCCGCGTAACCACCGCCGACGACCACGAGGTCGTACGTGCCGCCATCGGCCGGTTGCTCGGGAAGGCCGAGCATTTGTTTGCGGAATTTGCCGAGCGTCGCGTCGTTCGGCGGCGTAAAATTCATATCGTTGGTAAAGAAAATCGCATCGCAACGCCCATCGAATCCGGTCAAATCGTGCAGCGCAAAGTTCACGCTCTTGTCTTGAACTTCGTATGTGCCGCCTTCCTGCCAGAACCACTCCGCACCTTTGGTGCCGAACGTTTCGCTGAGCGCCTTACCATTAATAAGGAGCTGAAACTTCCCCGGCGTTCCGGGCGCGTTCCAGCGCGCGACCCAATCCTTGGTGCGCACGAACACTTTGAACGGCCCGTGCGCTGGAAACGTCACCAACGTGGTCGCGTCTTTCACCGGCTCGCCGAGCCCGTGCGCGAGCAGATACGGCGAACCCATGATGTCGATGAATTGCGTATCGAGTTCCCAGCCGCCGCGTTCGGTGAAGCTTTCGGCTTCGACGAGCATGTGCTCCGCGCGAACATGGAATGAAACGACCAGGATTGCAGTGAGCAGCCCGGTGCTAATCTTCCAACAGCGGCAATGCCTTGGCGAGTACTTCATTGATCGTCTCCTGCGGCATCTCACAGATGTACTTCGATTTTCGCGCGTTCCAATCGAAACTTTTGATTTGGTCGCACAGAATCACGCCATGAATGCGCAATCCATTCGGCACTGCAACCTCAAACGGATAGCGTTTTACTTTGCTGGTGATCGGGCATAACAACACAAGTCCGGAGGCGCTATTGTACGTAATGTCGGACAACACCAACGCGGGCCGCCGGCCGGCCTGTTCGTGCTCCATTTGAGGATCGAATTCGATCCAAATGACGTCGCCCCTTCGCGGTGTGTCGCTCATGATTCATACTCGAAAATTTCCTTCCCCGCGGGCGGCCCAAAACCGATTTCCTCATGGCGATTCTCTTTGGTAATCCCCTTGACGAGTTCCGCGAGCGTGTATTTGCGCTTCTTCTTTCGAGCCGGAAGAATCACGATCTTGCCTCGCTCAAACGACATGTCGATCAGTGAATTCCGCTTTAACTTCGATTGGTCCAGGAACGATTTCGGAATTCGAACTGCGAGGCTGTTGCCCCACTTTTGAACGCGTGTTTGCATGTTCACTCCTTGTGTCTACATTGTCTATACACACCAACTGGCTCAAAATCAATGCAAATTCAGCCGCTTCGACAACGCCACCATGCGATAATTCACGGCGCTCCATATCGCATACTCCAATTAAATAGGGCCTATAGGGCCGATGGGGCCAATAAGTCTATGGGCCAATGATCTTTGTCAGCAGGTATTCGGGCTTTGGCGGGAATTTGGCACGAACGTCATGCAGAACTGAAAGGCTCTGAATTGTCAATTCGTCTCCTTGCAATTCAGACGTCCTGCGCTATAAATCCAAACCCCATGTCCCGGCGGACTGTCCTGCTGGGGTTCTGGGGGTCGCGACAATTTGAATAAGGATTGAGGCTGGTCATGAAAGAAGGATTGCACCCGAAATACAAGCCCGTGACGATCACCTGCGTGGGTTGCGGGACGAAGATTGAAACGCGATCGACGCGCGGGAAGGATTTTTCGATCGACGTGTGTTCGCACTGCCACCCGTTTTACACCGGGCGACAGAAGTTCGTGGATTCGGCGGGGCGCGTGGAGCGCTTCCAGAAGAAGTGGGCGGCGAAGGAGGCGAATTTGAAGAACATCGCCGACAAGAAGGCCGCCAAAGAAGCAGCCGCGGCGGCGCCCGCGCCCGTTGTTGTGGCGCCCACGCCCGTTGTTTCGGCGCCCGCACCTGGTGCTGCGGCGCCTGCTCCTGCTCCGGAAGCTGAGGCGGCTGCTGTCGCGAAGTAGTTACGTCATGCGGAGAAATTGAAAAGTCCTTCAGTTGCGCGCTGCGCGGCTGAAGGGCTTTTTCTTTTGCGGGCGAAATAGGCCGAATAGGCCTTATAGGCCCTATAGAGCTTATAGGGCCTATAAAGACGTGCGTGGAATTAATAGTGAGAAACGCGGAACATGTGGGACGAGATTGAAAAGAAGGGCGCGCGGTATCAGGAGCTAGCGGCGCTGATCGAAAGCCCTGAGGGGCCGGGCAACCCGAATTATTCGGCGTGGTTGCGCGAGCGCGGGCGGATGTCGAAATTCGGGACGCTGTGGGATGAGTTTGCGTCCGCGCGCAAAGCGGCGAAAGAGGCGCAGGAGCTGCTCAACGATCCGTCGGGCGATGCGGATTTGAAAACGCTGGCCAAAGAAGAATTTGATTTGGCTTCGGCCAGGCAGGAAGCGGCGCGGCAGAAGCTGGTCGATATGGCGCTGAACGAAGACGACGATTCGTCGCGCAACGTGATCATCGAATTGCACGCGGGCACCGGCGGGGACGAAGCGGCGCTGTTCGTCGCGGACCTTTACGACATGTATCAGCATTATGCGGAGAACAACGGGCTGAAATTGTCGGTGCTGGAGAGTGCGCCGGGGAACGTGGGCGGGTTCAAGGAATTGGTGCTGCGCGCGGAAGGCGAAGGCGCGTTCGGCAAATTCCGCTATGAAGGCGGCGGGCATCGCGTGCAGCGCGTGCCGAAGACGGAAACGCAGGGGCGCGTGCACACCAGCATGGCGCGCGTGGCGGTGCTGCCGGAGGCCGAGGAAGTGGACGTGCAGATCGATCCGAAAGAGGTGCGCGAAAGTTTCTGCGCGGCGGGCGGGCCGGGCGGGCAGAACGTCAACAAAGTGGCGTCGCAATGCCAGTTGGTTCACGAGCCGACGGGGATCATTGTCCATTGCATGGAGACGCGCAGCGCGATGCAGAACAAAGTTCGCGCGTGGCAAATTTTGCGCTCGAAATTGTACGCGCTGAAGAAAGCCGAGGCGGAGAAAGCGCGTTCCGACCAGCGGCTTGGGCAGATTGGGAGCGGGGAACGGAGCGAGCGCATTCGGACGTACAATTATCCGCAGAGCCGGCTGACGGATCATCGCATTGAAGGCGAAGACAAGAATTGGTCGATACAGGAGATTGTCGGCGGGCGTCTGGAACCGCTGGTGGCGAAGCTGGAAGAGATTCGGCGCAGCGCGGGGAAGGTTGCGGCGCAGAATTGATGCGGGAATCCCCTCACCCCGCGGGCGCAAACAGCCGCGCCCGTCGGCCCTCTCCCGGAGGGAGAGGGGGAACGGCAAATGCGCCGCACAAGTTCTTTAAGTTGTTCCTTTGCGCGTTCGCGGCTTTGCGAGAGAATATGAGTTAAGATAACGAGATCCAAGGGACTGCCCATGCCTTCAGCCAAACGCCTGCAAGAATTGGTCGAGTTGCTCGCCAAAAAATACGAAGTGGACGAGAAGAAGGGCGAACTGACCAGCCTGCGCGACCCGTTCCTGGCGGGGACGTGGTACATCATCGGCGAGCATGCCAAGAAAAATGGGCAGGTGCGCGCGCACGAAGCGTTGCGGCGCGCGAAAGGCATCTCGCCGGGGCAGTTGCTCGAAATCGCGCCGGAGAAACTCAATTCGGTCTGCCAGCAGGCCGGGCCGTACGAGGATCAGCGCGCCAAGAAGCTGTATCAATTCGCCGATGACATCGAAGACAAATGCGGTAAGGATTTCGCCAAGATTTTTGCCAAGCCGCTCAACGACGCGCGCGCTTTTCTCGAAAAAGAACTGCGCGTGCCGCGCCCGTTTGCGGATTTTATGATGATGTACGCGGGATTGCCGGTGTTCGCGCTGGACATGCGCATTTTGCGCGTGGCGGCTCGGCTGGGCTATACGAAATACAAGCCTGAAAAAGATTTCGACAAGTCCTACAAGGACGTTCAGAAGGCGTTCGAAGCCGAGTCGCCGAAGAAGAATCCGGAGTGGACGATTCGCGCACACGGGATGCTGCACCGGCTGGGCGCCGACGTGTGCATCGCGGGCATGCCGAATTGTCCGGCATGTCCGCTGCAGAAGGCGTGTCCGTACCCGAAGAAGCACCCGGAGGTGTTTGCGGCGCAGGAAGCGGCGCTGGCGGAGAAATTGGCGCTGGCGGAGAAACTGGCGCAGAAGGTGTAAGTGAGCCTGCATAATGAATGCGGATGAGTTGAACCAGTTATTTAGGAGCGGCGGCACTCTTGCTGCCGAATGCCGTCCCGGCTAACAACGGCGGCAAGAGTGCCGCCGCTCCTATGAACAAACCGGTTCAACGCATATGCGGCTATTTTGTGGTGCAGGCTTCCAGCCTGCATCGGCAACCGGGCAGGCTGGAAGCCTGCACCACAATACGCTAGAGTATCACACATGAAACCAGGGTACGGGCCGCCGCATCCGGCGGCGGTGCTGCTGATTGCCGAGCCGCTTCACGCGGGACCGGCGGCGTTGTATGCGCAGAATCTGATGGCGGGATTGTCGCGCGCGGGGATTTATCATCCGCTGCTGACGCCGGCGGCGCCGGGGTTGAGTCTGCTGCCGAAAGAGGAATTGAAATTCGTGCAGGCGGCGACGGGGTTGGAGTGGCTGCAGTGGCGGCCGTTTGTGTTCAGCAGAATTGTGGCGTGGGCGCGGCAGCAGGAAGCGGAATTGATCCACGGTATTTCGGAGAAAGCGGCGCCGGTCTGCGCGGCGCTGGCCGAGACGCTCAATTTGCCGTGCGTACTGAGCGTTCACGATTATCTGGGCGGCGCGCTTGGACTCTCGGGGCGAATTCGTGCGGTAATCGCGCCGAGCGAGCCGATGCGGGAGCATCTGGTCAACGATGCGGACGTGCCGAAGGAACGGGTGCGGGTGATCGCGCCGGGCGTGCACATTCCGTTGCTGCGCAAGTCCGCGCCGCGCGCGCCCGGTGAACCGGAAGCGAAGCTCATCGTTTCTATCGGCGATTTCAACCAGTCGTCGGACTACGCCACCTTTATGGAGGCGGTGCGCGTGATCGCCGACAAGCAGGGTGAAGGGTGCAGCTTTGTGGTCTCCGGCGAGGGCCCGCAGGAATCGGGGCTGCGGAAATTCGTGCGTGAGTTGAAGCTGGACAAGCGTGTGACCTTTTGCCACGGGCACACGGAGCAGGACGGGCTGCTGAGCGAGGCGGACGTGTACGTGCAGACGACGCGGCGCGAAGGCTTCGCGGTGCACGCGCTGCAAGCCATGGCGTTGGGCGTGCCGGTGGTCGCGGCGGTGAACGGCGCGGTGTTGGAATTGATCGAAGACGGCGTGACGGGGTATTTGGTGCCGCCGGCGGATTTCGCGATGTTGTCGGAACGGATTTTGACGCTGCTGAACGACGCGGCGCTGCGGGAGAAGATTGGGACGGCGGCGCGCGCGGCGGCGATCGCGCAGTTCAGCGCGGAGCGGATGGTGGAGGCGACGGTGGGGGTGTATCGGGAAGTGCTGGGTTAAATTCAAAATGCAAAATGCAAAATTAAAAATGCAAAATGCAGGGACGCGCTGACCGCGCCACGTTGTTGTGCGGGAGGCAGAATTCATCGCGGATTGAATCTTGAGTCTTAGATGTATTGTTTTGCGATGATTTTTCGGCGGCAAAGCGTGATGTTTAACCGCTGTACAGGCGCTGTTTATAAAAAAGTCACTTTTGGGGTGGATTTTTCTTGCGCAAAAATGAAAATATTTCTATAAGACTTCCGTGTTTCTCGGTTTAAATTAATTCGAAATGCATGCAAGAAAACGGGTCTCACGGCGTTTAGCTTTGTGGGACGGCTTCAGATTAACGGGGATAGGCTCGTCCGCCTAAAGGCGGAACTACTCACGAGCGGAAAGGGCAGCCAAACATGGCAGACGAAATCTACGAGGACGATCCGAATCAGACAGTCGTCGAGCAGATGCCGCCCGAACAGGAACAACAGGGCGATCCGTTTTTGTATACGCTCACCAGCCAGACGCCGTGGTGGATCGTGTCGATCATGTTCCACGGGCTAATCATTCTGCTGGCGTACATGTTTTCGATTGCGTACAACCTGGACACCGGCAACGAAGAGCCGCTGGTGACGGTGACGCAGTTGCAACGGCCGATCGATGACCTGAAGAAGGAGCCGCCGAAGAAGAACGAGAGCGTGCTGGCCGGGAAGACGGACACGCACCCGACGGATCCGACGTCGAAGGAACAATCCGACATTGAAGTGCCGCCGGACATTTTGGCGAAGGCGGAGTTGGGCGACCATTTTGAAACGATTAACCCGGACCGGCCGGACACGCACAGCGCGTTTGGAAATCCTGACGCGCACATGTTCCACAGCGTGACGGGCAGCGACGACGCGGCGGGCGGCGGCGGGAATAACGGCGCGACATTGGAAGACATGATCGGCGCGGGCGGCGCTCGCAGCCCGGGCGACGGCGGCGGATGGGGCGGCGGGCACGGGACGGGCATCGGCAACGACACCGGGCCGGGCCACGGCAGTTTCGGCAACCGCAACGGCGGCGGACGGCGTTTGATGGTGAAACGGCACGGCGGATCGAAGATCACCGAGAACGCGGTCGATAACGCATTGCGCTGGCTGGCGTACCATCAGGAACCGGACGGGCATTGGGATGCGAAGAAATATTCCGCCGGCGAGAAGACGGACACGGCAGTGACGGGTTTGGCGCTGCTGGCTTTCCTCGGCGCGGGACATTCTGAAAAAGTCGGCGAATACAAAGACAACGTGAAGCGCGCGGTGGCGTGGTTGAAGAGCAAGCAGGCGGCCAACGGGCTGATCTTCGACACGACCGACGCGGGCGGACACCGCGGCGAAGGTTATCCGGGCGCGATTGCGACGCTGGCAATGGCCGAAGCGTCCGCGATGGCGAACATTCCGGACACACGCGACGCGGCTCAGAAAGCCGTGAATTACTGTACTGAAATCCACCAGGCCGGCGAAGGTTCGGACAAGATCGCGTGGCGCTACCATCCGAAGATGGAAGCCGACACGTCGGTGACGGGCTGGTTCGTGATGGCGCTCAAATCGGCGAAAGTCGCGGGGCTGCACGTGAATCACGCGTCGTTCGACGGCGCGATCAAGTACTTGGACAGTGTTGAGCACAAGCAAAAGGGCGGCGATCCGGGGTATGCGCCGGCGTCCACATATTGGTATCAGGTCAACACCGAGCACGAACCGCACCGCTTGACGGCAATCGGCGCGCTGTGCCGGCAGTTCCTGGGCTGGAAGAAGGAAGACTTGCAGGCGACCGTCGAAGGCTTCGTGGCCAAGGGCGGCGTGCCGACGTGGGGCGGAAACGGCGGGAGCGTGGACCTGTATTACTGGTACTACGGAACGCTGTGCGTGTTCCAGCAGGGCGGCGAATTGTGGAAGAAATGGAACGAAGGCATGAAGGGCGCGCTGACAACCAACCAGCGCAAAGACGGTGACGATTCGGGAAGTTGGGATCCGGTGGGCGCGTACGCGACGGAATGGGGCCGCGTGGGGCAAACGGCGCTGGGGTGCCTGTGCCTGGAAGTGTACTACCGGTATCAGCAGTTGACGCCGGATAAACAGTAAGTCGAAAAAGTCGAAAGTCGAAAAAGTCGAAAGTCGGGACGGGCTGCTTTGGGGCAGCCCGTTCTAATCAAGGAAGATAGCAACGCACGATGAGGTGTTAGGCACTAGGTGCAACTTTTGCACGGATTTTGGGTGCGGGAGATCATGCCGCCTAAGGGCGGGACTAGGAACGATGTGCAGTTTTGCAAGAGGGTTGGAGCGGGTTTGAGTTTGGTTTGGCGGCGCAATGTGCAACTTTTGACAAGATTTCCGCCTAAAGGCGGGACTACGAACACAAGGAGACGCAGATGAAGAAGTGGTTATCAGCCAATTGGAAGCCGGTGGTGGTGGCGCTGAGCTTGATGCTGTTGTGCACGGCGACGGGGCACGCGGAAGATGCTCCGGCCGGAGGCGGGCGCGCGCCGGCGAGCTTGCTGGAAAACATGAAAGAAGCGGGATTTATGGAATATATCCTGCTCTTCGTCTCGATCGCGGGACTGGCGCTGTGCTTGCAGGCGATCGTGACGCTACGCTCGCATCTACTGCGCCCGCCGGAGCTTTCGATTCAGTTGATCGACCTTGTGTCGCAAGGCGACGTGCAGGGTGCGCTGGACGCGGCTCAGGCCGATAGCTCCTTCCTCGGCGCGGTCGCCACGGCGACGCTGAGCAACCACCAGTTTGGCAAGGAAGCCATGGAAAGCGCGATGAGCGACATGGGCGAGATTGAGACGCACAAAGTGATGAACAAGATCGGGACGTTGAACCTGATCGCCGCGATCGCGCCCATGTTGGGTTTGACCGGCACGACCGTCGGCATGATGGCGACGTTCTCGACGATGGCCTTGGGCGGTTCCGAAATCACGCCGGACAAGATGGCGAAAGGTATTTCAATCGCGCTGGTGTGCACGTTCACCGGCCTGATGGTCGCCATTCCGCTGCTGGTCGTCGCGTACATTTTGAAGGCGATCGTGACGAAGGTGATTTACGAGATCGTCAACGACTGCAACGAAATGATCCGCATCACGACGGGCGGCGGCGGGGAACAGCCGGCGTAGCGGACGGCAGGAGATAGGAGATAGGAGACAAGGGCGGTATCCGGGATGTTGGTTTGATGCCGACCCCTCACCCCCGGCCCCTCTCCCCCAAGGGGAGAGGGGAGAACAGCGGCCGCTCTCCCTAAAGGGGGAGAGCGGAGAGAACGGCACGGATCGCGCACGATTGAATGGAGTTCGAAAGCAATGAAGAAGCCGGATATTTCGCCTGTTGAAGTGGATATGGTGCCGCTGATCGACATCATTTCGCTGCTGCTGATGTTCCTGATCATCGTGGGCGACACGAGCGCGAACAACACCAGCGTGAAAATGAAACTGCCGACAGCCGACCAGGCCAAGACAGAGGACGAATGGAAGCTGTCCACGAAGAACCGCATCGTGATCCAGTTGACCAAGCGCGACAGCGACGGGGCCTACATGGCCAAAGTCAACAACAAGAACTACGACACCAACGACGACGCCGGCAAGAACCTGCGCCAACATCTGGAGCAACTGATCGACGATGCGCAGAAGAAGAGCGGCGCTCAAAAGCGCGCCGACGACACGTGGGACATTCCGGTGAAGCTGCGCATTCCGGAAGACGCGCCAATGTTCGAAGTCGAGAAAGTGTTGAAGACCGTGGCGGATTTGCATCTGGTGGAGATTCAGTACGCGGCGTCGGGGGACAACAGGCCAACGCGACGGTAGGAACGGAAGATTCAAGATTCAAGGTTCAAGATTCAAGATTGGCAACGTTGAATCTTGAATCTTGAATCAGAGGTTAAGGCTTACGCCGATGAAGAAGCCTGAAATGAACAAAGTCGAAGTGGACATGGTGCCGCTGATCGACATCATTTCGCTGCTGCTGATGTTTTTGATCATCGTCGGCGACACGAGCGCAAACAGCACCAGCGTGCGGATGAAATTGCCGAGCGCGAGCGAAGCGAAACAGGATTGGGGCGAATCGAAGAACCGCATCGTGCTGCAAATGAAGCTGGAGGACGGGCGCTATTTCGCAGTGTTCAACAATCGCAGCTACGACATGGGCGGCGCATTGAAGGAACGTTTGGCGCAGACGATCAGCGATGCGGCGGGACGGAATGAGATTTCAAAGCGGGACGACGGTTCCTGGGCCATGCCGGTGAAACTGCGTATTCCGGAAGAGTGCCCGATGAACGACGTGGAGAAATTGCTGGCGACGGTTGCCGGCGAGAAGTTGACGGATGTGCAGTACGCGGTGAGAACGGCAAACTGAAGATTCAAGATTCAAGATTCAAATATTGGCAACATTGAATTTTGAATCTTGAATCTTGAATTAGTTTTAGGAGCGCAACATGGGTGGTGGACACGAGGAAAGTTCGGGGCATGGCGGGGATCGGCCCTGGGTCTATTTCATGATCGATTCGTTTTTTCTCGTCACGCAGTTTTTCGTGCTGACGTTCAAATTGAGAATCGCCGACGATCTGGTGCTGCCGCACCGCTTGCCGCCAGGCGGGCAGGGACGGCCGACCGAGACGACGACCGCGCCGAAGACGCCGGTGGGGATCACCGTGATTCGTTCGATTGAAAACTCGCCGCCGCAGTACCAGATGAACGGCGGCGAATTGCTGGACGAGCGGGCCGTGACGCAGAAGCTCGGCGATATCGTCGAAGGCAAAAACCCCGACAATTATTCGGTGCGCATTTCGTACGAAGGCAAAGGCGTGATCTTCAAAGACGTGATGCCGATCTTCAACACCTGTTTGAAGCTGCGCATCAAGGAATGCGGGTTGCAGCCGACGCGGCAGCAGAGCCGGGTGTGAGGGCGAAGGGAAGGGGGAGGAGGGAGGAGGGAGGAAAAGATTTCGTCGAACACTTCCTCCCCCCTCCCTCCTCCCTAGATAGGACACGGTCATGGCGCGCACATTCGGAAAAACTCACGGCGGCGAAGGTGGGATTCACGAGCGGCCGTGGGTGTACTTCATGATCGATGCGTTTTTTCTGGTGACGCAGTTTTTTGTGCTGACGTTTCAGTTGCGCGTGGCCGACGATGTGGTGCTGCCGAATAATTTACTGCCCGGCAACCGAACCATCGTTACACCGCCTCCGCCGCCGAAAACCGCCGTCGGAATCACAGTGCTGCATGGCGCGACGGGTTCGAAATATCAAATGAACGGCGGCGAATTATTGGATGAGCAGGGCGTGATCGCGCGGCTTGGCGATGTGGTCAATGGGAAATCGCCGTCGAAATTTTTCGTGAAAGTCAGCTACGACGGCGAGGTGGCGTTCAAAGACGTGATGACGATCTTCAATGCCTGCAAGAAGCTGGGGATTCCGGAATGCGGATTGCAGCCGATGCGGCCGCGGGTGTAAGCGCGGCTTCTTCTCCCTCCTTAAAGCACTTCCTAATGAAAGCGCGTTCGACCTTTCTTGCCCTGATATTTCCGATTGTCGCGTCGTTGTTCACGCTTGCAGGCGAAGCGCAGCCTGCGCCGGATTTGGAAGCGCTGATTCGCAAACTTGCCGACACCACTGAAATGGGTTACGGGTACAGCGCGAGTTTCAGCGGCTCGCAATTTCTGCCCTATAACGATGCGGACGAAATGCACACGTTGATCCTGGGACGTCAAGCGCCTGAAAGGTCCGAGGAGTTGGAGGGGCTGGTGCGCGCGGGAATGAGAGCTGTGCCGGCGCTGCTGAAGCATTTGAGTGACGAGCGCGCTACAAAAATACCGTCGGTGAAAGGCATGATGTTTACGGAATTCTCCGACGAATACGATTACAACCGGCGCACGCGAAAGGACCGCCCGGAGGGAGTCAACCACAAAAACTTCTTCGACGATGGACAAGGACATCCCGATGGCCATACGCTCACCGTCGGCGATTTGTGCTTCGTCGCGCTGGGCCAGATTGTGAACCGCAATTTTCAAGCGTCGCGTTATCAGCCCAGCGGCGGAATGGTGATCAGCTCGCCGACTTATTCCAAAACTTTGCGCGAGCAGATTCTCAAGGATTACGACGGATTTACCGCGGAGAAGCACAAGCGCCAATTGATTGAGGATTTCACTGAAGCCGACAGCGAATACCGGCGCATCGGCGCGTATCGCCGGCTCGCGTACTATTATCCGGACGAGGTGGAGGCGCTGGTATTGAAGCAGCTTGCCACGCCGGACTTCGATGCGTTTGCGGTGGAGAAATTCGCGAGAGAATCGCTTTACAAAGAGAAATCGGAGTCGAAGAGAAAAGAATTGTTCGACGCATTTCTAAAAGAGCATGGTGCCGCATCGAAAGATGGATTGTTGCTGCAATTGTTCGAGGACATGGACATGCAAGACGCCAGCGACGCCGGCCGCTTGCACCCCAAGCTGACCGAGCATTACGACGCCCGCGCGCTGCTGGTTTTGTTGTACGGTTATAAGGACACCGTTAAGGCTGATGACAAGCCGATGATTGACAGGTGGGAAGTAGCTGCGAAGGCTCGCTTCATAAAAGCGCTCGTCCATGACACGAGTAAAAAAATCGATGATGCGGTCCATGCGATTTTTTCGCGGATTACCGACGACGATTATCTGGCGCTTGCGTGCATGGCGCGGCTGGAAGGGCGCGTCTCCGACGAAGAATTGATTAACTATTGCAGACAGCGAATCGGCAAGAGCAAGTACAATCAAAGGGATCTCAAGGCGATGCTGGAGAAGCTTCTTGCCAAGCCGAAGCACGGTTAAGTTCTGCACGCGCATCGAAAGCGAAAGACAAAATATGAAGAGTCTATTTCACCTGTTGATTTTGCCGTGCGCGTTGGCGGCCTTAGGCGGATTCGCGCTGGATACACCTGAAACGAAACCGGCGCCCACGGCGGCGTCCGACGCGCCGAAAGCGCAGCCGGTGTTTCCGCTGAAGACGCCGGCGATTTCCGAAATCCGCGACGGGTTCGAGGACTATGACGAGGACGGCAATCTCGCGGCGCTGCATTACGTGGATGAAGCGGCGCGGGACGTGGTCGCAGCGTTGAACGCCAGTTCGATGGAGCACATGCGGGCGAGCATCGATCCGGAGTTGCGGGCGATGGGGCCGGACAAGGCGTTCAAGCGGATTTTTAATCACGCCGCGGACTACCGCGGGCACGTGGTCGATTTCGAAGGGACGCTGCAATACATCCACGACAAGCCGGAACACGTGGAACTGGATGGCAAGACCATTCCGCTGGTGTGCGGGCATCTGGATTCGAGTTACCAGGTGCTGACGTACATGTCGATCGAGCCGCTGCGGGCGGGGATGAAAGTCGGCGATCCGGTGCGGATCACGGGCGTTTTCCTGCAGCGCTTCGCGTACCTGAGCCGGCAGATGCCCGGGCAAAAACTGGCGTGGACGCCGCTGATCATCGTCAAAAAAGTGGAGCCGATTGTGGTGGCGGAAGAACCGCCGCCGAAGACGGCGTGGGTGATTGGATACATTCTTTTCGGCGGGATCGCGCTGGTGCTGGTGCTGGCGGGGATCTCAAAACGGCGCGATCTGGTGGCGCGGCGGAATATTTTCACGCGCATGAAGCGCAACCGCGACAACGATGGGAAGGACCGGCTGTTTCCGAAGACGGGGGGAAAGAAATAAGAATGTGGAATGCGGAATATGGAATGTCGAATATCGAATATCGAATATGGAATTCCACATTCCACATTCCGAATTCTTACTTCTTCAAAATCAAATCGCGGAACCGCCCGAAGAGGTAAAAGCTGTCGTGCGGGCCGGGTGAAGCTTCGGGATGATATTGCACGGAGAAAGCGGGGAAGTCCTTGTGCGCGAGGCCTTCGACCGTTTTGTCGTTCAGGTTGATGTGCGTGACCTGGACATTTTTCGGAAGACTTTCCGGATCGACCGCGAAGCCGTGATTCTGGCTGGTGATTTCGACTTTGCCGGTGCGTTCTTCGAAGACCGGCTGGTTCGCGCCGCGGTGGCCGAATTTGAGTTTGTACGTGCGGCCGCCGAATGCCAGACCCATTAACTGGTGGCCGAGACAGATGCCGAACATCGGCACTTTGCCGGCGAGGCCGCGGATCAAGTCGGGCGCGCCGGTGACGGCGGCGGGATCGCCGGGGCCGTTCGAGAGAAAGACGCCGTCGGGTTTGCGAGCGAGCACGTCGGTCGCGGTGGCGCTCGCTGGCAGCACGGTGACGTCGGCGCCAGTGTCCACGAGGCAGCGCAGGATGTTGGTTTTGATGCCGTAGTCGATGCAGACGACTTTGAATCTGGGAGGAGGGAAGGGGGAGGAGGGAGGAGAAAAACAGTTTCCTCCTCCCTCCTCCCCCCTCCCTCTTCCCGCCGTCACGGTGACACCCGCGTTGGAGAAGCCTTCGACGAAACCCGCGTTCCAGTCGTACGGAGCCGTGCAACTTACTTTGGCGGCGAGGTTCCAGCCTTCCATCTGCGGCGAGGAGCGGGCACGGTCCACGAGGTCGGCGTCGGAAAGTTTGGCGCTCGCTTCAGAGCAGGCGAGGATGCCGCGCATCACGCCGGCGGTGCGCAGTTTGCGCGTGAGTTGGCGCGTGTCGATGCCGTCGATGCCGGGGACGCCGGCTTTCTGGAGGTAGCCTGAAAGGTCGTCATCGGAGCGGTAGTTGCTGCGGATGGTGCTCAGTTCGCGCGCGACGAACCCTTCGACCTGCGGTCGGTTGGATTCGACATCCGCCGCGTTGACGCCGTAGTTGCCTTGCAGCGGATAAGTCATCGTCACGATCTGGCCCGTGTACGACGGATCGGTGAGAATTTCCTGGTAGCCGGACATGGCGGTGTTGAAGACGACTTCGCCGGTGCGATCGACGCGCGCACCGAACGCGCGGCCGCGGTAGACGGCGCCATCTTCGAGAACGAGGCGGGCAGGGACGGGCATGTGGAAAATTCCCTTTGGATTCAGGCACGAGCCGCGACCGCAAGGGAGCGGGCATTCACGAACCGCGCTGTACTTACCCGCTCTCTTGCGGTCGCGGCTCGTTATCGGCATGTCAAAAAAGAGGCCGGCGATTTCGCCAGCCCCCTTTGTAACATCTTAATATGCCCGAAGCAAATTTAAAGGTCTTTGTTCCGGTGCGGCTTGCAGGTGTCGTCGTCGAGCACGTCGATGCCGAACCAGCCGAAGAAGAAGTCGGCGGCTTGCGCCGGGCGGACGTTGACGTTGACCATGATCAGCGCATGGACCATCGCGCCGACGCCGGTGAAAGCGCGGTCATTGTTGTTGGCGTAGACCGTCGCGGTGTCGAGGTCCATTTTGTCGGCGCGGAAACTTTCGACCCAGCCGGTGATGCGTTCGCGTTTGACTTTCTGGTAGTAAAGGAGGCTGACGCCGGCTTCCAAACGCTTCTCGCGCCAGATGCCCGCGCTGCGGCCGCGGAAGCCGACGTGGTAGGCATCGGAATAGCCGAAGCCGACTTGGGCGAACTTTGTCGCGTGAGCGTTGATCAGGAAGCCAGGGCCGGCGCCGAAGGAGAAATCGACCATGTCCACCATGTCGTACCAGCGGCTGAGGAAGTAACGTCCGACCTGGACTTTCAAATTCGGGCCTTCGTCAGGCGTGACAAAGGCAGCGTTGCGTTCAAGCGTTCCGCCGGTGGTGCCGATGGTCGTGGAGTTGTAAGTGGTGGCGCCGTAATTAGAGCCGCTGTTGGACGAGCTGAAGGTGACGCCCGACCCGTAACCGGCGTTGACATCAGCAGCCTGAGCCGCCACTGCCACCAGCACCGCGCAGAGCACGCCTATGAAACCACGCATGGAAAAACCCCCTCGCCGCACACCCACGCCGAAAGCGCAACGCGCCACGGACGTTTTGGTTGTGCGAAATTGTTTCTGCAAACAACAGGAGTGTCGCCGATTTTTTGCGGTTGTCAATGCGTTTTTATTGATTGCGCCGCCCCCCTGCCTATAATCGCCTTCCTCACAGCGAGGGGTTCACTTTCGCGGACAGTCTCCCATGGAAAGCAACGCGTACTTCAGTTGGAGCATCTCCAAAGAGCGGCAGCGCCACGAGTGGATGCGGCTGCGGCGTTCGATTGTGTCCATCCGGCTGGCGTTTCTCGTCGGCGGTCATTTGGCGTATTTCGCGTTCTGCGGCGTCGCGCACGCGCTGGGGCGCTTCGAGCAGTACGGGCATTCGCTGTGGGTCGGTTTCTGGTCGATGGCGCTGATCGGCATCGCCCTGCTGCTGCTCGAAATGCTCTACGCGCGGATGTGCCCGCAAACGCTGCCGCGCTTTGTGATCCGCAAAACCGGCGTCACGCAATATGGCGACGACGGCCCCAGCGCGCACTTCGACTGGGCGCGCGCGCGCGTGCTGCAAATCGAAAACGATCGCGAGCGGCCGGAGTTCCGCTCGCTGGTCTTGAGCGCCCCGCGCAAAAGCCGTTGGCTGCGCCGCGCCGGGCGTGTGGAGATTCCCCTCCCCTCCCCGGACGACCCCGCCGCGGGCGTGGACGAAGTTCACGTGGTCGAAGCGCTGCGCCACGCGATCGAGGAGTGCGGCTTGACCTGGCGGCCGTGCGCGGATGGGGCGGTGGTGTTGACGAAAGCGGCGTAAATCCTTTTTCACGCAAAGGCGCAAAGTTGGCGCAAAGAAAATTCTTTGAAAAAAACGTTCGTTCTTGGCGCTCTTTGCGTGCCGTTCCTTTGCGCCTTTGCGTGAAAAGTATGATTCGTCGTCTTGACGAAATCGCTGATCATCTTCATACTCTTCTCCTCATAAAAAAAACTCATCGCATTGCAACGAGGTCCTTCGCTCATGGCAAAATCCGCACCGAAAAAATCGAATACAACCATTCACGGCGGCAGGAGTGCCGCCGCTCCTACTGAAGCGCTCGATCATCTCTCCAAAGAAGCGCGGCTGTTCAAGCCCGGCAAAGAATTCTCCGCACACGCGCACGTCAAGTCGATGGGCGAGTATCGCAAGCTGCACAAAGAATCGGTCGAGCATCCCGAAAAATACTGGCCCAAGATCGCCAAGCAATTGCATTGGTTCTCGCCGTGGACAAATGTCGTGGAGTGGAAATTGCCCGACGCCAAATGGTTCGTCGGCGGCAAGACCAACATGAGCTACAACTGCCTCGACCGCCATCTGTCCACGTGGCGGCGCAACAAAGCTGCGATCTTGTGGGAAGGCGAACCGGGCGACACGCGCACCATCACTTATGCGGAGCTGCATCGCGACGTCTGTCGCTTCGCCAACGTGCTCAAAAATCTCGGCATCGGCTCCGGCGACCGCGTGGTGATATACATGCCGATGGTGCCCGAGTTGCCCGTGGCGATGCTGGCCTGCACGCGCATCGGAGCGGCGCACTCGGTGATCTTCGGCGGTTTCTCAGCGACCGCGCTGGTCGATCGCATCAACGATTGCCAGGCCAAGCTCGTCATCACCGCCGATGGCGGATACCGGCGCGGCAATGTCGTCGAATTGAAAAAAGCGGTGGACGAGGCAATGCCCAAATGCCCGACAGTCAAAGACGTGATCGTCTTGAAGCGCACGCACAATGCCGTGACGATGCAGCAGGGGCGCGATCATTGGTGGAAAGACGTGATGGCCGGCGTCGCGCCGACGTGTCCCGCCGAACCGCTCGATGCCGAACACCTGCTCTACATTCTGTACACGTCCGGTTCCACCGGAAAACCGAAGGGCATTTTTCACACGACCGGCGGCTACATGGTCCATTCGTATTTGACCACGAAGCTCGTTTTCGATCTCAAAGAAGAAGACATCTATTGGTGTACCGCCGACATCGGCTGGGTGACCGGCCACACGTATGTGTGCTACGGCCCGCTGCTGAACGGCGCGACGCAAGTGATGTACGAAGGCGCGCCAAATTTTCCAGAGCAGGACCGTTTCTGGCACATCATCGCCAAATACGGCGTGAACGTGCTCTACACGGCACCAACGGCCATCCGCGCCTTCATCAAATGGGGCGAGCACTGGCCGATGAAGCACGACCTCACCTCGCTGCGGCTGCTCGGCAGCGTCGGCGAACCGATCAATCCCGAAGCGTGGATGTGGTACTACAAAGTCATCGGCGGCGGACGCTGCCCGATTGTCGATACGTGGTGGCAGACTGAAACCGGCGGGATCATGATCTCGCCGCTGCCCGGCGCTGTCCCGACGAAGCCCGGCTCCGCGACGCTGCCCATGCCCGGCGTGGTGCCCGAAGTCGTGGACAAAGCCACTGGGAAAAAAGTTCCGCACGGCCACGGCGGCGTGCTCGTGATTCGCAAACCGTGGCCGGGAATGCTGCGTGGAATCTGGGGCGATCCGGAACGATTCCGCGCGCAATATTGGAGCACCATTCCGGGCAGCTATTTCACCGGCGACGGCGCGTACTGCGACGCCGACGGGTATTTCTGGATCATGGGCCGCGACGATGATGTGATCAAAGTCTCCGGCCACCGCCTGGGCACCGCGGAAGTCGAATCGGCGCTGGTCAGCCACCCGTCAGTCGCTGAAGCCGCCGTGGTCGCGAAGCCGAACGAACTGACCTTCCAGGCCATCGCCGCGTTCGTGACACTCAAAGACGGCAACAAAGCCAGCGACGACCTGCGCAAGGAATTGAAAGCTCACGTGGCTCACGAAATCGGAAGCATCGCGCGCCCGGAAGAGATTCGCTTTACCGGCGCGCTGCCCAAAACGCGCTCCGGAAAAATCATGCGCCGCTTGCTGCGCGACATAGCTTCGGGAAAAGAAACCGTCGGCGACACGACCACGCTCGAAGATTATTCCGTGCTCGCAAAATTGCGGGATGATGAAGAGTAACGAGCCGCGACTGCAAGGGAGCGGGCACTTCGACGCACAGGAGGGAATCATGGCAACTGCGACTCAAATTCTCGCCGAAATCAAACCGCTGGGCAGCGACGGCTACCGAAAGATTCTCGCCAAACATGGCGTGACGCAGGACGCGTACGGCGTGAAGGTCGAGTATTTGAAGAAAATATTGAAGCGCGAAAAGAAGAATTACCAGCTTGCGCTCGACCTGTTCGAGACCGGCGTGTACGACGCGATGTATTTGGCGGGGCTGCTCGCCGACAGCGCTAAGATGACGAAGAAGGACCTCAACCGCTGGCTGGAAAAAGCCGGCGGCGGCCCGCTCTGCGGGTCCACCGTGCCGATGACTGCCGCGGGCAGTCCATACGGACATGACGTGGCGCTGGAGTGGATCGAATCGAAGAAAGATTATGCCGCCGCGGCGGGCTGGGCCACGCTCCTCGGGATCGTCTCAACGACTGACGACGAAAAGCTCGACATGGCCGAATTGAAAAAACTCCTGCAGCGCGTGCAAAAGAATATTCACAACGAGCCCGATTCGGTGCGCTACGCGATGAACAGTTTTGTGATCGCGCTGGGCACGTACGTGCTGCCGCTGAGGGATCTCGCGCTGCAAGCGGCGGAGAAAATCGGGAAAGTGAGCGTGGATATGGGCGACACGGCCTGCAAAGTTCCGTTCGCGCCCGAGTACATGCGCAAATGCATCCAGCGCAATCCAAACGGCAAGAAGCGCGCGAGCGCGGGGTGCTGAAGGCAGGGGTCAGGGGTCAGGGGTCAGAAGTCAGAAGTCAGCAAATCAAAATCTGACCCGGAATTCGAATTTCGGCCCGCTCACTCATGCGGGTTTGTTTTCGTTCTTCGACAGCGCCGGTTTCGCCGACTCAGTTTCCTTTACGGCTTCGCTCAAACCCGACGCGCCAATCGGCGTCGCGGTTGGAATTTCACCTTGCTCGCGCAACACTTGTGCTTCGATGACGGCGCGCTTGAATTCGGTTTCGGAAGTGGGGCGCGGGACGCCGCCGGGTTCCTGACTTTGCGCCAACGGCGGAGCAGGCGGCGCTGAGACGACGTAAATGTTGTGTGCGGGCCGCTGCGACGGCGGAGCGGGCGCTGCGGGGTTCTGCTTTGGTGGCGGGCTGGGGATCGCGCCGTGCGGGCGGACGACGCGCGTGGGCGGTCTTAATGGGGCTGTGTAGGCGATGGCTGCGCCGGAGAGCGGCACCGAGTGAACGCCGGATTTTCCAGTCGCCGCGGGCTGAGCAGGCGGCGTGGTTGGAACGGATTTCGTTCCGGGCGCGAGTGGTGCGGCGGTTGGCGTGGGTGTGGCGTTCGCCGTAGCTGCAGGCAGACTCTCCGCAGCCGGTGTTGTTGCCGCTGCTGTTTGCGAGGAACTCGCGCTGGCTGGCGCGGTTGCTGCACTCGTCGCAGGCGTGACGCTTGGCACAATTGCCGGCGGCGCGCTCGACGGTGACGCGGTAACTGGAATCGACTCGACTTTTTCTTTCTCCCGCGCGTATTCCTCTAGCGGCACCGCTTCAATGGCCGGCATCGCGACTTCGATCTTCTGCGAAGCCATTGCGCGCGCCCGTTCGTTGGCGAGCAACAAGCATACCGCCAGGAAGATCAGACCTAGTCCGGCGGTGCCCAGCACATGCGCCATGCTGAAGGCGAGATTGGCGTTTGAATTCGCGGGCAAGCCATGAAGTACCAGGCTTTCGGCGATGGCCAGGCGGCGGTACATGTCGTACGCCAAAGCCAATGCGCCCACTGCGCCGAGCGCGGACGCCAGCATCATGCACACGCGCAACCGCATCGAAATCCCCTACCAAAGTCCTGAGTGCCGAGTCCCGAGTGCTGAGAGCGAATATCGCATCTCACGCGGATACTATATACAGGATTGCAATCGACAAAATATGCATTTGGCGTGAATCAGAGTTTCGATTGCGCACAGGTGCAAAGATCTGCATGTGCGGCGGCAGTGGGGCAGACATTCCTGTCTGCCGGTGCAAATCAGGCAGACAGGAATGTCTGCCCCACCTTATTGAATCAGTTACGCCTTGGCTTCAGCTTTTTCGGCCTTCTCAGCCTTCTCGGCTTTCGGTGCGGGCGCGGGGACGCTGCCGGCCTGGCGCGGCTTGACCAGCACTTCCTGCTGTGCAGCCAATCGTGTGGCCTTTCCGACGCGGTCGCGCAGATAATACAGCTTAGCGCGCCGCGTCTTGCCGCTCTTCTTCACTTCGACCTTGTCGATCGACGGGCTGTGCAGCGGGAAGACGCGCTCGACGCCTTCATTGCCCACCAGCCGCCGCACCGTGAACGACTCGGTGATGCGCGAGCCTTTCTTGCTGATCACGATGCCGCTGAAAATCTGGATGCGCTCCTTCTCGCCTTCCGTGATCTTCACGTGCACGTCCACCGTGTCGCCGATGGTAAAATTCCCGCGGTCGGCCTTGATCCCGCTGCGCTCCGCTTTTTCCATGAGATTTGCAACTGACATGACCCTCTCCCTTTCTTAGTCCTGAGTGCTGAGTCCTGAGTGCTGAGTAGAACTGCTCAGAACCCGGACTCTGCACTTCTATTTTTTCGATTTTTTCTGTGGCCTGTATGCTGAATGAAACCTCTCAGGACTCAGCACTCAGGACTCAGCACTTCTGTTCTTCGTTATCCTCTCCGCCTGCTCCCGCCGCCACGCCTCAATCTTCGCGTGGTCGCCGCTGAGCAAAATTTCCGGAACGCTCAAGCCTTCAAACTCCGCCGGGCGCGTGTACTGCGGATACTCCAGCAGCCCCGCATTTCCCGGCGAGAAACTCTCGCAGTGCGCGGACATCTCGTCGCCCAGCACGCCCGGCAACAACCGCACCACCGCATCCATCACCGCCAGAGCCGGCAATTCTCCGCCGGTCAGCACGTAATTTCCAATCGACACGCGCTCCGCTTTCAAGATCTCCGCGATGCGCTCGTCGTACCCCTCGTAATGCGGCGCGATCAATATCAACCGCTTCTCGCCGATCAATTCCCGCGCCAGCGCCTGATCGAAGACCCGCCCGCGCGGGCACATCAACAACACGCGCGCCGGAAATTCCGGCTCCTGCGTTTGCGCGTGCCGCACGGCCTCGATCACCGGCTTGCACTTCAGCACCATCCCGGGCCCGCCGCCGTATGGCCGATCATCCACCGACTTGTGGCGGTCGGTCGTAAAATCGCGCGGGTTCGTCAGCGCCACGCGCAGGAGTTTTTTTTCCTGAGCGATGCGCAGAATCGATTCGCTCAACACTCCCTCGAACATCCGGGGAAACAGCGTGATGAGGTCGATGCGCATAATTTAAGTAGGACGGGCTGCCAGCCCGTCCGGTCTCCACATGAAAACTCGTGCGTCGAGATTTGCCGCAACAGCGACGGGCTGGCAGCCCGTCCTACTTTGCCGCTGGAACTGCGGGCGCTGTCGCAAATTTGTGCACGAGATTCTCCACGGCCGGCGTCGCCTGCGCGCCGTGCTTCAACCAATGGTTGTAACGTTCCATGTTGATCGTCACCTGTTTTTCCTTTTTGTCCTCGATGGGATCGTAATGACCCAGCTTTTCGAGGTACGCGCCCTGCCGTTTCACGCGCGCATCGGTGACAACGATACGAAAAAATGCCCGGTTTCGACGCCCGAGCTTCTGCAATCGGATTCTGACCACTCGTTTCTTCCTTTCCACAACGGCCGCGCGACTCTTTCGCGCGGCCAGGCATCGCTGCCTTTCTTACTCCTTGATTTGCCGGCCGCGCCACACGCGCGGGCCTGACCGGGACAGGAGTGTCCTCTTTTCTCAACGCCGCAATTTGTGCCGCCCTTTCAGGGCTTTTCAAATTGCGTTGCCTGATACCCAGGGCTTACGCCCTGGGCTAGGATGTGAAGCCCTTTTAGGGCTAAATACAAATCGTGCTGGGTCTACAATATCAGTGCTGTTACCCAGACTCAGGACTCAGGACTCAGCACTCAGCACTATCTTCTGTTCCTCTTCTTATTCATCTTCTCCAATTTCCGCTTTTTCTTCAACATCATCATCAGACAAACCACGGCAACCGGTGACCCATGAAATAGCAAACGATAAAGTAACCGATTAGTCCAATCAGGACTGGAGCCATTATTGCCAGGCATCCAACTCTTTTTATCCAATAATTTGGATCATCTTTTTCAGACATTTTCGACTACATCGACTTTTGACTACCGTCTGTTCCTCTTCTTATTCATCTTCTCCAATTTCCGCTTCTTTTTCAACAATTTCCGCGCATCCGCGCTCAATGATTTCGCCGGCGCGCCCGCGCCGGGCACCATCTTTTGCATGAAATTCGCGGCCTTCGAGAAATTCGAAAGCTGCTTGGTCACGCGTTCGAATTCGTGCATCAGGCGCGAGACGTCGTTGACCGTCGTGCCCGATCCCGTCGCGATGCGCTTCTTGCGCGCGGTGCCGATGATCGATGGGTTGCGCCGCTCTTCCACCGTCATCGAACAGATCACGGCTTCGACCGTGCCGAACGATTCGTCGGACGAATCGAGTTCTTTAAGGCCAGCGAAGCCCGGGATCATGCCGAGCAGGTCCTTGATCGAGCCCATCTTCTTCACGGCGCGAAGCTGCGTCAGGAAATCGTCGAGCGTCAACGAATCCTTGAGCATCTTCTCCTGGAACTTCTCGGCTTGTTCCTTGTTGAGGACTTCCTGCGCTTTTTCGACGAGGCTGACGATGTCGCCCATGCCGAGGATGCGCGTGGCCATGCGCTCGGGATGGAATTCTTCGAGGCGGTCCAGCTTTTCGCCGACGCCCACGAACTTGATCGGCTTGCCCGTGATCGCTTTCACCGACAACGCCGCACCGCCGCGCGAATCGCCGTCGAGCTTCGTGAGGATCACGCCGGTGATCGGCAATTTCTGGTTGAAGACTTTCGCCGAATTCACCGCATCCTGCCCGACCATGCTGTCCACAACGAGGAACACTTCATCGGGCCGCGTCTTCGCCTGCACTTGCGCCAATTCGTTCATCAGCGCTTCGTCGATCTGCAAACGGCCGGCGGTGTCGAGGATGACGGTGTCGTGTTTGTTGGCTTTGGCGAAGTCGATCGCTCTGGCGCACAGATCGGGCGGAGCGACGTTTATTTCGCTGTAGACGGGCGTTTCAAGCTGCTCGCCAAGCACTTTAAGCTGCTCGATGGCGGCGGGGCGCTGCAAATCGGCGGCGACCAGCAGCGGTTTTTTGCCTTGGCGTTTGAGGTAATTGACGAGCTTGGCGCAGGTGGTCGTTTTGCCGGAGCCTTGCAAGCCGGCCATGAGGATCACGGTCGGCGCGCCGTCTTCGCGGAATTGGATGCGCGAATCGACGGGGCCCATTAAGGCGATCAGTTCGTCGTGAACGATTTTGACAATCTGCTGAGACGGTTCAACGGGACTGCCATCAGGCAATTTGCCTTCGAGGACGCTTTGCCCGACCGCTTTAACGCTGACTTTGTCGATGAATTCCTTGACCACCGGCAGCGCCACGTCGGCTTCGAGCAGCGACATGCGCACGGTCCGCAGGCCTTCTCTGATATCGGCCTCGGTGAGCTTTTTGCCCTTGCCGCTCACCTTTCGGAAGAAGCTGCTGAGCGAGCTGGTCAAGTTCTCGAACATGGACTGCAATTCCAGAGCCGCGCACGTCAGTAAGCGGCCTTTTCACCAAACCAAAATCGCCCACGCCAATGAGCGTATGTCCCACTGGTCAGGGCGTGAATGAAGAGGAAGACTTATACCGCGCGGGGGAGGGAAAGCAAGGCCAAATAAGAGTCCGGCGACACAGCGTTTCGCCTACTTCTTATTCAACTTAAACGAATTCAAAAAGTCGTTCACTTCTTCCGGCGCCGCCTTGCCCGCCTGCGCGGCGATCACGATTTGGTACAGGCGGTTGCCGGCCATGTAAAGGCGCATTTTGTATTTGGTGTCAGCGTTGTCCTGTTTGGCGTCGAGGTCCAATTCGCGGCCGGGATTTCCGTCCAGCGCGATCTTGGATTCGTTCGCGACTTTGCCGTTGAGGCTTTTGGCCGCGCCGTCGCGCGCGAGGTCCAGCAGTTTGTCGGCGCCTTCCTGCTTGATCAAGTCGGCGGGATAGTCCGTGTATCCGACGACGTAGCGCTTGCCATTTTTGTCGCCTTGGAACATGTGCGTGTCTATCTTGCCATTGACTGAATCGACGGACGTCGTCTGTTCTTTCAATTCGACGGGCGCCAAGATCGCAAAACCGCCGGCTTCGGATTTGAATTCCTCGGCGCCCAGCGCCATTGCCGCGGCGACCAGGACGAGCGGAACCAAAATTGACGGAATAAGCATGGAGTTGGGCTGTTCCTGCATGGGAATTCTCCTCGCGCAAACAATGTATATGCGTGTCTATGCCGAAAACGGTAGCAGAAACGAGCGCTGGGGTCAAATTGTTATCGACACGGAAAGATTGCCAGATTGCCGTGGCGCATGACCGTTCATGCAGCATTCTTTAACCGGGCTGTCCCGGCGGAACGGATGTGTGGGCGGGGACGCGACCAGCGCCGCAATTCGTTCGCCCTGCATCCTCGACGGCGAAGCGGAATCAGCTTGCGGCTGGCGTCGCCGACTGCGGTGTCAGACGTGATTGCGAGGCAGCGCGACGCGCTCACGGGAAAGTCACGCAAAGCGGCGAAGGCGAACGCGATGGACAGATTGGCACGTGGCATTGAGCCGGGATTTAAGAAGCGACGATAAATGCCACTGACGATCATTCCACGATTGCTTACGGCTGGATTATTGTAAGCGGAGCTAAATAGGTCGTTACCGGGTTAGGCGCTCATTTGCAGCGCGCAATAAGTCGAGTTGCCAAGCGCGTGAATTCGTGGCGTTCACGTTGAATTCTTTTGCCTGCGCGTTGAAATCAAATACCCACACAGCGGACATAGGGACGCGCCGCTTTTCCAGCGTCGCCAGGAATTCTGAAAACGACTCTCGTGCGCCGGGCGTATCGGATTTGGGCACTTGAAACTCGCCGACAAAAAGGGGCTTGCCGATTTTCGCCGCGGCCGCCGCAGCTTCTCCCACGCGCTTGAGTGTTCCGTCGTAGCAATGTACGCTGATGAGGTTCATCTCGCCGGGCGCCGTCAGAGCGAGCATCTCGCTGAACTGCTCCGGTGTGTCCTTTGTCCACGTTTTTTCATGTCGATTGTGCCAGGCGGAGTCGCGCGGAAAGGCGTCGCCGCTTGTGATGAGCCTATGCGGGTCATACCGGCGAACTTCCTTTGCAAATTCCGTGAGCGCCACTGCGAGCATGTCGTGTGTAAGGTCGTCGCGCGAGCTTCGCTCAAGTGCCGTGCCAAGATCTTTCCAAACCGGCGCCCGATGCTCAGCGGCGTTTGGCTGATCCGCCGACAATCCGAATTCATTCCCAAATTCCCACGCCCAGATAGCCGGAGAATTGTTGTAGCGCGTGATCACTTCCCTCACGTAATCGCGCATGAAGGCGTGGGTTTTGCTTTGAGGATTGCCCCATGCATCCAACGGTTCGCCGACGAGATCCGGTATGCAGGCACGATCCCAGAAGAGGGAAGGCATCAGCCCCACCCCGTGCTTTTCCGCTGACTTCACCACGCCGCTCAAGCGCCGAAAATATTCCGCGCGGTCTTCTTGAAAGAGCTTCATGTCCCGCGGCCAGAAACCCGTGGCGCAGAACCGCGCGAAGGGAATCTTGTGCTCCGCCAGAACGGAAAAACCTGCATCATACGACGTGTCATCCGCCTTTGTCAGCGTGCGGAGAAAACAATCGAAGTAATTTACGCCCACACCGCGAAACGGTTGGCCAGCCAGCAAAACCGATCCATTCGCACCAGGGGCGAGTCCCAAAAGGGACGCGTCAGCGGCACCGGCTTTCGCCAACAGTACGAGCAACTGCACTGCAAGGTAGAGAAGATAGATTCTCATAGTCCTCTGGAATCTGTTGAATCGCTTACTTCGCAAACCCGCGGCCGGCGTCGCTGGCCGTTCGACCAAACTCAGTATGCTGCAAATGCAAGAGGCTTATCCGCTCCTTGCCAGCGCTGCCCGAACTGAGGGACTCGTCCGCCTTTTAAGGACTGAGAGCCATGTTGAACGCCCCAATTCGTTGCCGTTCAAAAGAGCACAGCGCCGCAACTTTGCTCCATAATCTACACAAATGCGGGGGAGTGCGCGGTATTTAAATGCCGCGCGCTCCTTCTTCTTCAGTTACTTCCGTTTACGGCTTGGCAAATACAAGGGAGACAATCCATAACACGAGAACTGCGCCGCCCACTCCAAATAGCACCATGAACGCGATTTCAAGCCCGGAGCCAACACCGCGACGTTCCAGATTCTTACCGAACTTTGCACCGAGTGCTCCGAAGCCAATGAAACATCCAATTCCAAGCGCCAGAAATATTAGACCGGGTATCATGACAGCGCTCCAAGTTTCTCTTCATCGGTGCGTTTTTCAGAATTGTCGAACGTGATCGTCGACAGGTTGGAAAAGGGAAGCTCCGGTTCGGGCATCGGCATGGCAAACCCAAGCAGCCAAACCTGGCGCTTGAGCCAAACGCCCTCCGCCGCACCGCATAGGAGGCAGACGAGCCGGAGTGTCCGCAAAGAGAATCGTGGAATCAGCTTCACAAAAGAAGTAGACGCCCCTACTTCTTGCTCAACTCATTCAAATGTTCCAAATACGCCAGAATCGACGCCAGTTCATGCACCGATAAATCCTTCACCAGACCTTCCGGCATGATCGAGACGCCTTCCTTTGTTTTGCGGAGGGCGATGTCTTTGGTTTGGAGCGTCAACTGCTCCGTCGGGCTGGTGCGGATTTCGACGGTGTTGCCGGCGTCTTTGACCACGAAACCCGTGTAAATCAGTCCGTCGTGCGTTTTGAAATAGACCGTCTCGAAGCCTTGTGCGATTTTGGCGTTGGGTTTCAAAATCGATTCGATCAGCTCGGGGCGCTTGTAGCGGTTGGCAATGTCGCCGAGGTACGGGCCTTTGGGCGGATCGGCTTTGTTGACGGTGTGGCAGGCGATGCAGTTGAGCGCCTGGCTTTTGAAAAGCAACTCGCCGGTGGCGGCGTCGCCTTTTTCAGTCTGCGCGGCGGCGAGTACATCTTCGTATTTCATTTTTTCGATGGTGATTTTGTTGGGGTCCTTTTTCTCGGCGATCAGACCTTGCGCGGCTTTCGCGTCGGCCAGCGACGGATTTTTCGCGAGCGCCTCGCGAACCTTGTCGGCGTAATCCTTCGCGTGCATGTCGGTCGCGGCGCGCACGAGCGGGCCGAGGCTTTCGGTGCTGCTCCAGCCGGCGTCGATGGCTTTGTTCGCGGCGTCTTTCGCTTGCTGCGGAGTCTTCTGGCCCCCGCGGATGTAGATCAGCACGGAATAGGCAAGTTGGCGTTCCGCTGCGCTGCCGCTGGAGGCTTTGCCGGCGAAAAAATTGGCCTGCCGCTCGTTCTTGTTGTCGCGGACAAAATCCTCGCGCGCGCTGAGCACGTCTTTGTTTGACGCGTCCACGCTGGCGGCGGCTTTGAAGGCGGCTTCCAACATGCCTTTGCTCGAGTTTTTCGTCAGGCCGCGAATGGCTTTGGCGCGCAAAGCGGGATCTTCTTTCGACGACGAGGCGACTTCGACCACAAACGGAATCGCTTCGGGCGGCAGATTTCTTCGGCCGAGCAGCACAGCGACGGCTTTGGATTTAAACGCTGGATCTTCCGCGGCGAGTTTAAAAAGCGTGTCGTAGACTTCGGGCATTTCGATGCGGTTGCGCGGCATTTCGGTGACAAGGAAACGCTTGGTGTCCGCGTCGGCGGTGCTAAGTTGGTATTTCAATGTCTTGCCGATCTCGTCGCTTTTCTCCCACGTCACGGGCGTGTAGTACGGGCCGGTGGTGTCGGGGCGCGTGGTCCACCATTTCTTGCCGTCCCATTCCTCCTCTTTGTTGTAGAGGCGGCAGAGACCTTTGAGCACAGCCTGCTTCTGGTATGGGTCGCCGGTTTTGTCAACGCGTTGGATCAAGCCGGCGACGACCTCGGGCGTGTGCATGCCTTGCAGCGTGCGAATGGCGCCGTTGCGCAATTTCGGGTCGCCACTGTCGAGTGCTTTGAACGCGGCGGCTTGTGCGTTGAGTTCAATCAGATTATTGACGGCGATGTGGACGATGACGGGATCGCTGTCGGCGAGCAGCGGAATCATTGCGTCGGCGGCTTCGGGTTTGCCGATGCGGCCCAGCGAGATCAGCGCTTGATTGCGCACGCGCGGGTTGGGGTCTTTGAGCGCCGTGGTGAAGAGCTTGAGGTCGAGGCCGGCGCATTCTTTCTTGCGGTCGGTGAGGGCGCGGAGGGCGTGTTCGCGCAGTTCGTCTTTCGCGGCGAATTTGACGAGAATATCTTTCGCTTTTTCGCCGAGCAGTTGTTTGAGCGTGTAAATCGCGGCGACGCGGTTGGCGAGGTTGGCGTCGCTTTCGGCGATTTTGGTGAGGCCGTCGGTGAAAGCGGGCTTCACGCCGCGGCGCAGGATTTCGCGCTGAGTGTGGAGATGATAGACACTGCTGGGCACGGTCATGTATTTGAGCAGATCGGCGTCGCTCGCGGTTTTGAGATTGGGGAAAGGCGGGCGTTTGACCGTGGGATCGGTGACACGGACGATAAAGCCGGCGTTGGGGCCGGCGTAATTAAAGGTGGCGCCTTTCCAACTCGACACGTACAAGCGCGATTGGCCGTCAACATCGAGGTCCGTCGGGCGCGTGATATGCAGGAATTCGATGCGTTCGCCGGGCTTTTGCTGCGGGGCTTTGAAGGTCGCACCGTTGGGCTGAATCGGATGGCGGATGATTTTGTCCTGGCCCCATTCGCACATGTAAAGCGTGTCGCCGTAGTCTTTGGCCAAGCCCGGTTCGAAGACATACAGCGAGCCGGTCGGCGCGCCGCCGCCGTAGTCGGCCAGCGGCGCGATTTCTTCGTCGGCAAAATTCATGTAGAGCATGGGGTAGCCGTAGTTGCCGCTCTGGATGATGTGCGTGAAGCGCACCCACCAGCCGTCGCCGTCGTTGGTGTTGTCCCATTCGAAGACGTTCATGTACGGATCGATCGAAATATCGCAAACGTTTCGCGTGCCGTAGGCGTACATTTCAACTTCGCTGCCGTCGGAGCGAAAGCGCACGATCCCGCCGCCGCGATGTTTGAGGTGGCTGCCGTCTTTGCCGACGGCGTTGGGGCTGCCGTAATCGCCCATCGCTACGTAGAGCCAGCCGTCGATGCCTGCGCGGATTTCGTTGGTGGTGTGATCGGCGCCGCGGAAATCGAGGCCGAAGCCTAGGCCGGAGATGAGCGTCTCGTGGCGATTCGCGACGCCGGTGCCCGCGTCGTCGTACCACGCTTCGACCATCGGCGGATGCAGCACGATCAATTCATTGTTGTCGAAGAACAGGCCGCGCGGGCTGTCCACTTTGCAGAAGACGGTGAACTTGTCGGCTTTGCCGCTGCCCGTCGAATCGACGCAACGAACGACGCGCCCGCGATTGGGGGCGCGGTCAAGGGAGCCGTTTTCATCGACGGCGACAAAGAGTTCGCCCGTGGGCGCGGCGCTCAAGCAGACAGGGTAACCGACATCCGGCGGGGCGGCGAAGAGCGTTACCTCGAAACCCTTCTCGGCGCGCACGCCTTTCATCTGGTCGGACGATGCAGCGCCTGCAAAAACGGCAACCGAAAGAAGCGAGGACAACAGGGCAGCGGACTGGCGCAAAACGGACGGCATGATGCGGAGATTCTCCATTTAGGGCACCCATGATGCGGCGAAAAAGTCTACGAGCCGAGTACACCGCCGGGACATTATTCCGAGATGAAATATGCGTCAGAATTGCAAATCGGGATCGGAGTGATTTTGCGGACTGGCAAGATTTTTTTAAAAAAATATATGTGACACCAACGGTTTTATTATCGGGCGATTTTTGGGTGCAAACTGGATGGCCAAAAAGAAGGGCGAATTAAAACGCAAAGCATGAGCGAGTCATTCATATTATCGCTCGTTTGCTTGTAACTCAGTGTTTCTCTTCATTTTTTGTTCGCAGTCCCGCGGACTAGGCGATATGAAATATGCATAAAATATGTGCAGACGAGCAGAGCGCTGCTCAAAATCCAATCAGACTAGGCTAAAATCGAACACTTATTTAGGCGAAACCAGACTTCACGCAGCCTGGTTCCCGAATTTGATAATGAGCTGAGGATTCTAAGTGCCGGAAGCTTCTTGCATCAACATAAAAAGAACTTTCGTTTGCGTGTTTTTCGGTTTTGCTGTAGCATCTTTTAAACAAGTTTGTGCGCGTATCGCACTTTCCAAATCAACAAGGAGTGTCTCATGATCAAAAAGCCAGAAGGACTAGGCGTTGAAGAGAAACGCAAACGCGGGCGTCCGCGCGGGCATCAGGAGGTTGTTTCAGAACAGGCGGCAGCGTACGGCATTTCGGTGCCGGTGCTGACCGATAATGGGGAGCGGTTTCTGTCGCCTAACGACATCGGCCGCATCCTTAATGTCACTGGCGAGGCCGTCAAGCAGTGGATCTACCGGCGCAAGCTTCCCGCCGTGAAGCTCGCCAACGGTTACTGGAAAGTGAAGGTGACCGATTTCGAATCGTTCCTAAAAGCGAGAACGGAGGTCGGACGGCGGCACGTGCTGATCACGGACGGCGGCAATACGGGTTCGCAGGAGCTCATCGAAGCCATCGAGGTGTTGGGGCACCAGCCCGTGCTGGCGCACAATTATCCCGACGCGCTGCTGAAATCGCTCGATCATTTCCCGGCGCTGTTCGTGATTTGCCTATCGCCTCACGATCCGGAATGTTGGAAGTTTGCCGAACGCATTCGTTCCAACAAATCGCTGCGCAGCTTCCCGATTCTGTTCATCGGCGGCACGCAGATCACCGACGACGACACCGAGAAAGCGGTGAAATTCTACGCGCAGGGCATCCTCACGCGGCCGTTGAGCGTGGATACCGTGAAGGCGGAGATCGAGCGCATTTTGCAGCGGACCATGTAATCCGCAGCACAATCAACAGAGATCATTTGCTTATGTTGCGAAAATTACGGTACAAGCGTCTCGGGAACGTGTTCGACCGCTCAGTCTGAGCGTGCGTCGCGCAACCTTTCCTTCACAGTGCTGACGGCGGGACATTTGTACTGCAATTTGAGTGATGCGGTTTTCATCCGCTGGCAACGGCTGTAAACCGAATCAGCACACAGAGCAGACGAATCTAAAAAACGCGGGCGATTGCGCCCGCATTTTTTTGGCGGCAGAATTCCTTGCCATTTTTGCTCAAGATTTCCCGTGCGGCGCGCGTCCATTCCCGTAAAATACCCGTGTGATTCTGAAACCGTGAAACTCTGAAAGGACTTTTCTAATGCCTGTCGCCGTCGAATCCGATTTCAAAGTCAAAGACATGTCGCTCGCCGATTGGGGCCGCAGGGAAATCGCCATCGCCGAAACCGAAATGCCCGGCCTCATGGCCTTGCGCGAAGAATACAAAGGCAAGAAGCCGCTCGCCGGCGCGCGCATCGCCGGTTGTCTGCACATGACCATCCAGACCGCCGTGCTCATCGAGACGCTTCAGGACCTCGGCGCAACGGTTCGCTGGTCAAGCTGCAATATTTTCTCGACGCAAGACCACGCCGCCGCGGGCGTCGCCGCCGCGGGGTGCGCGGTCTTCGCGTGGAAAGGCATGAACGAAAAAGAATTCGATTGGTGCATCGAGCAGACGCTCTTCTGGCCCGACGGCAAGCCGCTCAACCTTATCCTCGACGACGGCGGCGACCTCACCAACATGGTCCTCGACAAATACCCGCACCTCACCAAAGAAATCGTCGGCCTGAGCGAAGAGACCACGACCGGCGTGCATCGCTTGTACGAGCGCCTTAAGAAGGGCACGCTCAAGCTGCCCGCGATCAACGTCAACGATTCGTGCACGAAATCGAAATTCGACAATTTGTACGGCTGCCGCGAAAGCCTGCTCGATGGCATCAAGCGCGCGACCAGCGTGATGGTTGCCGGGAAAACCGCCGTGGTGGCCGGCTACGGCGACGTGGGCAAAGGCTGCGCGCAAAGCCTGCGCGGCCAGGGCGCGCGCGTGCTCATCACCGAGATCGACCCGATCAACGCGCTGCAAGCGTGCATGGAAGGTTACCAGGTCGTCACGATGGACGACGCCGCGCCGCAGGGCGATATCTTCGTGACGACGACAGGCTGCTGCGACATCGTCACGCGCAAACACATGGACACGATGAAAGACAACGCCATCGTCTGCAACATCGGCCACTTCGATATCGAAATCGACATGAAGAGCCTGAACACTGACAAGACGCTGCGTAAAGTGGAAGTCAAACCGCAAGTCGATCAGTGGATCTGGCCGAATGGGAAGAAGCTGATCGTGCTGGCCGAAGGACGATTGGTGAATCTCGGCTGCGCGACGGGGCACCCCAGCTTCGTGATGAGCGCCAGCTTTACCAATCAGGTCATGGCCCAAATCGAACTCTGGCAAACCCGCGGCACCGGCAAGTACAAAAACGAAGTCTACATCCTACCCAAGCATCTCGACGAGAAGGTCGCGCGATTGCATCTGGGCAAACTGGGCGCGAAACTGACAACGCTGACGGCGAAGCAGGCGGAGTATTTGGGTGTGAAAGTGGAGGGGCCGTACAAGGCGGAACATTACCGGTATTGAGGCCCGTTGTTGCGATGACCTTTCATTTGTCGAACCATGCAATTGATGAATTGCGGAGGCGCGGCATCCCACGCTCAATTTTGGATGCCGTGCTCGCAGCGCCAGAGCAAAGAATTCCGAATCATGGCGATATTGTATGCTACCAATCGCGTGTTACGATAAACGGTAAGGCATACTTGGTGCGAGCGATGGTCAATGAGTCAAAGCAGCCGCCGGTTGTGGTGACGGCGTACAGGACAAGCAACCTGTCCAAATACTGGAGCCAGCCATGAAAGTTACCTATGACCCCCACGTCGATGTTTTGCGCATCCTGCTTCGAGACGCGCCTGTGGATGAAAGCGATGAGGACAAACCGGGCGTCATCCTGGATTACGACGAGCATGGCAACATCATAGGCCTGGAAGTTCTTAATGCTTCGCAACGCGTTGAAAATCCACGCGGAGTGGATTATGCAGTCGCGCCTTGATTGTGCGCGCCTTTCCTTGGAATCGTTGTCAATTCACTTCCCCTTGCCACGTTTGCGCTTCCCCGCCCTCGACAAATCCACAATCGTCCCGTCCGGCAATTTGCGCTTCATGTGTTTCTCCGGATGCAAATAGGGATCGTTGTCCAAAGTCTTCTGAACTTTTATAACAAATTCATCGAATCGCTCGTGCAGTTCCGCCGGCAATTGATTTCGGATTTTCGGTATATCGTGCTGATTTAGTTTCAACAATTCTATGACGTCAATCTCGTCTTTGGGCCTGCCGGCAACCAATTTTAACCAGATTAGCCCGATCAAGGAAATATAGCCCTCATGTTCACCAACTATGTCGCAAAACGGAATGAATCCGTATTGCCCCAAGCCGCCTTCAGGTACTAATTCGAGCCGGATGCCCGTTGTCTTATGACGCGTTTCGTACCATCCATTGGATGCGCGCCGCACAACTTTGAAATATTTGCCGAGGCGCTTCAAAATGGCCATGTCCCGGTTTTTGTACAGAATATCCAGATCGTCAGTTGTCCTTTCGAAGCCGTGATGCGCGACGGCGAGCCCTCCAATTCGCCACGGACCTTTACGAGGTCCGCGACCGCCAGTTCGATTGCGTCGGCCATGGGCGTCTTCTTGAATTTGAATGCGTTTGCCAGTCTGAAGAGCCGCAAATAAGATGGCCTGATCGGCGCGGTCGAAACCATTGCAATTCAACTCCTGCGTTTGACAACAGCCTAATTCTCCGTCGAGCCGTCGTCAACCCGCTCACTCTTTCCTAAACTCCACCCCCTCCACCGCCAGCCCGTCAAACCGCTGCTCCGGCTCGCCCGCCGCCCACGCCATCCCGCGCAGCAGCAGCAGCCGGAAAAGCGGATCGTTGAAACTCCAATTGTAATGCCCCGGAATCATGCAGAAGACGCGACCCTTCGCGTGCTGCTTCGCCCACACTTGCGGATAGGTCTCCTTCGCGGGCGCGTCTTTTTTGGGGAATTCGTCCGCCGTCGCCAGCACCGTCGATTCCGTTCGGTCGCCGATAATCGGAAAATACGTCTCGTCCACAAAGGAAAGCGTCGCCGGAAATCCGCGCGTGATCGGATGTTCGGTGTTGAGTTTCAATTCAATCGGCCCGTGCCGATAGCCCGCCGCCGTGTAGACCAGCCCAAAGCGCTCGCCGAATTTATCGACCTGCTCCTTCGTCGGCCCGATCGCCCAATGGATCAGCACCACGCCGCCGCCGCGCTCCAGAATCGAATCGACATCCTTGAGCATCGCGTCGTTCCAGCACACTTTCTGATCGTCAGTCGGGTGCAAAAAACACACCATCAAATCCGCCGCTTTGATCTGCTCGGGCGTGGGCCAATTGAACGCCGTGTCCACCGTGACGCGCGGCAGTTTCTTCATCAGCGGCGTCCAATTCTTCTGCCAAAGCGGGTAATCGTGTTCGCCGACGCCGTGATCTTTCTTCCCGGCCAGCAGCAGAACATTGAGCGGCTTGAGTTTGTCTTCAGGAATAGGCGCGGGCGCCTTTTTCAATATCGCATCCACTTCCGCGCGCGTGCGTGGATCGGGTGCGACGTTGGTTTCGGCGGCGAGTGCCAAACCTAGAGCGAGTCCTACGCACGAAACAATCAGTTTCATTCGCACCGATAACGTTTTCATAGTTCTCCTCCTCGGGCCAGACTCACTCGGTGTCGGCGCTACGCGCCTTGGAGCGCCTCAAATCCCGCAAACCGTGGCCTTGCGCGTAAACGCGCTACGACCACGGCTATTCATGTGCCGCCGCTACCGCGGCAAAAATGCGTTTTCCAAAAACTCTTCGTGAAGATTCGTGCGATTCGTTGTTCAATCTCAGCCGCGTCCAATCGCGTTCACCCGCGTTCATCTGCGATGAATCTTGCCCCTCGCATCACATCCCCGCCAAATCCCCATTCAACCGCTCCACAATCCGCCACACCTCCGCATTGACCTCCGCGCTGATCGGCTTCCCCAGCGTCCCAATCAACTGCCCCTGTCGCGCATTCCGCGCGCCGACGATACACGCCGTCACCGCCGGATTCGCCAGCAGCGCGCCGCACGCCAGATTCGCGCAGGTCGTTCCATTCTTTTCGGCGAGCGCCTTCAATTCATCCACCGCCTGCAAATGCCGCACGAAACGCGGACCCGTGTAATCCTTATGCGTCGCGCGGCTGTCGCCTTCTGGGAATTTCTTCTCCTTCGTCCACGTCCCAAACAGCATCCCGCGAAAGAGCGGCGAATAGGCCAGCGTCCCCAGGCCATGCTTCTGGCACCACGGAATCTGTTCGTGCAACGTGGCGGTGCGCAGAATGCTCAGCGGCGTTTGCAGTGTGTGCAGCGGCAATCCCGTCGCGGCCCACGCCTCCAATTCCGCCACGCTGAAATTGCACACACCCACCGCGCGAATCTTCCCCGCTTTCAAAAGCATGTCGCACGCCCGCGCCTGCTCGTCCACCGGCTGCGGCACCGGCCAATGAAGCTGATACAAATCGATCCGCTCCACATTCAGCCGCTTCAAACTCGCCTCGCACTCCGCCAGCACCTGCGCCGTCGTCGCCGACGGATTGCGCGCGCTGCTGTCGTCGCCCAATCCAAATTTCGTAAACACCAGCGGCCGCCGCGCCGCGGGAATCTTCTTCAACACATCCCCGCACATCTGCTCCGAAATCCCCGACCCATAAATCGGAGCCGTGTCCAGCCAGTTGATCCCCGTCTCCAGCGCCGCCTCAATCGCCGCAACGCTGTCCGCCTCCTCCTGCCCGCCCCAAAGCCACCCGCCAATGGCCCACGTGCCGAGGCCAATGACAGTGATGTCGAATCCAGTCGAACCGAGTCTGCGCCGTTCCATGCGTTGAGTTTCCTCCATGTCGTTTGTCTGATTACTTTACACCGGCGTTTTTTTCCGCAAGGAACGCCACGCAATCCATCGCTCGCACGCAAACCATGTCGCGAAAAGAATCACCGGCGCAATTGCCAGATCGAGCAGAAACATTGGTGGATCCGTTTGCGTGTATGGCACGTTCGCCGGCGTTAATTCCGGTTCGACGTCAAACTTATGGTAATCGATTTCGTTTCGGTAGATAGCGTCGTAGGGCCATCCATAAACTTTCCCAACGTGAATAAGTTCAGATTCGCGGTACGGATTCGCAAAATGGAAAGTATAGCTCGATTTACGCGGACGAGGTCCGATGTTCGCCCAAATCAACGCCCCCGCCACAAACATCAGCACCACCGCCGTGCTCAGATGCACTTGCAGCCACTTGCGTTGAAGGGGCTCATCCATGCTTTACGCGCCTCCCATTTTGCATTTTGCATTTTTCATTTTGAATTGACCCACCGCCCACTCCGCCCGCGCCCGAATCTCCTCATCCCCATCCTCCAAACACGTCCGCAATGCCTCGACGCAATGTTCCGCGTGACAATTCCCCGCCGCCGTGATCGCGCCCAACCGCAGCCCCTTCAATCCCGTCCGCCGCAGCGTGCTCGCAACAAACCGCCGGTCGAATTCCGCCTGATCCATCACCATGCATTCCGCCAGCGTCATGGTCTGCCACGGCAGCGGCTCGGCCAACTCCGCATCCGGCGGCGCGATGCGCTTCGGCGCATTGTACGGACACACTTCCTGACAAATATCACACCCCGCCGCCCACTGGCCCTGCTTCTCCCAAAGCTCGCGCGGCGTCCTTCCATTCAATTCAATGTTGTACGTGACCAGACACTTCGCCGAATCGAGCACGCCGCACTCCAGCGCTTGCGTCGGACACGCGTCGATGCATCGCCTGCACGTTCCGCAATGAAACGGCAGCGGCGTATCCGCTTCCGCCGCGCAATCCAGAATCACCTCCGCCAGCAGCATGTACGAACCCAGCCGCGGGTGAATCAGGCACGTGTTCTTCCCCGCCCAGCCCAACCCCGCCGCTTCCGCCCACGCCCGTTCCAGCACCGGCCCCGTGTCCGTGTAATAATGAGCGTGCGCGCAGATGCCCGACGCGATCAAATCGGACGACAAACGCTTGAGGCGCTTTTCAAAAACCCGGTGATAATCGCGCCCGCGCGCGTAGCGAGCAACATGCGCTTCCAAGTCGCGCCCGCGTTCTCCGCGCGCCTTCCCATCGTAAAACGCCGCCAGACACAACACCGTGCGCGCCCACGGAAAGCGCGCGCGCAAATTCCGCCGGCGCGCTTCCGTCTGCGGCATGTACTCCAGCGGCCCGTGCAGCCCGCCCGAAATCCACGCGCTCAACGCCGCCGCCCGCGGCGCATCGCCGTTCTCCGGCACGCGGGCCATGCCGCTAAGCGAAAAGCCGTGGCGCGCCGCCAGCGCTTTGGCAACGGCGCTCATTTCGCCGGGCGTAAATTTTTTTGGGGTGGCGGAATCCATGCGACAATTTTTCCCGCGGGCCCATAGGCCATATAGGCCCTATAGGTCCTATAGGGCCTATAAACGACACGCGCGCAAATGGCTCTGAAAACTTCGCCGCGCCCTCACACCTTCGCCAGCATCGCCACTCCCAACTGTCCGCCCGCATCGAACCCCGATGCCAGCGCGTAGCGCGCCTCATCCAATGTGCTCGCCGCATTCAGCAGCGGCAAACCCGCGCCGCCATTGAGCGCGATCACGCGCTCGCCGCCCAGCGTCTTCGCCGCCAGCGCCACGCCCAGCAGCGGCGAGACCGACAGCGCGTCGCCCGTGAAATATTTGGGCGCCACCGCCGGCATGTCCGGCTTGTGCAGATGCTGAATCCATCCTCCGAACGCGTGCACGTTCGGCGTCGAAGTGAAAACCGCCGTCTCATTCGTCGGCGTGGCCACGCGCATCGGCGCCACGCTGCTTTTCGGATCGAGCGGAAAAAAATTCACGCCTTCCAATTCGGCCAGCACGCGCGCCCCGCGCGCAGCGGCGATCGCTTCGCTCTCCAGAATCAGCGCCACCCCCCCTTCGCCCGGCACAATCCCGTCGCTCCAATCGCCGCGCGCGCTGAGCTGCTTGGTCGCGTACAAATGATTGAGCGCCGCCGGCGTGAGGCTGTCGCTGGCGCAAACCAGCATCGCCTCGGCCGATCCCGCCGCGATCTGATCGAACGCAAACAGCAGCGCCTCCAATCCAACGAGACGTTCTCCGGTGAACGTCGCCGCCGACCAGCGCAAGCCGTAGTCGATGCACAGCAGCGACGAGGGGCTGTTGGCATAACCGTGCGTGAACGGCAGCGGCGGCGCGAATTTCGGATTCGTCGATTTGACTTTGTTCCAGAAAATGCCCATCGCTTCGAGGCAGCCCAGCGTCGTGCCGTATGCGCACCCGATTTCGACGCCCGCCGGGCGTTTGTCGCGTTCCAACAAATTGGATTCAGCCAGCGCATGTTTCGCCGCTGCCAGCGCAAACGCGCTGGTGCGATCCACGAAACTTTTAACGTGCGGCAATTCGGATTGGATCGAAAAATCGACGACCTCAAAGCCCCACGCCGGCACGCCCGCGAGCGTTTCAAACGCCGTGATCTCCGGCGGCGGCTGCGGCGCCACTGAACGCGAACCGGCGAGCGCCTCGCGCAGCGGTTCCGGCGCGATGAACGCCGCGGCGGTGATCAAAACTTTTCGAGATGGAATCGCGATGCGCTCGTTCCTTTCGCCCGCATTTGTCAGAGTTGAATTGTGGTTTGTCAATCGCAATTGTTTGCAGTTCCGCTCGGAGCGCCGGCCTCCACCCGGCCCGGATCGTTTTCCGAGCGTGACGTTGAAAGATGTCGAAGGCCGCCTCGGCCTTCACCGGAAGCTCCGAATGCAACCCGCACACCGCGCTCTGGAATTTGCGCCCGCCGCGCGTTATAGTTGCCAGCATGAAAATAGCCGCTCATTCCGCCTATACGGCGATCGTTTCGGCGTTGTCCATTGCCACGGGCCTCGAGCGCGAGGCCGTTGCCGCTCAGATCAGCCGGCCGCCGAATGCGGCGATGGGCGATTATGCGTTTCCGTGCTTTGTGTACGCCAAGCAGAACAAGCTTGCGCCGAACGCGGCGTGTGAGAAACTCGCCGCGCTGCTGCGCGTCGATAAATCGCTTGAAAAAATCGTCGGCAAGATCGACTGCGCCGGCGCGTTCCTGAACCTCTACGTCTTTCCGGGCGTGCTGTGCAAGTCGATTCTCGATTTGGTTCACGATCCGCTGGGAGAAAACGCGCCGTTTGGCACGTCGAAAGCCGGCGCGGGCAAGACCATTGTGATCGACTATTCGGGGCCGAACATCGCCAAGCCGTTTCATGTCGGGCATCTGATGAGCACGATCATCGGCGCGTCGCTGGCGCGGATTTTCCGCGCACTGGGCTACAGCGTCGTGGGCGTCAATCATCTCGGCGATTGGGGCGTGCAGTGCGGATTTCAGTTTCTCGCGTGGCAGCGCGCCGATCCGGTTGAGCGCGAAAAACAATTGCGCGAACGCGGGCTGGATTATCTCTGCGATCTGTACGTCGAAATTAATTCAGCGGCGAAGCAGGTCGCGGTGCTGGAAGCGGAATTGAATGCCGCACCGTGCCAGCTCGATCCCGACAAGCGCGCGGAATTGTGCAAGCGCATCGACGCGGCCAAGCAGGAAGCCGACGCGCGCGACGTTCAGGCGCGGGCGCTCTTCAAGAAGCTTGAAGACGGCGACACGGAACTGAAGAAACTCTGGGAAATGTTCCGCACGGTCACGCTGGAGGTGTTGCAGAAATCTTACGACCGGCTCGGCGTAAAATTCGAATCGAACGCTGGCGAAGGCTTCTACGAGCCGATGCTCAAACCGCTGCTGGCGGAATTGAAGGAGAAGGGCATCGCCATTGAAAGCCAGGGCGCGCTGGTGATCCCGATGGACGACGCGCCGCCGAAGCCCGGCAAGGACCCCAAGCCGCCGTTCATTCTGCGCAAGAGCGACGAGGCGACGATCTACGGCACGCGCGATCTGGCCGCGGCGCTGTACCGCAAAACGACGTACGATTTTTTCAAGAATCTGTACGTCGTCGATCTGCGGCAGTCGGGACATTTCCAAATGCTTTTCAAAGCGGTCGCGAAGATGGGGCATGCGTGGGCGAAGGATTGCGTGCACGTCTCGTTCGGGCTGATGCAGATTCGGGAAGGTGAAACGGTGATGGCGATGACCACGCGCGGCGGACAGATGATTCCGCTGAGCGAACTGTTGGACAAAATGGTCGCGGTGGTGCGCAAGATTGTTTCGGAGAAGAATCCGGAACTGATCGAGCAGAAGGCCGCGGCGGTGTCGGAAGCGGTGGGCGTGGGCGCGATTATTTATTGGGTGCAGGCGCGGCGGCGAGCGAGCAGCTTCGTCTTCGACTGGGCGAAGGCGACCGATCCTTCGGGCGACACCGGGCCGTATTTGCAATACACGCACGCACGCGCGTGCAGCATCCTGCGCAAGTGGCGAGCGGCGAATGGGCCGGGTCTGGCGGTGGGTCCGGCGGATTTGTCGCTGCTGATTGAAAGCGAAGAAACGGCTGTCTGCAAAATTCTCGAAGGCTATCCAAACGCCGTCGAACAAGCCGCGCTCGATTACGAACCGTCGCTGGTTGCGACGTATCTGCTTGAGTTGTCGAGCGCCTTCGGCAATTTCCTGAACAAACACCGCGTGCTGGATTCCGCGCCCGAACTGCGCCATGCGCGCATCGTGTTGGTGGATGCGGTGCGTGTGGTGCTTGCGCGCGGACTTGCGTTGTTGGGCGTGGCGGCGCCGGAGGAGATGTAATTTATTTCGGCCGGCCAACCAACATCACCAGTTTTTTACGCACAGAAATCTGAACGCGTTCCATTCCCGCTGAAAATAAAGCTGTCGTTCCAGCTCGAACGATGCGCGCTCCGAACGCGCCTTCACCAGCGACCACCATGGCGACCAACGCGCGATTGAGTGTGATGTAATTCAAATTCGACGTGATCGTCAGCCGCGCGAGATCGAAGTATTTGCCGGTCAATAAATGCTCCGTCATCGGATCAGTCCGAACCGGCGTCACCGTTTGCGCGCGCATGTCTTCTCTGAATTCATCCCCCAGCTTATCGAACCGAATCGCCTCCAGGGCCTCCTCCACATGCAGCTTGCGCGGCTTGCCGTCAAGACCCATCCGTCCGTAATCGTAGATGCGGAAGGTCAGATCGGAGTTTTGTTGAATCTCCGCGACGACCAATCCGGCGCCGATGGCGTGGACCATTCCCGCGGGCAGCGCGACCACGTCGCCGACTTTCGGCTCGAACGAATGCAGCACTTCTTCGACGTGATTTTCAGCGACGGCTTGCATGTACGCTTCGCGCGTCGTGCCGGCCTTCAAGCCGCGCACGATTTTTGCGCCGGGTTCGGCGCGCACGATCACCCAGCATTCGCTCTTGCCCAGATCGTTGTACTTCTTCGCGCCGGCGTCGTCGGGATGCACTTGCACGGATAGTTTGTCGCCGGCATCCACGTACTTCAGCAGCAGCGGAAAGCGGCCGGTGTCGGGCAAGTCGCCGAGGATTTCGCGCGGGTATTTTTCGATGAGTTGGCGCAGCGTCCAGCCATCGAACGGCCCGCCGTCCACGACGCTCTGCGCTTCGGGGCGGTCGCTGAGTTCCCAGCTTTCGCCGATGATTTTGCCGGGCGGAATTTTCTTGCCGAAGAGCGCTTCGAGGTTGTTCCCGCCCCACACGCGCTCCATCATGATCGGCTTGAAAAAAATGGGTTGGTCGAACATAAATTCAAAATTCAAAAGTCAAAATTCAAAATTCAAAACTGCTTGGCATTTTGAATCTTGAACTTTGAATCTTGAATATTCCGTTAAAGTCCGAGGTCAATTTTCAAATCGACTTTTATGCGCTTCTTTTGCGCATCGCTCCATGTGTACAGCTTCACGTTCGCCGCGTCCACGCGTTCGCTCAGTGCGTAATTCCATTCCACGCGCACGGCGCCTTCGATCGCCAGCGTCGATGTCGTCGTGCGCGTCGAGGGAATCTCCGTGCCGTCGGTGCGGAAGAATTTCACTTCGGCCAGATCGTCCAATTCGCGCTGCGCGCGCAGCAGAAACGCCCATGCGCCTTTGCCGAATTCCGGCTTGCCGACTTGTTCGATTTGCAATTCGAGATTCCCAGGCCCGGCGATGCGCGTGCCGCTGCGGATCGGCACGTTCTTCACTTCCGTTTCCTTCTTGGTCGTGGCGCAGAGCATCGAAAGCGTGCCCTGCAAAATCAACTGCGTGGCACCTTTCACCGGCAGGCCGGGCGCCGAAAATTCGATGAGACAACTTTTCGCATCCTTGTCGATTTTCGAGCCCGTGCCGAATGCCGCCGGCAATGCGGGCTCCGCGGCGTCTTTTGGGCGCGCCTGCAAATCGGTGCCTTTATCATCGACAAATTTCGCAACGGCGCTGTCCACTGCATCGAAATGAATGAATTCGCCGGCCCTTGACGAGACCAGCAGCGAAACACTCGTGCCGGTCGGCCAGATCATTTTTTCTTTCAGCGAATTGCCTCGCGCCACGCGCACGCCCACCGCTTCGACGGAGAGCTTCGATTCGTCCGCGGCGCGCAAGTGCGCGCAAAAAAGCGCGATCACGATGGCTGCGAGTTTTGCACAACGATTCGTCAAGGCGGCGCTCTCCATGCTTGGAATATTTTGTAGACCAAAGCCGCGCGAATGTCGATTGCGGAATGCGGAAAGTGGGATGTGATGGGTGGTCCAATGCTGCTTCTTTAAGTAAAAAATGAAAAATAGAAAGCCTCCTTTTTGGACGATTCAAAGTTTGGCGAACTTGAATCTGCGATCCAAAAGGAGGCTTGACTGTGAACATCATCGTCT